>Ga0247820_10000723_pt1 | contig 18081 bp, 18 predicted proteins | sample 13C_Glucose_Day1_2_FD_192480 | JGI IMG/M metagenome (GOLD analysis project Ga0247820, IMG submission 192480) | Soil microbial communities from agricultural site in Penn Yan, New York, United States - 13C_Glucose_Day14 | ecosystem: Environmental > Terrestrial > Soil > Agricultural land | place...
TTCAGGGCGTGCGGTGCGTTTTGCCACGCCCTTGATGCGTTCGACCAGTGCTTCGCCGGCGTCGATGTCTACACCGGCGTCCTTGTAGCTCAGGGAGGGTTGCTTGCTCATTGATCCAGGCCTTTAAGAGGGAGGGATTCGTAAAAACGACCGTGACGGCCAAGGCCGGCTGGGGAGCGGCGGCTGCCTGAAACGTCAGAGGTCTGTGAAGGCGCGCGATTTTATCAGGGTTGCCGTGCAGCGGCCATCCTCAGGCCGACGGGCAGGGCAGTAAATTGCTGAAAAAGGCTCGCGGGTGGTTGATGCAGTTCCTTCTGTATAAGCTGCAAGCAGCGAGCCCCAAGTCGCAAGCGAAAGCGCTTGGGTTCTGACTGCTTTTTCTTACAGCTTGAAGCTTGCAGCTTGAAGCTCGACTGGACAGGAATCCTCAATGCGTCTTCTCAATTATCTGTCAGCCGGCTGCCTTGCCTTGGTCAGTATTGCCGCCCAGGCCGAAAACGTTGCCGGGCTCTATCAGGTGCGCGAACCGCTCGAAGGGCAGGGCGCTGAAGCCCGCACTGCAGCTACCACCAAGGCGCTCGATACGTTGGTGCTGCGCCTGACCGGCGACCCCAAGGCGCCACAAAACCCTGCGCTGGCCGAACTGCGCAAGGACCCGCAACAGATCATCAACCAGGTCGGGACCGAGGCCGGCCCGCCTGAGTCGGTGATGGTCGAGTTCGACCCGGGCAGCACCGAGCGCGCCTTGCGCAAGGCCGGGCTGGCGCTGTGGGGCAGCAACCGGCCGTCGATCCTCGGCTGGTGGCTCAACGACAGTGTCGAGGGTAGCAGCCTGGTCGGCGATGGCCAGACCAGCGCCCAGTCCCTGCGCCGTGCCGCCCAACACCGCGGCCTGCCATTGCGCCTGCCGCTGGCCGACCTGCAGGAGCAACTGGTGGCCAACGCCAAGCAGCTCGAAGGCAACGACCCGGCGCCACTGCGCGAAGCCTCCGAGCGCTATGGCGCCGACGCACTGTTGGCAGTGCACGCCCTTGAAGCCGACGGCAAGTGGCAAGGCAAATGGCAGTTGTGGCTGGGCGACAAGCGCGAGCAAGGCAGCGCCGAAGGTGCCGACCAGGCCGCATTGGCCGATGCCGTGATGCTGGCCGTCAGCAATCGCCTGGCGCCACGTTACGTGACCCGGCCAGGCGCCAGCAGCCAGTTGCAAGTGCAGGTGCAAGGCGTGAACCTGCAGCGCTACGCAGAGCTGAACCGCGTTCTCGAACCTTACGGCCCACGCCTGCAAACGGCCGATGGCAAGACGTTGACCTACGGCGTCACTGCCAACGCTGAGCAGTTGCGCGCGCAGCTGGGCCTGGCCAAGTTGCAGGAGGTCCCGGCTGAGCAGGCGCCTCCTGTCCCGTCCCCGGCTACGCCTGCAGTCGGAACCGAGGCTGCGGCAGGGCAACCTGCAACGGCTGCCGTAGCCCCCAAACCGTTCGACGGCCTGCGTTTTAGCTGGTAAGGAAGAGCGACCATGACTGATATGCGCCGTTGGATCTGGCTGGGTGCCGCCCTACTGATTGCCCTGCTTCTTTATGGTTTGCACAACATCCTCTCACCCTTCCTGGTGGGTATCCTGCTGGCCTATCTGGCCGATCCGCTGGTCGACCGCCTGGAGCGTATGGGGCTGTCGCGGACTTGGGGAGTAGTGGTGGTATTCAGCCTGTTTACCTTGATCCTGCTGGTTCTGCTGCTCATCCTGATCCCGATGCTGGCCAAGCAGCTGGTGCGCCTGTACGAACTGACGCCGCAGATGCTCGACTGGTTGCAGCATGTGGCGCTGCCCTGGGTGCAGAGCCGCCTGGGCCTTGCCGACGGGTTCTGGAAGTTCGACAAGATCAAGGCCGCCGTCAGTGAGCACATGGGCCAGACCACCGACATCGTCGGCATGCTGCTGTCCCAAGCCACCGCGTCGAGCCTGGCGCTGCTGGCCTGGCTGGCGAACTTCGTGCTGATCCCGGTGGTGGGCTTCTATCTGTTGCGCGACTGGGACCTGATGATGGCCAAGTTGCGCAGCCTGCTGCCGCGCCAGCGCGAGTCGCAGGTGGTCGGGCTGGCCGCAGAGTGCCATGAGGTCTTGGGGGCCTTCGTGCGTGGCCAACTGATGGTCATGCTGGCGCTCGGCGTGATCTATTCCGCCGGGCTGATGCTGGTGGGGCTGGAGTTGGGGCTGCTGATCGGCATGCTGGCCGGCCTGGCAGCCATCGTGCCCTACATGGGCTTCATCATTGGCATCGGTGCGGCGCTGGTGGCCGGGCTGTTCCAGTTTGGCGGTGATCTGTACCCGATGCTGGGCATCGTTGCAGTGTTCATGGTCGGCCAGGCGCTGGAAGGCATGGTGCTGACACCGTTACTGGTGGGGGACCGGATCGGCCTGCATCCGGTGGCGGTGATCTTCGCCATCCTTGCCGGGGGCGAACTGTTCGGCTTTACCGGCGTGCTGCTGGCCTTGCCGGTGGCAGCAGTGATCATGGTGCTGCTGCGCCATGTGCATGACTTGTACAAGGAATCGGACATGTACGCGGGGGAGGTCGACCCGGATCTTTAGGCCAGACTGCCTTGCAACTCGTTGATTTTGCTTGTGCTCCGTGCCTTCGCGATTGTGCCCCCCGCGTTGCGGGTATAGACTTTGCACACCGATCACCCTAGGCCCCCTGTGGTCTCCCGACCGCCCGCGAGCATGAAACCACCGATCCAGTTGCCCCTGGGTGTGCGCCTGCGCGATGACGCCACCTTCATCAACTACTATCCGGGCGCCAATGCAGCGGCATTGGGCTACGTCGAGCGGCTGTGCGAAGCCGACGCCGGCTGGACCGAGAGCCTCATCTACCTGTGGGGCAAGCAGGGTGTCGGCCGTAGCCATCTGTTGCAGGCCGCCACACACCGCTTCCAGCAGCGTGGCGAAGCCGCTGTGTACCTGCCGCTGGCGCAGTTGCTCGAACGGGGCATCGGGTTGCTCGATTACCTGGCGCAGTACGAACTGGTGTGCATCGACGACTTGCACGTGATTGCCGGCAAGGCGGAGTGGGAAGAGGCGATGTTCCATCTGTTCAACCGCCTGCGCGACAGCGGCCGGCGCCTGCTGCTGGCGGCATCGGCTTCGCCGCGCGAGCTGCCGATCAGACTGCCCGACCTCAAGTCCCGCCTGACCCTTGCGCTGGTGTTCCAGATGCGCGGCCTGTCTGACGAAGACAAGTTGCGCGCGCTGCAATTGCGCGCCTCGCGCCGTGGCCTGCACCTGACCGACGAAGTCGGCCATTTCATCCTCACCCGGGGTACGCGCAGCATGAGTGCACTGTTCGACCTGCTCGAGCGGCTCGATCAGGCTTCGTTGCAAGCGCAGCGCAAGCTGACCATCCCGTTCCTGAAAGAAACGCTCGGCTGGTAAGCCCGTAAATACGGGGCTTTGAGCGGCAAAACGAAAAAGTCACATCTTCTTCGATAAAATTTGCAAATGATCCTGATAGAAGGCATAGTTTCCCCCTTCTAAAGGACTACAGACACGGTCGTGCCCATGCTCAAGCGCTTCGCACCCCTCGTGCCCCTCGCACTCGTGACCCTGCTGATTGGTTGCGCGGCCCAAGGCCCTGTTTCCCAGCCCCAGGATCACACCCCGGTCGCCTCTCAGTCGGCGCCCAAGGCCAAGGCTTCGGTATCGTCCGTCTTCGGCGAGCAGGAAGAGCTGGCCACTGAAGATGACCTTCAGGCGTTCTCCAGCAACAGCAAGCCTTACCAGTTGCCAGTATTGGCCGACAGCATCCTTGAGCGCGGCATGTCGCTGATCGGCACCCGTTACCGCTTCGGGGGTACCTCGCAGGCGTCCGGCTTCGATTGCAGCGGTTTCATCGGCTATCTGTTCCGCGAAGAGGCCGGCATGAACCTGCCGCGCTCGACCCGCGAAATGATCAACGTCGATGCGCCCAAGGTTGCCCGCAACAAGCTCAAGCCGGGTGATCTGCTGTTCTTCAGCACCAATGGCCGTGGCCGTGTCAGCCATGCCGGCATCTATCTGGGTGACAACCAGTTCATCCACTCCAGCAGCCGCCGCAGCGGTGGTGTGCGCATCGACAACCTCGGTGATCGCTACTGGAGCAAGACCTTCATCGAAGCCAAGCGCGCCTTGGCCATGGCGCCAGCGAGCAATATCGCACGCAACTGATATCAAAATGATGTACCCTGCCGCGGCGACGATGCTTAAAAAGCTCGTCGCCGTGCGCATTTACAGAATGCGTCTAATCTAAATTCTCAACACTTTTCGGTTGCAGCCCAGCGATCTCAGACAGGACGTTCTGGCCATGGTGATGATGGCGCGCTTCGCACTCCTTTCCCTGGTGGCATTGCTTGCCGCCTGCTCCGGCCGTGCCCCGGCACCGGCGCCTGTGGTACAGCCACAGATCTCGTACAGCCAACCCTCTGCGTCCCCGGTTGCCGACGACGTGCTGATCCGCGCAATTGGCCTGGTGGGTACGCCGTATCGCTGGGGGGGTAACACACCCGATTCCGGTTTCGATTGCAGTGGCTTGATCAACTACGTCTACCGGGATGCGGCGGGTATCAGCCTGCCTCGCTCCACGCGAGAAATGATCGTCATGCGTGCTCCGACCGTGGATGTCCACTCACTGCAGTCGGGCGACCTGGTGTTCTTCGCTACCAGCGGTGGCTCGCAGGTGAGCCACGCCGGTATCTACGTGGGCGAAGGGCGTTTCGTGCATGCTCCGTCCACCGGCGGCACTGTACGTCTGGATTACCTGTCCAACAGTTACTGGTCCAAGGCCTACCTGCAGGCAAAACGGGTGATCACTCAAGGGCATCTGGCGCATAACCCTTGATCTGGGCCAGGTGCGAAGGTGCCTTCGCACCCTGCGTACCGCTATCAGGTCGCCCATGAATCCTGTGCAGTCGGTTCAGCTGGTCTCTTCCAGCTCAAGGTGGTCGATACGCTCGAACCGCTCGATCAGAAAGTCGATCAGGCGCCTTACCCGTGCCGACAAGTGCAGTTGCTGCGGGTAAACCGCATAGACGTCGGCGCGGGTGGGTGTCTGGTCCTCAAGTAAAAGCCTCAGACGCCCGCTACGCACATAGCGGGCGATGTCCCACTCGGCGCGCAGCAGGATGCCATGGCCCTGCAGTGCCCAGTTCAGTGCTACTTCACCGTCGTTGCAGCTGAGTGCGCCCTGTACTTTGATGTTCTGGGTGCGGCCGCCATTGGTGAAGGTCCATACCCCATAGGGCGACTCGTTCTGGCGCAGGAAAATGCAGTTGTGCCGGGCCAGGTCCGACAGCTTGGTTGGCGCCCCGTGCTTCTCCAGGTACAGCGGCGAGGCGCACAGCAGGCGGCGGTTGGAGGCGATCTTGCGGGCATGAAAGGATGCATCAGGCAAGGTGCCGAAGCGAATCCCCAGGTCAAAGCCGTGGCTGGCCAGGTCCAGCGGGTGGTCGCTGATCTCCAGCTGCACTTCGATGTCCGGGTAGCGGGCATAGAAGTCGGCCAATGCCGGGCCAATGTAACGGCGGCCGAACCCCAGCGAGGCGTTCACCCGAATCAAGCCTTTGGGCTCGGCGCGGTGCCTGCCGATCAGCTGCTCCACTTCGTCGACCTGAGCAAGAATGCGCGCCGCGTGGGCAACGTACAGCTCACCCTCGGCGGTCAGGCTCATCGAGCGGGTAGTGCGGTTGACCAGGCGCACCCCCAGGCGTGCCTCCAGCGCAGCCAGACGTTTACTCACCGCTGGCGGTGTAACGCCCAGTTCACGCGCGGTTGCGGCCAGGCTGCCTTGCTTGGCCAACAGGTGGAAGAAGCCCAGGTCCTGTGTCGGATTCATCATTAACCCATGGTTACTTAAGAGGTAAATCAGGGTTAACTGCTGCCCTGGCTTCACTACATATACTCGGCTCATCCCCGCCAGCACAACCCCGGCGGGCCACAACAAGAAATGGAGTCCAGACATGAGCAGCTACAAGATTGCGGCAATTGCGGGTGATGGCATCGGCGTCGAGGTCATCGCGGCGGGGGTCGAGGTGCTACAGGCGCTTGCTGCCAAACGGGGTAATTTCGCCATTGATTTCGAGCATTTCGATTGGGGCTCGGAACGCTACTTGCGTGAAGGTCAGTACATTCCAGAAGACGGGCTGGAGCAACTCAAGCGCTTCGACGCGATTTTCTTCGGTGCCGTGGGCAGCCAGGCTGTGCCGGACCATGTGTCACTGTGGGGCCTGCGCCTGCCGATCTGCCAAGGCTTCGATCAGTATGCCAATGTGCGCCCCGCCCGCGTGCTGCCAGGGGTGAGCAGCCCATTGGCCAAGGGTAAGGCTATCGACTGGGTGATCGTGCGCGAGAACTCCGAAGGGGAATACTCCGGCAGTGGCGGTCGTGTCCATCAAGGCCTGCCGATCGAAGTAGCGACCGAGGTCTCGACGTTCACGCGTGTCGGTATCGAGCGCATTCACCGCTTTGCTTTCGATCTGGCCCGCACGCGGCCGGCGAAGCACCTGACGCTGGTGACCAAGTCCAACGCACAGCGCCACGGTATGGTGCTGTGGGATGAAGTGTTCGAAGAGGTGGCCAAGGACTATCCGGATGTGCGCACCACTCGCGAGCTGGTGGACGCTGTGACCACAACCATGGTGCTCAAGCCGGAGCAACTGGATGTCGTGGTTGCCACCAACCTGCATGCCGACATTCTTTCGGACCTGGCCGCCGCGTTATCCGGCAGCCTGGGCATCGCGCCTACAGCCAACCTCAACCCGAACCGTGACTTCCCGTCGATGTTCGAGCCCATCCACGGTTCGGCGTTCGATATCACCGGCAAGGGCGTGGCCAACCCCATCGCGACCTTCTGGACGGCGGTCATGATGCTTGAGCACCTCGGTGAGCAGGGCGCCGCTCGTGAACTGATGGCGGCCATCGAGGCCGTGACCGAAAGTGGTGTGCACACCCCGGACCTGGGAGGCAAGGCGACCACTCGCGAGGTGACCGATGCGGTGCTGGCGCTGATTCGTCGCTGAGGCTAAGGGCCCCATTGCCGGTTTGCCGGCGATGGGGCCAATGAAACCGACACAAGATCGCCGCCAAATCCCCCCCTTCGATTGACGCTCCCGGTGCAACACTCTAACCTTCGCGCGTGTTTCAGGTGCCCTGCCAGCCCGTCTGGGCAGGGTGAAACTGGGAAGCCGGTGTGCGCCTGCAAGGTGCGAGTCCGGCGCTGCCCCCGCAACGGTAGGTGAGTCAAAAGCCGCGCACGGCCACTGGGTGACAGTATCCGGGAAGGCGCGCAGGCCCGGGCTAACGCCCGCTCACGAGCCCGGAGACCGGCCTGTCACTGCCAACGGCATCACGGAGGGTGATGCGCGGTGCACCGTGGCGTCTGGCCACGGCTCCTGCGCGTTCTCCGTCTGCCCGCCTATCGACCTGTCGCCGTATTTTGCGGGGCGACAGCCTGCGGAGACCCCCATGAGCGAAACCACCGAACGCGACGAACGCCACCTGGCGCGCATGCAGCGCAAGAAGGCGATCATCGACGAGCGCATCGCCAATTCCCCTAATGAGTGCGGCCTGCTGCTGGTGCTGACCGGCAATGGCAAGGGCAAGAGCAGCTCGGCGTTCGGCATGCTCGCCCGCGCCCTGGGCCATGGCATGCAGTGTGGTGTGGTGCAGTTCATCAAGGGCCGCAACAGCACCGGCGAGGAGCTGTTCTTCCGGCGCTTCCCCGAGCAGGTGCGCTACCACGTGATGGGCGAAGGCTTTACCTGGGAAACCCAGGACCGCCAGCGCGACATCGCCGCTGCTGAGGCAGCCTGGGCGGTTTCGCGCCAGCTGCTGCAGGACCCGAGCGTCCAGTTCGTGGTGCTCGACGAGCTGAACATCGCCCTCAAGCACGGCTACCTCGACCTCGATCAGGTGCTAGGCGACATCCAGGCGCGTCCCCCCATGCAGCATGTGATCGTCACTGGCCGCGCGGCCAAGCCCGAAATGGTCGAGCTGGCCGACACCGTCACCGAGATGGGCATGCTCAAGCATGCCTTCCAGGCGGGTATTCGCGCGCAGAAGGGCGTCGAACTGTGAGTCAGGCGCGCCACTGCCCAGCCGTTCTGATCGCAGCACCGGCATCTGGCCAGGGCAAGACCACCGTGACCGCGGCTCTGGCCCGCTTGCACCGTAACCTGGGGCGCAAGGTCCGTGTATTCAAATGCGGGCCTGATTTTCTCGACCCGATGATCCTCGAGCGTGCCAGCGGGGCGCCGGTGTACCAGCTCGACTTGTGGATGATCGGTGCGCAGGAAAGCCGGCGCCTGCTGTGGGACGCTGCGGGTGAGGCCGACCTCATCCTGATCGAGGGCGTTATGGGCCTGTTCGACGGCACCCCTTCCAGTGCCGACCTGGCGCGCCACTTCGGCGTGCCGGTTCTTGCCGTGATCGATGGTACGGCCATGGCCCAGACCTTTGGTGCACTGGCCCTGGGGCTGGCGCGCTACCAGGCCGACCTGCCGTTCGCTGGCGTGCTAGCCAACCGTGTCGGCAGCCTGCGCCATGCGCAGTTGCTCGAAGGTAGCCTGACCGAAGGCCTGCGCTGGTACGGCGGGCTGTCGCGCGAGCGCGGTATCGAGCTGCCCAGCCGCCACTTGGGGTTGGTTCAGGCCAGCGAGCTGAATGACCTGGATGCGCGCCTGGACGCTGCCGCCCAAGCACTGGGCAGCAGCTGCGATGCCGCATTGCCGCCGCCGGTAGCATTCGCCGCGCCGGACGTACCGTCCTGCACCGCCTCGCTGGCGGGTGTGCGCATTGGCATCGCCCGGGACGAAGCGTTTGCCTTCACCTACGGCGCCAACCTCGACCTGCTGCGCAACCTGGGCGCACAGCTGGCGTTCTTCTCGCCGCTGCACGACCGCGAGCTGCCCGTCGTGGACAGCCTGTACCTGCCGGGCGGCTACCCTGAGCTGCATCACCATGCGCTGGCCGCCAACGCACCGATGTGCGCCGCGATCCGTGCGCACCACGGGGCAGGCAAGCCGTTGCTGGCCGAGTGCGGCGGCATGCTTTACCTGCTCGATGCCCTGACCGATGTGGCCGGTGAGCGTGCAGCGCTACTTGGCCTGCTGCCCGGCGAGGCGACCATGCAGAAACGCCTGGCGGCGCTGGCCCTGCAGGCTGTGGAACTGCCCGAAGGCACCCTGCGCGGCCACACCTACCACCACTCGCTGACCAGCACCGAACTGCAGCCCATTGCCCGCGGCCTGAGCCCCAACGGCGGGCGCGGCAACGAGGCGGTCTATCGCCTTGGGCGGCTCACTGCATCCTATGTGCACTTCTATTTCCCCTCCAACCCTGAGGCGGCGGCGGCGCTGTTGCGGCCATGAGCGAGCACGCCTTCAGTGATGCCGAACGCGCGGCCGTCTACCGGGCAATCGGCGAGCGCCGCGACATGCGCCACTTCGCCGGCGGCAGCGTTGCGCCTGAAGTGCTCGGCCGCCTGCTCGCTGCCGCGCACCAGGCCCCCAGCGTTGGCCTGATGCAGCCTTGGCGTTTCATTCGCATCAGTCAGAGTGAGCTGCGCGGGCGTATTCAGGCGTTGGTGGAGGAGGAGCGGGTGCGCACTGCACACGCCTTGGGCGAGCGCACCGGCGATTTCATGAAGCTCAAGGTAGAAGGCATCAACGACTGCGCCGAAGTGTTGGTGGCGGCGTTGATGGATAACCGCGAGCCTCACATTTTCGGCCGCCGGACCTTGCCCGAAATGGACCTCGCCTCGCTCGCCTGCGCCATTCAGAACCTGTGGCTGGCGGCCCGCGCTGAAGGGCTGGGGCTGGGCTGGGTCTCGCTGTTCGACCCAAAGGCACTGGCCGCGCTGCTGGGGATGCCTGCCGGTGCCAAACCGGTGGCGGTGCTGTGCCTGGGGCCTGTCGCCGAATTCTATCCGGCACCCATGCTGGTGATGGAAAACTGGGCCGAAGCACGGCCCCTGAGCGACATGCTCTATGAAAACCAATGGGGAGAGCGCCCATGAGCGTCGCCTTGCTGACCGTGGCCGGCGTGGCCCTGGATGCATTGTTCGGCGAGCCGCAGCGGCGCCATCCGCTGGTGGCCTTCGGTAACCTGGCGTCGAGCCTGGAGCAGCGCCTGAATGCCGGTGGGCGCGGTTGGCGCAGCCATGGCGTGAGTGCCTGGTTCCTGGCAGTGGTGCCCTTGACTCTGGTGGCGCTGATTCTCTCCTGGCTGCCCTATATTGGCTGGCTGGTAGACGTGCTGGCGCTGTATTGCGCGCTGGGCCTGCGCAGCCTTGGCGAGCATGTGCTGCCGGTAGCCAGTGCCTTGCGCCAGGGTGATCTGGAGGAGGCGAGGCGCCGCGTCGGTTACCTGGTCAGCCGCGAGACCCGCGAGCTCGATGAGCCGGCCGTGGCCAGGGCCGCAACCGAATCGGTGCTGGAGAACGGCAGCGATGCGGTGTTCGCCGCGCTGTTCTGGTTCATCGTGGCCGGCGCTCCGGGCGTGGTCCTGTACCGCCTGAGCAATACTCTGGATGCCATGTGGGGCTACCGCAATGAACGTTTTGAACGCTTCGGCTGGTGCGCGGCGCGCATCGACGATGTACTCAACTATGTTCCCGCAAGGCTGGTGGCACTGACCTACGCCTTGCTCGGCAAAACCCGCCTGGCCCTGGCCTGCTGGCGCAACCAGGGGCCGTTGTGGGACAGCCCCAACGCCGGGCCGGTGATGGCGGCCGGTGCCGGTGCGCTGGGTGTCGAACTCGGTGGCCCGGCGGTGTATCACGGCGAGCTGCACGAGCGCCCGCGCCTGGGCGAAGGGCCGATGGCCGATGCCGGTGCCATCGAGCGCGGCTGGGCCCTGGTGCAGCGTGGCGTGTGGTTGTGGTTGCTGGTGATCTGCGTGGGAGCTTACTGCAATGCTTGAACATGGCGGCCGACTGCTCAAGGCAGTACGGCAATACGGGATTGCACGGGAGGACTGGCTCGACCTGTCCAGCGGTATTGCGCCGTGGGCCTACCCGGTGCCGCCGATCCCGGCGCACGCCTGGGCGCGACTGCCCGAAACCGAAGACGGCCTCGAGGAGGCGGCCCGCCAGTATTACGGTGTTGGCCAGTTGCTGCCGGTAGCGGGCTCGCAAGCGGCGATCCAGGCCCTGCCGCATCTGCGCCCGAGCGGTCGCGTGGGGGTGCTGTCGCCGTGTTATGCCGAGCATCCGCAGGCCTGGCAACGGGCCGGGCATCAGCTGATCGAGCTGGATGAAAGCCTGGTCGAGGCGTATCTGGACAGCCTCGATGTGCTGGTGCTGGTCAACCCGAACAACCCGACCGGTCATCGCTTGCCCCCCAACCGCCTGCTTGCATGGCATGCCCGCTTGGCCGAGCGTGGCGGCTGGTTGGTGGTCGATGAAGCCTTCATGGACAACACGCCCGAGCACAGCGTGGTCGGTTGTGCCGACCGGCCGGGGCTGATTGTGCTGCGCTCGTTCGGCAAGTTCTTTGGCCTGGCGGGTGTGCGGCTGGGCTGCGTGGCGGCCGAACTGCCGTTGTTGCGGCGCCTGGCCGACCTGCTTGGCCCATGGACCGTCAGCGGCCCGACCCGGGTGCTGGCCCAGGCGTGTTTCGCCAACCTGGCAGCGCACCCGCTGCAGATCGAGCGCTGTGCCCACGCCAGCCAACGGCTTGCCACGCTGCTGGAAAGCACCGGCCTGACACCAGCGGGTGGTTGCGACCTGTTCCAGTACGTACGCTGTGAGCGCGCAGCGCACTTGCATGACTTTCTTGCCCGCCGCGGCATCCTGGTGCGCCTGTTCGAACAGCCACCTGCCGTGCGCCTGGGCCTGCCCGCCAGCGCCGCTGAAGAGCAGCGCCTGGCCCAGGCCCTGGCCGATTATCAGAAGGAAACGGCATGACCACCCTCATGGTGCAAGGCACCACCTCCGATGCCGGCAAGAGCACGCTGGTTACCGCCCTGTGCCGTTGGCTGCTGCGCCAGGGGGTGGCCGTGGTGCCGTTCAAACCCCAGAACATGGCACTCAACAGCGCGGTGACTGCCGACGGCGGCGAGATCGGTCGCGCCCAGGCGGTGCAAGCCCAGGCTTGCCGGCTGGCGCCGCACACCGACATGAACCCGGTGCTGCTCAAGCCCAACAGTGACACCGGCGCCCAGGTCATCATCCATGGCCGCGCGGTCACCAGCATGAACGCGGTGGCCTATCACGACTACAAGGCTATCGCCATGCAGGCGGTGCTGGCCTCCCATCAGCGCCTCAGTGGCGAGTACCCGGTGGTGATGGTCGAAGGTGCGGGCTCGCCTGCCGAGATCAACCTGCGTGCGGGTGACATCGCCAACATGGGTTTTGCCGAAGCGGTCGACTGCCCGGTGATTCTGGTTGCCGACATCAATCGCGGCGGCGTCTTCGCCCACCTGGTCGGTACCCTGGAACTGCTGTCGCCGACCGAGCAGGCCCGCGTCAAGGGCTTCGTCATCAACCGTTTCCGTGGCGACATCGCCCTGCTGCAGCCAGGCCTGGACTGGCTCGAGCAGCGCACGGGCAAGCCGGTGTTGGGTGTGCTGCCGTATGTCACCGACCTGCACCTGGAGGCCGAAGACGGCATAGATGTACGCCAGGGGGCCAAGGATGAGCGCGTGCTCAAGGTGATCGTGCCGGTGCTGCCGCGCATCAGCAACCACACCGACTTCGACCCGCTGCGCCTGCACCCCCAGGTGGACCTGCAGTTCATCGGCCCTGGCCAGCCGATTCCGCCTGCCGACCTGATCATCCTGCCTGGCTCCAAAAGCGTGCGTGGCGATCTGGCGCAACTGCGCGAGCGCGGTTGGGACACCGCCATCGCCCGGCACCTGCGCTACGGCGGCAAGCTCATCGGTATCTGTGGCGGCCTGCAGATGCTGGGCCGTGAGGTGCATGATCCGCTCGGCCTCGAGGGGCCTGCCGGGTCCAGCCCGGGGCTGGGCCTGCTCGATTACGCCACGGTGCTTGAGGCCGAGAAGCAGTTGCGCAACGTTGTCGGGGCTTTGAGCCTCGAACAGTCGCCCGTGGCCGGTTACGAGATCCATGCCGGCGTCACCCAAGGGCCCGCGCTGGAGCGCCCCGCTGTGCAACTGGCCGATGGCCGCAGCGACGGTGCCATCAGTGCCGACGGGCAGATCCTCGCCACTTACCTGCATGGCCTGTTCGAAGGCAGCCAGTCGTGCGCAGCGCTGCTGCGCTGGGCGGGCCTGGCGGACGTGCAGCAGATCGATTATGAGGCCCTGCGCGAGCGGGATATCGAGCGCCTGGCCGACCTGGTGGAAAAGCACCTGGACACCGCGCATCTGCGAAAACTTTGTGGGGTCGCCTGACATGCGCAACCTGATCCTCGGCGGTGCCCGCTCGGGCAAGAGCCGCCTGGCCGAGCAATTGGCAGCCGACAGCGGCCTGCCGGTGACCTATATCGCCACCAGCGAACCCCTGGATGGCGAAATGAACGAACGGGTACGCCTGCACCGCCAGCGCCGGCCAAGCGATTGGGCGCTGATCGAAGAGCCGCTCGCCCTGGCTGGCGTGCTGCGTGCCGAAGCGGCTGAGGGGCGCTGCCTGCTGGTGGACTGCCTGACCCTGTGGCTGACCAATCTGCTGATGCTCGATGACGTTCAGCGCCTGGCCCAAGAGCGCGATGCATTGCTCGACTGCCTGGTGCAATTGCCCGGCGTGATCATTCTGGTCAGCAATGAAACCGGCCTGGGCGTAGTGCCCATGGGCGAGCTGACCCGGCGCTATGTCGACCAGGCCGGCTGGCTGCACCAGGCCGTCGCCGAACGTTGCCAGCGGGTGGTATTCACCGTCGCCGGCCTGCCCCTGATGCTCAAAGGACCTGCTCTATGAACCCGACCTGGTGGCGTGACGCCTGCCAACCTCTCGATATCGCCGCCATGGACCAGGCCCGCGCCCGTCAACAGCAGCTGACCAAACCTGCCGGATCGCTCGGCCAGCTGGAAGCCCTGGCAGTGCACCTGGCCGGGCTGCAGGGGGTTGAACGACCGAACCTGGATCAGGTCGCCATCACTATTTTCGCCGGTGATCATGGCGTGGTCGAGGAGGGTATTTCGGCCTATCCGCAGGCGGTGACCGGGCAGATGCTGCGCAATTTCGTCGGCGGCGGCGCGGCGATCAGCGTGCTGGCGCGCCAACTGCAGGCAAGCCTGGAAGTGGTCGATCTCGGCACCATCGACCCACATCTGGAATTGCCGGGTGTTCGCCACCTGCGCCTGGGGAGCGGTACCGCCAACTTCGCCCGCCAGCCGGCGATGACCGAGGTGCAGCTGCGCTCAGCCCTGCAAGCCGGCCGAGACAGCGTCCTGCGCGCTGCCCAGAGCGGCGCGCAGCTGTTCATCGGTGGCGAGATGGGCATCGGCAACACCACGGCTGCTGCGGCGCTGGCCAGCACCCTGCTGGGCTGCCCGGCGCGCGAGCTGAGTGGCCCGGGCACTGGCCTGGACACCGCTGGCGTACGCCACAAGGCTGAAGTGATCGAGCGTGCCCTGGTGCTGCATGGCCTGCGTGCCGACGACCCGCTGCAGGCGCTGGGCTGTGTGGGTGGTTTTGAGATCGCCGCTCTGGCCGGCGCCTATCTGGCCTGTGCACAGCAGGGCATTGCAGTGCTGGTGGACGGTTTCATCTGCAGCGTCGCCGCGCTGGTAGCCGTGCGCCTCAACCCGCAGTGCCGGGCCTGGTTGCTGTTTGCCCACCAAGGTGCCGAGCCAGGGCACAAGGCGTTGCTCGATGCCTTGCAGGCCGAGCCGCTGCTGGCCCTGGGTCTGCGCCTGGGCGAGGGCAGCGGTGCGGCGCTGGCGGTGCCACTGTTGCGCCTGGCCTGCGTGCTGCACGGGCAGATGGCGACCTTTGCCGAAGCAGCCGTAGCGGACCGCCCGGTATGATCCTCGACTTGCTGCGCCACGGCGAAACCGAACAGGGTGGCGGCTTGCGCGGCAGCCTGGACGATGCTCTCACCGAGCTGGGCTGGGCGCAGATGCGCAGTGCCTTGGGTGATCGCGCCGCTTGGGACGTACTGGTCAGCTCACCCTTGCAGCGCTGTGCGCGGTTTGCCGATGAGCTGGGTGAACGGCTGGGTTTGATGGTGCAGCGCGAGGCCGATCTGCAAGAGTTGCATTTCGGTGAGTGGGAAGGGCGCAGCGCCTTGCAGATCATGCAGACGCAAGCGGATGAGCTCGGGCGTTTCTGGGCCGATCCTTACAGCTACACGCCGCCCGGCGGTGAGGCCGTCAGTGCCTTCGCTGAGCGGGTGCTGGGTGCTGTCGCCCGCCTGCACCAGCAGCATGCCGGCAAGCGGGTGTTGCTGGTCACCCACGGTGGCGTCATACGCCTGCTGCTGGCACGTGCCCGTGGTCTGCCCAAAGAGCAATTGCTGCAGGTCGAAGTGGGGCACGGCGCGCTGATGGGCCTGCGGCTGCATGAAGATGGGCAACTGGAAGAGGTGGGCTGAGATGCTGCCGTTCTGGATTGCCCTGCAGTTCCTCAGCAGCCTGCCGGTACGCTTGTCGGGGATGCCCGAACCACGCGAAATGGGGCGCTCACTGCTGTGCTACCCACTGGTCGGCCTGCTGTTCGGCCTGCTGCTGTGGCTTGCCAGCCATCTGTTGCAAGGCGCGCCGGCACCTTTGCACGCGGCGTTGCTGTTGACGCTGTGGGTACTGCTCAGCGGTGCGCTGCACCTGGACGGCCTGGCAGACAGTGCTGATGCCTGGCTAGGTGGGTTCGGCGATCGCGAGCGCACGCTTAAGATCATGAAGGATCCGCGCAGCGGGCCGATTGCGGTGGTGACCCTGGTGCTGGTGTTGCTGCTCAAGTTCTGTGCGTTGTGGGTGCTGGTCGAGCGCGGCGCGGGTGCGCTGCTGGTGCTGGCACCTGTGATTGGGCGGGCTGCAATGCTGGGGCTGTTCCTGCGCACCCCGTACGTGCGCCCAGGCGGGCTTGGGCAGGCGCTGGCCGAGCACCTGCCGCGGCGCATGGCGCGCTGGGTGCTGTTGGGTAGCTTGCTGTTCTGCCTGCTGCTGGGTGGCTGGAGTGCGCTCTGGGCGGTCCTGCTGGCGTTTGCGGTGTTCTGCTGGTTACGACGGCTGATGTGCCAGCGCCTGGGCGGGACCACCGGCGATACGGCGGGGGCAATGCTGGAGTTGCTGGAGCTGGCCGTTGTGCTGGGGCTTTCCTTGGGGATGTAGCTGCGCCTGCCGCGTGCAATTCCCGGCAATACATCGGCAAATGCTTCGCGGGTCGGAAAGGGTATCCTCGGTCTTTTCAACCGGCCAGGGAGGCCTCATGCGGCATTGGATCCTTGCCAGCTTGCTCACCTTTGGCCTGTCGCCGGCCTGTGCCGCCGACCTCATGGACTTCTGGAATACCCCGCGCCACGGTGGTAACAGCTTCAACCGCCTGCCACCCGATCAGGCCTACTTCGACGCTTTGCGCGGTTATGGCGCCACCTGGGTGCGGCTTTCCTATGACAAATGGCAACCTGCGCAGCGCGATTTTCTGCTGGGTAGCGCCGACCACTATCGGGGCTTGCCCGAAACCGACCTCCAGACACTGCGCGCTACACTCGATCGTGCGCATCAGGCTGGCCTTAAGGTAGTGATTGCCCCTCTCTCCCTGCCGGGTATGCGCTGGTCGCAAAACAACCAGGGCCAGTTCGATGACCGCCTCTGGCAAGACAAGCAGTACTGGGCCCAGGCGGCCGATTTCTGGCGTGACCTGGCGCGCGAGCTCAAAGGGCACCCAGCCATCGCTGCCTACAACCTGATCAACGAACCGGCACCGGAGCGCGAGGGCGGCCTTGCCGAGCATGCGCCCGAGCCGCACATGCAGCAGTGGTATGCGCGCGAAAAGGGCGGCGCACGTGATTTGCCGGCGTTCTATCGGCAACTGCTGCTGGCGATCCGTGAAGTGGATGCGCTCACGCCGGTCATGCTCGATGCTGGATGGTACGCCGGTGCCGACGCCTTCAGCTACTGGCCCGAGCCGCTCAAGGATCAGCGTGTGCTTTACAGCATTCACATGTACGAGCCCTATGCCGCCACCAGTGCGCCGAACATGACGCGCAAAAAACCGTATGCCTATCCAGGGCCGGTACCGTTTGCCGGGCAAACCTGGCACTGGGATGGCAAGCGGGTAGAGCAATACCTTGAGCAGCCACTGGCGTGGATGGTGGCCAACAAATTGCCGCGTGAGCGCCTGGTCGTTGGCGAGTTCGGTTGCATGCGCCGCTTGCCGGGCTGCAGGCAATATCTTGAGGACGTGCTCAGGGTGCTTGAACGCAACCAGTTGCACTGGGCCTTCTACAGCTTCCGTGAGGACAGCTGGGATGGCATGGACTATGAGCTGGGTTCGGCCAAGGTGCCTTGGCGCTATTGGCAAGCCATAGATAAGGGGGCACCGGACCCGCTGGCCCGTAACGCTACTGACGAATTCGAGCCGATCCGGCGGCGTTTGGCTGCAGAAGGCCACTGAGCTTCTTGCAACATCCTGTGTGCGGGTATATACCCGCATGACTTTGCGATGTGCTGGAGATACGACAATGACTTCGGTTTGGCGAACCAGCGGCTGGGTACTGGCGGGGGCGGCGTTGATCTTGGCGTTGTCCCTCGGTGTCCGGCACGGTTTCGGCTTGTTCCTGGCGCCGATGAGTGCCGATTTCGGTTGGGGCCGTGAGGTATTCGCGTTCGCCATCGCCCTGCAGAACCTGATCTGGGGGTTGGCGCAGCCGTTTGCCGGCGCGTTGGCCGACCGCTTGGGCGCGGCGCGGGTGGTCATCATCGGCGGCATTTTGTATGCCGCCGGTTTGCTGCTGATGAGTACGGCCGACTCGGCCTGGTCGCTGTCACTCAGTGCCGGTCTGCTGATTGGTATCGGCCTGTCGGGCACCTCGTTCTCGGTCATTCTGGGCGTGGTCGGCCGGGCGGTACCGGCTGAAAAACGCAGCATGGCCATGGGCATTGCCAGCGCAGCAGGCTCGTTCGGTCAGTTTGCCATGTTGCCCGGCACG
>Ga0247820_10000725_pt1 | contig 18076 bp, 13 predicted proteins | sample 13C_Glucose_Day1_2_FD_192480 | JGI IMG/M metagenome (GOLD analysis project Ga0247820, IMG submission 192480) | Soil microbial communities from agricultural site in Penn Yan, New York, United States - 13C_Glucose_Day14 | ecosystem: Environmental > Terrestrial > Soil > Agricultural land | place...
GGTCCTCAGTCCGCGCCCGACCCGCGTGGGCGTTGTCGCCATGGGCTATGCCGACGGCTACCCACGCCAGGCGCCCACCGGCACCCCGGTGGTGGTGGCCGGCAAGCGCACCCAGCTGATCGGCAGGGTGTCGATGGACATGCTCTGCGTCGACCTCACCGAGGTGCCCGAGGCCACCGTCGGCAGCCCGGTGGAGCTGTGGGGCAAGCAAGTCCTGGCCAGCGACGTGGCGATGCAGGCCGGGACCATTCCGTACCAGATTTTCTGCAATCTCAAACGCGTGCCACTGGACTATATCGGCGAATAAGGCGCTGAAGCGGACAGGCTGCGGGGCTGTGTGTTGTAAATACTGAACGGCATTGCCATCATATCGTTCACACTACCCCCATCTCGACCGATTCAGGAGGCTCCAGCTTTGGACGTCGGTGAACGACTGCAAGCCATCCGCAAGCTCAAGGGCCTGTCCCAGCGTGAACTCGCCAAGCGCGCGGGGGTGACCAACAGCACCATCTCGATGATCGAGAAGAACAGCGTGAGCCCGTCAATCAGCTCCCTGCGCAAGGTGCTCAGCGGTATCCCCATGTCCATGGTCGAGTTCTTCTCGGTGGAGCTGGCGCCGGAAAGCCCGACCCAGATCGTCTACAAGGCCCACGAGCTGATCGACATCTCCGACGGCGCGGTGACCATGAAACTGGTCGGCAAGTCGCATCCCAACCGGGCCATCGCCTTCCTCACCGAGGTCTACCCGCCGGGTGCCGACACTGGCGCGGAAATGCTCACCCACGACGGCGAAGAGACCGGCATCCTGCTCGAAGGCCGCCTGGAGCTGGTGGTCGGTACCGAGATCTTCATTCTCGAAGCCGGCGACAGCTATTACTTCGAAAGCACCCGTCCACACCGCTTTCGCAACCCGTTCGAGGAGCCGGCACGTTTGATCAGCGCGGCGACCCCGTCGAACTTTTGATCCAGCGCAGTGCATTGATTCGCCAATACCCTTTCCCTGAGTGTGGTCGTTTCACGCCTTCCGGGTTCCCGCTATACTTTTCAACGCTCGCAATTCCGTGGCCGCGGGCGTGATTAGCCACCATGAGGGTGTTCGCGTGAACCAAATCAAGAAGATGCTGGCCATACCAGCAGCCGTATTCGCCCTTTGGGCAATGAGCGCAACCGCTGCAACCAACGACGACATCGCCAAGCGCCTCGAGCCGGTTGGCCAGGTGTGCGTCCAGGGCCAGGAATGCAAGGGCATGGAAGTGGCCGCCACTGCCGGCGGCGGCGGTGCCAAGACCCCGGACGAGATCATCGCCAAGCACTGCAACGCCTGCCATGGCACCGGCCTGCTGAACGCGCCGAAGATCGGCGACACCGCGGCGTGGAAAGAGCGTGCCGATCACCAGGGCGGCCTTGACGGCATCCTGGCCAAGGCTATCACCGGGATCAACGCCATGCCGCCGAAGGGCACCTGCGCCGATTGCTCGGATGAAGACCTGAAGGGTGCGATCAAGAAGATGTCCGGGCTGTAAGCCATAGATGGAATACACAAGGCCCGCCTATCCTGGCGGGCTTTGTTTTTGCACCTGGAGTCCTATAGGCCGATTCCTGGTATTTTTACCAGTACTCTGCTCCAAGTGTGGTCATGATAATAATGCACCCAGCCGTGGCAGAGGGTGCATCATGATGGTCGACAAAAGAGTTAGTACATTATTGGCCGTGGCTCAGCAGCGTTCGACGCTGACTAGAGTCAACCCCTGCTGTTCGCTGCAGAGCGTTGCCTATTCACCTTACGGCTACCATCCTGAGCTGACGATTACCCTCGGTTTTAATGGGGAGCGATTAGAACCGATAACCGGGTATTATCTTTTGGGTAATGGCTATCGTGCATTTAATCCAATACTGATGCGATTCAATAGTTCAGATTCTATGAGCCCATTCGATTTAGGGGGGGAGAACGCATATGCTTACTGTCAGGGAAATCCAGTCACTCGTTGCGACCCAAGTGGCCATGGTCTATTTGAGTTCGTTTTCAGCATGGCTCGACCGTATTTCTCTAGGGTTTTGTCTGGTACATCTAGACTACCTCTAGGTGGTGCGGTTCAAACCAAGCAGGTCGCAGTGCCCAGTGGGTCTGACAAGATGTCGAGCACTTTAACATTTCTTGGCTTTCACGCCAGTGAAGAAATCCATAGGGGCTCATTGGAACGCGGATTGAGTCTGAATTATTCATTCAGAGCCTCTCAAGGGCGTGGATTCTATTATGCAACGACTACTGGGCACGCCAATGAGTACTCCGCTCAGATTGACAAGGCCGGAGGAAAAAGCCATATCTACTTCGTCTTTGCGGATATCAGAAAATGGACTTACGGGGTCGAGTATAAGAAAGATGCCTTTGGTACTCCCATGATCAAGCCTGAAGGGTTCAAGGATGTTGTGGTGCTGTTTGAGATCCAAGAAGGGCAAAAACCCTATATTCTAAGATCTGAGTAAACTCAAGGCCTTAGAGAGTTTCCGCAGCGCTCCGAGCGGACAGAGTAAAACCCACGCTTGTTTGGGAAGGAACCTAGCCAAGCAACCAAACCGTTTGTATTCATGTCCAACCCCTGAGCCCGCGGACAATTCAGGAGGCCCAGATGCACCGTTGTTCAATCGAGCAGGCCGTCGAGCACGTCCTGGCTAGCTTGCCGAGCCATATCCATGTGGGCCTGCCGCTTGGCCTGGGCAAACCCAATGCCTTCGTCAACGCGCTGTACGCGCGGGTTCGCGATCTCCCCGAGCGTCGGCTGACGATCTACACCGCCCTGTCCCTTGGCCGCCCCGCGCTGGGCGACGGTCTGCAGCGTCGTTTCCTCGAACCCTTCATCGAGCGTGTATTCGCCGACTACGAAGAGCTCACCTACCTGGCCGACCTGCGTGCCAACCGACTCCCGCCTAACATCCGTGTCGAGCAGTTCTTCATGCAGCCCGGCAGTCTGCTGCACAGCGAGGCGGCGCAGCAGGACTACGTCAGCAGCAACTACAGCCACGCTGCCCGCGACATCAACGCCAAGGGCCTGAACCTGGTTGCGCAACTGGTGGCGGCTACGCCCGAGCGGCCCGACCACCTGAGCCTGGCCTGCAATCCCGACATCACCCTTGACCTGCTGCCGATGGTCGCCCGGCGCCGAGCCGCCGGCGAGACCATCCTGGTACTCGGCCAGGTCCACGACGAACTGCCCTACATGCCTGGGGACTCGGAGCTGGGCCTGGAGCAGTTCGACCTGCTGATCGACCAGCCCGAACAACGTCGGCTGTTCTCCACGCCGAACATGCCGGTGAACACCCAGGACCACTGCATCGGCCTGCATGCCAGCGCCCTGGTGCGTGACGGCGGCACCCTGCAGATCGGCATCGGTGCCATGGGTGATGCGATCACGGCGGCACTGCTGGCGCGCCAGGGCGACAACGAGGGCTATCGTGCGCTGCTCGATGAGCTGGATATCGGCCCATGGCAGGCGCTGATCGAGCGGGAAGGGGGTCTGGATACCTTCGCCCAGGGGCTGTACGGCTGCAGCGAGATGTTCGTCAATGGCCTGCTGGCACTGGCCGACGCCGGGGTGGTGCGCCGCCCTGCCGACGAGCAGGGGGTGCTGATCCATGGCGGGTTCTTCCTCGGGCCACGGGCGTTCTACCAGCGCCTGCGCGAGATGCCGTTGGAGCAGCGCGCACGGTTCGCCATGAGCGCCATCAGCTTCATCAACGAGCTCTATGGCCAGGAGGAGCGCAAGCGTCGCCAGCGGCGGGATGCGCGCTTCATCAACACAGTATTCGGCATGACCCTGCTGGGTGCGGGGGTTGCCGACCAGCTCGAGGATGGCCGGGTACTCAGCGGCGTGGGCGGGCAATACAACTTCGTCGCCCAGGGGCATGCGCTGGAGGGCGGTCGTTCAATCCTGTTGCTGCGCAGTTGGCGCGAGGCCGGTGGCGAGGTCACCTCCAACCTCTACTGGACCTACGGCCACTGCACCATTCCCCGGCACCTGCGGGACATCGTGATCACCGAGTACGGCATCGCCGACTTGCGTGGGCAGACCGACAGCGAGGTGATCGCACGGTTGCTGGCGATCAGTGACTCACGTTTTCAGCGCGAGCTGATGGAGCAGGCCAAGGCGGCGGGCAAGCTGGCCAAGGACTTCGAGCTGGATGCGCGGTTCATGGACAACACGCCTGAGCGGCTCGAGGCTATTCGGGCACGGCATGCGCGGTTGTTCCCGGAGTATCCGCTGGGGACTGATTTCACGGCAGAGGAGCGGGATCTGTTGCGGGCGCTGAACTGGTTGAAGAGCAAGTTCAAGCTGAGCGAGGTTCTGGAGTTGGGCAAGGCGGCATTGGATGCGCCGGGGCCCGAGGGGTATGGGGTAGCGTTGGCGAGGATGGGGCTGGGTGAGCCACAGGGGTTGAAGGAGGAGTTGTATCAGCGGTTGCTGTTGGCGGCGCTTCAGGCCACGCGGCAATGACGGGCATTCCTGGCCCCCTGTAGGAGCGGCCTTGTGCCGCGAAAGGGCCGCAAAGCGGCCCCGGCGATCTGTGCATGAACGCTGAAATGCTGGGGCCGCTGCGCGCCCCTTTCGCGGCACAAGGCCGCTCCTACAGGGTACGCGCAAGGCTTTACTCGATGAAGGTGACCACGCCGCCTTCCAGTGACTTGACCCGGGCCAGCGATTCGACGCGGTAACCCTGGCTGTCCAGCTCGGCACGGCCGCCCTGGAACGACTTCTCGATGACGATGCCCAGGCCGGCCACGGTGGCGCCGGCCTGCTTGATGATCGAGATCAGTGCCTGGGACGCCTTGCCGTTGGCCAGGAAGTCGTCGATCACCAGCACGCGGTCGCTGCTGTTGAGATGGCGCGGCGAGATGGCCACGGTGTTCTCGGTCTGCTTGGTGAAGGAGTACACCGAGGCAGTCAGCAGGTTCTCGGTCAGGGTCAGCGACTGGTGCTTGCGGGCGAAGATCACCGGCACGCCGAGCTTCAGGCCGGTCATTACCGCCGGGGCGATGCCGGAGGCTTCGATGGTGACGATCTTGGTCACGCCCGAATCGGCGAACAGGCGGGCGAACTCGTCACCGATCAGCTGCATCAGCGCCGGGTCGATCTGGTGGTTGAGAAACGCGTCGACTTTGAGAACCTGGTCGGAAAGCACGATGCCTTCTTCGCGAATCTTCTGCTGCAGTGCTTCCACTGTTTTTTCCTCGATGTAGATAGTGGCCTGTATGGCCGATTTGTAAGCCCAACTTCGGCGCCAGACTTCGTCACACTGCGTTGCCGCTCCTCGCCGTAGCTGGGCTACGACTCGTCGCGGCGCCTTGTGTGCCGAACCCTGGCACTCGAATTTGAGCTCACAAATCGGCCATACAAGCCACCGTGGCCGCAAGAAGCGGCAAAGTTTAAGAGTAATGGTTGATCAGCGTTTGAGCATCGCCCGGATATCGGCCAGGGCGTTGTTGCCGCGCGCGGCTTTCACTTCCACGGGCGCATCGTCCAGGCCTTCCCAGGCCAGGTCATCCGGCGGCAGTTCGTCGAGGAACCGGCTCGGGGTGCAGTCGATGATTTCGCCGTACTGCTTGCGCTTGGCGGCGAAGGTGAAGGCCAGGGTCTGGCGCGCGCGGGTGATGCCCACGTAGGCCAGGCGGCGTTCCTCTTCGATGGTGTCGGCTTCGATGCTCGAGCGGTGGGGAAGAATCTCCTCCTCCATGCCCATGATGAACACGTAGGGGAACTCCAGGCCCTTGGAGGCGTGCAGGGTCATCATCTGCACGCCTTCGGCGTTCTCTTCCTCTTCCTGCTGGCGCTCGAGCATGTCGCGCAGCACCAGCTTGCCGATGGCATCCTCGATGGTCATGTCACCCTCTTCATCCTTCTCGAGGGTGTTCTTCAGCGCTTCGACCAGGAACCAGACGTTGCTGATGCGGAACTCCGCGGCCTTGTCGCTGGCGGTCTGCTGGCGGATCCAGTTCTCGTAGTCGATGTCGCGGATCATCTCGTGCAGCGCGGCGATCGGATCTTCCAGGGCGACCTTGTGGCGCACCCCGTCGAGCCAGTGCTTGAAGCGCTGCAGGCGCTCGGTGTAGCGGGCATCCAGGTGCTCGCCCAGGCCCAGCTCCTCGCTGGCGGCGTACATCGAGATGCCGCGCTCGGTGGAATAGTTACCGAGCTTCTCGAGGGTGGTCGAGCCGATCTCACGGCGCGGCACGTTGATCACCCGCAGGTAGGCGTTGTCGTCGTCCGGATTCACCAGCAGGCGCAGGTAGGCCATCAGGTCCTTGACCTCCTGGCGGCCGAAGAAGCTGTTGCCGCCGGAGAGGCGGTACGGCACCTGGTGGTGCTGCAGCTTCAGTTCGATCAGCTTGGCCTGGTAGTTGCCCCGGTAGAGGATGGCGAAGTCGCTGTACGGGCGGTTGGTGCGCAGGTGCAGGGTGAGGATTTCCATGGCCACGCGCTCGGCCTCGGCTTCCTCGTTCTTGCAGCGGATCACGCGGATCTCGTCGCCCACGCCCATCTCGCTCCACAGTTCCTTCTCGAAGGCATGGGGGTTGTTGGCGATCAGCACGTTGGCGCAGCGCAGGATGCGGCTGGTGGAGCGGTAGTTCTGCTCGAGCATGACGATCTTCAGGGAGGGGTAGTCCTCCTTGAGCAGCATCAGGTTCTCGGGGCGGGCGCCGCGCCAGGCGTAGATCGACTGGTCATCGTCGCCGACCACGGTGAACTGGTTGCGCATGCCGATCAGCATCTTCACCAGCAGGTATTGGCTGGCGTTGGTGTCCTGGTATTCGTCCACCAGCAGGTAGCGTACGCGGTTCTGCCAGCGTTCGAGCACGTCGGGGTGTTCCTGGAACAGCTTGACCGGCTGCAGGATCAGGTCATCGAAGTCCACCGCGTTGAACGCCTTGAGCGTGCGCTGGTAGTGGGTGTAGACGATGGCCGCGGTCTGCTCGCGCGGGTTGCGTGCCTTTTCCAGGGCCTCGGGCGGCAGGATCAGGTCGTTCTTCCAGGCACCGATCATGTTCTTGATCTCGTCGATGCCGTCGTCGCCGGAGTATTCCTTCTGCATGATGTCCGACAGCAACGCCTTGATGTCGGATTCGTCGAAGATCGAGAAGCCCGGCTTGTAGCCCAGGCGCTCGTGTTCCTTGCGGATGATGTTCAGGCCCAGGTTGTGGAAGGTGCACACCGTCAGGCCCCGGCCTTCCCCCGGGCGCAGCAGGGTGCCGACCCGCTCCTTCATCTCGCGCGCGGCCTTGTTGGTGAAGGTCATCGCCACGATGTACTGGGCACGGATGCCGCAGTTCTGGATCAGGTGGGCAATCTTGCGCGTGATCACGCTGGTCTTGCCGGAGCCTGCACCGGCGAGCACCAAAAGAGGGCCGCCGACGTAGTCTCGGGCTTCCTGTTGCCGGGGATTGAGTCGGGACATGCTAGAAACCGGGGGTAACCAGAAAATAGCCGCGCATTCTAGCAGGCATGGGGCTGTTAATGCGCGACCGTCTGACGTTGTGATGCAGGGCGCGAATCGGATTTGCCGCATCTGCTACTTTCGCGCAGGATGCACGTCAGATTGCGTCGGGATGGCGGCCAGGGAAGGGCAACGACTAAAAGTGAAAATCATTTCCAATTAATCGGGTAGGATTGCCCGCGCTCGCCGTTCCACCGCCCATGTCTAAGGAGCCCGCTTGTCCACGCCTGTCGAACCCCTGCGTTTGCTGCTGTTGGCTGATGAGCCGGAGTGGGCCGTGCACCTGCGCGAGTGCCTGCAGCCGATGGACGGTAGCGTCGTGCTGCTGACCGCGCCCAACTGGGCGGCGGTGGACAGCTTGTTCGCCAATGACCGCCAGGCCGTGGTGCTGGCCACGCCCGAGCTGCAGCCGGCGCCGGGGCGTTGCGAGCTGCCGACCATCCTGCTGCTGGAGCAGGAGCCGGCCAGCGCGCCGCTGGGCGTCAGCGACTGGCTGGTGCTGGCGCAGCTGACCACTGACACCCTGCGTCGCTCGCTGCGTCATGTGCGCGAGCGCGGCGTGCTGGTGGCCACCCTGCAGCGCCTGGCCGAACAGGATCCGCTGACCGGTATCGCCAACCGCCAGGGCTTCCAGGCCCTGCTGACCGCGCGCCTGGCGGAGAACGAAGGCCGCGGCCTGGCGCTCGGCCACCTCGATCTGGACAACTTCCGCCACGTCAACGACGCCCTCGGCCACCAGGGTGGCGACCGGTTGATCCTGCAGGTGGTCGGTCGGTTGAAACACCAGTTGGAAGCGAGCGACCAGCTGGCACGCCTGGGCAGCGACGAGTTCGCCCTGTTGATCGACACCCGGCGCGACCCCAATCGCGCCGAGTGGATGGCCGAGCGCATCACCGAAGCGCTCACCGAGCCCTACTGGATCGACGGCGAGAGCCTGCTGCTCGGTTGCAGCCTGGGGATCGCCCATGCCCGCGCCCAGGCCGGCGCCGACCCGCTGATGTGGCACGCGCACATCGCCATGCGCCAGGCCAAGAGCAGCCAGGGCTGCACCTTCCATGTGTTCAACGAGCGCATCAACCGCAACGCCCGCAGCCTGGCTGACCTTGAGAGCGAGCTGCGCCGCGCCCTGCGCCGCGACGAGCTGGAGCTGCACTATCAACCGCGGCTCAACCTCGCCGACGGCCGCATCGTCGGGCTGGAGGCGCTGGTGCGCTGGAACCATCCCGAGCGCGGCCTGCTCGCGCCGAGCGAATTCGTGCCGTTGGCCGAGCAGAGCGGGTTGATCGTGCCGCTGGGCTACTGGGTGATCTCCCGGGCGCTGAGCGACATGCAGGCCCTGCGCGAGCGCGGCCTGGCGCCGCTGCACATGGCGGTAAACCTGAGCTTTCGCCAGTTCCAGGACAGCCAGCTGCTGGCCACCCTGAGCCGGCTGATCGTCGAGCACGGCGTCGATGCCCGCTGGCTGGAGTTCGAACTGACCGAGACCGCGGTGATGCGGCGCAACGAGCTGGTGCGCCAGACCATGGACGCCCTGGGGCGCCTGGGGGTGCGTTTCTCGCTGGATGACTTCGGGACCGGCTTCTCGTCGTTCGTGCACCTGAACAGCCTGCCGATCACCCTGCTCAAGGTCGATCGCAGTTTCGTCGGCGGCATGGAGCAGCGCGAGGAGAACGCCAAGCTGGTGCACGCGATGATCAACCTGGCGCACAACCTCAACCTGGAGGTGGTGGCCGAAGGGGTGGAGAGCGAGGAGCAGCTGGCGCTGCTGCGGGCGTTCGGTTGCGACCAGGTGCAGGGGTTCCTGGTAAGCCGGCCGTTACCGGTGGAGGCGTTGATCGAGTACCTGTTGCAGGTGCCGAGTCCTGGTCTGGTGCAGACCTTGTAGATCTCATGCAGCCTTTTCGCGACACAAGGCCGCTCCTACAGGGGATCGTGGTCTTCTGTAGGAGCGGCCTTGTGCCGCGAAAAGGGGCGCAAAGCGCCCCCGGCAATTTCAAGCCGTGAAGATGATCAACCGACCAGCATCCGCCCGGTCTCTTCCAGGTTCTCATGCCAGCTCAAGGCTTCGCGCAGGATATGCGGGGTATGCCCGCCACGCTGGCAGGCGCGCTCGAAGTAATCGTTCAGCGCGGCGCGGTAGTCCGGGTGCACGCAGTTGTCGATGATCACCCGGGCGCGCTCGCGCGGTGCCAGGCCACGCAGGTCGGCCAGGCCCACCTCGGTCACCAGGATGTCCACGTCGTGCTCGGTGTGGTCGACGTGGCTGACCATCGGCACCACGCTGGAAATCGCGCCGCCCTTGGCGATCGACTTGGTGACGAAGATCGCCAGGTGCGCGTTGCGGGCGAAGTCGCCCGAGCCACCGATGCCGTTCATCATCTTGGTGCCGCAGACGTGGGTGGAGTTGACGTTGCCGTAGATGTCGAACTCCAGCGCCGTGTTGATGCCGATGATCCCCAGGCGACGCACCACTTCAGGGTGGTTGGAGATCTCCTGCGGACGCAGCACCAGCTTGTCCTTGTAGCGCTCCAGGTTGCCGAACACGTCGGCGTTGCGGCGGCTCGACAGGGTGATCGAGCTGCCCGAGGCGAAGCTCAGCTTGCCGGCGTCGATCAGGTCGAAGGTCGAGTCCTGCAGCACTTCGGAGTACATGGTCAGGTTTTCGAACGGCGACTCGATCAGGCCGCACATCACCGCGTTGGCGATGCTGCCGATGCCGGCCTGCAGCGGGCCGAGGTTGTTGCTCATGCGCCCGGCGTCCACCTCGCCCTTGAGGAAGGCGATCAGGTGGTCGGCAATGCCCTGGGTCTCGTGGTCAGGCGGCAGCACGGTGGACGGCGAGTCCGGCTGGTCGCTGATGACGATGCCGACGATCTTGGCCGGGTCGATCGGGATCGCGGTGCTGCCGATGCGGTCGTCGACCTTCACCAGCGGGATCGGCGTGCGGGTCGGGCGGTAGGTCGGGATGTAGATGTCGTGCAGGCCTTCGAGGTTGGCATGGTGCGACAGGTTGATCTCGACGATGACCTGCTTGGCGAAGATCGCGAAGCTGGCCGAGTTGCCGACCGAGGTGGTCGGCACGATGTGGCCCTGTTCGGTGATCGCTACCGCTTCGATGACCGCGATGTCCGGCAGGGTGAGCTGTTTATTGCGCAGTTGCTCGACGGTTTCCGACAGGTGCTGGTCGATGAACATCACCTTGCCGTCGTTGATGGCCTTGCGCAGGGTGCTGTCGACCTGGAACGGCATGCGCCGGGCCAGCACGCCGGCCTCGGTCAGTTGCTTGTCCAGGTCGTTGCCCAGGCTGGCGCCGGTCATCAGGCTGATCTTCAGCGGCGACTGTTTTGCACGTTCGGCCAGTGCGTGGGGCACGGCCTTGGCTTCGCCGGCGCGGGTGAAACCGCTCATGCCGACGGTCATGCCGTCCTGGATCAGGCCAGCGGCGTCAGCCGCACTCATAACCTTGCTGTGCAGGGAGGACAAGCGGATACGATCACGGTACATGGATTGTTATCTCAGGCTACTGAAGCTACTGGAAGCGCAGTCTAGAGATTTCACCCGGAACCGTCCCGCGACCATGGTCGTAGGCGAAGGCCGGAAGTAGAGCCGTTGATCTGGATCAGGTAAATACGACAAACCCCGGGAATGACTTCCCGGGGTTTGTTCGACAGCAGCGGTTTCGTGGGAGCGGGCTTGCCCCGCGATGGCGATGCTGCATTCAAGCCATCATCGCGGGGCAAGCCCGCTCCCACAAAGCATCGCTCCTGCTATTACTCCACCGCCTTGACCATGTCCTCGATGACTTTCTTGGCGTCACCGAACACCATCATGGTCTTGTCCAGGTAGAACAGTTCGTTGTCCAGACCCGCATAGCCACTGGCCATGGAGCGTTTGTTGACGATGATGGTCTTGGCCTTGAAGGCTTCGAGGATCGGCATGCCGGCGATCGGCGACTTCGGATCGTTCTTCGCCGCCGGGTTGACCACGTCGTTGGCGCCCAGCACCAGCACCACGTCGGCCTGCCCGAACTCGGCGTTGATGTCCTCCATCTCGAACACCTGGTCGTACGGTACCTCGGCCTCGGCCAGCAGCACGTTCATGTGCCCGGGCATGCGCCCCGCCACCGGGTGGATCGCGTACTTCACGGTCACCCCGTTGTGGGTCAGCTTCTCGGTCAGTTCCTTGAGCGCGTGCTGGGCGCGGGCCACCGCCAGGCCATAGCCGGGGACGATGATCACGCTGTCGGCGTTGCTCAGCAGGAAGGTGGCGTCGTCGGCCGAGCCGGACTTCACCGGGCGCTGCTCCTTTGAACCCTGCGCGGCGCCGGCATCGGTATCGCCGCCGAAGCCGCCGAGGATGACGTTGAAGAACGAACGGTTCATCGCCTTGCACATGATGTACGAGAGGATCGCACCGCTGGAGCCCACCAGGGAACCGGCGATGATCAGCATCGAGTTGTTCAGCGAGAAGCCGATACCCGCCGCCGCCCAGCCCGAGTAGCTGTTGAGCATCGACACCACCACCGGCATGTCGGCGCCGCCGATCGGGATGATGATCAGCACGCCCATGACGAAGGCCAGGGACAGCATCAGGGTGAAGGCGCTGTAGTGGCCGGTGAAGGTGAACAGCAGCCCCAGGGCGATGGTCGCCAGGCCCAGGATCAGGTTCAGCTTGTGCTGGCCGGCGAACTGTACCGGTGCGCCCTGGAACAGGCGGAACTTGTACTTGCCCGACAGCTTGCCGAAGGCGATCACCGAGCCCGAGAAGGTGACGGCACCGATGGCCGCGCCAAGGAACAGCTCCAGGCGATTGCCGGTGGGGATCGGGTCGCTGATGGCGGCGACGATACCCAGCGATTGCGGCTCGAGCACGGCAGCGATGGCGATGAACACCGCGGCCAGGCCGATCATGCTGTGCATGAAGGCGACCAGCTCGGGCATCTTGGTCATCTCGACGCGCTTGGCCATGATCGAGCCGGCGCTGCCGCCGACCAGCAGGCCGACGATGACGTAGCCGATGCCGGCGGTCGCAAGCTCTGCGCCAAGCTTGTAGATCAGGCCGACCGTGGTGAGGATGGCGATACCCATGCCGATCATGCCGAACAGGTTGCCGCGGCGTGAGGTAGTCGGATGCGAGAGTCCCTTGAGCGCCTGGATGAAGCAGACCGAGGCGACCAGGTACAGAAGCGTTACCAGATTCATGCTCATGCTTACTTCTGCCCCTCGCTCTTGGTTTTCTTCTTGAACATTTCCAGCATGCGGCGGGTGACCAGGAAGCCACCGAACACGTTGACCGCGGCAAGCGCCACGGCCAGGGTGCCCATGACCTTGCCGGCCGGGGTGACGGTCAGCGCGGCGGCCAGCATGGCGCCGACGATGACGATCGCGGAAATGGCGTTGGTGACCGCCATCAGCGGCGTGTGCAGGGCCGGGGTGACGTTCCACACCACGTGGTAGCCCACGTAGATGGCCAGCACGAAGATGATCAGGTTGTAGATGCCGTGGGAAATCAGCATGTCTTCCATTGTCGTGCTCCTCAGCCGTTCTTGCGCACGACTTGGCCGTCGCGGCACATCAGGCACGCGGCGACGATGTCGTCTTCGAGGTTGATGACCAGATTGCCGTCCTTGTCGAACAGCAGCTTCATGAAGTCCAGCAGGTTGCGCGCGTACAGCGCCGAGGCATCGGCGCCGACCTGGGCCGGCAGGTTGGTCGGGCCGACGAGGGTCACGCCGTTGTGCATGACGACCTGATCGGCCACGGTCAGCGGGCAGTTGCCGCCCTGGGCCGCGGCAAGGTCGATGACCACCGAGCCGGGCTTCATCTGCGCCACGGTCTCGGCGCTGAGCAGGGTCGGCGCCTTGCGCCCGGGAATCAGCGCAGTGGTGATGACGATATCGGCCTGCCTGGCGCGCTCGTGCACGGCCTGGGCCTGACGCTGCATCCAGCTCGCCGGCATCGGCCGGGCATAGCCGCCGACGCCTTCGGCGCATTCGCGTTCTTCATCGGTCTCGTAGGGCACGTCGATGAACTTGGCCCCCAGCGATTCGATCTGCTCCTTCACCGCCGGACGCACGTCCGACGCTTCGATCACCGCACCCAGGCGTTTGGCCGTGGCGATGGCCTGCAGGCCGGCGACGCCGGCGCCGAGGATCAGCACGCGGGCGGCTTTCACCGTGCCTGCGGCGGTCATCAGCATGGGCATGAAGCGCGGGTAGTGGTGAGCCGCCAGCAGCACGGCCTTGTAGCCGGCGATGTTGGCCTGGGACGACAGCACGTCGAGGCTCTGGGCCCGCGAGGTGCGTGGCGCGGCTTCCAGGGCGAAGGCGGTGATGCCGCGTTCGGCCATCTTGCCGATCAGTTCGTTGTTGAAGGGGTTGAGCATGCCCGCCAACAGGCTGGTGCTGTTGATCAGCGCCAGTTCCTGATCATCGGGCGCGACCACCTTGAGTACCAGCTGCGCGCCGAAGGCGTCGGTGGCTTCACCCAGGGTGGCGCCCACGGCTTCATAGGCACTGTCGGGAATGCTGGCTTTGAGCCCTGCCCCCCGTTGCACGGTGACCTGATGGCCCTGGCCTACCAGTTTCTTGATGGTTTCCGGGGTCGCGGCGACCCTTGTCTCACCCGTCTGCGTCTCGAGAGGAACACCAATGTGCACGACTATGTCTCCTGCGGTGACCTTTATTGTCTTTATGGAAACCAGCGCACTTCGGGTGGTGCGGCTGGGCGGCCGTAGAGCACGACTCCGCCTGGTTCGAGGCGGGAGAGGCATTTTGCAGACGAACCCAGGGGCCTTCAACAGGTTCTGAAGCGAAACGAACTCAAAACTACAAGTCACCCTGTGACCGTATGTCGCAACGATTCCGATCGAGCCCGTCAAGTACGCGCTATTCGCAGCTTAGGGGAAAAAACGAAAAAATTTCGGCCGTTTTCGTTCGCGGCGTTGTGAATGTCGCAAAATAAGCCGCAAACCCGCGCAGTCACTAGGGTTGCTACGGTTTTTCCGGTAAACGGAACAGATTACGAATTTGCGACAAATCCATATATCTGTAGGTGTTCAAAATAATTGACTACGGAGTCAGGTTGTCGCTTTATGGCCTCAGCTGGTGGCGGTGTACTGCTGTGCCTGCGCCACCAGCCAGTCGCGAAACGCCCGCAGCGAAGCGGACTCCACCTTTCGCTCAGGGATCATCAGATGGTAGGCCTTGTCGCTGGACAGGGCATGCCTGTTAGCGACCAGCAATCGACCTTCCTGCAACTCGCGCTGGATCAGGAACGGCGGAATCAGCGCGATGCCCATGTCGTGCATGGCGGCCTGGGCCAGCATGGAGAACAGTTCGTAGCGCGGGCCAGTCATGTCGCGCTCGACGCTCATGCCCAGGCCGTCGAACCATTGCCGCCAGGCATAGGGGCGCGTGGTCTGCTGCAGCAGGGGCAATTCGGCGATGCGCCGGGCGTCGAGGCTGGCTTGTCCGTCCAGCAACGCGGGGCTGCACACCGGCACGGGGTTCTCGCCCATCAGTCGGTGGGACTGGGTTCCGGACCAGTCGGCGTCGCCGAAATAGATGGCGGCGTCGAAGGGCGTGTCGGCGAACAGAAAGGGGCGGGTGCGGTTGGTCAGGTTGACCGTGACTTCGGGGTGGCGCTGCTGGAAGTCCTTCAGGCGCGGCAGCAGCCATTGCGTGCCGAAGGTCGGTACCACCGCCAGTTCGATCACGTTGGCGCCCTGCTGGCGCATCACCGAAAGCGTGTCGCGCTCCACCGCATCCAGCTGCGCAGCCACCTGGCGGCTGTAGGACAGCCCGGCTTCGGTCAGTTTCACGCCCCGGCGCGAGCGGCGGAACAGTTCGACATTGAGGAAGGCCTCAAGGCCACCGATCTGCCGACAGACGGCGCCCTGGGTCAGGGCCAGTTCCTGGGCGGCCTTGGTGAAGCTCTCGTGACGCGCAGCCGCCTCGAAGCAGACCAGGGCGGTGGTGCTGGGGATCTTGCGGCGCATGTACGTCAACCTCACTTGTAGGGCGTTGAACAGGGCATTTCGATGATTACGAAGTGAGAAAATATCACTAAACCGTGCGCAATCCTCGTTTGTCCCGCAGGCCGATCAGGCCTAGGATCAATCCAGCACAACAATTCGTTCCCATCTTTCGAGGAATCCGCACATGGCTGGCAAGGCAAGCTTCAACTGGATCGACCCGCTGCTGCTGGATCAGCAGCTCACTGAAGAAGAGCGCATGGTTCGCGACAGCGCCTATCAGTTCGCCCAGGACAAGCTGGCACCCCGTGTGCTGGAGGCGTTCCGCCACGAGCAGACAGACCCGGCGATCTTCCGCGAGATGGGTGAAGTCGGCCTGCTTGGCGCGACCATCCCCGAGCAGTACGGCGGTAGCGGCCTGAACTATGTGTGCTACGGCCTGATCGCCCGCGAGGTGGAACGCATCGACTCCGGTTACCGCTCGATGATGAGCGTGCAGTCGTCGCTGGTGATGGTGCCGATCAACGAGTTTGGTACCGAGGCACAGAAACAGAAGTACCTGCCGAAGCTGGCCAGCGGCGAGTGGATCGGCTGCTTCGGCCTGACCGAGCCCAACCATGGTTCCGACCCGGGTTCGATGATCACCCGCGCCCGCAAGGTCGACGGTGGCTATCGCCTGACCGGCAGCAAGATGTGGATCACCAACAGCCCGATCGCCGATGTGTTCGTGGTCTGGGCCAAGGATGATGCCGGCGATATCCGCGGCTTCGTGCTGGAGAAAGGCTGGGACGGCCTCAGCGCCCCGGCCATCCATGGCAAGGTGGGCCTGCGCGCCTCGATCACCGGCGAGATCGTCATGGACAACGTGTTCGTGCCGGAAGAGAACATCTTCCCGGACGTGCGTGGCCTCAAAGGTCCGTTCACCTGCCTGAACTCGGCCCGCTATGGCATCTCCTGGGGCGCCCTGGGCGCCGCCGAGGCCTGCTGGCACACTGCGCGCCAGTACACCCTGGACCGCCAGCAGTTCGGCCGCCCCTTGGCCGCCAACCAGCTGATCCAGAAGAAGCTGGCTGACATGCAGACCGAGATCACCCTGGCCCTGCAAGGTTGCCTGCGCCTGGGGCGGATGAAGGACGAAGGCACCGCGGCGGTCGAGATCACCTCGATCATGAAGCGCAACTCCTGCGGCAAGGCCCTGGACATCGCCCGTCTGGCTCGCGACATGCTGGGCGGCAATGGCATCTCCGACGAGTTCGGCGTGGCCCGCCATCTGGTCAACCTCGAGGTGGTCAACACCTACGAAGGGACCCATGACGTGCACGCGCTGATCCTTGGGCGTGCGCAGACCGGCATCCAGGCGTTCTATTAATAGAGGAGCCAGGCCATGGGCGCGCTTTCCCATCTGCGGGTGCTGGATCTTTCCCGGGTGCTGGCCGGCCCTTGGTCTGGCCAGATCCTGGCCGACCTTGGCGCCGATGTGATCAAGGTCGAGCGTCCGGGGGCGGGTGACGACACCCGTTCCTGGGGGCCGCCTTTCCTGCGCGACGCCCAGGGCGAGAACACCAGCGAGGCGGCCTACTACCTGTCGGCCAACCGCAACAAGCGCTCGGTGACCATCGACTTCACCCAGCCGGAAGGCCAGCGCCTGGTGCGCGAGCTGGCGGCGAAGTCGGATATCGTCATCGAGAACTTCAAGGTCGGCGGGCTGGCGGCCTATGGGCTGGACTATCAGAGCCTGAAGGCGGTCAATCCCAAACTCATCTACTGCTCGATCACCGGCTTCGGCCAGACCGGGCCGTATGCCAAGCGTGCCGGCTACGACTTCATGATCCAGGGGCTGGGTGGGCTGATGAGCCTGACCGGTCGCCCGGAGGGGGAGGAGGGTGCCGGGCCGATGAAGGTTGGTGTGGCGCTGACCGACATCCTCACCGGGCTGTATTCCACCGTGGCGATCCTGGCGGCCCTGGCGCACCGTGATCAGGCTGGTATTGGCCAGCACATCGACATGGCGTTGCTGGATGTACAGGTGGCCTGCCTGGCCAACCAGGCCATGAACTACCTCACAACCGGTACCGCGCCTCGCCGGTTGGGCAATGCGCACCCGAACATTGTGCCGTACCAGGATTTCCCGACGGCTGATGGCAACTTCATTCTTACCGTGGGCAATGACGGGCAGTTCCGCAAGTTCGCGGAAGTGGCCGGACAGGCGCACTGGGCGGATGACCCACGCTTTGCCACCAATAAACAGCGGGTGGCCAATCGCGCCGAGCTGATTCCGCTGATTCGCCAGGCCACGGTGTTCAAGACCACGGCCGAGTGGGTGAGTGAACTGGAGAAGGCGGGCGTGCCGTGTGGGCCGATCAACGACCTGGCGCAGATGTTCCAGGATCCGCAGGTGCTGGCCCGTGGGCTGGCGGTGAATGTTCCCCATCCGTTGGCGGGCAGTGTGCCGCAGGTGGCCAGCCCGATCCGGTTGTCGGAGACGCCGGTGGAGTATCGGCAGGCGCCGCCGTTGCTGGGGGAGCATACCGAGGTGGTGCTGGGGGAGGTGCTGGGGTTGGATGGAGAGGCGGTGCAGCGGCTTCGGGGGGCTGGGGTGTTGTGATGCTTTCTATAT
>Ga0247820_10000726_pt1 | contig 18062 bp, 17 predicted proteins | sample 13C_Glucose_Day1_2_FD_192480 | JGI IMG/M metagenome (GOLD analysis project Ga0247820, IMG submission 192480) | Soil microbial communities from agricultural site in Penn Yan, New York, United States - 13C_Glucose_Day14 | ecosystem: Environmental > Terrestrial > Soil > Agricultural land | place...
CGGCGCGATGTTGCCGCCGAACCACAGTGTGAACAGATCCCTTACCTTTCCATGGCGGTCTTGCGGCGGCACGTAGCCGATCGTGTGTTTCTCGATGAGGGGTGCCGAATTGGCTGCACTGGTCATGACTGACTCCAAGGCAAGGTGGGGCATCGGGGGAGGCCCGGGTGCGTGCCGGCAAGGGGCGACGCGTTCTTGTTGGAGCGATGATGCGGGGCGGGCGGGTATCGAGAAATTAGTAAATTTGTGCTCATGAACCTTAAAAAACCTAAGGCTGGCAAAAGGTTAAGCGGGGGACGGGAGCAAGGAAGGTGCCAGGTGGCGGGAGCGCCTGAGGTAGGTGGGTTGCCGGGGCTGCGGGTGGCTTCGGGTGCGCGGTGGTGGTGCAGAATGGGCATTGCTGGTGCACGGGTACAGGTTGACCAGACCGGCCCATTCGCGGGTAAACCCGCTCCCACAGGTTCATCAATAGCCTGCGGAACCTGTGGGTTTACCCGCGAATGGGCCGGTGCAGGCAATACCTATCGATCAGGCTACCTACATCGGCAACAACCGATCCTGGATCACCTCCTTCATCACCAGCGTCGAGCTCAGGCGTTTGACATTGGGAATGCTGGTCAGCTGTTCGTCGTACAGTTTCTGGAACGCCGGCAGGTCCCTGGTCACCACGTGCAGCAGGTAGTCCGGATCGCCGAACAGGCGCTGGGCCTCGACGATCTGTGGAATGTCCGCGAGCGCCGCCTCGAAATCCGCCACTGGCTGGCGGGTCACTTCGCGCAAGGTCACGAACACCAGCGCGGCGAAGTTCAGGCCCAGGGCCGCCGGGGCCAGGCGGGCGTGGTAGCCGAGGATGGCGCCGGATTCCTCCAAGGCCTTGAGGCGGCGGTGGCAGGGCGACAGGCTCAGGCCCACGCGCTCGGCCAGCTCGGTGACCGACAGGCGCCCGTCTTTTTGCAGCTCGGCAAGGATCTTTCGATCAGTTCGATCCATGGGGGAGAATCTTCCATCGATTGGCTTGGTAGAGGGAATATACGAAAGAAAATCCCCGGGCGATATCCGTAGTCTTTCTTTCACCGAAACCTGCGTGAAAGGAAGGATCGAAATGACCATGAGTGTATTGGCGGCGTTCTGGGCCGTTTCCCTGCTGTTCGTGATCACCCCCGGTGCCGACTGGGCCTATGCCATCTCGGCCGGCATGCGCGGACGCTGGGTGGTGCCGGCGGTGGCGGGCATGTTGTCCGGGCATTTCCTCGTCACCCTGGTGGTGGCGGCCGGGGTCGGCAGCCTGCTCGCCGGCCATCCGCTGGCGCTGACCCTGCTCACCCTGGCCGGCTGCCTCTACCTGCTGTGGCTGGGCGGCAACCTGCTGTTGAGCCCGTCGGTGCCCGAGGCGGGCGAGGGCGGCGAGCGTGATTCGGGGTCGCGCTGGGCGTTCAAGGGCTTGTGCGTCAGCGGGCTCAACCCCAAGGTCTTCCTGCTGTTCCTGGCGTTGCTGCCACAGTTCACCGACCCGCAGTCGAGCTGGCCGCTGCCGTTGCAGATCCTGCTGCTGGGGCTGGTGCACCTGGGCAGCTCGCTGGTGATCTACCTGATGGTCGGCTACGGCGCCAAGGCCGTACTGCGCACCCGGCCCGCGGCGGCGCGGGTGGTGGGGCGGTTGTCCGGCGGCGTGATGATCCTGATCGCCGTGGGGCTGATTGCCGGGCAATTGCGCTGAACCTGTCAACGGCGGCGGCTTGGGCTATGCTGACGGCCCTTACGAACCGGACCGACAACCATGAAATACGCCGCCGCACTCCTGCTCAGCCTGCTTCCGTTCCTGGCTCACGCTGCGCAGACCGGGGAAACCCTCGCGCCCTGGACCCTGCTTGACCAGTACGACCAGCCCTACAGCCTGGGCAGCGACACCCGCATCCTGCTGGTCGCCCGCGACATGGACGGTGCCAAGCTGATGAAGGCGGCCCTGGCCGAGCAGCCCAAGGGCTACCTGGAGGCGCGCAATGCGGTGTTCGTCGCGGATATCCAGCGCATGCCGGCGCTGATCAGCAAGCTGTTCGCCATCCCGGCCATGCGCGACTACAGCTACCGGGTGCTGCTGGACCGGGAAGGCCAGGTCGCCAGTCGTTATGCCGGGGAGGAGGGCAAGGTGCTGTGGCTCTCGCTGGACAAGGGCGTACTGGTCGGGCAGAAGACCTATACCGCTGCCGATGACCTGAAAGCGGCGCTGGAGCAGGCCGGCCACTGAACCGATGGCCCTGTGCAGGCGAGCCTCGTGGGAGCGGGCTTGCCCCGCGAAAGGGCCACCAGCGACAGCGCGGCAGATTCAGGAAAACGCCTGGCGCATCAACTCAGGCAGCACTTCGCCCGCCTTGCCGGCCAGCGCGAACTCTCGCGGATGCCCCTCGCTCTCAGGCTGCGGATTGACATGCACCACCGTCGCCCCCGCCGCCAGCGCCAGCCGTGGAATCGAGGCCGCCGGCTGCACCACGCCGGACGTTCCCACCGACAACAGCAGGTCGCATTGCTGCGCGGCGTCGAACGCCCGCTCCAGCGTCTGCTCCGGCAACATCTCGCCGAACCACACCACACCAGGTCGCAGCGGCCCGGCGCAGCGACTGCAGCGCGGTGGCTCGATGCGCCGGCCTTGCAGGGCGTCCTCGGGCAGGGCCACAGGCGCGTCCACCGGCCGTGCGCAGTCCAGGCAGCGGAACGCGTCCAGCCGCCCATGCAAATGCAGCACGTCCTGGCTGCCGGCGCGCTCGTGCAGGTCGTCAACGTTCTGCGTCACCAGGGTCAGCTTCGGTACCCGCGCCGCCAGCGCCGCGATGGCCTGGTGAGCGGGGTTGGGCGTGGCCTGGGCGATTCCCGCTCGGCGCATCTGGTACCAGCCCCAGACCAGCGCCGGGTCGGCGCGAAAGCCTTCGGCGCTGGCCAGTTGCGCCGGGTCGAAACGCTCCCACAACCCGGTCAGCTTGTCGCGGAAGGTGGCGATGCCGCTTTCGGCGGATACCCCGGCACCGGTGAACACCACCACGTGGCGGGCTTGGGTGAGCAAGGTTGGATCGAACGGCATGGGGGCTCCAGGACGACGGTGCGAGGGCGCCACTGTGCCAGTGGGGCCGGAAGGCGACAAGCACCGGGGAGTCGGGGGCTTGACCTCGACCTAACCTGAGGTCTGATACTCGGCCGCTCATTCCATCGACGGAGCGATACCATGACCCAGCCAGCCGCCTTCGCCCTGAGCAACCCCGAAGGCCTCTACGACCCCAGTGGCAATGCCTATTCCCATGTCGCCGAAGTGCGTGCCGGCAGCCGCCTGCTGTACATCGCCGGGCAGGGCGGCGAGGACCTGCAGGGCAATCTCTCGGCGCGATTCGACGAGCAGGCGCGCCAGGCCCTGGTGAACCTGAAGATTGCCCTGGCCTCCCGTGGGGCCACTCTCGAGCACGTGTTCAAGCTCACCTTGCTGGTGGTCGATCATTCCGAGGCGCGCCTGAGCCAGTGGGTGGCCGAGGCCGAGCGCGCCTGGGGTGGCAGGATGACGCCGACCTGCACGCTGATTCCGGTCCCGCGCCTGGCGCTGGACGGGATGCTGGTGGAAGTGGATGCGGTGGCGGCGCTGCCCGAGGCGTGAGCGATCGGCCCTGCACAATCCCTGTAGGAGCGGCCTTGTGCCGCGAAGGGGCGCGTAGCGGCCCCAGGGTTCCAATTTAAAGCAGAAATCGCCGGGGCCGCTTTGCGGCCCTTCGCGGCACAAGGCCGCTCCTGCAGGGGGGCGTGCAAGCCCTGCCCACGATGGACTGGTAGACTCGCGATTTGCCAATCGATCGAGCCTGCGCCATGACCGCCCCTGTCGAACTGCACCAGACCGGCCCCGAGCACGTCGAACTGATGCGCAACCTCTACCAGTTCTACGCCTACGAGTCCTCCGACTGGGAGCAGGAGGACGTCGAGGTGGACGGGCGCTTCTACATCCACGAGCCGCACTTCGCCCGCTACTGGCAAACCCCCGGCTGGAGCGCCAACCTGATCCTGGTGGACGGCTTCATCGCCGGCTTCATGCTTATCGAGCGCAGCGAACTGCCCGGCATCGAGGCCTGCGAGTTGGCCGACCTGTTCATCCTCAAGAAGTACCGCCGCCAGGGCGTGGGCCTGGCGGTGGCGCGCCAGACGCTGTGCGAAGGCGACAGCGACTGGCTGGTGCGCTGCTATCGCGAGGATGCCCCGGCCCTGGCGTTCTGCCAGGCAGTGCTGGCGGACCTGCCGCGTCCGGTGCGGGAGATCGCGCTGGATGACGAGCCGCAACTGCGCAATTTCCTGGTGACCCGACGGCGGCACTGACCACCCCGCAGATTTTTTGTGACGCACTTCACAAAAGACCTGCGTCGAGCGGCATAATGCCAGCACTTCGTTATTTCGGACTGTTCCGACGTACGGTCCGGAGGTTTCCTATTCCTGCTGTGAAGGAGTCAGGTCATTCCCATGCCGCTCGCCGCCAATCCTGACATGATGTACCGGTTGTTGATCCAGAGTGTGGCGGACTACGCCATCTACCAGCTCACCCCCGAGGGCATCGTCGCCAACTGGAACCCGGGCGCGCAGCGGGCCAAGGGCTACCAGGCCGAGGAGATCATCGGCCAGCACTTCTCGGTGTTCTATACCGACGAGGACCGCCATGCCGGCCTGCCGGCGCTCAGCCTGGACACCGCGCGTAACGAGGGGCGTTTCCAGGCCGAAGGACTGCGCCAGCGCAAGGACGGTTCGCACTTCTGGACCAGCGTGGTGATCGAGCCGATCAAGGATGAACACAGCGGACAGTTGATCGGCTATGCCAAGATCACCCGCGACATCTCCGAGCGCCGCCAACATGAGCTGGAGCTGCTCAAGGCCAAGGAGCTGGCCGAACAGTACAGCCAGGAGATGACCACCCTGTCGCAGTTCCTCGACTCGGTGATCGCCAACATTCCTGCCAGCGTCATAGTCCAGGACCTGCAGAGTCAGCAGATCCTCCTGGCCAACCAGCAGGCCGAGTACCTGTTCGGCCGCCAGGGCACGCGCATGGTCGGCCAGCTGCCCGGCCAGTGCCTGGTGCCAGCGGCCGTCGACTACCTCGAACAGCAGCTGGCCCGCGGGGCGCGCAGTACCAAGGGCTACGCAGCCGAAACCCGGGTCGACACCGCCACGGGGCCGCGCACCCTGCGCAGCCGGGCCACGCTCTGCGACAACCGCGAAGGGCAGGGGGACTACGTGCTGTTCGTCGCCGAGGACGCCACCGAGGAACTGGCCGCCCATGCCCAGATCCATCACATGGCCCACCACGACGCGCTGACCGGGCTGCCTAACCGTACCCTGTTCCACGAGCGTCTCAAGCAGGCGCTGCTGCGCGGCGAGGACAGCGACAAGCTGACCGCCGCCCTGTGCCTGGACCTGGACAACTTCAAGAACATCAACGACACCCTTGGCCACGCTTTCGGCGACAAGCTGCTGCGCGCCCTGGGCAAGCGCCTGCGCCGCGAGCTGCGCGAGCACGACACCCTGGCCAGGCTCGGTGGCGACGAGTTCGCCGTGGTGCTGTCGGGCCTGGAGACCGGCGACGCGGCGCGTAACACTGCCCAGCGCCTGATCGAGGCGATCTGCCCGCCGTTCCATATCGAAGGGCACCAGTTCAGCGTGGGGGTGAGCATCGGCGTGGCGGTCGCGCCCGACGACCACGACCAGGCCGAGCAGTTGCTGGGCTACGCCGACATGGCCCTGTACGAGGCCAAGCGCAATGGCCGCAACCGCTACGAGTGCTTCCATGTCGAACTGGATGTCGCCGCCCGCCAGCGCCGCCTGGTCGAGACCGACCTGCGCACCGCGCTGCACCTGGGCCAGCTGCAGCTGCACTACCAGCCGGTGGTGGACCAGCAGAGCGCCAGCGTCACCGGCTACGAGGCCCTGCTGCGCTGGGAGCACCCGAGCCGCGGCATGATCATGCCCATGGATTTCATCCCCATCGCCGAGGAGACCGGGCTGATCCACGAGATTGGCGCCCGGGCGCTGAACCTGGCATGCCAGGAGGCGGCCAGCTGGGGCACCGCGCAGACGGTGTCGGTCAACCTGTCGGCGGTGCAGTTCAAGAACGCCAACCTGGTGCACACCGTGGCCCTGGCCCTGGCTGACTCGGGACTACCGGCCACGCGCCTGGAGCTGGAGATCACCGAGTCGGTGCTGCTGGGCAACAGCGAGGAGAACGTGCGCACCCTGCGGGCATTGAAGGATCTGGGTGTGTCGATTTCCCTCGACGATTTCGGCACGGGGTATTCCTCGCTCGGCTACCTGCGCTCGTTCCCCTTCGACCGGATCAAGATCGACAAGTCGTTCGTCCACGACATGTGCGAAAGCCGCGAGGCGATGTCGATCATCCGCGCCATCACCGAGCTGTCCAACAGCCTGATGATCAAGACCACGGCCGAAGGGGTGGAGTCGGCCGAGCAGATGGAGCGTCTGCTGGCCGAGGGGTGCTCGCATTTCCAGGGCTACCTGTACGGCCGACCGGCACCGGCGAGCGAGCGCTTGACGCAGGTGATGCCGCGGTCCTGACGGGTTCTGCACGCCCTTGTAGGAGCGGCCTTGTGCCGCGAAAGGGCCGCAAAGCGGCCCATGCGATCTTTGCAGCAATGCTGAATCCTGGGGCTGCTGCGCAGCCCTTTCGCGGCACAAGGCCGCTCCTACAGAATCCGCAAGGCATTCGGCAAAAGTGGTCGATCAGCGAACAAAATGTACCGGTTGGACCACAAGGCTTTGTCGCGTCCCCGGGTTCTCTTCTAGAATCCGCCCATGCCCCGGCACCATGCCGGGGCCATCGCCCGAGAGCCTCATGAGTTCCAGTTCGCCGCTGTCCGGAGTCAACCAGCCGCTGCGTGGCATCGCCCTGGTGGTGGTGGCCACCTTCCTGTTCGCCAGCCACGATGCACTGTCGAAACTCCTCGGTGGGATCTACCCGATCATCATGGTGGTCTGGGTGCGTTACCTGGTGCACACCCTGCTGATGGCCGGGATCTTCCTGCCCAAGGCGGGCCTCGCGGTGCTGCGTACCCGCCGGCCATTGTTGCAGACGCTACGCGCGCTGAGCCTGCTCAGCACCAGCCTGCTGTTTACCGCCGGCTTGCAGTACTTGCCGTTGGCGGAGGCGACCGCGGTCAACTTCCTCGCGCCGGTGCTGGTCACCGCGCTGTCGGTGCCGCTGCTCAAGGAGCGGGTGACGCCGGGGCAGTGGTTGGCGGTGGTGATGGGCTTCATCGGTGTGCTGGTGGTGGTGCACCCGGGCGGGGCGATGTTCACTCCGGCCATCCTGTTCCCCTTCGGCTCGGCGCTGGGGTTCTGCTTCTACCAGTTGCTGACGCGCAAGCTGGCCGCCCACGACACTCCAACCACCAGCAACTTCTATGCGGGGTTGTGCAACACCCTGATCCTGACGGCGCTGGTGCCGTTCTTCTGGCAGGTGCCGCAATGGCCCCATGTGCCGCTGATGCTGGCGCTGGGCGGCTGCGGGATGACCGCGCACCTGTTGCTGACCCAGGCGTTCCGCCATGCCGCACCGGCATTGCTGGCGCCGTTCAGCTATTGCCAGATCGTGTTCGCCGGGCTGCTGGGGCTGGTGGTGTTCGGCCAGGTCCCGGATGGCACGAGCCTGGTCGGCATTGCGGTGATCTGCCTCAGCGGGCTGGGGGCGGCCTGGATGCAGCGAAGGGCGTGAGGGGCATGTTCCTCAGCCAGCACCCTGCTGTTTGCGATAGGCCCCGGGTTGCACGCCGACCGCCTTGGCGAACGCCCGGGTAAAGGCCGCCACCGATTGATACCCCGCCTGCGCGCCCACCTGTTCGACGGTATTGCCCGCCTTGAGCAACTGGCAGGCATGGCGCATGCGCAGCGCCAGCAGTACCTGCCCGGGCGATTGCCCGGCCAACTCGTTGAAGCGCTTGAAGAAGGCCGAGCGCGAAAGCCCCGTGCAGGCCGCCATGTTCTCCAGCGTCCAGGCCTGCCCCGGCTCCTCGATCAAGCGTTCCAGCAAGCCGGCGAAGGCCGGCTGGCGGGCGAGGGCGACCAGCCCGCCCAGCGAGTGGCCGGCGTGCACCTGCTGGCGCAGCACATACAGGAACAGCAGGTGGGTGAGGCGTTCCAGCAGCGCCTGGGAGGGCTGCGGGCGACGGCATTCCTCGAGGATCAGCCCGAATAGCGCCCGCGCCGCGCTGCCGGCCGGCTCGCTGGCGCGCAGCAGGATCCAGTCCGCCAGCCCGTCGACGATCAGTGACGACAACCCCGACTGGAAGTGGAAGAACCCGCACACCAGCCCCACGCCGTCGCCCGCTTCGAGGTCCAGCGCCTGCATGCTCCGGCGCGGCTGGGCACAGGCGTCGGCGGCATCCTCGTCGTTGGAAAGTCGATAGGCCAGGTCCCGCAAAAGGAATACCGCATCGCCGCTCTCCAGGCGCAGCGGCTTCGCCTGGCCATCGATATGCAGCCAGCAATGGCCCTGCACCACCAGGTGGAAACTGGCCCGGCCCATGCCCTGGGTGCTGGCGTGCCAGCCCCCGCAGTAGCGGCCGACATGGAACAGGCTGGCGTCGAGCTCCAGACTCTCTAATAACCAATCGACGAGGGGGCTGGAAGAAATCATCTAATGCAAGGACTCTGGAGCAAGGAAAGGCGACTGATGAATATGGATGCTACTTCTTATAACCAACAGACTGTAGCGACCTACATCAAAGGAGACCACTCCATGTCCGCACGCATCACTCTACACAGCCTGCAGACCGCCCCGGAAGGCGCCCGCCCATTCCTCGAGAACGCGCAGAAGAACTCCGGCTTCATCCCCAACCTGCTGGGCATCCTGGCCAACGCCCCGGCGGCGCTGGAAACCTACGTTACCGTCTCGGCGCTCAACGGCAAGTCCGAGCTGACCCTGGCCGAGCGCGAGGTGGTGCAGTTGATCGCCGCCACCCAGCACGGTTGCGATTTCTGCGTCGCCGGCCACACCGCCGTGGCGCTGAACAAGGCCAAGCTGCCCCAGGAAGTAGTCGATGCCCTGCGTGCCCGCGGCGAGCTGCCTGACGCCCGCTACGAGACCCTCGCCGAATTCGCCCGTGAAGTGATCGCCACCCGCGGCAACGTCGGCGATGCCACCTATCAGGCATTCCGTGACGCCGGTTTCAGCGAAGGCAACGCCCTGGAAGTGATTCTCGGCGTGAGCCTCGCAACCCTGTGCAACTTTGCTAATGTGTTCGCCCAGACGCCGCTCAACGACGAGCTCGGCAAGTATCGCTGGCAGCCTTCGGCCTGATCAAGGCCTGATGCCGGCGCGTCCGGCGTTTCAACAGGAGTAGGGACATGCTTGATCATGCATTTCGACAATGGCTGGATGCCAATGCCGAGGCCATCGACCAGGGCCAGTGCGATCCACACCTGGTGCTGGCGCATATCGCCGAATCGCAATTGCTGCGCATCGGCGTCGCCCCGGCCCTGGGCGGCTCGGGTGGCGACGTCAGCGCGGCGGTCGAGGCCATCGCCGCCATCGCCAGCCGTTCGCTGGCCGCGGCCTTTGTCTGCTGGGGCCAGCGCGCCTTCATCGAATACCTGCTGCAAAGCCCTAACCGGGCGCTGTGCGAACGGCTGCTGCCCGACCTGCTGAAGGGCGAACTGGCCGGGGCCACCGGCCTGTCCAACGCCATGAAGTTCCTTTCCGGCATCGAGGCCTTGCAGGTGCGTGGCCGCGCCGCGAGCGACGGTTGGAACCTGGAAGGGCGCCTGCACTGGGTGACCAACCTGCGCAAGCGCGGCTTCGTGGTGGCCGCGGCTATCGAGGATGACGCCGGTGGCGCGCCGTTCGTGGTCGCCATCCCGTCGAACGCGCCGGGCCTGGAACGCTCCGACGACCTGCAACTGATGGGCCTGCAATCGAGCAACACCGCGGCGCTGGCCTTCCACCAGGTACCCTTGGCCCGCGACTGGCTGCTGCACGACAACGCCCGCGAGTTCCTGCCCAGGGTGCGTCCGGCGTTCCTGGCGCTGCAGTGCGGCATGGCCATCGGCCTGGCTCGCCGCGCCCTGGAGGAGGCACAGGCACACCTGCAGGGGCGTGGCGCGTTCCTCGATGAGGCGCGTCAGGTGCTCGCCGAGCGTCTGGAGAACACCGTCGCCGAGCTCAAGCAGGGGCTGCTCGACGGCCGCTTCCAGAGCCAGCCGGCCGCCTTGTTCAAACTGCGCATCACCCTCGCCGAATGCGCCGCCGACGCCGTGCAGCTGGAGTTGCAGGCCAGCGGTGGCAAGGCCTACCTGACCGCCTACGGCGAGGGCTTCGCCCGCCGCTGGCGCGAGTCGGCGTTCGTGCCGATCGTCACCCCGAGCCTGGTGCAACTGCGCGCCGAGCTGCAACGCCAGGCGGCCTCTGCATGACCGACGTGCTACTCGAAGCCCGCGACATCAGCCTGGGCTACCCGCGCGAGGGTGGCTGGCAGGCGGTGCTGGAGCAGTTCGACCTGGCGCTGGCGCCGGGGGAGGTGGTCAGCATCCTCGGCCCCAGCGGGGTCGGCAAGTCCAGCCTGCTGCGCGTGCTGGCCGGCCTGCAGCAGGCCCGTGGCGGCAGCGTGCAGTTGCGCGGCGAGCCGCTGCAGGGGCCGCATCCGCGCCTGGCGGTGGCATTCCAGGACCCCAGCCTGCTGCCTTGGCTGAGCCTTGAGAAGAACGTCGCCTTCGGCCTCGACTTCGCCCGCCAGCCCAGGCTGCCGGCGGCCGAGCGGCGCGCACGGATCGACCACGCCATCGACGCGGTGGGCCTGGCCCACGCCCGTGGCCAGTACCCGGCGCAGCTGTCCGGCGGCATGGCCCAGCGCACCGCGCTGGCCCGCTGCCTGGCGCGCCAGCCCGAGGTGTTGTTGCTGGACGAACCCTTCGGCGCGCTGGACGAGGTGACCCGGGCCGACATGCAGCAACTGCTGCTGCAGCTGATCGCCACCCACAACACCGCCGCCGTGTTGATCACCCACGACATCGACGAAGCCCTGCTGCTGTCCGATCGCGTGCTGCTACTGGGCAACCACCCGGCGCGCACCCTCGGCCAGTGGCACATCGATCTGCCGCAGCCCCGCGCGCAGCGGGTCGAGGAACTGGGCGCGCTGCGCATCGAGATACTGAAAACCCTTCGGCGGGCAAGCCGCACAGCCGAACCCACTCCATTCCCCTTGCCCTCGGAGGCTGTCCATGTGCATGGATGACTGCTGTTCCACGACGTCCCGTCGCGACTTTCTCAAGCTGAGCGCCATGCTCACCGCCGCCGGCGCCGTGCCGCTACTGTCGAGCCTGCAGGCCCGCGCCGCCGCCGAGCCGGACGCGCCGGTGCGCATCGGCTACCTGCCGATCACCGACGCCACGCCCTTGCTGGTGGCGCACAACAACGGCCTGTTCGAGGCCGAGGGCATCAAGGCCGAGCGCCCGGTGTTGCTGCGCAGCTGGGCGCAGGTGATCGAGGCATTCATCTCTGGCCAGGTCAACGTCATCCACCTGCTGTCGCCAATGACCGTGTGGGCGCGCTACGGCAGCAAGGTGCCGGCCAAGGTCGTGGCCTGGAACCACGTCGGCGGCTCGGGCCTGACCGTGGCCCCGGACATCACCGAGATGAAGCAGCTCGGCGGCAAGACCGTGGCGATTCCGTTTTGGTACTCGATCCATAACGTGGTGCTGCAACAGATGCTCACCGACAATGGCCTCAAGCCCGTGTCCAAGCCGGCCGATGCGCAACTGGCGGACAACGAGGTCAACCTGCTGGTGCTGCCGCCGTCGGACATGCCACCGGCCCTGGCCAGCAAGCGCATCGCCGGCTACATCGTTGCCGAGCCGTTCAACGCCCTGGCCGAGAACCTCAAGGTCGGCCGCGTGCAGCGCTTCACCGGGGATGTCTGGCGCAACCATGCCTGCTGCGTGGTGTTCATGCACGAGCACGACCTGAACAACCGTCCTGAGTGGTCGCAGAAGGTGGTCAACGCCATCGTCAAGGCCCAGCAGTGGACCCGCGAACACCGCGCCGAGGCCGCAGCCCTGCTGTCCAAGGCCGGCCCCAACAAGTACACCCCGCACGAGCCGGCGGTGCTGACCAAGGTGCTGGCGCCTTCCGCCGAAGACCGCGCCGGCTACATCGCCAGCGGCGCGATCCAGCACCAGCAATGGGACGAGAAGCGCATCGACTTCCAGCCTTACCCGTTCCCCAGCTACACCGAGGAACTGGTCAAGCGCCTGAAGAACACCCTGATCGTCGGCGAGAGCGATTTCCTCGCCGCCCTGGACCCGGCGCAGACCGCCCGTGACCTGGTGGACGAGCGTTTCGTGCGCAACGCCATCGCCGCCGTGGGTGGCCCGACAGCGTTCGGCATCGCCGAGAACTTCCAGCGTAGCGAGGAGTTCGCGGTCTGATGCGCAGGCATGTCGTGCATGGCGCCCTGGGCCTGGCGGGCCTGGCGGCGCTGCTGTTGTTGTGGTGGGCGGGCGTGCGCCTGTTCGGCGCCGCCGATGGCCTGTCGGCGCGTTTCTCGCCCCAGGCCACATTGCAAAGCCTGGTAGAGCTGCTGGGGCAGGGCGAGGTCTACGGGCATATCTGGGTAAGCCTCAAGCGCATCCTCGTCGGCCTGCTGCTGGCGCTGCTGATCGGCGTACCGCTGGGTCTGCTGGTGGGCAGCTACCGTCACCTGGAGGCGGCGACCACGCCGGCGTTCCAGTTCCTGCGCATGATCTCGCCGCTGTCGTGGATGCCGGTGGTGGTTATGCTGATGGGCGTGGGCGACCAGCCGATCTACTTCCTGCTGGCCTTCGCCGCGCTGTGGCCGATCCTGCTGAACACCGCTGCCGGGGTACGCCAGCTCGACCCGCGCTGGCTGCAGTTGAGCCGCAGCCTCAGCGCCACGCGCTGGGAGACCTTGTGCAAGGTGATCATCCCCGGGGTGATCGGCCATGTGCTGACCGGCGTGCGCCTGGCCATCGGCATCCTGTGGATCGTGCTGGTGCCGTGCGAGATGCTCGGTGTCAGCGCCGGGTTGGGCTATTTCATCCTCGATACCCGTGACCGGTTGGCTTACTCGGAGCTGATGGCGATGGTGCTGCTGATCGGGGTGCTGGGGTTCATGCTCGATGCCCTGGCGCGCGGGCTGCATCGGCGTTGGGTACATGCCTGATGTCTGTAGGAGCGGCCTTGTGCCGCGAATGGGCCGCAAAGCGGCCCCGGCGATCTTTGTATCAACGCTGAAATCCTGGGGCCGCTACGCGGCCCTTTCCGGCCGGTCCGACGCCTCGGCAAGGCCGCACCTACAGGGGGAGCGCGTGAGGCCTGGAGGCGCGTCCCTGCGCCCTGGGATTCAGAAGCTGTACTTGGCCGTCAGCATCAGGTTGCGCGGATCGCCGAAGGTGTCGCTGCCATAGTTCACCGACTTGGAGATCGACGAGTAGTACTTGCGGTCGAACACGTTGTTGGCATTGAGCTGCAGGTCCAGGTGCTGGTTGACCGCGTAGCCGGCCATCAGGTCGGTGACGGCGTAGGCGCCCTGCTCGAGGCGGTAGCTGCCGCCGTCGGCCACGGTGAAGTCGTTGTACATGCGGCTCTGCCAGGTGACGCCGCCACCGACCCGCAGTTTCTCCAGCGGGCCCTGGAAGTGGTAGGTGGTGAACAGCTTCAACTGGTGCTGCGGCGTGTCGGACTCGAACGGCTTGTTGACCTTCTCTGGATTCTTGGCGTCCTTGGCCGTGTGTACGCGGGCATAGGTATAGCCTGCGCCGATCTGCCACTGCTCGGTCAGCGCGCCCTGCACCTCGAAGTCGATCCCCTGGCTGCGCACTTCGCCGGAGGCCTCGTAGCAGGCGAACTGACCGGCCCGGCACAGGCTCTTGTCCACCTCGACCGCGCGGTTCTCCTGATCAATGCGGAACACCGCGAGGCTGGCGTTGAGCGCGCCGTCGAAGTACTCGCCCTTGATGCCCACCTCGTAGTTCTTGCCTTCGATCGGCCGCACCGGCGTGCCGCTGGGGTCCTTGTTGTCCTGGGGCTGGAAGATGTCGGTGTAGCTGGTGTACAGCGAGTGGTGCTCGTCCAGCTCGTAGATCAGGCCGGCGTAGCGGGTGACGTTACGGGTCACCTTGTAGTCGCCCTCGTTGCTGCCGCGCTGGTCGTAGTCGTACCAGTCAAGGCGCCCGCCTAGGATCAGCTTGAGCGGGTCGGCCAGGCTCAGGCGGGTGGTGGTGTACACGCCTTCCTGGTTGATCAGGTAGCGGCTGCTGCTGGTGTGCAGGAAGTCCGGTTTGCCGCCGTCGATGGGGTAGTCCAGGTCGTAGGGGCTGTAGTTGCGCTCGGTCATGTCGTAGATGCGCTTGCTGGCACCCACCACCAGCTCGTGGGTGCGGCCGAAGGCCTCGAACGGGCCGCTGGCGAAGGTATCCAGGCCCAGCTGGTTCTCGTCGTGGGCCGACTGGTAGACCGTACGGCTCAGCGGCTTGGCCAGGTCCCAGCGCGACTGGTAGGAGCCGCGGAACAGCGCGTTCTGTTCGCTGTAGATGGCGTTGACCTGCAGCTTCCAGTCATTGGCCAGGCGCTGGCGCAGCTCGGCGAACAGGGTGTTGATCTCCTGGTCCTTGACCTCCCAGTCGGTGGCCGGGTTGTACGAACGGGGCAGGTCCTGGTGATGGCCGTTCAGGTCGGTGGGGATCGCGCCCCAGAACACGTTGGTCTTGTCCTTCTGGTGGGACAGGCCAAGGGTCAGGGTGGTGTCCTCGCCCAGGTCGGCCTCGGTGATCGCGTAGAACAGCCCGTGGTCTTCCTGCTGTCCGTCACGGAAGCCGTTGGCGTCGCGGTACGAGGCCACCACGCGACCGCGCAGGGTGCCACTGTCGTTGAGCGGGCTGGAGGCGTCGAGTTCGCCGCGGTAGTTGTCCCAGCTGCCGGCGGCACCGGTGAGAGTGACCTTCTGTTCCGCCAGCGGACGCTTGCGCACCAGGTTGATGGCCGCCGAAGGCGTACCGGAACCGGTGACCAACCCGGTGGCGCCGCGCACCACCTCGACCCGGTCGAACATCGCCAGGTTGGGCTGGGCGCCGACCACCCAGCCGGTGTAGGCGCTGGGGATGCCGTCGTACATGATGTTGTCGACGTCGAAGCCGCGGGCCTTGTAGGTCTGCCGGCCCGGGCCGTTGGACTGGTTGAGGAACAGCCCCGGGGTGTACCTGGCCACGTCATTGATGCTGGTCATGCCCTGGTCGTCCATGCGCTGGCGGGTGATCACGGTCACCGCCTGGGGCGTTTCGCGCATGGTCAACGGCAGCTTGGTGGCGGTGGACATGGAGCCGGTGGTGTACGACTTCGACCCCTCGGTGGTGCTGCCCAGGCTGCTGTCGTTGATGGCCGTGGCGCCCAGCTCGATCACGGCCGGCGCTTGCTCCTCGGCCAGCGCCGGGGTGAGGGTCGCCATGCAGATGGCCATGGCCAGCAGGTTGCGGCTGGGCGTGAAACGGTGAGGGGAGAGGTGCGGTGACATGCCGGGCTTTATCCTTATTGCTAGTGCTTATGAGAATAATTAGCAATAAGTGTGTCGGATTATCAGGCTCGTAACAATGCATCCGAATCTGAATTGATGAATTTTTCAAAAATTCAATTCGATTGAGTTATTTCTTGTGGAGTCATACCCGTGGGAGCGGGCTTGTCGGAACGCCGCACCGCCCGGATCACCGGCTATGCCGGTGCCATACACCGCTTCGCGGGGCAAGCCCGCTCCCACGATGGTGATGCTGGCAACCCTGTTCCCTGTGGGATATCGCAGCACGAAGGGCTGGGCGATCTCCTGCAGGTGACGGTTATGGCAGTGGATCAGCCACCGTAATCCGTTTGCCACGCTGACGCCCGACCTCCAGTGCCTGCCCGTCGCGCTGCTTGCCATGTCGCGCCTGGCCGACCAGCTCGGGGATCAGCGGGCCCTCCGGCAGGTGGCGCCAGAAGCGCCCGGGCAGGTGCTGGCGCAACGCACCGGGGTTGAGCCGGGCGGGGTTGAAGGTGTGCCGGTAGTAGGCCAGCCACAGCTCGGCGCCGGGGTCTTCGGCGTTGCGCGCCCATTGCTGCCACGCCTGCGGGCACTGGCGCTGGTAGTCCAGGTGCTGGCCGTCGAAGCGCACGCCATCGAGGGGCGTGGCGATCAACCAGCGCTGGCGCCCCAGGCGATCGGCGAAATGCCCGCAAGCGCTGTCGAGGATGTCGTGGGCAGGTTCGTGGTAGGCGACCAGGTCCAGTTGCAGTTGTTCGGCCAGTGCCTCGGGCAGCGGCACGAAGCGCACGAAGGCATGCAGGTGATGGGCTTCGCGGCCGACCTGACGGATGCGCCGCTGCATCTCGCTGCCCAGGCGGTCGCCGGCGAGCATGGCGGTGCGATCGCCGTGGGCGACGCGCCAGAGTACTTCGTACAGCAGGTTCCAGCGCTGCTCGCCGCGGTAGCGACCGGCCTGTTCCAGCTGGGCCAGCAGCGCCGCCGGCACGCGGGCGCGGAACGGGCCGGGGCCGACGGGCAGGGGCGTGGGCACGGCCAGCAGGTCGTCCATACGTGCCTGGCCCCAGGTCACCGTGGCCGGGTCGATGCCATGGCCGAGCAGTTGCCGCGCCTGGTCGCGCCAGGTGGCGAAGTCGTCGCCGCAATCCAGCGCAATCATCCCCACAGGCCCATCTGCACCGGTGCCTGGGGTTCACGCAGGCGGGCGCGCAGCAGGCCACTGCGCAGCTCGGCCTGGGCCGGGCGGTAGTCGCTGGTGACGATGAACGGGCGGGCCTTGTCCAGCACGCAGCGCAACTGAATCAGGTCGTCGTAGCGGATACGCCGCTCACGGCGCAGGGCCACCAGGCGCTGCACGCTGCGCAGACCGATACCGGGGATGCGCGCCAGCAGGGCCGGCTCGGCGCGGTTGACGTCGAGCGGGAACACCTCGCGGTTGGCCAGCGCCCAGGCCAGCTTGGGGTCGATGTCCAGGGCCAGGTTGCCGGTTTCGCCCAGCAGTTCGCCGGCCTTGTAGCCGTAGCCGCGCAGGAGGAAGTCGGCCTGGTACAGGCGGTGTTCGCGCAGCAGCGGCGGGGCCGCCAGGGGCACGCTGGACGGGCTGTCGGGGATCGGGCTGAAGGCGGAGTAGTAGACGCGCCTGAGGCCGTAGCCCTGGTACAGCGACTCGGCGTTGCGCAGCAGGGCGCTGTCGTCGGTGGCGTCGGCGCCGACGATGACCTGGGTGCTTTGCCCGGCGGGGGTGAAGCGTGGTGCCCGTGGTTCACCGGCGACGGCCTGCTGGCCGTGGTGGATCACGCCCATGGCCTGGCGGATGGTGCTGGCGCGTTTTTCCGGGGCCAGGCGTTCGAGGCTGGCGTCGGTGGGCAGCTCGATGTTCACGCTCAGGCGGTCGGCCAGGCGCCCGGCTTCCTCGATCAGCAGCGGGTCGGCGTCGGGAATGGTCTTGAGGTGGATGTAGCCGCGAAAGCCATGCTCCTCGCGCAGCAGGCGCGCCACCCGGATCAGCTGCTCCATGGTGTAGTCGGCCGAGCGGATGATGCCGGAGCTGAGAAACAGGCCGCTGATGCAGTTGCGCCGGTAGAAGTCCAAGGTCAGGCGCACCACTTCCTCGGGGCTGAAGCGCGCCCGCGGCACGTTGCTCGAGCGGCGGTTGACGCAGTATTGGCAGTCGTACAGGCAGAAGTTGGTCAGCAGCACCTTGAGCAGCGACACGCAGCGCCCGTCGGGGGTGTAGCTGTGGCAGATGCCCATGCCGTTGGTGGCGCCGAGGCCGTCGCGACCACGGGAGCTGCGCTTGGGGGCGCCGCTGCTGGCGCAGGACGCGTCGTACTTGGCGGCATCGGCGAGGATGCCGAGCTTGGCGATGAGCTGCATGGGGTAATCCGATTTTACTGTTCATGCATACAGTATTTCGGCGTTGGGCTGATAGCAAGTGTTTGCAGGTGGTTTTGATGGCGTGATGGCGCAGAGGTGCCTGGCGAGAGTCCTGTAGCGCCTATCAGATCGAGCGCCGCC
>Ga0247820_10000729_pt1 | contig 18021 bp, 13 predicted proteins | sample 13C_Glucose_Day1_2_FD_192480 | JGI IMG/M metagenome (GOLD analysis project Ga0247820, IMG submission 192480) | Soil microbial communities from agricultural site in Penn Yan, New York, United States - 13C_Glucose_Day14 | ecosystem: Environmental > Terrestrial > Soil > Agricultural land | place...
TGCGTGCACCCCGCCATTCAACGCTTGTGCAACCACCCCAAAAACCCCCCTTTCTTGATCGGCACCGGCTTGGCCAACAATGCCAACCGGCTGTTCTGCTGCCGCACCGCCTGCAACTTGTTCAACGCCCGACCCACCTCGGCACGCTGTTCCATGCAGCTGCGGGCCAGGGATTTATCGATCCGGTAAATGATGCACGAGGTCAACGTAGTGAACGTCGCCTGTGACGGCGTATCAGCAAGAATGCTCTGTTCGCCCATGACCTCGCTCGGCCCCATGCGGCCAGCTTCAAGGTGCCCGCTGCCATCGGGCACGGTCGCGCTGACCACGCCCGTGGCGATGACCATCAGGCTGTCCGGCACTTCGCCCAGTTCCAGCACCACCTGACCGGCCGCGTATTGCTGCGCAACCATGCACTGAGCCATTTGATCGCGTTCCTCTTCGCTCAGGGAACGGAAGACTTTCACTTCATCCAGCAATGCCCTTGCGCGGGTCGTAGGCTCGATCACGCCATCGAGCTGCCGGGAAATACCCGCCGCTTCCAGGTGTCGATGGGCCAGGTCAAACAGTTGATTGCGCACTTCGCTTTTTTTGCCCAGCTCGGTGATAAAGCCGCTGGCCACGTATTCGGACATGCTGTCGCCGGCTTCCTTGAGCACCGCTTTCGGGGCCGGGTTGAGCAGCAGACTGCTGCTGCCCTGCAGCGTGCGATCGAGCGCATCGAGCACACGACGTGGACGAATGTGGTTGGGCACCCGAATGCTGATCGACACGCCGTGCATATTGCTGGGACGACTCAGGTTGACGATCTTCGCCTTGGCCGCCACCGAGTTCGGCACCACTGCCGTGCTGCCGGCACTGGTCAGCAGGTGGGTGGCGCGCCAGTCGATGTCCAGCACCTTGCCTTCCACGCCGTCGATCATGATCCAGTCATCCACCTGGTAGGGCTTGGTGGTGTTGAGCACGATGCCGGAAAACACATCGCTCAACGTGCTCTGCAGCGCCAGACCGACCACGATCGCCACCACCCCGGACGTCGCCAGCAAGCCTTTGACCGGCAACTCCAGCACATAGCCGGCCGCTGCCACAATGGCGATCAGAAATACCAGCGCACCAATGACATCCTGCAGCAGCCGGCCGCTGTGACCGATACGACGCATCAACACCAGGCCGATGACTTCGGTGAGCACCCGCGCGGCGTACAGCCACCAGAGAATCCCCAGCGCCGTGGCACCCAGTTGGGCCACGCGATCATCGGCAAACACCGGCGCCTGCAACGGGCTGACGCCGGCGTTGATGATGAGCGCGCTGAACATCAGAAACAGTGCCAGACGCACACCGACGCGCAGGACGCGATGTTTGAACGGGGCGAGGTGCCAGAGCAAGGCATCGATCACCAGCAGCAGGGTGCTCCAGGACAGCAGGTGAGCAAGCAGGAAGGACATGGGAGACTCCGGCGGCAAGAGGGTTGCTTATCAGGTGATACGTGCTCTGTGACACAGATTAATAGGGTGTTGGAAAGGGAAAAAGCGGCTATAAAGGGTATGACTGTCAATCAGAATGTGACAATGAACCCTTTCGAAGACATGCGTATTTTTTGCCAGGTCATGGACTCGGGCAGCTTCACGGCTGCCGCCGATCAATTGGGTCTGTCCAAGCAATTCGTCAGCCGGCGGCTGATGCAGCTCGAAGCACGCCTGGGCGTGCGTTTGCTCAACCGGTCTACCCGGCGCCTGGACGTCACTCCCCTGGGGCAGAGTTACTACGAGTCGGCCTTGCGCCTGCTCGGTGAAGTGGAGCAGGTCGAGCAGGGTATCGCCGGCCAGACCGCCGAGCCGCGGGGCACCATTCGTGTGAGTGCGCCGCTGTCATTCGCATTGGCGCACCTGGGCTGTCTACTGCCGCTGTTCTTGCAGCGTTACCGCGACGTCACGGTGGAAGTCGACTTGAGCGACAGGCCAGTGGACCTGCTCAGCGAGGGCTACGACCTGGCCCTGCGCATCGGCATTCTGGAAGATTCGACGCTGATCGCCCGGCGTATCGCCTCCATCCAGCGGGTGTATTGCGCCAGCCCGGCGTATCTGGCCGAACGCGGCACGCCGCTCAAGCCCGAAGATTTGCACAGCCATGACTGCCTGCCATATGGCCATGGTCGTCAGGTGCAGTGGCAATTCGCAGGGCAGGGCAAGCCGCTGGCGGTCAACGTCACCGGGCGGATGCGGGTCAACAACGGTGAATTGCTCAAGGATGCAGCGATTGCCGGGATGGGGATTACCTACTTGCCGACATTCATTGTCGGCGCGGCGTTGAAGGATGGCAGGCTGGTGCCGGTGCTGGACGATTTTCGGCCTGAGCCGCTGACGTTATCGGCGGTGTATCCGCAGCATCGACAGGGGTCGAGGCCGGTGCGGGCGTTGATCGAGTTCTTGCGCGAGCGGCTGGAGTGAGTCGGTATCGATCTACAACTGCTAGCGTGCGCTGCTGTCTTTGAAATACAGAACGCCCGATGCGATGCATCGGGCGTTGGGGTGAAACAGGTGTAAACCTGTTTCCGGACTCTCTCTGAATCAGTTTTCAGCCGTCTGGCTTTTTACTTAGATAAGCCTGTCGACGTGCGGGACATTAACCGTTATGGAACGACGAGATGTAGCCCGTGCTATCGCAACGGATTTTCAGTCGTTTCGGATTCACCTCCGAAGTCGTTATTTCATCGGGCCCGGTGACGATGGTAAATCCGGTCAATTCGCTGATGTAGGCTTTAACGCCAGGTACGTAGCGTTTTCCGATCAAGTGGCGGATCGGACCGAGTATGTCAGTAGTCATGTTCGCAATTCCTTGTGCGTGAGTAAGTTTGTCCGGTTGGACGTGGGGATTCTCTTCCAGGTCCCGGTATCTGTTGCGGTACATAGTTATTTTTTTGCTCGAAGCTCACGTAGATTTTGCGACACGGCTCCAGCACCTCCCAGGTCCCAATCCTGTGAGTGGAGTGTCAGTGGCTGAAAAAAAACGTACAGCCCGGTGCCTCAGTGAATACTCGAAGCCAATTCGAAAATCGGGATGTACATCAGGATCACGATGACCCCGATCAGCAGGCCGATAAAGGTCATGAGCAGGGGTTCGAACAGCCGCACGAACCATTCGATCCAGCGGCTGATTTCTTCGTCGTAGAAGTCGGCGCTGCGTTCCATCATTTGCCCGAGGTTGCCGGACTGTTCGCCAGCGCGCAGCAGGCGCAGGGACACTGGCGTCACCAGGTGATTGAGCTCCAGCGCGGCCGACAACGATTGCCCTTCGCGCACCCGTTCGCAGGCCTGGTCCAGGCGCGTGCGCGAGGCGACGGTGAGCAGGCCGCGAACCATGCCCATGGCGGTGACGAGGGGGATGCCGCCTTGCAGCAGGATGCCCAGGGAACGGTAGAAACGCGCCAGTTCGTACATGAAGATGCGTTGATGGACCGCCGGGAGTTTTTCAATGACCCGATCCACGCCCCGGCGAAAGGCCGGTTGGCGCTGGAGGAAGGCGAGGGCGACAACGATTGCCGTCAAGGCGCCGAAGAATTCACCCTGGTGGGCGTGCAGGAACATGCCGCCGCTCATCAGGATCTGCGACAGCCACGGCAAGTTCGAGCCCAGGCCTTCGAACACCAGGCTGAAGCGCGGCACCACGTAGCCCATCAGAAACAACACCACGCCGCTGCCCACCACCAGCAACAGCACGGGGTAGATCGACGCGCTGACAATCTTCTGCCGAACCTCGTCCATGCGCTGGCGATAGCTGACATAGCGGCCCAGGGCATCGCCCACGGCGCCGGTCTTCTCGCTTGACTGCACCAGCGCAACGTAGAGCGGCGGGAACACCGCCGACAGTTGGCCCAGCGCCTGGGAGAACGACTTGCCTTCATAAAGCAGGCGCACCAGTTCGCTCAAGGTCTTGCGAGCCTGTGGCGCGCTCTCTTTTTCCGCCAGGCTTTCCAGGGCATCGATCAACGGCAGACCGGCATTGAGTAGCGTCGTCAGTTCCTGGCTGAACAGCACCAGGTTGAACGTCTCGCGCTTTCCAAGGCCCAGTGACCGCCAGTGGCGCTCGGCAGAGATACTGACGACCCGATAACCCTGGTCTTCGACGATGCGACGGGCTTCGCTGTTGCCCGGAGCCTCGACTGTCATCGAGATCACGCCAGCCTTGCCCACGGCCTTGAGGTGAAAGCGCATGGTCGTCCCTCGTCATTGCCAGCTGGTGACTTCGGCGTTTTCGCCGTCGCCGCCGGGTTGGCCGTCCTTGCCCATGGACAGCAGGTCGTACTCGCCGTTCTCGCCGGGGTGGCGGTAGGTGTAGTTGCGGCCCCATGGATCCTGCGGCAGTTTTTTCTGCAAATAAGGACCGGTCCAGCGGGTCTCGTCGCTCGGCGCGGTGACCAGCGCCTGCAGGCCCTGTTCAGTGGATGGGTAATGGCCGACCTCCAGGCGGTACAGATCCAGGGCCTTGCCCAGGCCTTCGATTTGCGCCTTGGCCACCTTCACTTCGGAACGCCCCAGCTGGGCGAAATACTTCGGCGCGACGATGCCGGCCAACAGCCCGAGCACCACCAGCACCACCAACAGTTCGAGCAGGGTGAACCCGCTTTGCATTCGCGGGGTACTACACAGACGCTGATTCATGATGACCTCACACAGTGGGCAGAAGGGTCGCCATGACGGCTTATGCAATTGCCATGCTCATGCCCGTGCATCCTGCTGCAACCCCTGAATCACGGGCCTTCACGCAACCGGCACAGTGCTTGCGTATGGCAGATGTACGACCGGCCATTGGGGCAATACCCCCATTTTTCGGGGACGGTCAGGGGAGGCATAACAATGAAAACACTCACCATGGGACTGCTCGGGCTGCTGCTGCAGACCGGCGTCGCACAGGCCGATGTGTTCGTGTCCGTGGACGCCAAGGGCAGCTACGTTTTATCCAATGTCCACCGTCCCGGTCGCACCTACGAGCGGGTGATTCGTGAGCCTGAATCCGCCCAGGTCAGTATCGACCGGCAACCGCAGATGATTGCCCGGCAACCCTACGCCGAGCTGGTCTCGGCGGCGGCCACGGCCAATCAGCTGCCGGCGGCGCTGTTGCACGCAGTGATCCAGACCGAGTCCAGCTACAACGCCGGCGCACTCTCACCCAAAGGCGCCGGCGGGTTGATGCAACTGATGCCCGATACCGCCCGGGAAATGGGCGTGACCGATGTCTACGACCCCAAGGCCAACATCCAGGGCGGCGCCCGTTATCTCAAGCGCCTGATGACCCTCTTCGACAACGACATCAGCCTCGCCGTGGCGGCCTACAACGCCGGGCCGCAAGCGGTGCTCAGCCGTGGCGGGGTGATCCCGCCGTTCGCCGAAACCCAGCGTTATGTGCCAAGCGTGTTGCGCCAGTACCGACGCTTGCAGGGCCTGGCCGTGGATGCGCCGTTGTGATCGGCAGCTGTGGGGCAAGTTTCCCCAACAGTGGGGCAAGAAAGCCCGACCCGTAAAAGGGGGAATGGGTGGGGAATATCCCCCGGATTCTCAAGTGACAACACTAACTTACTGATTAAAAACAATAATTTTTATGGCATGCGGATTGCTCCAAGGGATTTGTCGAGAATTATTCCTGTGAGCACCCACAGCGAGGCCCGTGATCATGACCGGCATACCCAACGCTCAGTCCCTTTTCAAATTGCTGCTGTTGGTGGCGCCGATGCTGGGCATCGGGGTGGCCGAGGCGGCGCTGCGCTGCGAACGCAATCTGGTGGCCAACGTCGTGGCCCTGGATCAGCCATTGATGTTCAACCGCCTCGGTGCGCAGAACGTCAACGGCATGATGTTCGCCCTGCGCCGCGACGTGGTCGACGACCATGACCGGTCCCTGGCCCAGGGCGGTGCGGCGGTGCCGGGCAAGGTCTCGCTGCGACCGGACAAGCGTCCGCGGCCGCTGGTGCTGCGCGTCGCGGCGGGTGACTGCCTGACCATCAACCTGCAGAACCTGCTGGCCTACCAGGCCAACCCCGGCTCGCACGAAGACGGTGAGGAAGAAGTGGGCGAGGAAGGCGAGGTTGAAATCGGCAACGTGGACAACTTCAAGGTCGATGAGCAGGTCAAGGACCGGCACGTCGGCTTCCAGGTCAACGGCATGCAGGCCGTCAACAGCATCGACGACATTGCGTCCTATACCGGGCGCAATGCCAATACCTTGATTCCTCCAGGCGCGACCCGTTCCTACACCTTGTACGCCGAGCGCGAAGGCGCATTCGCCGCCAGCAGCCGCGGCGCGACCTTCGGGGGTGAAGGGGATGCGGGCAACGTCGCCAACGGCTTGTTCGGCCAGGTGGTGGTGGTGCCCAAGGGTGGCCGCTCTTATCGCAATACCGTGACCGAAGAAGAAATGCGCCTGGCCAGCGCCGGCCGCACCCCGGCCGGCCAGCCGATCGTCGATTACCAGGCGCGTTACCCGCAACGCGAACCGTGGGTCCGTGAAGGCAAGGCCGGCACGCCGATCATCAACATGGTCGACGGCAACGAAATCATTTCCAGCGAAAGCGACGCGATCGTGATGGGCAGCAACGCCGATGGCAGCTTCCCGCCTTCGACCTACCCGCTGGAAGCCCTCGGCAAACGCAACCCGGCAATCCCCAATCGCCTGGAGCCGTTCCGCGATTTCGCTTCGCAGTTCCAGGATGAAACCGCCGCGACCCAGGCGTTTCCCGCGTACTGGGCAGACCCGGTGATGGCCCACGTGCTGGAGCCGACCCGCGACTCGTTCATGATCAACTACGGCTCCGGCGGCATGGGGGCCGAGGTGGTGGCCAACCGTCTGGGTGTCGGGCCGATGCACGACTGCCTGTCCTGTGCCTATGAAGAATTTTTCCTCAGCTCTCACACCGTCGGCGACGTGGCGATGCTGGTGGACGTACCGGCCAACACCGGCCTGGAAGGCATTCTCCCGGGTCAAGTGCCGAACGCCGATCAGGTCGGGGTCAAGGCGACCATGGCGCTGTACCCGTCCGAACCGTCCAACGTCAACCACAGCTACATCGGTGACTTCGTCAAATTCCGCAACACCCACAACGGCCACGAGCAGCATATTTTCCACCTGCACGGCCACCAATGGCTGTTCAACCCCAACGACGACAACTCCGACTATGTGGACGCCCAGGGCATTGGTCCGGGCGCTGGCTACACCTATGAAATCGCCAACGGTGGTTCGGGCAACCGCAACCGCGTAGCCGGCGATGCGATCTATCACTGCCACTTCTACCCGCACTTTGCCCAAGGCATGTGGAGCATGTGGCGGGTGCACGATGTGTTCGAAGAAGGCACCAAACTCGAAGTATCCCAACAAGGCAATGACGGTTTCCACAGCGAACCTTATGCATTGCGCAGCGGCAAACCGGCGGCTGGCGCTCGGGCCTTGCCCGATGGCGAGATCGTTGCCGGTACACCGATCCCTGCGGTAGTGCCGTTGCCAGGCAAAGCCATGGCACCGATGCCGGGCAAGGTCGCGGTGGTGCCGAAAATCGGCGAAACCCTGGTGGCCGGTGGTGATGATGACGAGGAGGATGACGACGGCGAACACCACGGCGGCAGCGGCGGCGCCCAGGCCATCGGTTCCCTGGCCCTGGTCGATCGCAGCGAAGCCAACCGTAATGCCGACGGCAGCCTGAAAAACCCTGGCTATCCGTTCTGGATCGGCGGCATGGAAACGTCGGTCGGCCAACGCCCACCAACCCCGCCACTGGACATGCTCGACGCGGCCAAGGCTCAGTCCCTGAAAACCAGCGGCAATGCGTTGTGGGCCAACCTCGACCCGGCTCAGTCCGGTGGCTGGGACGGCGGCCTGGGGCGCCATTCCCTGGATGGCTTCTCCGCCGGTGGCGAGGCGCACACCATTACCACCTCCCTGGATTTCTCCAAGGAAGTGACCCGTGCCAAACCCATCTACATGCCGGAAGAGGGCACCGAAGTCGAACAGGCGGCCATGGCGTTCCACGCCAAAAAAGACCATCCAAGCTTTGCCGTGCTGCCGGGCAATCAGGTGGTGGCGCGCAGCTTCCGCACCAACGGCGCCTTGCCGATCGCAGGCGCACCCTATTACGAACCGTGCATGGATGACCGGCAAAAACGCCTGACCAGCAGCGCCGGCACCGGCGAGTTCAATAGCGGTGAACGGGTTGACGGCATGTCCTACACCGGTTCCTCGACCTTCACCGCCGACCGTCCACGGGTTTATAAAGCCGCGAACATCCAGTTCGACGCGGTGTACAACAAGGTCGGCTACCACTTCCCGCAAGCGCGCATCCTCGCGCTATGGGAAGACGCCTGGCCGGTGATCACCAAGCAGCGTCCACCAGAGCCGCTGGTGATGCGCATGAACACCTTCGACTGCGTGCAGTACCAGCAAACCAACCTGGTGCCGGCCACTTATGAGATGGACGACTATCAGGTGCGCACGCCGACCGACGTGATCGGCCAGCACATTCACCTGCCGAAATGGGACCTGACAGCGGCCGACGGTTCGGCCAACGGCTGGAACTACGAAGACGGCGTGCTTTCCCCGGGTGCCGTACAAGAGCGCATCCACGCCATTCGCGAGTTCAACCAGTGCGAGGGCACCGACCCGCGTGACGGCACGCCGGCCTGTCCAAAAGCCAAGGCGCACCCGTTCTTTGGTCAATACGGCCGGGCCGACTGGGTCGGCGCGCGCACGGCGATGCAGCGCTGGTTCGTCGACCCGGTGGTCAACGCCAAAGGTGTCGACCGTGGCCTGGGGACCATCTTTACCCACGACCACTTAGGCCCATCGACTCACCAACAGATTGGTCTGTACGCCACCGTGCTGGCCGAACCTGCCGGTTCCACCTGGTTCCACGCCGAAACCGGCGAGCCGTTGTACAGCGGCGCGCGGCAGGACGGCGGACCGACTTCGTGGCAGGCGGTGGTGTCTACCGGCGACCTGGACGGCGACGGCAAGAACGACAGCTTCCGTGAGTTCTTCCTTGAATACAGCGACTTCCAGCACGCCTATGAAGCCGGTGTGTATGTCGGTGCCGGCCCCAACGGCGTGCCTGATCCGCAAGCCTTCCCTGCCACTGCCGACAGCTTCCGCTACGCGATCAACCCGCCGGTGCGCAATAACGCCAGCAACCTGCTGGAAGGCATCGTCGAAGTGCAAGGCGGGCAGGTGCCCGGTTGCCCAAGCCGCCCATGCCCGCAAGCGATCTCGGTCGATGACCCGGGCATGTTCGTGGTCAATTACCGCAACGAACCGCTGGCCCTGCGGGTGTACGACCCGAACAAGGTCGGCCCGGACGGCAAGCGCGGCATGCAGGCCGACGGCCTCGGCGGCGACCTGGCGTATGCCATGCAAAGCCGTACCGACCGTGCGATCCCGGCAATGAACCTGGCGCCAAACCTGGTCACCGCGGCGACCGGCCCTACCGGCGGCACCACACTGTTCCCGCCGCACATCAACCGTGGCGGCGCAGAGCCGGGCGACCCGTTCACCCCGATGCTGCGCACCTACACTGGTGACAACGTGCGGCTGCGGGTGCATGCCGGCGGTCACGAAGAAGAGCACAACGTGACCCTGCACGGCGTGAAATGGCTGCAGAGCGGTTCCGGGTTCGGCAACAGCTCCAACTCGGGCTGGCGGTCGTCGCAGATGGTCGGGATCTCCGAACAGTTGGGCTTCAATGCGCCGGTGTCGATGATGTCCAGCTCGGCCGCGACCACGGGTGACTACCTGTACTCGATGGACGCTTCCCTGGAAGGCTACTGGAGCGGGATCTGGGGCGTGATGCGCAACTACACGGCCCAGCGCAGCGATCTGTTCGCGGTGCCGAACAACCCGAAACCGATGGGTATGCGCAATACAGTGGCGTTCGATGGCATCTGTCCACGATACAGTGCCAACCCGAATGGCATCGGTACCCGGCCGACCGTGCAACGCAACTATGAAGTGGTCGCGGCGCTGGCCAACGACATTCTGCGCAACCCGCTGAACCTGGCGATCGGCGATCCGGCCGGGCTCGGGCAGCACGTCGGCGGGCCGTTGAATCCGGCGGGCGGCACCCTGGTGTTCAACTCGCGGACCGTGAGCATTCCGCAGGTCACCGTAACCGACCCTGAAGACGGTGAGACCTTCACCATCGGCGGCCAAAGCGGGCCGCTGCATGACCCGACGGCGATCCTGTATGTGCGCAAGGGCGACCTCGATCCGATCACCGGCAAGCTCAACCCCGGCGTGACTGTCGAACCGCTGGTACTGCGCGCGGCGGCCGGTGATTGCATCAACATCACCCTGGAAAACCGTCTGCCCCTGATCATGCCGGACCTGACCCAGACTGCAGTGATGCAAGGCATGGTCAAGCGCGATCGCAACAGCGGCCTGGGCGCGACCACCTTCAGCAACAACCTGATGCGGCCGTCCAGCCACGTTGGCCTGCACGCGCAACTGCTGGCGTATGACATCACCAAGTCCGACGGCACCAACGTCGGCGCCAACCCGATCCAGACCGTGCCGCCACGGGTGGGCACAGTCGGCGCGTACCCGACGCGTACCTATAAGTACTACGCCGGGCACCTGGAACGTGAAGGCAAGCCGATCACGCAACTGGGCCGCAATGTCGACAACATCAACGCCACGGCGGTGGAGTTCGGCGGGTTGAATTTCACCCCGGCGGACGTCATCAAACAGCCGCAGAAAGGCCTGGGCGGGGCGATGAGCATCCTGCCGATCGGGGCGACCTGGGTTGACGATGCGCGCAAAGTGACGGCCACGGTCACCGCGCCGGGGCAAACCACCTACCGCGACTTTGCGATGGTCTGGCAGAAAGCCTTGAACATCCGCTGGGCCGACGGCCGGCCGGTGGAAGGCATTGCCGCCGAAGGCCTGGGTGTGCCGACCGATCCGCAGGACAACTCGAGCATGGCCATCAACTACAAGGCCGAGCCGCTGTGGTTCCGCTTCGGGCTGGCACCGGATGCGCCCTTCGGGCATGCCGATGGCCATGGTTACGGTGACGTGCCCAATGCGCACATGGCCTACAGCAACGCACTGGTGGGAGGCGATCCGCAAACGCCAGTGCTGTATGTGAAGCCGGGGCAACCGTTCCGCACCCACATCATGATGCCCACCGGTGGCAGCCGCGGTACGACCTTCCAGCTTGACGGTCACGTCTGGTCGGTCAACCCGTTCCAGTCGGAGAAGAGCGATACCGGCGGTTACCCGATGGGTACACCAGGGGTGGGTTCGGTGCGGTTCGGCTACAACCCGATGTCGATGTACATCGGCGCCCGGGAAAGCATCCTGCCGGCGGCGCACTTCAGCTTCATGCACCCGAGCGCCGGGGGCAGCAATGCGATACCGGGCGACTACCTGTTCCGTGACTACGGCGCCTACGGCAACACGGCCGGGCTGTGGGGATTGCTGCGGGTAACCAACGAACCTGAACCGGCACCGGCACCGTAGGAGCGATGGGAAGGGGGCGAATGTCCCCCCTGTAGGAGCGAGCTTGCTCGCGATGGACGCCAACGATAACGCGGGCAACCTGACACCCCGCGGCGTTCCCAGGCTTTTCGCGAGCAAGCTCGCTCCTACAGGGATGGACGTCAACGATAACGCGGTACACCTGACACACCGCCGCATTCTGTAGGAGCGAGCTTGCTCGCGATGGACGTTAACGATAACGCGGGCAACCTGACACCACGCAGCATTCTCATGCTTTTCGCGAGCAAGCTCGCTCCTACAGGGGGCGATTAGACAGGCACAGATCTGTAAGGGGAGAACAACATGAACAGGACCATCATAGTCGCCATCTGGGCGCTGCTTGTAGGGTTGGCGCTGATCTGGCTGGGCGTATGGCGCGCGTGGCAGCCGGTGTTGCTCAGCGAAGTGGCGGTGCCGAAGACCTGGAGCAAAAACACCCTGGTGCGTGACGGGGTGACGGTGGCGTTTGAGCTCAAGCCGCTGGCCGGGAGTGGCGTGCTGCGCGAGGGTGAGTTCGCCGACGTGCGCTTTCGGGTCACGGACAGCGCCTCGGGGCAGCCACTGTCGGGCGTCGCTCCCGGTGCCTGGCTCGACCCGGAAACCATCGCCGCCGACGAGGCCCAGGGGCGTGAGCAAAGCTGCAAATCCCGGGTCGGAGTGTTCCTGAAATCGAGCATCGGCGCACGGCCGCTGCTCGACCTCAACAGCTACTTCCTGCTGGTGATGAACCGCGATGCCAGCGTCTCGGTGGTCGACCCTTCAGTATCGGTGGGCGGGATCACCAGCACCCTGGCCCGGATCGATATCAAGCAACCGCCGATGGACTGGGTGACGCCCCGGGACAACAAACGCGTATTCGTATCGATGCCCACTGCCGGGGAGGTGGCGGTGATCGACAGCGAGCAATTCAAGTTGACCGACTCGGTAGTCGCCGGCAACAACCCGGTGCGGTTGGCGTTGCAGCCGGACGAACGCCTGCTGTGGGTCGGCAACAACGCCAAAACCGCCGAGGAATCCGGGGTCACGGTGATCGACACCCAAAGCCTCAAGGTCCTCAAACACCTGCCTACCGGTGCCGGGCATCACGAAATCACGTTCAGCAACGACAGCCGTCATGCCTTCGTCACCAACCGCGACGACGGCACCCTGAGCATCATCGACATTGCCAGCCTGACCATCAGCAAACAATTGAAGACCGGTTCACACCCGTTATCGGCCGCGTACTCGTCGCTGTCCCAGGCGGTGTACGTCAGCGACGGCCAGGACGGCACCGTGACGGTGGTCGATAGCGCCAGCCTGGCGGTGCGCCGGGTGATCAAGCTGCAGCAGGGGCTCGGCCCGATGGGCTTCAGCGCCGACGGGCGTTTCGGCATCGTGCTCAATACCCTGGAGAACCAGGCCGCGGTGATCGACGCCGCCACCGATTCATTGATCCATGAACTGGACGTGTCCGCCGAACCCTATCAGGTGGTGTTCACCAAGGCCTACGCCTACATCCGCGGACTGGCCTCGGCCAAGGTGACGATGATCAACCTGTCGTCCCTGGGTGAAGGCCGCAAGCCGATCAGCCAGGGTTTCGAAGCAGGGCCGCAAGCGCCACGCCTGGCCGGTGACTTGCCGCTGGCGTCGAGCCTGGCGGTCTCGCGGGACGACAACGCAGTATTTGTGGTCAATCCGGTGGACAACACCACTTACTTCTACGCTGAAGGCATGAACGCGCCGATGTCCGGTTACCCCAATCGCGGCCAGGTGGCCCGTGCGGCACTGGTCATCGACCGCAGCCTGCGCGAAGTCGAGCCGGGGCTGTACAGCTCGCGGATCAAGCTGCCAGGCGCCGGGAGGTTTGACGTGGCTTTCCTGCTCAACCAGCCGAACATCATCCATTGCTTCACGGCGTCGGTCGAGGAGGACAAAACCCTTGTCCAGCACCCGGGCATGCCGAAGGTGGAGTTCATGCTCGACAAGGCCACAGCGGCCCTGGGCAGCCCTTACGTGGTGCGCTTTCGCATCGTCCAGGGCAAACAGAAGGCCCAGCGCAGTGGCGTGAAAGACGTTCAGGTGCGCTATTTCCGCGCCCCGACGTCCCGCGCCCGGCAAGTCGCGGCCCTGGAGGTGGGTGACGGGATTTATGAAGCCCCCGTCACCCTCGACCAGAACGGCGCCTGGTACTTGCATGTGCGCGCAGCGTCCCTCGGCGCGAGTTTCGATGACAAGACGTTTGCCAGCGTTCGGGTCCTGCCCGGCGATACCCACTAGAGGAAACTGACATGAACCGATTCGCACACCGTGGACTGTTGACGTTCTGCCTGTTAGCCGCCGGTATCGCTCAGGTCCAGGCCCACTCGAAGGATGAGCACGCCGGCCACGAAATGCCGGCCACCAGCGCCAGCTCGGAAAGCGCCCAGGTCAAGTTCGCCGACGTCGCCCTGGTTGATCACAACGGTCAGTCGGTGCGTCTGGAAAAGGACCTGGTGACCGACAAGATCGTGGTCATGAGCTTCATCTACACCAGTTGCACCACGGTCTGCCCGGTGGTGTCCTCGATCATGGGCAAGGTGCAGAAACAGCTCGGCGCCCGGGTCGGCAGCGAAGTGCAGCTGGTCTCCATCAGTATCGATCCGCAGCGCGATGACGCCAAACGCCTGAACGACTATGCCCGCGCCTTCCAGAACGGTCCGGGCTGGAGCTGGCTCACCGGCAGTGTGCAGTCGGTCAACGAAACGCTCAAGGGCCTGGGCAGCTTCAGCGGCGATTTCAAAAGCCATCAGCCATTGATCCTGGTGGGGGACGGCAATAGCCACAATTGGACCCGTTATTACGGCTTCACCGACCCGGCCGTGCTGACCCGGGAAGTGGAAAAGCTCAGCGGCCAGCGCAACGGACGTAACAAACACACTGCCATTGCCATGGAGCAACACCCATGAAAGCGCTCGCCTTGATTCTCCTGACGATGGGCCTTTGCGCAAGCAGCGACAGGGCGTTCTCCCACGAGGGGCACGCGAGCGCCGCGCCTGCGCAGGCCGCTGCACAGGCCGCTGCACAACCGGCTGGCGGCACCCGCGATGCGCAGACCTGGTTCACCGACACGCCGCTGCAGGACCAGAACGGCAACACCCTGCGCTTCTACAGCGATGCGTTGCAGAACCGCGTGGTGTTGCTGAACGTGATTTTCACCAGTTGCAACGATGCCTGCCCGCTGATCACCCGCAAACTCAAGGAGGTTCGCGAGGTGCTGGGCGACAAGGCCGATGGCATCACCTTTATCTCCCTTACCAGTGATCCGCTGCGGGACACCCCGGCGGTACTCAAGGCTTACACCTTGAAGCAGGGCGTCGATGAGCCCCACTGGCTTTTTCTTACCGGTGACAAGGCGCAGATCGACCTTGTATTGAGCCGCATCGGCCAGATCCTGCCGAGCCCCGAGCAGCATTCCACCCAATTGATCGTGGGGGACGTGGCCAACAAGCGCTGGAGCAAGATCCGTCCCGATGCCCCGGCCGCCGCCATTGCCCAGCGCCTGCAGTTGCTGACTATGCCCGTGGCCGGTCGTTGAGCGCGCGCCATGAAGACCTCACTCATCCTCGGCCTGCTACTGCTCGGCGGCATCAGTTTCGCCGCCCATGGGCTGTCCCTGAGTCCAAGCGAAAGTGCCGGCAAACGGCTGTATCGCGAAGGGGTGTCGGGGAGCGGTGAGCCGATCATGGCCCGGGTCGGCGCGGCGGACATGCTGCTGCCGGCCACCAGCCTGCCGTGCGCTAACTGCCACGGCGCCGACGGCCAGGGGCGGCCGGAAGGCGGGGTGCGGCCGCCGAGCCTGAGCTGGTCGCGACTGACCCGCAGCCATGGCCAGCAGCAAATCAATGGCCGTGACTACCCGGCGTATACCGAAGGCCTGTTGGCGCGAGCGATTCAGGAAGGGCGCGATCCGGGCAACAATCGGCTGGATCCGGCGATGCCGCGGTTCGTGTTGTCGATGAATGATCAGCGCAACCTCACGGCCTACCTCAAGCGCCTGGCCGACGACCGCGACCCGGGCCTGACCGCCGGCACGCTGCACCTGGGCACGTTGTTGCCAAGCCAGGGGCCGTTGAGCGAAGAGGGCGCTACGGTAGCCGCTGTGCTCGAGGGCTGTGTGGCGAGCATCAATCAAACGGGGGGGATTCATGGTCGGCAGTTGTACCTGACCATCGTCGATCCGGGCCCGGATCGCGCCAGTGCCGAGCAGGCGCTGGACCGCTTGATCGAGCAGGAGCAGGTGTTCGCCCTGATCGCACCGCTGGTGCCGGCACTGGATTCGGACCTGGCCGCGCGCCTGGATCGGGCCGGTATCCCGCTGATCGGACCGCAGTCGCTGTTGGGGACAACCCAGGTCAGCCGGCAGATTTTCGAGCCGCTGCCGGGGTTGCGTGAACAACTGATCGCCTTGGCCGATTACGCCACCAACAGTTTGCGGGTGCTCCAGGGACCGACGCTGATCACCTACCCGGACGAGCCCGGACAACAGCTGGCGGCGCAGAACCTCAGCCAATACTTGCAGGATCACGCCTGGCAAAAGGTGAGCCTGCAAGCCTATGACCCGGCACGGGACGATGTGCCGCTGGGCTCGCGCTCGGTGTTCTACCTGGGCAGCGGCGGTGGTTTCAGTCGCTTCGCTGAACGCTTGCAGACAGCGGGGCAGGTGCCTTACCTGTTCGCCGCCTCGAACCAGGTGGCCGGTGATCTGTTGCAAGTGCCCAGTGGTTTTTCCAAGCGAGTGTTTCTGGCCTATCCCTTCGTGCCCAGTGACTGGACGCTGGCCGGGCGCCTGGCGCTGACCCGAATGCGCGAGCACCAGGGGCTCGGCGGTCAGCACGCGGTGCTGCAAGTGGGCGCGTTCAGTTCGATGCTGCTGTTCAGCGAGGGCATGAAGCAGGCCGGGCGCGACGCCAGCCGCGAGAAACTCGTCAACTCGCTGGAAGGCCTGCACGACTTCGAGACCGGGCTGACCCCGAAGATCAGCTTCGGCCCGGGTCGCCGCCAGGGTTTGAGCGGCGCGCACATCGTCACCGTCGAGCTGCCCAACCAGCGCTTCTATCTGGTAGCACCCTATAAACCCATTGCCGCCACGCCCTGACCGGAGGTCGATGATGAAACTCAATACTGTGCTGATCCTGCTGACAATGTGGGTGCCCGCGACGTTTGGCGGCAACGGCCCGACTGCTGCACGGGTCAATGGCGAAGAAATTTCCGAATGGCGCCTGGAGCGTTATTTCGCCGAATTCCTCGAGGACCAGGGCCGGGCCGTGGCCAGCATTCGCAATCCCAAGGCCTACAAGCAATTGCGTCAGGCCGCCCTCGACGCGCTGATCGACCGCGAGCTGCTGTGGCAGGAAGCGGTCAAGCGCGGGGTGGTGATCAGCGACACCATGGTGCAAAGCCAGGTCGAGCAGACCCGGCAGGCGATCGGCGATGCCGATAAGTTCGCCCGGCGCCTGGAAGACGCCGGCTTCGACGAAGCCGGTTATATCGAATACACCCGTCGTGAAATCGCCGCCCGTCAGGTATTCGCCGACCTGACCAAGGCCGCCGGGCCGGATGAAAAGCAGATCCGCGACTTCTATGAAGCGCATCGCGCACAGATGAGCCGGCCCGAGGAAGTCCAGGCCCGGCACCTCCTGATCAAGGTGGCGCAAGACGCCGACCCTTCCACAGTTGAAGCGGCGCGGCTACGCTTGGAGCAGTTGCGTGTAAAAATCACTCAGGGCGAGGACTTTGCCAGCGTGGCCCGGACCGGTTCCGAAGATGTATCTGCCAGCGAAGGCGGGGACCTGGGCTATTTTCCACGGGGGCGCATGTTGCCGGAATTCGAAGCGGCGGCGTTCGCCCTGGCGCCGGGAGCCGTCAGTGAGCCGGTTCGGACGGCGGTCGGCTGGCATTTGATCCATGTGCAGAACCGCCTGGAGGCGACCGATGTCTCGGAGGAGCAAGGGCTTGAGATGGTCCGGGTGTACCTTGCCCGGCAACACCAGGCACAGGCTCGTCGAGACGTTCTGGCGCAGCTGCGTTCCAGTAATCGAATCGAGCGAATTGACGATGAATGAAGGTTTACCCCCCACTAGTGGGGAAAGAACTTCAGTGCCGATCCACACGCTTCCCCGCCTTTGGGGGGAGAGGGTGCTGGACGATAGGGCATTGTCTTCAAATTCAAGGACATGAAGAGATAATAATACCGGCGCCCAGCCTGGCATGAAGTGTGCGTTAGTCCTGTAAAGGGCGCACTCCCAGGGCTGGAACATCGGACCTGCGGTTTCAAGGAGTCGACCTTGTTAAACAAAGTACTGGTTGTCGAAGACGAACAGCTCCTTGCCGAAAACCTCAAGGATTACCTTCAGGCGCAAGGGCTGGACGTCCGGATTGCACATGACGGTGCGACGGGTATCGGTGAAGCCGAACGGTTCGCACCCGATGTGATGGTGTTCGATTACCGCTTGCCCGATATGGAAGGCTTTGAGGTGCTCGATGCTGTCCGCC
>Ga0247820_10000730_pt1 | contig 18021 bp, 12 predicted proteins | sample 13C_Glucose_Day1_2_FD_192480 | JGI IMG/M metagenome (GOLD analysis project Ga0247820, IMG submission 192480) | Soil microbial communities from agricultural site in Penn Yan, New York, United States - 13C_Glucose_Day14 | ecosystem: Environmental > Terrestrial > Soil > Agricultural land | place...
GGACGAAATCGCAGGCCACGAAATTACTTGTGATCCCGCTGCTGTCCTGGCGCTTCTGGCTGACAAGGCTCGGCTCGAAAGATTCGTTGATGAATATTCAAAATCACTCGATCAGCTAAAGGTCGAGAACGAATCGCTGCGCAAGACCCATGAAAGCATCCGCCCGCTCATCAAGCTGACTGAGATCAAGCGCGAAGGCGCACCATCTCAGTTTGATTTGTTGCGCAAGGATGCGGAGCGTTATCGGTTTCTGAGGGATGATGTTTCCGCCGGCCAAGTGGATCTATGCATCATCAGCAAGCACTGGAAGAGTAACGATTGCACGTACCTATCGCTTGATCAGGCTGATTACGCGATTGATGTGGCGATGGAAAAGGTGGCGAAATGAACAGAGCAAGCCCTGTAGAGCTGCGCAAAGGGATAGAGGCGGCGAATGCAATGGTGAAGGCTGGGATCAGGTTCATTCCTATTCCGGCCTTGGATGATGCGGATTATCAGGCGCTTACAAATCAGCTCATGGATCGGATGGAGCAGATCGCGCAGCAAGCGGAAAAGGTGCAGCCATGAACAAGCTCATCACCTTGGGCGATCCAGACCACGACCGGCGGTTTATCCCATTCACGGAAGAACAACTGCAGGCCCTGGCAGATCTGTACCGCGCCGGGCATTCCACGCGTAAGCTGTCGGCACGCTACGGCATCAGCCCGTGCACAGTGCGTAGGAGGTTGCTGGCGCTGGGCGTGACACTGCGCGGGCATGCGCCAATCCGATCTGCCACGGTGCAGGTGATGGAGATCGCGCACCGGATGCGCCAGGAAGGTCGAGGATGGCGGGCGATTGTCGAAGCCACTGGCGTGAAGGCCGATACGATCATGGGCGCCATGCGCAGGGAGCGAACGCGATCAGCAGCACAATGAAACAGGCCGGCATTGCGCCGGCCTTTTCTTTGGTGGTTGGTTATACGGCGTGGTCGGTCGGTGTCAGCTTCACCTTGCAGTCGATCAGGTTTAGCGCCGCCGCAGCGTTGTGACGGATCCGCACCTGCCAGTACGTGCCCGGTGGGCCGCTGACCGGGAAACTCACTTTGATGCGGTCGTTGTCAGGGTTGATGCCGCGCAGCCCGGTGTCGCCATCGATCAGCGAACCACCAGAGTCGACGATGTCGATCGATACCGTTTTCGCCGCGCCATCCACGGCGATGGTCACGCTGACGTCGATGTTCATCTTCGAACAGCCGCCTGGCATGACCAGTCGTGTCGGGTTGGCAATCGCGAACCCGCCCAGGTTGTCGTCGGTGATGGTAGCGAACGACACAAGGTTGACGGCAAAGGCATTGGCCAGGGACTGCGTCTGCTTGCGCACGGCGGTGCTGCGGCCTTTGACAAGGTACGGGTACATGCCGTTTGGCATGATCGGGCGGATCGGGAAGTAGGCGTTGATGTCGTTGGTGTCAACGTCAACCTTGACCTTGAAGTACTCGTAGGCCTTCTTGCCGCTCGCCGCTTCGAAGGCTGCAAAGTAGGAGGGAAGGTCAGTCGACGACAGGTTGGCGATCAGCGGCTTGCCGACAGGCCCCGGGGATCCCTCGATGATGAAGGTGTTCGGCACCTGGCCCTGGATGCCCAGCACGCAAGAGTCGATACGCGAATCCGGACCGCAAAACAGGGTCGAGTTCTTCAGGATCACTTCCGTGGTGTTCCATGGGAACGCGGTGTTTGGTGCGCCGTGCTGCCACACAATCGGGATGCCGCCGTTCTCGCCGCCGAAGCGGGCGTGGTCAGCCATGAAGCTGCCGTAGTTGTCCACCCAGCGCACGCTGTTCACGCGGTCAACGCCTTCAGCCCCAAGGTCGGGGATCAGGAATACGTCCTGCAGCTTCAGCCGGGTGAAGCAGTCCGGATCGGTGACGCTGGCACCCTTATTGACGAATACGGCCGTAGAAGGCGCCATGTTCGTTTTGTTCGGCTGCACCCAGCTGTTCTTCACCGTCATGCTGTCGCACGCGTTGTTGATGGCCTGCTTGCACGCCATGATTCGCGCCTTGTAGACGTTGAACTCAGTGGAAAGGTGCGTGAAGGTGCCGCCGGTTGCCCGGGTGTTGATGGCGAAGCCGGACGACAAGAAATGCTCGACGTATTGCAGGTCGATCATCGTGGAGTTGATGTTGGCGTTGTACAGGTCCAGCTGGTGGCGCCCACCGATCAGCACAAACCCGAGCAATTCCCACTGGTAGGCCTCCGCTGAAAAGATGTCCAGCGCCGAGTTGGTCATGGTCAAAAAGGTCATTTCGCCTTCAAGGCGCAGGTATGCCGGCGGGCTCAGCGTTGAGCTAATCGACAGGTCCGCGGAACGCACGATCACCCGCGGCGTGGTGCCGCTGTAGCTGGCGGTCAGGCCAGGGATGGAGATCATGCGGCTGGTGGTCTTGTTCGGGATGTCCGCCAGCATGTTCTGCCACTGCACGGTGTCGTCCAGGCCGCCAGGCAGATAGTCGTGGAACTCAATCTCGCGGCGCGTCTTCTCGTAAAAGTCGCTTTGTTTGGTGCCGGTGCCGGTCTGCTTGAAGCCGTTGAGCTTGCCGCCCTGCGGGCCGGACATGTTCTGCACGACTTTCGTCACGCCGTAGGGATCGATGTACAGGACGTTGCTCGCCAGGTTCATCGGCCCCGTACCAGCGCCAATCAGGCCGCCGACATACTGCTGCATGAACGCATTGGTCACCGCATCCTGCAGTGACACCGGGTCTTTGACGTTGGAAATGATGCGGTTCTGCGCGTCGTAATAGTCCTTGCCGACTGGGCGCAACAGGGCACGGCTGAGCTGGGCCGCATCCTGCTGAATCAGCATGGTCAGGCGGTCGAACACGTCTTCGTGCACTTCAGGGAAGAACTTGCCCTGGTTGACGATGTCGGTCAGCTGCTCGATGTCCATCACCCGTTCAACGTACAGATCCTTGCCGGTGGGCATGGGAACGGTGGTGGTGATCTTGCCCGGTGCCACGCCGAATTGCTCCGGCAGTCCGGCGCCGGTCAGCGTGTAGTCGGTGCCCAGTACCAGCAGCGTCGTTACCTGGGTGGCCGGATCAACGCGGTACACGAAGATGTCCGAGTTGTTGAAGAAGCGGAATGGCAAATCCCAAACGGTGGTGACCCCGTTGCCGTGGAACGTCTCGTTGCTGGTTTGGCTGCTAACCGTCATGGTTATTTCCCCTTAGTCTTTCTTTGGTGGTGGGCCGAACAGTACAGATTTGGCAATGGTAAAGGCGTCGTTCTCCATTTCACCATCTTCCAGCTTGTAGAACGTGCGCGTGGCGCGGTTAATCTGCGATGAAGGCAGGCCGGTGAGCATGCCGACAGCGGTGGTCATGTTGGTGGCCAGGGCTTCCGACTTGGTCGAGTGGGACGCCTTGATCAGTGCGTCAATGCCACCGCCGATGGGTGAGGCGCCGCCATAACCGAAGTCACTGAAGAAGCCTTGCGCGGCATCGCGGGCCAGCGGAACGCCGTTGGTGACGCTCAGCAGGGTCTGGATTGCGATGTATTCCGGCCAGGTGTCGCCCATCTTGTCCTTGTCGCGGTCGTCATCATCGCCATTCGGCAGTGCGCCTTTGATCGCGCCGGCTAGGATCGCCGGGATGATATTCAGGTAAACGAAACGCTCCAGTGCGACCAGCGTGCCTTGCACGTCCTTGTCCTTGAGCGACTGCACGCCACTGCGGGCGATGTCCACGTTGCGATTCCACAGCAGTGAGGCGTAGCCGTAGACCAGAAGAAAGAAGCGCGCCAGTTCGTTGTGCTGGATCGGGGCCAGGTCCTTGGCTCCGCCGGCCATCTGCGTGAGACGCACGGCACGGTCGGCGGCATGGATAGCGTCCTGTCCACCGTTGCCCGAGTTCACGCCGCCTTCCGCCTCGTAGGCGGCCATCCACACCGGGGTGTCGACCACGCTCTGCATCATCGACATCGGCACAAAGGCCCAGCGCCGGATGGCGTCGTGGCCGTTCTTCACCTTGTTGAAGGCTGAACCGATCCGCCCTTCACCCACGCGGATGATGCGGTTGGTGGCTTCACGAATCGACGGATCGAGGTTGATAGAGCGGTTGCGCATTTCGCCGGACAGGCTCATGACTTCGGCCCGGGTGGCGATGGGGTTCATGCTGAACTTGGCCAGGGCGCGCATGTAGTCCTTGCGCTGGCCTTTCTGCGCGAAGTACTCCAGTGCCTGGCTGGCGCCGCCGATCTGGTTGAACATCGTGCTGACGCTGTAACCCATCCAGGCGATGGCAGCGTTGCCGCGCAGGGCGTTCATCGTGCGGCGGAAGATGCCCACGCCCCTGGCGCTGCCCGGGCTCAGGTCGTTGGCGATGCCGTCGAGGATGTTGACGAACTGCTGCGCCTGGAAGCGCCCCATGCGTTCGTTCATCACCTGGCGCACGGTCGGCGCGGTGATCAGCTTGCGGGCGTCAGCGATGGCCACGCGGTGGGTCAGGTCGTGAATCACGCCGCTCAGGTGGTTGGCGATCATGGTCACGTCCAGCACCACAGGCGCCGCAAAGCCGTCAACCCGCGCCTTGGTGTGACCGCGTGGCGTGGTAGCACGGGCGCCGCCTTGTTCATTGAGGGGTGACAGTTCGCCAAGGTTGGCTTGCACCTGGGCGTACTGCGGTGACAGGAAGTCGTAGACCAGCGGCCAGTATCCGCCTTGTACCACGCCGAACGGGGTCTGCACCTGAATGCCTTCGACCTTCTCCGGGGCGATGCCATTCACCTGCTTTTCCAGCGCGACGATGTCCGGCCACAGGGAATTGACGATCTCCCACAGGTTGGTCACGTAGCGCCAATCAGCCTCCTGCATGTGGCTGAGGATCTCGGCGTGGGTGGCATCGCTCCAGCCATTGCCGGCCAGCATCTTTTTCAGGTTTCCAGCGTTGCCGCTGTTCAGCGCGGTGGCCAGAATTCCGTTGGAATCGATGGATTTGCCCAGGCCGTTGATGTGAACCTTCTGCCCAGCTCGGGCGCCAGCTGCGGCAAACCACTCATCGGTGGCTTTCATCAGTTTTTGGGTGATCTCGCGGTTGAGGTCGTCGCGACGCGCCTGGGCATCGGCCAGCGGTTCCCACCAGATCTGTGTCCAGGGTCCGTTCGGATCACCGCCATCGGCTTGCTCAATGATCTGTTCCAGCTTCATCAGTGAACTGTTCGCCTCGGACAGCCAATCGCCCATGGCTTCCGGCAGCGTGCGGCTGGAATCGTTGAGCGGCAGCGGCTTGCCCTTGTTCAGGTTCTGTTCCATGGCCTGGATCAGCAGGGTTTGCGCTTCCTTCTGGTCTTTGACGCGCTTGTTGGCCTGCAACTTGCCCTTGAGGCTGGCCAGGTGGTTGAGGTGCGCGACGAACTCGTCCAGCTCCTGCAGCTGGGCCAGGCTCAATTCCTTGTAGTTGGTGCGGCCCATGGTATTGAGGATGAATTCCGGTACGTAGGGATCGTTGCCGGCCGCGACCTGATCGTTGTACCACTGACCAAACGACTTGGCCTTGTCGATCTGGCGCAGGCTGACGTTGCGGAACTCGTATTGCTCCATGACGGCATCGATCTGGTCGAGGTAGTCGCCGCCGGCCTTGCCGATCTTCTGGCGCTTGCTGGTCTTGTTGTAGCCGTTCAGACGCTCGGTGATGGTTTCCACTTCGGCCTTGGCCTTGCTGGCTTCGCGGTACAGGTAGAAGTTCAGCAACTGGCGCTGCTTGGCCTCATACGCCGCTTCCAGATCGCCTTTGGTGAAGGCTTCGAAGGATTGGCGCGAGGCTTTGGCCTCGGCGCGCTGGTATTCAATCGGCTGGATGTCGCGCACCTTGCGCTCGCTCATCACCCGGGCAGCGGCGTCCTTGAGGATCTGCTGACTGGTGACGTTCTTGCGGTTGCCCACCTGGGCCAGGCGGCGCAGTTCCTTGCCCAACACTTCGGCGCGGCGTTCATTGTGTACGGCGTCCATGGCGCGCTCGGCAATCTCGCCGGTTTGCTTTGGCCCGTGGCGCTCTTCCATGCGGCGCAGAGCTTCCTGCTCGATCACGGCTTTGCGTGGCTGCGCGCCCATCATGGTCTTCACCATGTCGTCGCCGGATTCGAAGCCCAGGATGTTGGCGGCCAGGTCCAGTGGCATGCCGGTTTTGCTGTGGGTGAAGGCCAGCTTCTGTACGGCGGGCTTGCCGTAGCGGTCGGCCAGTTCGCTGCTGTTCAGCTTGAATTCACCAGGGCGTCCGTCCGGCGACTGGCCACTGCGCAGGGCATTGCGCGCCACGTATTCCGGCTGCAGGTCGACTTCTTCCGTCACTTCCTGGCGGATCGCGGCCAGCTGTTCGTTCCACCACTTCGACTGGCGGCGCGTTTCTTCCCGAGTGATCTGCTCTTCCACACTGTCGCGGGCGTCGGTGTGCGCCAACTCGATACTGTTCTGGTACTGGGCAAACTCAGTTTCGGTCATGCCGGCGGCTTCGGCATCCTTGAACAGCGGCAGGGCTTCCGCAATGCGTTCGGCGTCTTGGATCTGCTCGTCACTGGCCACGATGCGGTCAAACACCTGGCGCACGTCGTCGTTCAGCGCCACGTTCAGGCGGCTGAGGTGCTTGTAGATGGCGAGCATCCAGCGCTTGAAGCGGGCAAACGCGCCGTTCAGTTCCGGCGCCGGGGCCTTGCCTTCGGCCAGGTACGCTTCGAAGCCGCGGGCGAACTGTTCGTGCTGCTCGGTGGTCAGCGGCACATCATCTTCGGCGCCCACCCAGTCGCGGATCGCTGTCACGTCATCCTTGATCTGCTGTGGCGCATTCTCGGCCTGGGCCAGATCCTGAATCACTTCCAGGTAGTAGTGCCCCAGCTCATGCACCAGCGTCGACAGGTCGCGCTTCTCGCCAAGGGTGATGTTGAATTTGCGGTTGGTCTGGCCGCGTGGGCTGAAGGTGATGAAGCCACGGGCGGCGTCATCGTTACCACCCTGTTCCAGCTGCTGCTGGTCACTGGCCTCTGCCGCTTGCGGGTTGCGCAGAAGCGCCAGCGCTTCCTGATCGCTGAGCTCGTCGAGGTTGACGCCCAGGCGGTCGAAATACTCCTGCAGCTGGTTGAGCGTGTCGGCGGTGTCGGCCTTGTTCGGGTTTTCCTGCTCGGTGCTGTAGCGCGGATTGCCGGCCAGCTCATCGCGCATGGCGTCGACGATCAGCTGCGGAGTGACTTGCTCGCGGGTCACGCCGGGGAAATAGCCGCGTTCCCAGGCATTCATCGCGGCATCGTCGAGGCTTATGCCGCCGTCTTTGCGGGTGATGCGGTTGCGCCCGACCTTGCCCACGTCGGCGTCCAGCGCGGCCAGTTCGCCACCTTCATCACTGACGCCGCCGGCATCGCGCAGGTATTGGCCCAGGCTCTTGCCGAAGATGTCGCCGGCCTGTGGAATGTCGCCAGCGCGCAGACGCTGGATCAGCAGGGTGGCGTCGTCCACGCTGACGCGGCGCAGGTCTTCCGGGGCCTTGTTGCGGATGTCGAGGGGGAATTGCTGATCCAGTTGATCCAGGCCCAGCGCATTACGCTCGGCCAGGTTGGTCAGCACGGACGAATGCAGGGCGGCGTATTGCTCGGCATCGGCACGACGGAAGCCGGCCTGCACCAACTGCCCGACAAAATCCTGCTGGGCTTTTGCGCGTGCATCCGGTCCTTTGCGGAACTCTTCAGCGAGCTGGGTCAACTGCTCTTCCTGCTGGTCGCTCCAGGCTTGTGCATCCTCGGCGCTGAAGCTGCCGGCGCTGGTGCGCACGCTCTTCGACAGTTGTTCGTCGTAGTCGGCAAGGTAAGTCAGGTAATCGGCGCCCTTCATCGCCACGTTTCCGTCACGCACCAAGGCATCGCCGAACTGTTCGGTCAGGCCGGGGATCTGCGCCAGGATCGCCGGAAGGTCGATGGCCCCGGACTGGTTCAGGCGCTGCAACTCGGCGGCGGGAATCCACAGGGTTTCCAGCGGGGTGCCGGCGAGCTGCTGGGTGGCGATCTGGTTGAAGGTGCCAGGGTCGAGTTTGCGCGTCTCGCTCTCCATGGAAGCGGCGGCGGCGGCGCTCAGCGATTGCTGGCCAACGCGGGCCTGGCGGGATTTCTCCAGGCCAGCGGCTAGGGTGGTGAACATGCGTTTGCCACCGAAGGCGATTACGTCGGCGCTGGAGCCCAGGCCGCCGGCAATGCCTTCCAGCAACACTTCTCCGGTGTCGACCTTGCCTTCTGCGGCAAATTGCCCAGCGGCCTCACCAGCGCCTTCGCTGATGCCCTGAACAGGGAACTGCACGGCCAGGTTGGTCAGCTCGCGCTGGGTTTCAGTCAATGGTCGGCCGGCAATGCGCGTGGGCGCCAGCAGCTTGCCGGCGAACATCATGCCCAGCGTGTCGACGGCGGTTGTGCCGGCGGCCTTCAATACGGCCTTGTCGCTGGCGGTGGCCATCAGTTCATCGTCTTGCAGCGCCTTCATCAGAGCGGCCGGGTCTTTGAAGTCCACGCCAGCTTCGCGGATCACGTCGGCCAGCTTCACATCGAACTCGGTGCCGAAGTTGAGCGCGGCGGCGAGCGGGATGCCGCCAACGGCACCGGCGAGCAAGGTTGGTGCTGAAGCCGTGGCGGCGCCCAGCGCAGTGCGGACGGCAAAGCCAGGGGTCAGGCCTTCCAGCGTGGCATCGAAGCTGCTCATGCCTTCGCCGGTGTCGATCACCTGACGATCCAGGCCGCCGAGCGGGATGCCGATCTGATCGCTGGTCTGCAGCTGCTGGATCTGCCGCGCTGCCGGATCAACCGGGGCCGCTTCCAGTTCATGCTGCTGCTCGCCCACGCGGCTGACGAACTCGGCTTGCTGGCTGTTGAGGTTGTCTCGCATCATCTGGCGCTGCCCTGGTGTGCTGCGCAGGTACTCGCCGGCAAAGCCGCCGGGTTCGCTGGCGTCGAGGAACGGTTGCACGCCGGCGGCGGTAGCGCGGGCAATCTCAGCATCCACCGCGTCAAAGCTGGCGCCGATCTTCTGCAGGTTGCTGGCGTCGGCGACGTTGGTGCCCTGGGCCTGACTGGTCCACTGCTGCTGAATCGCGCCGAGCATCTTTTCGCCCAGGCTCTGCTGGTTGAAGCGGGTGTCGCTGGCCGCGCCTTCGATGCGGGTCAGGGCATCGAGGTCGTTCTGTGCCACGGCCGCCAAGTTGCCGTCGCGTAGGGCGTTGGCGGTCTTGCGGCTGGTATCGTAGATGGCGGCGTACTTGTTGCCCTTCTCCAGTTCGGCCATGCGGTCGCGTTGCTGGTACAGCGTGGCGGCAGGAATTCCGCTCAGGCGGGCGGTGGCATTGGCCTTGCCATACTCGGCCGGGGCAATGCTGGCCACTGTCTTCAGGCTGTTGACGAAATCGGTGCGCTCATCGTCGAACGAATCACGGATGGCGGTGGTCAGTGGCGTAGGGGTTGGTTGCTGGACGGTGTCGTCCACGGGGGCCAGAAGCGATGGGACTTCGAGGCTCATTGTGCTTTCACTCCAAGATCAGAAATGCCCTGAACATACATGGCAATGATGTTTTCTGCGCTGGCCGGTTCGCCGCGGTTACGCAAGGTGCGTACGATCTTCGCCCGGTCGGTTGGCGGGATGTCATTCAGGCCTATGTCTTTGGCGCGCAGGTAGGCGTCTTGCATCTGCTCCGGCGCCACATTCCACAGCTGCTGGGTGTTGTCGCTGGTGATTCCGGTCCCGCGCAGGCGCACGTCGATCAGCAGTGAGTTGGCGATGTCGCTGGATTCCTTGGCGGTGGGCTGGCGGCCGTTGGCCAGGAAGAAAGCATCCTTCTGGCTCTGGTAGGAGGCGCGGAACTTCTCTTGGGCGGCCAGGTTCTTTGGTGACGTAGCCTTGAGACTATCGCCTGTGAGAATCCCGGCCTGCTGCATCACCAGCGTCAGCTGATCGTTCTCGGCCTTGGTCGCACGCTGGTCGCTGAAGTCGCCCTGCACGGCTTTCTCCCAAGAACTTTTGACGGTCTTGTAATCGGCATCGTTGAGGTACGGGCGGATGTCGCGGGTCAGGCTCAGTTCGCCGAACTGCGGACCTGGCATCGACAGGAATTCACGCAGCTTGCCTTCGTCGGTGGTCGGCTCGGTGCCTTTGCGCCGGTGTTCGTCGAGCGCCTGCAGCTTCACCCGGTCTTCAGCGCCGATGGTCACCAGCACCTGCGGAGGGATGGCGTTATAACCGTCCTCAAGCGCGATGTTGGCGGCCGTCTCGTAGTTGGCCTTGATCGTCAGCTGGTCGGCTTTGTTCAGGTCGTCGATGCGGTCCATCGCGTATTTTCGCGTCTCCGGGTCTTTGATCTTGGCGGCGGCACTAGTGGCGGCGGCAAGTTTGCTGCTGGCCGTCGACGGAACCAGCTGGCTGACGATCTTGCCGGTGTAGTTGCGGGTTTCTTCGAAGGGGATGGCGTTGATCCAGGCTTCATCTGTGATCTGATCGGTGCGCGGGTCACCGTTGGCCTTGATCCACTTGTCCACGCTGCCAGGGCCAGCGTTGTACGCGGCGACGGCCAGTGTCGAGTTGCCGCCGTAACGCCCCAGCATCTTGTTCAGGTAGGCATTGCCCAGGGCCATGTTGTAGTTCGGGTCGGCGGTCAGGCGTTCTTCGCTGTAGGGAATGCCAAGTTCCTTGGCCATTTCTTCGGCCGTCTCTGGCATCAGCTGCATCAGGCCCTTGGCGCCTTTTGGCGAGACAGCCGTAGGATCGCCGCTGCTCTCGGCCTGGATCACCAGATTGCTCAGGCCATTGATGCCCACGGTGCCGGCGGTGTAGGCGGCTTCGCCGATCTGGCTGCCCAGCTGCTGGCGCACGCTGGTCCCAAGCAACTTGGTGGTCTTGGCCTGGTCGTCAACGGTCATACCGTCGTAGGCCTTGGCGTAATAGCGCTGGGCGCCGATAGGGTCGGTCTGCATCAGGCGCTGGATCACGGCGGTATTGATGCCGCTGTTGTACTGCAAGACCTTTTCCTGGGTCAGTTCCGGCGCTTCACCGTTGCGCTCGCCCTGCATGGCGATGACGCGGGTGCCCTTGTTCTGGTAGTAGGCCACTTGCTGCGGGTCGTCGTAATAGGCCACGGCGCTTTGCGTGGCGGCGTTCAACGTGGCGTCCTCGGCCTGCTTGTAGAACACTTGGCGCTCGCCGTATTCGTAGCGGTTCAGCTCGCCGTTTAAGCGTGTTTCCTGGCTCTTGGCGATCTGGCTGAAGCGCTGGCGCTGGCGGTCGTTGGTGAGGTTGTTGCTGATCGCGTCAACCTGGGCCTGGAACTGAGGCAGCGTCTGGTTGGTGATGTCGATGGCGTTCTTGCCCTTGCGGGTGTACACGCCGTTGTCCGGGTTGAACAGGGTGTTGGTCTGCCACTGGCTCAGGCTGCTTTCCGCCTCCATCAGTGCGGCGGTGTCGGCGTCGTCCTGGGTCTTCTGCCAGATCTGCCCTGCGGCCTGGGTGATTGGCTTCGCCAGATCGGCGCCAAGGCTGTCTTCGGTGGCGACTTGCACCTGTGGAACGGCCATGGCGCGAGTGCGCACGCCTGGACCGCCGAGCGTTGGAATTTGTACGGCCATGATTCCCCCTTATGCTATGGCTTGATTGTTGTTTAGCCGAGCATTGCCGCCCAGTGCCGCGTTGGTGCCGGTGCCCAGGCCGTTACTGCTGCCGCCACTGAACAGGCCGCCGGAATAGGCGCTTCCCAAACCGCCGACCACGCCGCCGAGCAACGAGCTGACCAGACCGGTTTTGGCGTTCTTCTTCAGCGTGCTGGCGTTGCTCAGGTTGCTGGTAGCCTGCACTTCATAGCCGTAGGCTTCGCGGGCGGCGTTGTTGCTGATGATCATGGCGTCCAGTTCGCCATACTGCGCGGTGTCCTGCTGGATGATCGCGTTCGATCCGTCGTCGACAAAGCCACCGTTGCCGGCCATGGCGGCGCGCTGGGTGCCGATCAGGTTCTGCGTCTGCACGCGCTGCGTGTCAGCATCGACCACGCCACGATAGCGCGCATCATTGGCGGCACGGTTGAGGTACGCGGCGTTTTGCGTGAGCGCCGAAGCCTGGCTGATGTCAGCGGCAGACTTCTGCTGGCCCTGCATCATGCCGCCGACTGCGGCGATTGCTACGGGAATTAAAGCCATCCAGCACATATCAGTTTCCCCTGATCATTTCGAATTGCCGAAATAGTAGCTGGTTTGGCCCGTAGGGCGTAGGGCTGCCCATGCTAAAGCCCAGCCACTCCAGCCAGCGGATGGCCGCGGTGTTGCGCGTGTCGACGTAGTTAATCAGGGTTTGGTGGCGCTCCAGCATCTGCGTCACCAGTGGCCGGCAGATCCGCAAGAAGGCCCGCGGATGTTGCTCGATGGCCTCGGTGCTGATCAGCCACGGTATGCCGATCCCGGCGCCAGGGCTGTAGCAGACATCGCCAAAGGCGGCCAGCGGCGTGTCGCCCCAGGCGATGACATGCGCGGCCACGCTGGAACGCAGGCCCAGGGTCAGTGCCGAAGCGATGGATTGGCCACAGCCTTGCTCGATCTCGTCGCGGTCCGGCTGGCGTGCGGCGGCGGCAATCGGCTCGATGTCGTCGGCGGTCATGCGCCGTACCTTGATCACAGCTTGCCCCCCACTTCATCACGGGGAATGGCGGCGATCACGTTCATTGGCAGCGGATCATCCTGCACGATGAAGAAGTTCCCGGTGTTCTGCCAGGTGTCGCTGACGCTGACTTCAGCAAGCCCATTGATCGCCGCCATGCTGCCGTAGTTGTCGCTGGTGGAGCGCTGTTTCATTTCGAACAGGTTGGTTTCCTTACTGCCGACTTTGCCGCCGCGTGAATCCTTCACCAGCAACGACACGCTGGCCACTTGCACAGGCTTGTCCAGCAGCGTTTCCTGTCCGGCGATGTTGACGGCCAGGGTTTCCGCCAGTGAACGATAGGGCAGCCCGATGTGCACGATGGCTGACGGATCGGGGATGGTGATCTTTCCGGCGGTGACGACCTGTTGCGGCGCCACGTTGCCGTCTGCCAGCACGGAAACCACTCGGCCTTCCAAGTGACTCAGGCCGGTGAAGGTGTCGCGGGCGAATGCCCAAGTGGTGAACGCTACGCCACGGATGGCTGTCGGTACTGGCCCGAGCGGCTGAACCTTTACCGATGTCGGGCTGGTGTAGGTGAGGATCTTGAAGCGGAACGGGTCAGAAATTGGATCTGGCACGTACTGCAACATGTCGCCAACGTCACCGGCGGCAAAGATCGAGGCCGAAGCGTTAACGGTGAGCGTCTCCGGTGACTGCCAGGCGGTCCCGCCGGTGATGGTCAGGGTGGTGGCGGTGGTGTTGGTGCCATTGAACGCCAGTCCACAGTCGACAAAGTGGGCGCGGCTGATGATTGCAGTGCCTTTGTAGCGATCCAGAATGCGATTGGCGAAGAGCTCGACATAGCGTTTTACAACGCCGCCGATGTCGCGCTCTACGCACGCATAAACCGAATCATCACGACCTTCTGGCACGGAACACACTGACATGTAGTTGCCATCCGTGTGCTGATGCGACCAGCCGTTTACGTCCTGCTCCGGGATGTAGGTGCAGGTGACTGCCGCGCCATCAGAGCGGGCCGCCCAAATGACGTGGTAGGGGATCTTCTGGTAATCCCAATCGACCAGGCTGTAGTCCTCGATCAAATGCGGCGACAGGATGCTGATCGTGCTGCCGCTGAAACCATCGGCCTGCAGGCTGTAGCCGAAGGCAGTCACCTCGCGGCCGCGTTCCTGGGCATAGACAACGCTGGTGCCGATCAGCAGCGGGCGCAGCTGGCCGATGCCGTTGTAACTCTCGGCGCTGCCGTTGATGGTCTTTGCGGTGAAACCGGCGGTGGAACCCTGCACTACCCATTCCGCGCCATCGGTGAAGGGCAGCAGGGACTTCAGCGGCACCAGATGCAGGATCATGTTCACTTCAGTGCTGAACATTGACCACGTGATTGCATCGTCATCCTTCTGCGGCGTCGAGTAGCCGAAGTTCGTGAAGATCCCGGTCTTGCTGAACCACAGGGTTTGCGGCTTGTTCAGCGTCGAGGCGTAGGCCAGGCGCTGCTGGTAGTAGGTCACGGCGCGGGGGAAGTTGCCGGCGCCCACAAATGGATCGGTGCCGGTTGGCGGTGTGTCGGTCTTGGTCGGTGCAATGTTGTTGTCGGTGAATGTCAGCGCGTTGGCCTTGCCGACGAAGCCATAAATGCCAGAACCGGCATTGTCCTTGTACACGTTGTAATAGGCGGCGCCGACCACCGCCGGCCAGGTCACGGTGGCCTGCACGTTGCTGTTGAACACGGTCACGCTGTTGGATGTCACGGGCAGCGATTCTTCGATGGCGTTGCTGCCGTCGTCCAGCACGGCAGTGATCTGGTATTTCCACACCTGGGTGTTGCCGGTGCCGCCGCCAGGGGTGGTGGCGGTGGCGCTGGCCGGGGCTGAGACGCTCGGCACCAGCGACACCGGGTTTATCGTCCAGTTGTCGTGGGCGAAACGCTTGAGCTTCTGCGGCTTGTGGTTGATGTGCACCATGTCCATCACGTCACCGGACTGGGTGAAGTTGATAGAAAACAGTTCGTCGCGGGTGAACGGGGTAACCAGTGTGAACGGCAGGCCGACGTTCGGGCCGCCGGTGTTCAGCACCAGCCCGCCGTTGCGGTAGACGCGCATGGCCAGGTGGGTGAACTCCAGCGCGTAGGCGTCCGAGTTGTTGAACTTGAAGCGGATCATGCGGGCAATTTCGTTGTTCAGCGTCTGCGCCAGGAAGTAGGAGCCTGCGCGGTTCACGAATCCGCCGTAGGGCGTGACGATGCAATTGCTCAGCTGTTTAAGGCCGTTCTGGTAGGCGGCCAAGTCAACACGGCCGAACAGTTGTGGGCCGATCTCGCCACGGCTGAAGCTGGTTTGAATGATGCTGGTGGTCATGCGTGCGCCTCCGCTTCATAGATCGAGATCGGCGGGTTGTCCGGCTGTTGCTGGTTGAGGCTGGCGGCCATTGCCACCTGGGTGAACTGCTCAGCCATCTGGAACAGGGCCTGGGCGGTGGCCATGTCCTTTTTCAGCGGCGTGCAGATCAGCGCGGCCAGCTGGTACGACAACGCCATGACAAAGGGAGACGGCAGGCGCTCGGCTGGCAAGCCGCGGGAGATATACAGCAGTTCGGCCTGTGGCATGTCTGTCACGATGGACAGGCTGACATCGGCCTGCTGCAGATCGTAGGGGATTTCCTGGCCTTGCATCGGGTTGCGCGTGCCAGGGATCACGATCTGGATGGCGCGCACGCAGTCGTTGGGGTACATGTAGCGGTAGAGCCAGTTCGTCGGCGGGCTGCCGATGTCGGCCAGGGCCACGCTTTTGGTGGCAAAACCCCAGTCGGCCGACTTGTACGCCAGCAGGGCATCCAGCGCGGTCGGGTAGAACGTGCTGCACACGATGGCTTCCATGCTTTGTTCGTCAACGCTGGCCACTTTCGACGTACTGCCGACGTGGAACAGGGCCATGTTGTAGATCTCGATCTTGCTCGCCATGTGGCGTCCTCCAGCGGCGCAAATGAAAAGGGGCCTTTCGGCCCCTGTTATGGTAGTGGATTAAGCGTCAGGAAGGTTCGTGTCCTCTTCTTCCTCTTGCAGTGGTGGTTGAGCGCCGCCGCCACTTGGCCCAGGCATCACCGGTTCACCGCCGGCATTCAGGCGTAGAGCTTCCTGCTCGGCCAGCTCCCTGGCATTGCCTTCGTCCTTCTTGAACACACGACTGAAGCGCTCACCGTCCTTGTTCAGCACAACCCAATTCCCTGCAGGTACGTGCTTGACGGTGAAGCCCAGGCCGGTGTCCGGCACCGGTGCACTGGCCGCCTTGGCCGCTTCCTTCGGCTCCAGGCGTTCCATCCACTTGTCAGAAAAGGCTTCGTCGTCCACAGCGAAAGTCGAACCGACCTCGCGCAGTGAGCCAAGGAAGCCCATCTGGATTGCTCGCACCATGAAGGTGTTTTTCTTAGCCATCGTCCCCACTCCTTACGTCAGGCGCTCAGTTAAACCACTTTGCTGAGCGAGTCAGGGTAGGCGCGTTCAACCGTCATGCCGTCGACGACTTGAGCGCTCAGGGTGCCCCCGGTGAATGGACCGGAAGCGATGGTGTAGTTGTTGCGGATGTAGCGGCGCATTTTGGCCGGCAGTGGGATGTACAGGCGGGTGCCCACTGGCAGGCTGGCCACGGCAATCGGTGGCAGGCTCAGCACGTCGGCAAAGCTGGAGTTGTCCGCCGAGTCTTGCAGGGCGATGGCCAGGGTGCCGGCGCCGGTCATGGTGGCGGTCACGCAAATTTCCATGAACAGCTGAGTGCCGCCGCCAAGGTCACGGCCGATGGCTGCGTTCTTGGTGGCGCCGGCGTCGATCACGTCGGTGGATACGGCGGTCACGGTGATCGCCTGGTTGTTGGAGACTTGCAGGAAGCGGTCGATGATGCTCATGTTGTTTCCTCAATCATGAAAGGCAAAGGGTCATGCCGCCCATCGCTGGGCGGCGTCGAATCAGACCACGCGGGCTTCGTTGGACAGGATGGCATCCATGCGGCGAACAGGAACGTCGTCGAACATCACGGCCTTCTTGCCAGCTACTTCGCCCATGTTGATGAACACGTTTTTGCTGTTCTTGATCTGACGGCGCAGGTAAGAACGGATCACACGCGGCACGTAGAAACGCAGGGTGCCGGTGGTTTCGTTCGGCAGCAGTTCCAGCATCTGCACCATGATGTCGACCAGATCCGGACCGGTCGCGGCGTCCTTCTTCAAGGTGGTCACGTCGATGTTGGCGGCGCGCACCACGTAGCGCCAGTCACGCACGGTCAGGCCAGCGTCCCAGCTGTAGTGGGTGCGGTAGCCTTCGTACTTGCCAGCAGGGGTCTGGTTGTCCAGCAGGGTTTCTTCCTTGGTTTCCCCGATCTGGATACCGCCCACCGAACCGTCCGGGAAGATCCCGTGCACGGTGGTATCGCCCCAGGCGATCAGCCACATGGAAGTGTTGGTGGAACCGGTGCCGCCGCAGTCGATGATGTTGTCACCGTTCTCAGCTGCCAGGCTGTTGAAGCGAGGCGCCAGGCCGGTGATGCGCTCAGGGTTGACTGCAGCGTCACCGTAGATCAGCTGGGTGCCCATGTTCTGCGACATGCCTTCAAGGAAAGCACGGCTCTCGGACATCATGAAGCCTTCTTTGTCCTTGGAGATCGCCACCAGCTTCTTGTCGATCTCGGAGTAGGTTTCAAGCATGCCGGTTTGATCGCGGATCTGAACGGTGGTCGACTTCTCAGGCTGCACACCATAGTTCAGTTTGCGCCAGGTGCCGGATGGCAGGCCGGACCGCACGGTGGTCTTGTGGCCGGTGCCGTCGTTACCCGGCATCCATGGGATGTCCTGCAGCATTTCGTTTTGCAGGGAGAGAATCTCGATGATGATCGCGATTTTCTTCCCGGCGTCAGTACCTTCCTGGCGTTTCGCCAAGTCGGCCAGCGTCAGCGAGACGGTAGAGAGCAATGCCATGGTTTAAATCCTCTTCACTTTTTCGGGGTGGTGTTACTTTTTGAACAGGTGGCCAAACATGATGTCTTCGCCTCGGCGCTCGGTTACTGCCGGATCGCCTCCTTGCACAAAGTTATCGGGGGACATCTTAGAACCAATTGCAACCATCATCTTAAAAAATTCCGGGTGCGATCCCACGCCAGTGTAGGCAACCAGCTGGCGAAATTCCGGTGTGCCGAACTGTTGAATCACTTTCGATGCGGTGGCCAGCGATTCGGCAAACTTCTCCCCGCCGATTTCCGGCAGGTTTTTGCACTCTTCGGCCAGGCGCGTGTTCAGTGCGACGATCTGCTGCTCGGCGGCCTGCATCTGCTCTTCCGGGGTGCCTGCGAGCTTCTGCTGAATGCCCAGGAACTTTTCGAAAACCTCCTGCGCCTTCTCTTGCGA
>Ga0247820_10000733_pt1 | contig 18000 bp, 13 predicted proteins | sample 13C_Glucose_Day1_2_FD_192480 | JGI IMG/M metagenome (GOLD analysis project Ga0247820, IMG submission 192480) | Soil microbial communities from agricultural site in Penn Yan, New York, United States - 13C_Glucose_Day14 | ecosystem: Environmental > Terrestrial > Soil > Agricultural land | place...
TCGTGGGTGAGGCCTGAAACAAAGGGGCCGCTGCGCGACCCATTCGCCGGCAAGCCGGCTCCCACAGGTACCGCGTTGTTCTCAAGAACAATGCATTAGGTGTGGGAGTCGGCTTGCCGGCGAATGTGCTGCAATGCAGCCCCAATCTTTCGAATCAGACCACGCCCTGGGCCAGCATCGCGTCCGCGACTTTGACGAAGCCGGCGATGTTGGCGCCTTTTACGTAGTTGATCTTGCCATCGGCCTCTTCACCGTAGTGCACGCAAGCATGGTGGATCGACTGCATGATGTGGTGCAGCTTGCTGTCCACTTCACCGGCGGTCCACAGCAGGCGCATGGCGTTCTGTGACATCTCCAGGCCCGAAACGGCCACGCCGCCGGCGTTGGATGCCTTGCCCGGTGCGTACAGGATGCCAGCCTCCAGGAAGATATCCACAGCCTCCAGCGTGGTCGGCATGTTGGCGCCTTCCGCTACACAGATGCAGCCGTTACGCAGCAGGGTGCGGGCGTCTTCGCTGCCCAGTTCGTTCTGCGTGTCACACGGCAGGGCGATGTCGCACGGCAGGCTCCATGGCGTCTGGCCCTTGCGGAACTCCAGCCCGAACTGATCGGCCAGTTCGCTGATGCGGCCACGCTTGACGTTCTTCAGCGCCATCACGGCGTCCCACTGGGCGTCGGTCAGGCCGGCTTCGGCGTACAGAGTGCCTTCGGAGTCGGACAGCGAGATCACCTTACCGCCCAGGTCCATGACCTTGCGCGCAGCGTACTGGGCAACGTTGCCGGAACCGGAAATTGCTACGCGACGACCGTCGATGCGCAGGTCCTGACGCTTGAGCATTTCTTCGGCGAAGTACACACAGCCGTAGCCGGTGGCTTCAGGGCGGATCAGGCTGCCGCCGTAGGTCATGCCCTTGCCGGTCAGCACCGAAGTGAACTGGTTGGCCAGGCGCTTGTATTGGCCGAACATGAAGCCGATCTCGCGGGCGCCCACTCCGATATCACCGGCAGGCACGTCCAGGTCGGCGCCGATGTGGCGGTACAGCTCGCTCATGAAGGCCTGGCAGAAGCGCATCACTTCGGCGTCGCTCTTGCCCTTGGGGTCGAAGTCCGAGCCGCCCTTGCCGCCGCCCATGGGCAACGAGGTGAGGGAGTTCTTGAATACCTGCTCGAAGGCCAGGAACTTGAGCACACCCAGGTTTACCGAGGGGTGGAAACGCAGGCCGCCCTTGTAGGGGCCGATGGCGCTGCTCATCTGGATGCGGTAGCCGCGGTTGACCTGAACCTTGCCCTGGTCATCGACCCACGACACGCGGAACAGCACCGCGCGCTCGGGTTCGACCATGCGCTCGAGAATGCCGGCCTGCAGGTAGTGTGGGTTGGCTTCAAGGAACGGCCAGAGGCTGCGCAGCACTTCTTCCACCGCCTGGTGGAATTCGGGCTGGGCCGGGTCGCGCTGCTTCAGGCGCTCGAGGAAATGGTCGACAGATTCGATCATGGGTAGACATCTCACCAAGAGGGATTGGACTTATTGGTTTTTTCTGGAATGTACCAAGAAGCAATCGCACTGGAATAGGGCGAAATGTCGTTTTTATGAAATTATTTGGTGCGTTTTATATAAGTGTATACAAAACAAGATGCTTCCGATGGCATATCAGCCCTATTGTCGGGCCAGGTCACTTCATGCCAGGCACAAAAATGGGGCCCCTGAGGGCCCCATTCTTGTGCATCAGAAACCGGCTTACTGCGCCAGCTTCTTGTGCCGTACCCGGTGCGGCTGGGCAGCGGCGTCGCCCAGGCGCTTCTTGCGGTCGGCTTCGTACTCGGTGTAGTTACCTTCGAAGAACACCACGTTCGAGTCGTCTTCGTACGCCAGGATGTGCGTAGCCACACGGTCCAGGAACCAACGGTCGTGGGAAATCACGATCGCAGCGCCCGGGAAGTCCAGCAGGGCTTCCTCCAGCGAACGCAGGGTTTCGACGTCCAGGTCGTTGGACGGTTCGTCGAGCAGCAGCACGTTGCCGCCCTCTTTCAGGGTCAGGGCCAGGTGCAGGCGGCCACGTTCACCACCGGAAAGGTCCTTGACGAACTTCTGCTGGTCGCCGCCCTTGAAGTTGAACCGGCCAACGTAGGTGCGCGACGGGATCTCGTAGTTGCCGATGCGGATCATGTCGGAACCATCGGAGATCTGCTGGAACACGGTCTTGGCACCGTCCAGGTCTTCGCGGCTCTGGTCCACACAGGCCAATTGCACGGTTTCGCCGATCTCGATGCTGCCCGAGTCCGGCTGTTCCTTGCCCATCAGCATGCGGAACAGGGTCGACTTACCGGCACCGTTACCACCGATCACGCCGACGATGGCGCCTTTAGGCATGGCGAACGACAGGTTGTCGATCAGCACGCGGTCGCCATAGCCTTTGGAGACGTTCTTGAACTCGATGACCTTGTCGCCCAGGCGCGGGCCAGCCGGGATGTAGATCTCGTTGGTTTCGCTGCGCTTCTGGAATTCCTGCGACTGCATCTCTTCGAAGCGTTGCAGACGGGCCTTGGATTTGGACTGACGGGCCTTGGCGCCTTTGCGCACCCACTCCAGTTCCTCTTTCATGGCCTTCTCGTGGGCGCTCTGCTGCTTGGATTCCTGCGCCAGACGGTCCGACTTGGCCTCCAGCCAGCCCGAGTAGTTGCCTTCGTACGGGATGCCGGCGCCGCGGTCCAGTTCGAGGATCCAGCCTGCGACGTTATCGAGGAAGTAACGGTCGTGGGTAATCGCTACCACGGTACCCGGGAAGTCGTGCAGGAAGCGCTCCAGCCAGGCCACCGAGTCGGCGTCCAGGTGGTTGGTGGGTTCGTCGAGCAGCAGCATGTCGGGTGCCGACAGCAGCAGACGGCACAGGGCCACACGGCGCTTCTCACCACCGGACAGGTGTTCGATGCGGGCATCCCAGGCCGGCAGGCGCAGGGCGTCAGCGGCGACGTCGAGCTGGCGCTCGAGGTTGTGGCCGTCGGCAGCCTGCAGGATGGATTCGAGCTTGGCCTGCTCGGCGGCCAGCTTGTCGAAGTCGGCGTCGGGTTCGGCGTAGGCAGCGTAGACCTCGTCCAGGCGGGCCTGGGCGTCCTTGATCACGCTGACCGCTTCTTCGACCACTTCGCGTACGGTCTTGCTCGGGTCCAGCTGCGGCTCCTGGGGCAGGTAGCCGACGTTGATGTCGGGCATCGGACGGGCTTCGCCGTCGAATTCCTTGTCGACGCCCGCCATGATCCGCAGCAGGGTCGATTTACCCGCGCCGTTCAGGCCGAGTACGCCGATCTTGGCGCCCGGGAAGAACGACAGGGAAATGTTCTTGAGAATTTCCCGCTTCGGCGGCACGACCTTGCTCAGCCGATGCATGGTGTAGACGTATTGAGCCAAAACCAAGCCCTCTAATCAGATAGGTAAAGACATCGACGATCGCCCCGGCCAGGTGGCCAGGCGGATGTGTTTACGGGGTGTCATTGAACAAAGTCGACCATTCTACGCCAACGCGCCGCGTTGCACAGGGTGGTCGGATGGTGGGGTCAACAGGGGCCGCTGTGCGGCCCATTGGCGGCGATGAGGCCGGTGCTGGCCCCACACCAATCAGACGTGACGCTGTTTGGCCTTGCCCCGCGGCAACCGGCAACGGTCGCCCTGCCCGGCCAGGCGCGCGGCCCAGGCGGATTTCACGCTGAAACCACCCTGGCGGGCAGGCTGCTCGGCAGCCTTGGCCGGCTTGGCGGCAGGCTTGTTCACGGCCTTGCTGGCCGGTTTCACTGCAGCCTGAGCCTCAACCGGAGCTACTGCCGCCTTGGCGGTCTTGCGCAGCTCGGCCAGCGACGGCGCCTTGGTTTTCGAAGCCGAAGCTTCAGGTTTGACCAGCGAACGCTGGCACGACTTGCAGGATACATCCTCGGTCACGGCAGTGCTGACAAGGGTCTGACTGCTGCGCCCACAGGCGGAATCGAGGCCATTGGTGGAAAAGTGAGTAACCAAAACCGAACATCTCCGATGCGTTGTCATTGAAGCGGGCGGCATTCTCGCACAGCAAGCAAGGCATTGCCGAACAGGCAGCCTTCACCGCGACCGTCGGCACCGACAGCGGGACTGGCACTTTGCCATAATGACAGGCATGCTAGCCCGTTTCGGGTATACGGCCTTATAGTGCGCCACCACGGTACGGCCGCCCAGGCACCGGTATACACCGTGCATATCAATCCCTGCCGTCGCCAGCCCAATAGCAGGACCAACGCTTGACCAATCTCAATCATCCGTCCTCGCCGCGCACCGTCACGCCGGCCCCAGCCGCTTCGGTGCGCGGCTCGGTCAAAGGTGCATTGGCCCTGCTGGCCTTGCTGCTGCTAGGTTTGCTGCTTTGGCAACTGTTCTCGCAGTTCCGCCACACCCAGGCCGAGCAGCGCCAGCAGCACCTGGACGCAAGCGTCGAACTGGCAGACCATCTGGCCCTGAACATGGCGCTCAAGGCCCAGCAGGCGCTGAATGTAGTGCAGCCGTATGTCAAAGCGCCGACGCCTGCCGCCCTGCCCAGCCTGCTCGACACGCTGCGCGAGCGCCTGCCAAACCTGCGCGACCTGGCCTGGCTGGATCACAGCGGGCGGCTACAGAGCGACAGCCTGGCCGGCAGCCCCGACCGTGCGCTGATTGACGAGCTGTTCAGGCTGAACCAGGGCCGGCCTTATTTCTTCGCCAACGCGGCGGACAACCGCACCGTCTACCTGCTGTTGCGCCAGGCCACCGAGCAGGGTCGCGGCTACTGGCTGCTGCGCCTGTCCAACGATTTTTACCGCACCCTGACCCAGCACCTGGATGGCCCCGGACACCCCCTGTGGCTGCTGGAGAACAGCCGCAGCGGCGAGGTGCTGGAACGCCACGCTCCAGCGCAGACCAGCGACCAGCCGTTGCAAAGCGTGATGCTGGTCTTCATCGACAACAGTGTCTGGCAGCTGCGTGGTCTGTTCGATGCGGGCCTTGCCCAGCAGAAACTGTTGCCGGCACTGCTGGGCAAGTGCCTGCTGGCGCTGTTCTGTGCCCTGCTGCCGGTGCTGGCGCTGATCAACATGCGCCGCCGCCAGCGCGCCCTGCAGGAGGACCGTCGGCGCTACCAGGAAATCTTCGAGGGCACCGGCGTAGCACTGTGCGTGCTCGACCTCTCCAGCCTGCCCGGCCAGCTTGACCGATACCACCTGCGCAACCTCGCCGCGCTCAAGCAGAGCCTGGCGCTCGACTCCAGCCTGCGCCGCTCGCTGCTGCTGGAGCTGAAGATCACCGAAATCAACCAAGTGGCGCGCCAGCTGCTCAACGTCGACTGCCACGCAGGCGCCTGGCAACGGTTGATCGACGGCAGCGGCGACGGCCGTGACAGCGTCGGCATGCAACTGATCGATGCGCTGATCGAGCAGCGCCCACTGCTGGAACTGGAAGTGCGCCTGCCCGCCCCCCTGGGCGGTGAGCTGCACCTATGGCTGATGGCGCGGCTGCCGGAACAACGCCGTGACTACCAGGCGGTGATCCTGAGCATCAGCGACATCACCAGCCGCAAGCAGGTGGAGCTGTCGCTGCTGGAGCGCGAAAGCTTCTGGTCGGACGTGGTGCGTACCGTGCCCGACCAGTTGTACGTGCAGGACGTGCTCAGCCAGCGGATGATCTTCAGCAACCGCCACCTCGGCGAGACCTTGGGCTACGACCGCACCGAGCTTGCGCAGATGGGCGAGCGCTTCTGGGAGCTGCTGCTGCACCCCGAGGATGCGGCGCACTACCAGGCCCTGCGCCAGCAGCAACGCGCCAACGGCCACGGCCAGTCACTGCATTGCCAGCTGCGCTTCCGCCACCGCGACGGCGGCTGGCGCTGCTACGACATCCGTGAACAAGTGCTGACCCGCGACAGCGATGGCCAGGTTACCCGCATCATCGGTGTGGGCAAGGACGTCACTGTGCAGATCGAGGCCAGCCAGTCGCTACGCGACAGCGAGCAGCGCTACCGCATGCTCGCCGAAAGCATCAGCGATGTGATCTTCTCCACCGACAGCAAGCTGCAGCTCAACTACGTCAGCCCCTCGGTGCAGGCAGTGCTGGGCTACAACACCGACTGGATCTTTGAAAACGGCTGGCAGTCGATCGTCGCCAACCCGTCCCAGCTCACCGGCATTTACAGCCTGATGGAACGGGTCAGCAAGGCCATGGGCGACCGGGAACAGCTGGCACAACTGCGCCAGCACCTGCCCAACCAGCTGTTTTTGTTCGACTGCCTGCGCGCCGATGGCCGCAAGATCCCTATCGAGCTGCGCCTGGTGCTGGTGTGGGACGACCGCGAGCGCTTCGAGGGTGTGCTGGGCGTGGGCCGCGACATCAGCCAGCAACGCCGTGCGGAAAAAGACCTGCGCATGGCCGCCACGGTCTTCGAACACTCAACCTCGGCCATCCTCATCACCGACCCGGCCGGCTATATCGTGCAGGCCAACGAAGCGTTCAGCCGGGTCAGCGGGTATTCGGTCAGCGATGTGCTCGACCAGCTGCCAAGCATGCTGACTGTAGACGACCAGCAGGAGGGCCACCTGCGCTACGTACTCAAACAGCTGCACCTGCGCGGCAGCTGGGAAGGCGAAGTGTGGCTCAAGCGCCGCAGTGGCGAGCACTACCCGGCCTGGGTCGGTATCACCGCGGTGCTCGATGACGAGGGCGACCTGGCCAGCTACGTGTGTTTCTTCACGGACATCAGCGAACGCAAGGCCAGCGAACAGCGCATTCATCGCCTGGCCTACTACGATGCCCTGACCCACCTGCCCAACCGCACGCTGTTCCAGGACCGCCTGCACACCGCCCTGCAACAAGCTGAGCGGCAGAAGTCGTGGGTGGTACTGATGTTCCTCGACCTGGACCGTTTCAAGCCGATCAACGACTCCCTGGGCCACGCTGCGGGCGATCGCATGCTCAAGGACATGGCCCTGCGCCTGCTGGCCTGTGTCGACGATGACGACACCGTGGCGCGCATGGGCGGTGACGAGTTCACCCTGCTGCTGCAATCGCGCGCTACCCGCGAAATGGCGCTCAACCGCGCCATCCATGTGGCCGAGAACATCCTCGCCAGCCTGGTGCGGCCATTCGTGCTCGAAGGCCGCGAGTTCTTCGTCACCGCCAGTATCGGCATCGCCCTCAGCCCGCAGGACGGCGGCGAACTGAGCCAACTGATGAAGAACGCCGACACCGCCATGTACCACGCCAAGGAGCGCGGCAAGAACAACTTCCAGTTCTACCAGGCCGAGATGAACGCCAGCGCCCTGGAGCGCCTGGAGCTGGAAAGCGACCTGCGCCATGCCCTGGAGCAGAACGAATTCATCCTCTACTACCAGCCGCAGTTCAGCGGCGACGGCAAGCGCCTGACCGGTGCCGAGGCGCTGCTGCGCTGGCGCCACCCCACGCGCGGCCTGGTGCCGCCGGGCGACTTCATCCCGGTGATCGAGGAGCTGGGGCTGGTGGTGGATGTCGGCGACTGGGTGCTGCGCGAGGCCAGCCGCCAGCTCAAGGCCTGGCACAAGGCCAAGGTGCGTGTGCCGAAGGTGTCAGTGAACATCTCGGCCCGGCAGTTCTCCGACGGCCAGCTGGGCAAGCGCATCGCCACCGTCCTCGAAGAAACCGGCCTGCCGCCTGCGTGCCTGGAGCTGGAGCTGACCGAAAGCATCCTGATGCGCGATGTGAACGAAGCGATGCAGATACTCGACAGCCTGAAGGTGCTGGGCCTGAGCATTGCGGTGGACGACTTCGGCACCGGCTACTCGTCGCTCAACTACCTCAAGCAGTTCCCCATCGACGTGCTGAAGATCGACCGCACCTTCGTCGACGGCCTGCCCGAGGGCGAGCAGGACGCGCAGATCGCCCGGGCGATCATCGCCATGGCGCACAGCCTGAACCTGGCGGTGATTGCCGAGGGCGTCGAAACCCACGAGCAGCTGGAGTTCCTGCGTGAGCATGGCTGTGACGAGGTGCAAGGCTACCTGTTCGGGCGGCCGATGCCGGCCAGCCAGTTCGAGGCGCAGTTCAGCAACGAGACGCTGTTCATGTTCCAGTGATCCGGTGCCCGCCGGCGCGGCCCTGACCTGTTGAAACCGGACTTCAAAGTCAACTCCCGCCCCCATCCAGCCCAGGCAGGGCGCGGGATGCAACATGAAAGCCATTGGTCCGCGACTTGATGCCACTTCATATGCCAGGCGCGAATCAATCGGTTAGAATGCCCCCCCAATTCAGCCCGATCCTTGAGGACCGTTATGTTCAGCCGTGATTTGACCATTGCCAAGTACGACGCCGAGCTCTTCGAAGCCATGCAGCAAGAAGCTCTGCGCCAGGAAGAGCATATCGAGCTGATCGCTTCGGAAAACTACACCAGCCCAGCCGTCATGGAAGCCCAGGGTTCGGTCCTGACCAACAAGTACGCCGAAGGCTACCCGGGCAAGCGTTACTACGGTGGTTGCGAGTACGTCGACGTGGTCGAGCAACTGGCCATCGACCGCGCCAAGGAGCTGTTCGGCGCCGACTACGCCAACGTTCAGCCGCACGCCGGCTCCCAGGCCAACGCCGCTGTCTACCTGGCCCTGCTGTCGGCCGGTGACACCATCCTGGGCATGAGCCTGGCCCACGGTGGCCACCTGACCCACGGTGCTTCGGTCAGCTCCTCGGGCAAGCTGTACAACGCCATCCAGTACGGCATCGATGCCAACGGCCTGATCGACTACGACGAAGTCGAGCGCCTGGCCGTCGAGCACAAGCCGAAAATGATCGTTGCCGGCTTCTCGGCCTACTCGCAGGTCCTGGACTTCCCGCGCTTCCGCGCCATCGCCGACAAAGTAGGTGCCTACCTGTTCGTCGACATGGCCCACGTTGCCGGCCTGGTTGCCGCTGGCGTGTACCCGAACCCGGTGCCGTTCGCCGACGTGGTCACCACCACCACCCACAAGACCCTGCGCGGCCCGCGTGGCGGCCTGATCCTGGCCCGTGCCAACGCCGACATCGAGAAGAAGCTGAACTCTGCCGTCTTCCCAGGCGCCCAAGGCGGCCCGCTGGAGCACGTCATCGCTGCCAAGGCCATCTGCTTCAAGGAAGCCCTGCAGCCTGAGTTCAAGGCTTACCAGCAGCAAGTGGTGAAGAACGCCCAGGCCATGGCCAGCGTGTTCATCGAGCGTGGTTTCGACGTCGTATCCGGCGGCACCCAGAACCACCTGTTCCTGCTGTCGCTGATCAAGCAGGAAATCTCCGGTAAGGACGCTGACGCCGCCCTGGGCAAAGCCTTCATCACCGTCAACAAGAACTCGGTACCTAACGACCCACGTTCCCCGTTCGTGACCTCGGGCCTGCGTTTCGGCACCCCGGCCGTCACCACCCGCGGCTTCAAAGAAGCCGAGTGTAAAGAACTGGCCGGCTGGATCTGCGACATCCTCGCCGACCTGAACAACGACGCCGTCATCGACGCCGTACGTGAAAAGGTCAAGGCCATCTGCAAGAAGCTGCCGGTGTACGGCAACTGATTGGCGATAGCCTGATGTGAAAAGCCCGGCCCTTGTGCCGGGCTTTTTCATGCCTGCGGGCAAGCCTTGCCATTGCAAGCCACAACAAGCGGGCGACCACAATTGCGGCGCAGCGTATTACCCTGTGCACCCTCACGCCCACCGCGAACGCCAGGACGCCGCCTTGACCAGAGAGCAACTCGAAACCCATCAGATTGCGTTGTATTTCGCCGCCGTGCTCGCCGCCGCTGCCTTCGGCCTGCTGGCCACCGACACCGCGCGCCACCTGGAAGCACTGGTCACCCCCGCCATCGCCGTGCTGATGTACGCGATGTTCCTGCAAATCCCCTTCCTCGACCTGCGCCAAGGCCTGGGCAACCGCCGCTTCATGGCCGCGCTGCTGCTGACCAACTTCATCTTCGTCCCGCTACTGGTGTGGGCCGCCACCCGAGGCTTGGTCGAGCATCCGGCCATCCTCATAGGCGCCCTGCTGGTGCTGCTGACGCCCTGCATCGACTACGTGGTGGTGTTCACCCACATCGGCAAAGGCGACTCGCGCCTCACCCTCGCCGCCACCCCCGTGCTGTTGCTGGTGCAACTGGTGCTGTTGCCGGTGTACCTGGCGGTGATGCTGGGTGACAGCAGCGAAGTGGCGATTTCCATCACGCCATTCGTGGAGGCGTTCGTGCTGCTTATTGTGCTGCCGCTGATCCTGGCGGTGCTCACCTCGGCCGGAGCACGCCGGTCACGTAGCGTTTCTGTGTGGAATGAGGCCTGGGCGTGGATGCCGGTGCCGGCGATGGCACTGGTGCTCGTGGCAGTGATCGGCTCGCAGATTGCCGTGGTAGTACACGATTTCGACCGCCTGCTGCCGGTGATCCCGGTGTACATCGGCTTCATGCTGCTGGCGCCGGTGCTCGGGTTTGCCTCGGCGCGGCTGCTGCGTTTGCCGGTGGCCGAGGCCCGCTCGGTGACATTCAGCAGCGCGACGCGCAATTCGCTGGTGGTGTTGCCGCTGGCGCTCGCATTACCCGAGAACATGCGCGCGCTGGCGGCAGCGGCGGTGATCACGCAGACACTGATAGAGCTCATCAGTGAGTTGGTTTACGTACGAGCGCTCCCCGCGCTGATCCGCTGACAGCGCATGCCGGGGCGTTGCAGCGCCCCGCAAGCCAGCCCACCCGGCACTGCGTGGCCTCAGGCCACCGACGCCTGCCGCTGCATCCGCACGCTCAGCATGCCCGAGAGCGAAACCAGCCACAGCATCAGGAACACGCCGGCGATAGCCAGGTTGGATGTCAACGGCAAGGCACTGACAATGCCTGAGGCAACGGCGCCGAACACCAGCATCAAGCACCCCTGCAGGCTTGCCGCTACCCCTGCCCGGTCCGGGAACAGGGACATGGAACGGGCCATGGCATTGGAGAAGATGAAACCTTGGCCAAAAGCGACCAGCATGATGCCACCCAGGATCGTCACCAGGTTCAAACCGCCCGGCATCGCGGCGATCACTGCCACACCGAGCAGGAATAGCGCCATCCCGGCCCACATCAAGGCATGCGCATTGACGTAACGGATCAGCACGCGGTTCACCAAGGTCCCCACCAGGTAGCAACTGCCCACCGCAAGCGCCGTGGTACCAAAGTACTGAGCGCTGTGCCCGAGGCGTTCCTGGACGATGTGCGGCCCGAACACGTTCCACAGCAAGAAGGCAGAGAAACTGGAACCGAGCACGACGACCGAGGAACGAAAGCGACTGTCGGCCAGGATGCAGCGGTAGCCTGCGATGGTCTGCAGTGCACTGCGCCTGCCCGTCACCGCCAGCGATTCCTTGAGCCCCGCCAGCACGAAGGCAAGCACGATCACCGCGTATACCGCATAGAGCACGAAGTTGTAGCGCCACCCCAGATGCACTTCGATCAGCCCACCGACGTAGGGCGCGATCACCGGGCCCAGGCCAAATGCCAGGCTCAGGTAAATGATCGCCACATAGAAGCGGGGCCCCTTGACGACGTCCACCAGCAAAGCCCGCGCGACCACCTGGCAAGCGCCGATAGCGAACCCTTGCAGCGCCCGGGCCAGCAGCAGCATTTCTATCGAGGTGGCAACCGTTGCCAGCAGGCTGCCGCCGAGGAACACCGCAAGGCCCAGCTGAACCGCCGGCTTGCGCCCACGGGCATCGGCCATGACCCCGAAGAACAGCTGGCCGATCGCGTAGAACAGCAGGGTGATGGTGATGGTGTTCTGCATCAATACAGGGCTGGCCGACAGTTCCCGGCCGATGGAAGGAATGCTGGGCGCATACAGGTCGATGGCGATGCCGCCAACGCTGTTGATCAGCGGTGCCAGGAACACAATGAAATTCTCGTAACGCTTGGTCGCGTTCATGCTTACCTCCAGCACACCGGGCACAGTGGTGCCCGGCATGGTGATCAGGTCAGGCAGATGCCTGATTGGCGAAATGGGGCTGGGCGAGGCCTGGCGCAGGTGCACTCATCCAGATGGTGGGCGATGACAAACGCGACACCACCACCCGCGGCCTGTGGTCGTAATAGGAACCCCAGTTGACGGCTGGGTCCCGGACCCGCCCTCTGTCCGCGCCGCCCAGGTCTTCGAGGTTGTCGACGATCGGCGCCAGCAACTGGCGCACCTGTTCGGTAGCGGTCAGCACCACCAGGCCGAAGTTGCGCAGCGCCAGGGTCTTGATGACATTGTTGAGCAGGTACTTGCCTGCACCGCTGCCGCTGCGAAATGAAGCGAAGGCGCCCACTTCGGCGATACGGGCGCGGTCCAGCCCATAGCGCTCATCCAAGCCCTGATCCAGGTAATACTCACTGAAGAGCTTGCCGGAATCGCCGTAACTGATGCCGGCACAGGCATAGCCCGGGGCGCCACCGTTAGGGTCGGTCAGGCATACGAACAGATCGGGCTCAGGTTCTGGCGTTGCCTGGTAGTGCTTGAGGTAGTGCGCCCGCACCGCCTCTTGCAGGCATCGGTAGCCGGGCCGGCCTTTATAGAAATTACGCACGATGTACATGCTGGCTCCCTCGTACTCAGGCGTACATCTGATCGATGAAGCGGGCCTCGATTTCCGCGCGCCGCGGCCGCCCGGTGACGGTGTAGAACTGCTCGCGGAACAAAGCGATATCCTCGATGACGCGCACCTGGCGAACCCGGGCGAAATCGGCAAGGCGATGTTCCAGGCGCGCCATTTCGCTGCGTACGCGCTCCGCGCCCGCAGCACTGAGCACGATGGCGCACGGCTCGTCCCTGCCTTCCCCCATGACGATCATGTCGTCCACCAGCGGGCTCTCCTTGTAGACGTTCTCCACCCACTCCGGCGAGATGTTGCGCGCCGTGGAGAGGATGATCACGTGTTTCTTGCGCCCGGTGATGTAGAGGTAGCCGTCGCGAAATTCGGCGATATCACCGGTATGCAAGTAGCCGTCGGACAGGTCGCAGGCGGTATCGTCAGCGTTGTAGTACCCCGCGCACAGGGTCGGCGTGCGCACCAGCAGTTCGCCATCGACCAGCTTGGGTTCGATACCGTCGAGCAGCTTGCCCGCAGAGCCAATGCGCCGCTCGGCGGGCGAATTCAGCGAGATGATCGATGAGTTCTCGCTCAGGCCATACGCCTCGAACACCTGCACGCCGCGCGCTTCCAGCGCCTCCAGCACTGTGGCCGGAATCTTCGCACCACCGGTGATGATGTGCGGCCGTTGCGGGCCGAACAGCTGCTCGACCGTGCAATGCTCAAGCAGCCCATTGGCCTCCTCAAGCAACTTGGGCGGCAGGTACAGGAAATTGGGCTGGTTGGGTGCAATCAGCTCCAGGTACTGCCGGGCATTGCCGCTCGCCGCGCCATATTCGGTCACGCCCTCGGGCATCAACGTCAGCGTACCGCCCGACAGGATCGGGATGAAAACGCCGAGCACCTGCTCGATCAACAAGCTCATCGGCACGATCGAGAAGTAGTGCAGCGGTTGTTGTGGCAGACGCTTCATGACGTTGTCCACCAACAGCCCCACCGCCTCGTCGCGAATCATCACCCCCTTGGGTTTGGAGGTGGTGCCTGAGGTATGGATGATCGAAACGATGCCCTCCGGGATCAACTCATCCTCGTTGCGCCACTCCTCGCCGATGGCCTGGTTCATCAGCTGGCCCGGAATGAAGCAGGCCTTGTCCGGCAGGATGCCGTGCAGGCGGTTGGCGGTTTTTTCATCGCTGACGAACACCGCTGCGGCCTTGCCCAGCAGGCTGCCGATCTGGTCGTCGGAAAACTCGATGGGCACCGGCAACAGCACCGCACCGACTTTCTGAATGGCCAGTAGCGTGTAGACCCACTCGTAGCATGAGCGCATGGCGATACCGAATACCTTGCGTTCACAGCGCCCCACACGCCCTTCAAGGGCACTGGCCAAGCGCATCACATCGCGACGCAGTTCGTGCAGCGTATGGGTGCGGCCATCCATCTCACGGATGACGATGCGGTCGGGCGTTGCCGCCAGGTAGTCCTGCATTTTCTTGCTGATCATTGGCCGTTACCTCCGATGCGGTAGCTCTGGGCGCCGAAAATGCGCCGCGAAGTGTCATCCAGCCGGCGGCGGCCGTGCATGACGCGGGTGTTGTCGATCACGACGATGTCGCCTTTCTGCCAGAAGTGGCTGTAGGTATTGCGCTCGGTCACTTCCTTGATTTCATCCCAGATTTCAAGGGCAATATCTTCGCCATCAGCCCAGGTAATACGCGGCGGCTCGTAATTGACGCTGGGGCCCAGCATCGAATTGCAGAAGGCCTTGCGACCACTGAAGCAACTGGTTTCCACAGCGGAAATAATCAACTCCGAAGCAATCAGGTTTTGATCGATGCGCCGGTAAGTTTGCCCCGCTACTTGATCATTGACCTGCTGCAGGTGGTCATCCGTAATGGCGTCCAGCGGTAGCTGAAGTTCAATACTGAGGAAGCGTTTTACGTTCTGCCATGGAATACGCCGGGCATAACGTATATCGCGCTGCTCAAATAACTTTCGGGTTTTAGCCGACAAGTCGAACAACACCCGTTGGCCATCGCACAGGGTAGTTTGCGAACCGACCGAAGCCGCTTCCAGGCAATAGAACCACTGCAGGTCAGGGTTGAACGGCAGGTTGCCATTCTCGCGGTGCAGCCCCATCTCGTGCACCCCCGCCTCGATTTCCGCGGTGTTGGTGGTGGCCGCCTTGCGCGCCGGGTCAAAGGTGACGCGGGACGAGTGTGCGCTGACGAACTCATTGAAGTCTGCAAGGGTATCTGCGAAATCGCGGTAGATCACCGCACCGCTATGGGCCAGGTCTTCGTAAAGTGTTGCACCGCTGATAACCTCGCTGACGCGCATGTCACGGTCAACAGCAACTACACATTCAAAACCGTAGCAGGGTGTCGGTTGCCGATAATAAGGGAACACCCAGGGTTGAACTTGCGCCAACATGACTCATTCCTCCGTGAACTGTGGGTTCAGGTAGGCATCCGCTACCCGATGACCACACAGTAAGAGAAATGAGCACGCTGTTGGTTTTAAGAAATCTAAAGGCGTTGCGAAAATTTAAATATGCCGTGTCATCGTTCCGTCAACAGGGCTTCGGCCACTTGTTCGATCAACGAGCGCAAACTGGAAATATCCTTGCTGTCGCTGCGATCGCGTGCCCAGATCATGTCCAGAGTAAAACTGGGGAAGCCCAGCGGCGGTTGGCAGACTTTGACTTGCGGGGCGATGCGCAGGTGCGGCAACAAGCGCGCCGGCAATGCCAAGGTGGAAGGCACAGCGGCAACGATGTTCACGCAGGCCTGATAGCCGTTGGCGCGCACCAGCACATTGCGTGAACGGCCGACCTTGTCCAACCAGCTGTCGACCATGTTCTTTTCCGAGACCCATGGCGTAGGGAAGACATGGGGCGATGCACAGAATTCATCGAGGTTCATGGCACCTTCGTTGGCCAGCGTTTTCTGGCTGGTCAGGCACACGAAGTCGTCATTGAGCACAGGCTGCCACTGCAATTCGGGATGCATCTGGTGATAGCCCGGGCCAAAACCGATGGCGATGTCGATTTCGCCGGATATCAGCCGGTCCACTGGCAAGTCTCGGCTCAGGCGGTCCAGGTGCAGCGAGGTATTGCCGTGGGTGCGGGACAACACCGCCAGGGCCTGGGGCAGGAATGACAACTCAAAATATTCCGGGGCGCAGAGCCTCCAGATTTTGCGCACGGCCTGCGGCGAAACCGTGCTGTCGTCTTCCGCGCAGCGGTTGACCGATTCAACCACCACGCGCAGGTAGGGCGCGATTTTCTCGGCCTTGGTGGTGGGCAGCAGCACGCCCTGGGAAGAAGCGAACAACGTGTCATCGAAGCAGCCACGCAGGCGCTTGAGGCAATAACTGACGGTAGGCTGGCTGACGCTCATCAACTCGGCGGTGCGCTTGGCGCTGCGCAACTCGAGCAGGTTGAGAAACACCACGATGTCCTGCAGATCCAACTGCTTGAGGTAGTTGCTGTGCAGCATGAAAATTCCTCCTGAATTTTCCAGTTCATTGGCTGGGCGCCCCTTCGCCAGGCAGACACGCGAGCATCTGCTTCAACAGCTGCGCAAACCCTGCGCGCTGCTTCGCACTCAAAGGGGCCAGTACCAGCTCCTGAATCTCAGTATGTGTAAGCAGAGCCTTCTCAATCAACACCTTACCTGCCGCGGTCAGTGCAACCTGGTAGCTGCGCTTGTCGTGGTCGTCGGCAATACGTTCGACCATGCCGGCGCTTTCCAGCCGGGCCAGCCGGTTGGTCATCGCCCCGGATGTGATCAGCAGCGAGCGGTAAAGCTCGGTTGGCGTCAGGCGGTACGGCGCCCCTGCCCTTCGCAGCGTCGCCAGCACATCGAACTCGCCTTCCTTGAAGCCGTACTGTGCCAGCGCTTCGGCACGCATGCGCTCCAGATGCTTCTGGATGCGCGCCATGCGCCCGAAAATCTCCATGGATGTGACGTCCACCGAGGGCATCGCCTGCGCCCACTGCGCGACGACGAAATCCACATGATCGTTCATAGCTCCCCTTCACCGGGCAATTGATCAATTGTTAACCCGCGCAAACTCCTGAACTCCGACGCCTTTAAACTATCTTAACGTTAAGTTATCTTGCTGACGATACGACTGAAGGATCAGGAGAACACATGGCATTTTTCATACACGGACCGCATCGGCACTACTACTACGACTCAGGCGCTGGCAGCCCAGTGCTGCTGCTGCACGGCCTGGGCAACAGCGGGCGCGCCTGGGCGCCCCAGGCCAGTGCGCTGCTCAGCCTGGGCCACCGCGTTATCGTATCCGACCTGCTGGGCCACGGCGCGTCCAGCGAAGCGCCCGAAGGTATCACGGCCCATGCCCAGGCACTGGAAATGCTGGCACTGCTCGACCACCTGGGGCTGGAAAGCACCCACCTGATCGGCCTCTCCCTGGGCGGCATGGTGGCGCTCGAAATGGCCTGCCATGCACCTGAGGCCGTACAGCAACTGGTGGTCGCCGGCACATTCGCCAGCATGAACAGCACGTACCGCCAGGGGCTGCTGAACGACTGGGCCGCAAACCTTGCGCAGGCGGACGGCTGCCTGAAGCGGTTCAAGGCCACCTGGCCGGCGTTGGTTGGCGCTGATTATGCCGCCTCGGCCGAAGGCCAATGCCTTTACCAGGCCTGGCACGCCCAGGCTGCTCAACTGTCAGCGCAAAGCCAGATCCGCTGGTGCAATGGCATGAAGCGCTACGACCTGAGCAATCAATTGCCAGCAATCCAAGCGGCAACCCTGGTGCTCGCCGCCGAAGGCGACCTCATCAGCCCACGCTCGGAAGCCGAAGACATCACCCAACGTATCGACCACGCCCGCCAGATCACCCTGCCGGGTGACGGCCACGTATTCAACATTCCGTACGCCCAGGCCTTCAACCAGGCGATATGCACCTTCCTGCAGGAGCCACTCCAACATGCGTGATCTGCCAAGCAAAGCGTGCATCGGCCTACTGGCCATGCTGATCGGCTTGAACCTACGCCCCATCATGGCGGCCATCGGCCCCTTGCTCGGCACCCTGCAACAAGACCTGGGCCTGAGCAACGCCCAAGGCGGCCTGCTGACCACCCTGCCAGTGATGATGATGGGGTTGTTCGCGCTGTCCGGCCCCTGGCTGCTGCGCCTGGTAGGTGAAGTGCGAGGTGTGGCGATGGGTATCACGCTGATCGTCATCAGCTGCGCCGCACGGGCCTATATCACGTCCGGCACGGCGCTGATCGCAACAGCCGCGTTGGGCGGGGTCGGCATTGCGGTCATCCAGGCTTTGATGCCCGCGTTCATCAAGCGCAGCCACCCGCAAAGCGCCGGCATGCTGATGGGGCTGTTCACCACCGGCATCATGGGCGGCGCCGCGCTGGCCGCTGCCTTTGCGGCGCCGCCCATGATGCCGGTGGTGAACAG
>Ga0247820_10000734_pt1 | contig 17995 bp, 24 predicted proteins | sample 13C_Glucose_Day1_2_FD_192480 | JGI IMG/M metagenome (GOLD analysis project Ga0247820, IMG submission 192480) | Soil microbial communities from agricultural site in Penn Yan, New York, United States - 13C_Glucose_Day14 | ecosystem: Environmental > Terrestrial > Soil > Agricultural land | place...
GGACGCCGGGGGAGCGCCGGCCCCGCCGGTCTGCACCTGCCACGCCGTGCTGAGCGCCTTTGCCGTGACGGCGGCGCCCGCCTGGTCGGCCTTCCCTTTCACCGCCCGCAAGGGGGCTTTCGCCTTCTCCTTGGCGGCCTTCTTCTTCGCGCCCCACCAGCGCTTTACGTGCGGGGATGCGCCCTCGTGTACGGCTTTCACGGTGACGACGGCCTGGTAGGCGTCCATGGTCGGCACGAGTTCCCCGGAGAGGACGGTGCCGCGCCATTCCGCGGTGAAGGAATCCCGTACTTCTACGTCTTTCCGGCGGCGCGCCCATCCGGCGAGGACGGCGTCGACCAGGCCCGTGGTGATGCTGTCGGACTCCCGGCCGGCCCCGCAGGACAGGCAGCAGATCCACGCGGGGGACGTCTCCCACGGGCCGCGCTTGTGGACCTCGAGGGAGAAGGTGTTGCCGCAGGCGGCGCAGGCGAGGGGCCGCCCGTCGACCTCGGCGACCCCCAGCAGTTTCAGGTCCGCGGTGGTGTTCACCGGGTCCCCTTCAGCGTGTTGCGGTTGCGGGCGAACAGGCCGCGCGCGGTGCTGCGGATCTCCGTCTTGTTGGTGACGGAGACGGACCCCTTGTAGACGTTCGTGGTGCTGGCACGGCCCGCGCGGGCGATGGCCGCACCGATGGCGAGGGCGAGGACGGCGGCGCCGACGAACGGGGAGAGGGCGGCAAGGACTCCGGTCAGGGTGATCGCGGCGAGGCCCTTGGCGGCCAGCCAGACGGCGCAGCCGATGCCGGTGGCGCCGGCCCCGATACCGATGGAGGCGACGGCGATGCCGGTGGCCCAGGTGGGCACGCGGCGGGAGTCGGGCTGGGCGACGGGCGGGGTGGCGCCGATGGCGGGGACGGGGGTGTCGTCGCGGTACGCGGTGGGCACGGCCAGGGCGTCGTTGACGGCGTTGATGAGCTGCTGGGCGCGGGCGTCGGTGGTGTCCATGGTCAATCCCTCTTGTTCCGGTTTGGGATGGTGTGGCGACTCGGATAGAACCCGGATGTGCCGGGCGTTTGCGCAGGTCAGGGGGCGGACGGCACTCGGATGGAGAGGGCGCCGACCCGGCCTCGCGGTGTCCGGGTCGGCGGTTCCGTATCCGGGTCGGCACCCGTCCCGTCCGGGTACATTCCGGGGTAAACAGGACGGATATCCGGGCTGTTTCCGGGTCTCAGGTCCGCTCGAGGACCTTCTGGGCGGTGTCGAAGACGAGAGCGCGGGGGTAGCCGGCCACCAAGCTGCCCGCCCACTCCCGCTTCTTCTTGTCAGCGGCGGAGCGGACGACCAGGGCGGCCAGCCGCTCCGGGGTGACGTCCAGGCCGACGGCACGCAGGGCGGTCAGCAGGACCGAGCCGGGCAGCCAGTCGACGTCGTCGCCGCCCACGGTGAACTCGTCGACCAGGACGGCGAGGATCTGGCCGTCCGCGCCACGCTCCCGGAGCCGGTCCCCGAGCGAGGGGCCCGAGCCGGGCAGGGTGCCGGCCTCGGCCCGCAGGGCGTACGCGCGCTCGAGGATGACCGCGACTTCGTCGTCCTCGTAGAAGTAGCTGCGGGTCAGCTCCGGTTCGGCTCCCTCGCCGTCCAGGTAGATGCCGACGCCGCGCTGCGACTTCAGGATCTCCTGCGCGTTGTAGCCGGCCGCCGCGTAGGTCTGCCCGAGGATCGTGTCGCTCGCCTGCGGGGTCATGCAGCGCATTGCCCAGCGGATGGACAAGATGTCGCGGATGCCGGTGGGCACGGAGTCCCCGTCGGGCTTCTGCGTGGCGGCGAGGGTGATGATGCCGAGGGCGCGGCCCTGCTGGACGATCAGCCGCAGCAGCCGTTCCATCTCCTCCCGGGTCTTCCGGTCGGCGGCGGCGCCGTAGCTGGACCATTCGTCGACCAGGAGGATGGCCTGGCAGACCCGCGGGTCCTTCGCTGCCATGGCGGCGGTCAGCTTCCGGGAGCCGTACTCCTTGGCCAGGGCCCGGCGCTGCGGGATCTCCACGTTCCAGACGTGCTCGAGGATCTCCAGCAGCTTCTCGGGGTCGCCGTCGGTGTCGTACATGGTGGCGATCGGCTCGAACGGGGTGAGGTCCGCGCCGGCCTTTCCGTCCGCGAGGTACAGGCGCACCGTCGGGTCCAGGGCGGCGGCCAGCAGCAGATCGTTCGCGGCCGCGGACTTGCCGGACCCGGGCTCGCCACCGAACAGGCCACCCGATCGGTCCACCCACGACGTCCACACGGACTCGCCGCGCAGGTTCACACCCATCGGGATCGGCTGCCACAGGTCGACCCGCTCCATCGCCAGCAGCGGCCCCTGGATGGGCGCGCCGGTGAACGGGAGCTTCAACGACACCCGCAGGTGAATGCGTCCCTCGCGGTCCCCGCGGGACTGGTGGAGTTGCTGAACTGCGATCCCAAGCGCGCCGGCGATGGACTCCTTGGCGTTCAGGGCCTTCTTCGTCGGCAGTCCGGAGGGGAGGTCGAACGCGGCCTCCCACGCCTGCCCGTCGGCGGTGGTCATGCAGGGGGTGACCATGGTGAGTTCCTGGTCGGCGGCGATGACCTTCGCGTCCCGATAGGCGCGGTTCAGCATCGGTTCGTCCATGCGGTCACCGTCCCCGACGGTGCGCCGCTCGAGGTCCCACGTTTCCGCGGTGAGCGGCTTCCGTCCGATCCACGCGGCGACGGACAGGGTGGCGAACACTCCGCCGGCCAGGCCGAGGCCGCCGAACTCGACCAGGGCGGCGGTGTCGACCAGCATCGGCGTGCCGTACGCCAGTCCACCGCGCAGCATCCGGCCGCGCCGGACGTCCTTCTTCGCCTGCCGGTGCGCGTTGACGGCGGCCATGGCGGCGGTCTGGGCCCGGTCGGCGGCCTGGCGGGCCTTGTCGCGCTGGCCGGGCATGAGCGTGTACCGGGCGCGGCGGGCGGCCTCGCGGGCTTCGCGGGTGGCGGTGTGCGCCTGGTGGGCGGCGGCCTGGACGTGGACGCCGTGGAAGCCGATCACCCATGAGTGGACGCGGCGGGTTCCGCGCCCGATCTGCGCGGCGTGGCCCTGCGGGGTCCGCTGTCGGGAGATCCAGCGGCGGCCGGCCCTGCGCGCCCGGCGGGCGGTACGGCGGGCGGCGGCCTTCCGGCCCTCGCTGTTGCGGGTCCAGGCGGGGATGAGGGGGAGGTCGCCGGCCGGGTCGTCGGGGAGGTCGGGGACCAGGTGCAGCGGCGGCTTGGCGAGGTCGACGACCGGGGCGGTGGTGTCGGTGTCGGCGGCGCGGATGACGTCGGACATGATGTGTCTCGCTTCCTTCGGGGAGCGGCGGGACCTGGGCGCTGAGATCGCTCAGGTCCCGTCTGTCAGTGGTGGCCGTTGACGGTCAGAACCTTGCGGGCGGTGTCGGCGGCGGCGACCTTCGCCGCGGTGTGGAAGCGGGGGGTGTCGCCCTTCGTCCGGCGCGGCGGAACGGGCTTGGAACGGGCCCCCTTCGGCGCGTCCTTCAGGGGGGCCTCAGACGGCCTCTTCGGGGTGGGGGGGACTTGGGTCGCGACCTGCGGTGATCCAGGCCCGGAGATGAGCGTCTGGGGGGCCGGGTGGAGGAGCTGGAGGAGACGCCCGCGAGTCGATACCGGGGTGCCGTTCGCGGCGTCCATCGCGGTGGCGAGGTCCTGCCGCGCGGCGAGGAGCTGGGCGTGCATCGCGGGGGTCATGCCGGGCGTGCGGGTGCCGTAGAAGATCTCCCACGCGGCGACGAACGCGTCCTCGAGAGCGAGGGACCCGAACGGGGCGGCGGACACCAGACGCTCCGCGAGCTGGACGACGTCCTTGTGGTGAGACCGCCGGCGCTTCTCGTGCTTCGCGCGGGCCTTCTCCTCCGTACGGCGCTTCTTCTCCCCGGCGTCGACCGTGAGCGTGGACACCCACTGCCGGACCTCGAAGAAGAGGGGCCCGAGGAGCGTCACCGCGGCGAGGCCGTAGCCCACGGCCGGGTCGATGTGCGCGCCGTAGTTGTAGTTGATGGACGCGGCGTATCCGGCGGCGGTGAGGCACAGGCCGCGCAGCAGCCAGCGCACCCATGCCGGGAGTCGCTTCTCGTCGGCGTAGGCGACGCCGGCCGCCATCACCCAGGCCGCGCCCTCGAGCGCGAACGGCAGGGGGAGCAGCATCAGGGAGATGCCGGCGAAGTGGGCGATCTGCGCGGGCAGGGAGGCGAGGGCGGAGGCGATGACCAGGGCGAGGGTGCCGCGCCGGTAGACGATGCCGGGGGTGGTGTTCTTCGTCCACGCCTGGGCGCGCTCGCGGCGGCGCTCCCGCTTCTCGCGGCGCTTCTGCTGGGCCTCGGCGCGGGCCTCGGCCTTGTCGGCGGTCCGGTTGGAGCGGCGGCGTTCGTCCTCGGCGGCGCGCAGCTTCAGGGCGCGTTCGGCGGCGGCGTCGGCGTCCTTGCGCTTCTGGTCGGCGGCGGCGGCCTTGTCCAGGCGGCGCTGTTCGTTCCAGTCCATGGGGTTCGGTCCTTCCGGGGTCAGGCGCGGGCGGTCTTGGCGGGGGTCGGCTTGTGGCGCAGCCAGGCGATGACGCCGACGGCCAGCCAGACGGAGGCGGGGACCGTGGCGAGGACGGCGGCGGCGCCGGCGAGGGCGAGGGTGACGGGGGCGAGGGCGGTGGGCCACAGGCCGACGACGATCAGGAAGGCGATCAGGAGCAGCCAGCGGGCGGTGCGGTTCATGGCGGGCCCTTTCGGGTCGGTGGTGGTCGGTGGGTGGTGCTGCGCCGGTTCTCCTCACCGCCCGGACGGGCCGGGCGGATCGGGCAGCCGGTCAGCGGTCGACGACGGGCTTGTCCAGGTCGCGGTGGATGACGGTGGCGGTGACGTTCTCGTCGGCCAGGGCCGTGCGGATCGCCTCGGCGACGACCGCGGCCCGGTGGCGTCCGCCGGCGCAACCGACCGCCACGTCCACGTCCTGGCCTCCGGGGCCGTTCCGGTAGGCGACGACCGCATCGGAGGCGGCTTCGACCAGGGCCGGGATACCGGGCGTGGCGAGGACGGCCTGGCGGACCTCCCTGTTGCGGGCGGTCATGTGGCGCAGCTCCGGGGAGACGTGCGGGTCCCGGAAGTGGTGGCGGAGGTCGAAGGTCAGGTGCGCGGCCGGCGGGCTGCTGTGCAGGTAGCCGAAGCTGACGATGGTCACGGTCATCGCAGGTACTCCTCAAACTCCTGGCCGGTGTAGTCACGGAAGGCGGCGGCCATGTCGTCGGCCTGTACCTCGGCGATCAGGCCCTCGGGGGAGTCGGAGCCGTAGTCGCACATCGTGTAGATCCGGTTGTCGTAGGCGGCGTCGACCTCGCGGGCCATGTCCTTCGGGTTGTTGCTGCGGAACATGTCGATTCCTCTCGGTTGGTGGTGCGGTCCGGTCTGTCCGGCTCCCTGCGACCCCGCCCGTGCGAGACGGGCGGGGGAGGCAGCTGTCAGGCGGGCGGGTCGGTGGTGATCAGTCGGAGGTCGGGGCGGGGCAGGTCCAGGGACCGGCCGGCGGCGCGGGCGGTGAGGTGGTTGACGGTCCCCAGGTCGACCTCGGCGGAGCCGATGAGGGTGCCGTTGGGGAGGTGGAGCGTCATGCGGACCGCGGGCCCGTCGGGGTGCGCGGCGGCGGCGAGGTAGACCGCGCGCAGGAGCGCCTGGGCGGCGAGGTAGGCCCGCCGGTTCGGGCTCACCGGGCACCGGCCTTCTTGAGGGCGCGGCGCTCGCCGGCGGTGAGGCCGCCGAAGATGCCGTGCTGGTGGACCTGCCCGTGCTCCATGGCGGTGTCCAGGCAGACCTGACGGAGCGGGCAGCCGGCGCACACCTTCTTCGCGGCGGTCCGCAGCTGCGGGTCCTCGGCCCCGGTGAAGAACATGTCGTGCAGGCCGGTGCAGGGCGGGCGGTTCGCGGTCGACGTGCACTCGCCCTTCTGGGTGCGGGCGAAGTGCGTGGCGTGCGCGCTGGCGACGTCGCTGAGGGCGTAGACGTGCCCGCGGGAGTCGGCCGGGTTGGTCCAGCGGGGCAGGCCGTAGGTCTTGATCAGGCGGCGCAGCGTGGCGTCGGAGACGGGCACGCCGGTCTGGGCGAAGAACGCCAGCAGCCGGCGGAGGTCCATCGCGTCGCGCGGCGGGGTGTCGGTGTCGGTGCGGTCGACGCGCTTCACGCTGCCGGCCCCGAGGAAGGCGAGCTCGCGGTACTCCCAGGAGCGCTGCCGTCCGGCGACGGCGCAGTGCCGGTTGACGCAGATGGCGCGGCCCCGGCGGGGGATGAGGGTGAGGCAGCCGCAGGACGGGCAGCCGTGGGAGCGGACCCGGTCGTGCATGCCCATGAGGGCTTCGGACCGCATCGCCTGGGCGGTGCGCAGGGCGGCGGATTCGCGCTGGGCGAGGGTGGAGCCCTCGGTGTCCAGCTTCGCGGCGCGGGCGAGGACCTGCCGTCCTTCGGCGATGTGGTCGGCGACGGTGAGGTTCATTGCGGCCTGTCCTTCCGTACGTCGGGCCGTCGGGCCCTCGGGCCGGCGGCTGGTGGAGCCGGGCGTTTTCCAGTGCGGTGCTTCGAGCAGGGCAAGGAGCTGTTCGGGTGTTGCGGGCATGGCTGACCCCCGTGAGGTCGTGCTGTGGGAAGGGGGCCCGGCGTGGGGGGTGCGGTGCCGGGCCCTAGGACCTCAAGGGGTCAGGCCGGGATGTTGCTGGGGTCCAGGTCCCAGGTCGTCCAGACGACGAGGTCGCGCGGCAGGAAGTCGCGGACGTACGCGGCGAACTCTTCGGTGCGCTCGCGGATGTCGTGCTGGCGGGCGGCGGGGATGGCGGTCAGGCCCGGGTTGGTGTTCTGGTCGGTGAGCTGGACCAGGGTGTCGGCGAGGATGCCGATGACGTCGTGTCCGTCCGGGCTGCCGGCGAGGGCCATGAGGGCGACGGCGGTGCGCTCGGGGGTGGAGATCAGTCCGGCGAGGTCGCTGATCCCGTCCAGGATCTTGTCGACCGCGGGGTAGATGCCGGTGAGCTCGTCGATGCGGGTCTGGAGGCCGGCGGGGGTCTGGGTGCCGACGGCGGTGGTGGGTTCGGTACGGTTCTGCATGCGGTCGCTCCGTCTCTAGCGGGGTAGCGGTCGCCGGGTCCTTCGGGGCCCCCGAAAAGGTCTAGGCGTGCCATCGCCTGGGCCTTTTCGGCGTTATGGGCCGCCGTCGTTCCCGACGAGAACCATCCTTCCCCGATTGCCTGGCAAAGTCAACACTTGCCAGGCAATGCGTTAAGGCTGCTTGGCATTGCGTCTGAAACGCCTGTACGGTGTGATCCATGACCGCTAACCGACCGGCGTTTCGCGCCGTTGCAGACAAGATCCGCGAGGCCATCGAGACCGGCGCATTCGCGCCCGGCGCCAAGCTGCCCAGCGACACCGCGCTTGCCGAGCAGTACGACACCAGCCGTGCGACGGTCGGCAACGCATTCCGCGCCCTGCTCGCTGAGGGCTACCTGATCAGGAAGGGACGTTCCTACCTCGTGTCTCCGCTCATCCGAAAGATCCTGCGCGACGCCAACGTCCGATACCGCAAGCCGAACCGGGAGGCCGGCCCCGACGGGACGCCGTCCCGCGGCGCGTTCGCGTCCGAGGTGAGGGCCCTCGGGATGCGCGCCGGCAGTGACGTGACCGTGGACCGGGTGAAGCCGCCGGCCAACGTCGCCGACCTCCTGGGCGTGTCCGCCGACGAAGCCTCCGTCCTGTCCCGGGCCCGGCGGATGACCGCCGACGACGTGCCGGTGCAGCTCGCCACGTCCTACGTGCCCGGGGAGATCGCGTTCGACAGCGCCCTCGAGAACGTCGACACCGGCGCGGGCGGCATGATCAGCCGCCTTGCCGAAATGGGCTACGTCCAGGCCGAGGTGACGGAAGAGATCAACGTCCGCACGCCGACGGCGGAGGAGATCGACGAACTCCAGCTGACCGAGGACGCGCGGGTCTACGAGCTGCTGCACGTCGCCCGCACCGCGGAGGGCCGCGCGGTGGAAGTCTCCGTGCACGTCATGCCGACGCACCAGTGGACGCTGCGCTACGGCTGGGCCCTGGACGGTAACTGACGTGCGGTGTTCCCCTCGCCTAGGAGCGGGGGGAACGCTAGACACTTTTTATGCCAGGGTCGGTTTAGCCGCTTCAGCGTTCTGGAGGAGAAATGCCCTACGCAAAGCCGGAGACCGCCCCGGAATGGATCAAGGCCACTGATGCCGCCGCCGTCCTCGGCGTCGACACGCGCACGGTCGTCCGCATGATCCAACGCAGTGAGACGCAGGTCCGCACCGTGAAGCTCGACAGGGGCGTCCTGATCCACCGCGAGGACTGGCAGGCCGAGCTGGACCGCCGGCGGATCCCCGTCGGCACCAGCGCCTAGCAGCACCCCCAGAACGCGCCGAAGCCCGGTGCGGACAACACCGGGCTCCTGATGCGTTTGCGCTGGTCGGATCGAATTTAGCGATTCGGGAAGGTCCGACCGGCACCCGTTCCGTACACGACGGAAGCTCACAGCCCACCGTACTTGGTCGCGGGGACGACCGGTAGCCGGGCTCGTGTCTTCACCGCCACACGGGCTTCCGCAGACTCCGTAGGAGTTACTACCCATGGCGATCCCCGCCACCGAAGCACCACCGGTAAGAACGCCCAACCCCCTCTCCGTAGCCTTCTGGCTGGCCGGACAGGGCATTCACGTCCACCCGCTGCTTCCTGGCCGGAAGATTCCCCCGCGCGGATGCATGCGCTGCTGGCGAGGGGCCAAGGACGACCCGAACCCGCTCTACATCGAGCACACCGCCCAGGAATGCCGGTGCCTCGCGGCGGGCCGGTACTGCCATGGCGTCCTCGCAGCCACCACGGACCGAAACGTCATCGAGAAGTGGTGGCACGAAATGCCCAACGCGGGCGTGGGCGTCGCCACCGGCAAGTCCGGTCTCCTGATCCTGGACGTCGACCGCCACGGTGGCGACAAGCCGACGACGGACAAGATCCTTCCCGGGCTGGTGCTTCCCGACGACGTCAATCCGGACACGCTCCACGACGGTCTGGACGTCCTCGCAGTGCTCTGCGAGATCCGCGGCGTCATGCCACTGACGGCCACGGACAGCACCATCACCGTTCAGACGCCCAGCGGGGGGCTTCAGCTCTGGTTCCGCGTCGATGCGCGGGCACCGTGGACGCCCAGCGCGGGAAAGCTCGGCTGGCAGCTGGACGTCCGCGCGGGCCGCTCCTACGGAATCGCCCCCGGCACCACCACTACCAAGGGCAGGTACACCGCCCTCGGCTCCTGCCGCTCGGTCCAGGACCTCCCGAACTGGCTGGAGAAAGACCTGCTCCGGACCGGACACCAACGGAGGACCACCACACCGACTGTCCCGCGAGACTGGACGCCGCCGAAGCTGGCCGGCGGGCGGGGCTACGTGGCAACGGCGTTGCGGGGCGAGCTGGAGAAGGTCGCTACGGCCATCCCCACACAGCGTTCGGACGCCATCAACTCCGCCGCCTACTACCTGGGCCAGCTCGTCGGAGCGGGACTCCTGGACCGGGAAGCCGTTCGTGCCGCCATCACCGAGGCCGCTACGGCGGTCGGCGTCGACCCGAACGAACGAAAAGCCCAGGACACCATCCACCGAGGTATCGAGGCCGGCATGCGTCGCCCGCGAGTGATCGGAGACCGCGCGTGACGACCAGCCCGAACATCGACCTTGACGCCAAGGTCGCTGAACTGACCAGCCACCTGGCGGACGGACCTCTGCGCCCGGATCGTCCTCGAGTTGAGGTCACTAACGAGGTCCTGGGCTACGACAGCCTGGTGCAGGCGATGACCAGCCCGAGCGTCCCGAAGCTGTACGTCCGATCTGGAGGGCTCAACTGGATTACCGAGGGCGACCGCGGTGAGCCGCGCATTCACCGGCTGAACCAGGACAACCTGCTGGCCTGGTTCGCGGACCATGTCGAGACCTACCGGGTCAAGGAAGTCGGTAAGGGGGAGAACAAGGAACAGGTGCAGGTTCCCTGCTTCCCGTCCGGACGGACGTGCGCCGCCATCCTGGGCCGCAAGGAGTGGCCTCTGCCCCGGCTTCACGGCGTGGTCACGGCCCCGGTGGTTCGTCCGGACGGAAGCCTTCTCCAGACCATCGGCTTCGACAACGAAACGGGCCTGTTCCTGTTCCCGAAGATCCGGAACCTCGGGCCGATCTCGCCTTACCCGACGATGGCGGAGGTTCATGAGGCCAGCCGCCTGCTGCGCTACATGCTGAACGGCTTCCCCTGGGTCGACCCTCAAGCGGACCTCGCCAACTACCTGGGCCTGGCGTTCACTCCGCTACTGCGGCACTACGCACCCGGGCCTACGCCCATGGGCATGATCACGGCCACGACGATGGGGTCGGGTAAGAGCTATCTCGCGTACCTGTTCGATGCCCTGTACGGCATGGGAACGGCGACCCTTAAAACCGACACCTCGGACGAACTGCGGAAGCTGATCACTACGAAGCTCACCCAGACCGGTGCGCCTGTGATCACCTTCGACAACGTCGACAACGGGGCTGTCCTGAAGTCCCCAGTCCTGGCGCAGCTCTTGACGAGCGACTACTGGGAAGACCGGCTGCTCGGTTCCACCACCAACGTGGGCGCCCCGAATGACCGGCTGTGGCTCGTCACGGGCAACAACATCCGTACGGGCGGCGACATGTCCCGCCGTGTCGTCTGGGTTCGCCTGGACCCTGACTGTCCCGCACCGGACCAGCGCACCTTCGAGATGGGCGACTTCCGTATCTGGCTGAGTCAGCATGCGGAGGAAGTGCTGCGCGCCATGCTGACCATCGTCTCTGGCTGGCTGGCCGCAGGACGTCCCGGCGAGGCAGACGCCCGCAAGTCCAATACCTTCGGTCTCTGGGAAGGCGTCACGGCCGCTCTGCTGAAGTGGGCCGGCTTCGACGGCTTCCTGAACGACCGGGTGAAGAACCGGCGCGTCCTCGATGAAGAAGAGTCGGAGTGGTACACCTTCCTCTCCGTCTGGCACGAGATCTGGGGCGACAAGCCGGTGTCCTCCAAGGACGTGCTGCTGAGCCCCGACGTAGCCGAGCACGTCCCGTTGACGAACCGGCACGAGCGTCCCGTGCCTCGGCAGCTAGGGCAGTGGTTCGCAGCCCGCATGGGGCGGTACTACGGCGGCGAGTACCGGCTGGTGGAGCGCGAGGGACCGAAGAACGCGGGCAAGCTGTGGTCCGTGACGAGACTGAACGCGTGAGGTAGCCCGATCCGAAGCGGGGCAGGACATCCGTTCTGCCCCGCTTTCGTGCTGTCCGGGGAGTGGCAAGCGTGGGAACAGCGTGGGAACAGCGTGGGAACCACAGGACGGTTACCACGCCCTCTGACCTGCTGCTTTTCAAGTTTCGTGGGAACCGTGGGAACCAACCCCTAGTTATAGCGGGCAGGAGTTTTAGACATGTCTGTATAGACGCGCGCATGCGTTATAGGAGGAGTGGGGTTTCGTTCCCACGGTTCCCACGCTCGCCCGCTGCCGGTCAGCAAACCCGCAGGTCAAAGGGGTGATTTGGGTGCGTGGGAACCACAGGACGGTTACCACGCGGTTCCCACGACGACGGCTCGCTTCCGGCATGCAGGAGCGGGGGGAACACTTCCCGCATTTGCTGCCACGCTTGATCTAGGCGCGGGGCCGGTCACCGCCCGGACTCCACCAGTCCGGGCCGACCGCCCGTCCACGGATCGGACCCGCGCCGATGCCCACCCGCCTCGCCTACGCACTCGCCAGCCACTGGGCGCGATCCCGCAAGCACCCGCCGCCGGCCGTCCTCCGCGAGGACATCGCCCAACAGGTACAGCGCCACCTCGACCACGGAGCCGCTCCCGACTACCTCCGCCGCATCTGCTGGTGGATGGCCGTCGAACAGCCGGCCTGGTTCGACCTGGACCTCGCCATGCGGATGAGCGGCGCACCACAACCCGAACAGACCGCAGCACCCGGCACCCGGCCGTCTCGTTGCCCATGCAGGGCACAACTGACCGCCGCCTGACGAACGGGGAACCGATGAGCGAGCTGGAGTTCACCACCGAGGACATGGCCCAGATGCGCCGCGAGGGCACCAGGAGGGCCTTCCTCCGCCTGGTCAGCCGGCCCTCCGCCGGACCGGTCCGGGAAGCCGCGGAACCCGTGTCCTCGAGGACACCGGCCGACCACAAGCCCGGAGCCTGGCCGGTGGCCCCCAGCGGGGCCGACGACGACGGCCACGGGCCGGTCTGCGCCTGTAGCAGGTGCGCTTCGTTCGCCAAGGGCCAGCCCGAGCTGGACGAGCTGTTGCGCCGTACGCAGGAGTACCTGGACGACCCGAGCGCCTGACCCCAGACACGACGAAGCCCCGGACTCGGCAACGGTCCGGGGGCTTCGTGCCACCACCTACTACCCGCCGTCCGCGATCCCCCACGAACGTGCTGCACCCATCATGCCGCCCCCACGCGGCACCGTTCCCCTACCTGGGCACGGAGGCACGGAGGCACGCGCCCACAGAGGCACGGAAGCACGCCCTACCGTTCGTCCAGGCGCTGCGCCACCTCGTCCAGCACCCGCCGCGCCAACACCGGAGTGAACTCGTCATCCCACGCCGGATCGTCCCGGGTCGCGGTGAGCATCTCGATCAGGATCCGCACCACCTCCGCCCCCGCCACCTCCATCACGTCCAACTCGGTCGCCGCGTACCCCGACCACGCCTTCAGCTTCCGACGTAGATGCGGCGGCATGTCCACCGTCATCCGCGCCTTCTTCGTCCGGTCCGCCGCCCGCCGCACCGGCTGTACCCCCGGCACCCGGTTGCGGCCGGCCGCCGCCTTCGCCATCCGCTCCTCGCGCTGCGCCGCCGTCTCCGCCATCACCGCGCCACCTCGAGCAGCTCCGTCGCCAGCTGGTCGTAGGCGGTGTTCGTCTCCGGCTCCGCGCCGAACGACTGCGCGAACACCTCGAGCCGCGGGACCGCCGTCGACAGCACGTCGTACCCCCGCCCGGTCAGCACCCGCCGCGCCGACGGCCCCGACGCCGCACCCGACACCACACGGTTCAGCAGCACGCACGTCCGCGAACCGGGCCGCATCACGTCCTCCATCTCCTCGAGGACGTCGCCCAACGGCGCCATGCGGTCCAGCTCGATCCCGGTCGGCGCCACCGGCACCACGAGGACGTTCGCCCACCGCATCGCGGACCGGGCGATCGGGGCGTGGTCCTCGATCTGCGGGATGTCCCCGATCACCACGTCCGTGGCGAACTCGTCGGCCCGCCGGTGGAAGTCCCGCACCGGAAGACCGCCGATCTTGAAGGGGAAGCCGTCGGCCTGGTCGGACCACTCCAGGGCGGAGGCGCCCGGGTCGGCGTCGGCCAGGGCCACGGACAGGCCGCGGCGGTGGAAGGCGTACGCGAGCCACACGGCGGACGTCGTCTTGCCGGTGCCCGGCTTGAGGTTGATGAACGCGATTCGCAGCATGCCGGGACGCTACCGCCCCGCAGTGATCACAGAAGCACGCGGGTCCGTGCCTCCGTGCCACGTATCCACGGCAACACAGACCCACAGAGACACGGACGCACAGAAGCACGGAAGCCAGTAGGGTGACGGCACGCCCCCGGTCCGACTGCGAAAAACGGCGGGGGCACCTCGGCCCGTGATCGCAGCCACGGCCCTGACGACACCGCCCCCGGGTCCACGAAACCTCGGGGGCGGCGGCGTGTCCGGGGTTTTGGGACTTGTGGGACCGCCCCACGCGCGCCCGCGCGAAGGTTGGTCCAGAAAGTCCAGAAACCCCTGCCGGTCAGAACAGGCCGACGACCTCGGCGAGCTCCTGGCGGTCGACGACGTCCTCGAGGTCGGGGGAGACGAACAACAGCAGCGCGCCCTCCGGCGCCCGCACCGGCTTCAGCGACCCCGGGCAGGACATCAGCTCGGGGGTCCGGCCCGACGCGGGGTCGTGCCGCCACGTCCGGCCCTGAAGGCTGATCGCCACATCGCGCCCACACACGGCGCACTCGGTACGGGGAAGGGAAGCCATGCGGGCAGTCTGCCGCACCCCACCAGGGGCCTAGAGCCTCATAACCTGAATTAAGAGGCTAGGATTGGGGGGTGACAGAGCCTCAGAGCCTCCCCGCCGTCCGGCCGACCGCCACCCTCGAGCGCCCCGGCGCCGCCATCCACCAAGAGGTCGTCGACCACCTCCGCGCAGAGCTGGGCGTCGTCCGTCTCGGCTACCGGCCCACCGACCCCAAGGTGCACCGCCTGGACCTCCTCGCCGAACTCTGTGACCGCGCCACCTTCCAGGCCGTCATGAAGTGGCTGTCGTCCGGCAAGCGCCGCGCCAAGACGACCCGGCAGGCGTACGCCGACGACGTCCGGTTCTGGGCAGGCTTCACCAGCGCCCTCGGGCACCCCACGTTCGGCCTCGGCTCCCTCACCTACGAGGACCTCACCGCCTGGAAGCTGCTGATGGAAGCGCGCGAGGCGCGGCCGCGGTCCGTCGCCCGCCGGCTGTCCTCCCTGTCCTCGCTGCACGAGCACGCCCGCCGGCACGGCTGGACCGACCTGGTGAACCCCGTCGACTCCGAGGACCACCGCCCGCAGATCGACCGGCACGACACGTCCTCGGCAACCCCCGTCCTCGAGGTCGACGAACTGCAAGCCGTCGTCCAGGAAGCCGACACCGCCTTCGAGGCCCTGGTGGTGCTGCTGCTCTACACCCTCGCCGGCCGCGTCTCCGAGATGTGCGCCACCGACCTGGACAAGCGCATCGTCCGCGGCGGCCGCGTCCACCTGGACCTGACCCGCAAGGGCAGCAAGGAACGCATCCTGCCCCTTTCCGCCACGGTCTCCGATCTGCTGGACCAGCACATCGCCACCCGCCCGACCGGGCCGCTGGTCGACGACGACGCGCTCCTGGTCGACGAGACCGGCCGGCGCATCGACCGCTTCGAGGTCGACCGCATCCTGACCCGCCTCGGCAAGCGCGCCACCGTCCTGCGGGACGAGAAGCCCCAGCCGGTCATGGGCGGCCGCACGCTGACCCCGCACGTCCTCCGGGCGTCCCGCATCACGCACATGGTCGACGCCAAGGAACCGCTGGCGGAGATCCAGGCGTTCGCCGACCACGCCGACCCGTCCACGACGATCGGCTACTTCACCCGACGGAAGGCCACCGAACGGAACGCCGACCTGGTCGACAAGGCAGAGGCACTCCTGGGCAGCGTCGCCTCCCGGTGGACCACCGGCGCCTGAACACGACGAAGCCCCCCTCCGGACGCTGCGGAGGGGGGCTTCGTGCTGCGCGGACCTAGCGCAGAGATAGGAACAGGCCGGAGGCTTCCTTGTGGGCGCGTTCCGCCTCGAGGGCGTCGCTCTGCGCCTCTTCCTGCGTCGCCCCCTCCGTCAGACGCTCGGCCAGCACCTTCCGGCGGATCTCGTATCCCTGCTGGGCAACCCGCCCCCGTTCCCGTTGCAGTTCTCGGATGTCGCTGCTGGTGACGCTCCGAATGTTGTGGAGAGGCCGTTCGGTACGGATCGCCATCCGCTCCGCCGTGTGGGCCTTCTCCCATGTGGAGTGTCGTTCGACCGCGACCGAGTCGACCTGCGCCCACCAAACTGTTCGGCGATGCGCGGCCAGGCGAACATGCACGGGACTGCGGGTTACACCGACGTAGAGCAGTTGACCGCTCACGTCATAGAGCCGGTACAGGTTGGTTTCGGTTCCGGTGGAAGTCATTCCCGCCCCTCTCTGGCTCCGCTGCCCGGCTACTTGCTGCTCTTCTTCGGTCCCGGCTTGGCCGGCTCGATGCCGTTGTCCCGCGCGATCCGCCGTACGTAGGCCGCGGTGAAGGGCGAGCGGGCGGTGACGTCGGTGGGACGCTCTCCGCCCTTGAGGGCCGCGAGGACGGCCTGAACGGCTTCGTCCCGGGCGGCGTTGTGGGCTGCTTCCGTCTCCCGGTAGCGGGCTGTCGCCTGGTCCAGGCTGGTCATCGAATCCATGCGCCACAGAGTAGCGCAATCGCCTTGCGCTCCATAGGGATGAACCGATAGCGTGTATCGCAACACGAAAGCGCAACACGCTAAGGGGACCGCATGAACACCACCACCGCCCGCGAACGCCGCGCCCACCGCCGTGCCCTCCGCGCCACCGTCCGGACCCGCGCCGCCCAGCACCGCCTGGTCGCCTCCGTCCGCCGCCGCCCCCGCAGCCTCACCACCGTCTGCCTCGCCGCCGGCGTCGACCGCGCCACCGCCTCCGGCACCGCCAACGGACTCCGCTCCGTCGCCAAGCGCCTCGCCCTGGCCCCCGCCGCCGTCGCCCGCACCCGCCGCACCGTCCACGGCGGCCGCGCCCACCAGACCCACACCGTGACCCGCTGGACCCTCGGTCAGGTCCAGGTCCTCATCCGCGCCTACCGCCCGCGCAAGCCCGAATACCGCGCCGCCGTCGACCGCCTCGCCGCCCTCTGCACCGCCTGAACGGGGACCCCGCACCATGCAGAACGTCACCACCCTGACCGGCCGCCTCACCGCCCCCCAGCTGCGTCTCCTGCACCGCTCCGTCAACCCGGAGCGCATCGGGAAGGACGACAAGGGCTTCAGCCACATGGAAGCGTGGGACATCAAGCGGCACCTCATCCGCGTCTTCGGCTTCGGCGGATACGACACGGAGAACCGCGAGCTCGCCCTGGTCCGCGAACTCGAGATCCCCGCCGGCAGCAAGTCCCGCTGGACCGTGGTCTACCGCGCGCAGGTCCGCCTCATCGTCAAGGACGTCCACGGCCGCGAGATCGGCCACTGGGACGGCGAGGCCATCGGCGACGCGCAGAACCAGCCCTCGCTGGGCGACGCCCACGACCTGGCCCTGAAGTCGGCCGCCTCACAAGCGCTGAAGCGCGCGGCCACCAACCTGGGCGACCAGTTCGGCCTGTCCCTCTACAACGACGGCTCCCTCGCCGCCGTAGTCGGCTACAGCGCCGCACACCCGCCCGCGGACTGGCAGAAGGCCCCCGAGGACGCCGTACAGGCCGCCTGAACCCGTGAACCCATAGAGATGTGAACACGGCCCCTCCCCGACTCCACACCGGGCGAGGGGCCGTCCCATGTGCCACGCCACCCGCCACGCTATGAGAGACGCCTCGCACGCCCTACAGGAAGACACCCCCCATGACCGTGGAACAACTCCTCGACGACCTCATCAGCCGCACCCAAGCCGCCGTCGCCACCATCGCCGGCATCTCCGGAGACATCCAACTCCACTTCGAAATGCGGGACATCGTCGACACCGTCGAACGCGGCCTGCCCGACGACTACCCCATGCCCGACACCGGGGCCGGCACCCGCCGCCAGATGATCGAACGCATCGCGGTGCACATCCTCACCGGCGAGTGACGACCGACGCCTATGTGCCACGCATAGATGTGCCACGCCCGGCCGTTCGAGGCACGCCACCCGCCTCGCCACAACCGGCGCCTCGCAAGCCTTCTGACGCCCGAACAGGCCGCCCCATGAGATAGGCCGCGCCGGGCCCCCGGAGACCGGAATAGCGAAACCCACAAGACGCCGAAACATTGGCGCCCGCCGGCCCTACCCGCCAACCCATAGACGTGCCAACACGGGCCGTTTCGAGCGGGGGGAACGTCCAGCTCAGACCGCCCTAGCTTGGACGTAGCGGCCCGGATTCCCCCAGGCCCGACACCCGCGCGACCCACGCGGAGAGAAGGCGGTCAGGCGTGTCTGAGTGGAATCTGTCGGTACGCCTCACCGGCCAGGGGACCGGCCTCTCCCGCACCCTCCGCGGACTCTCCCGCGACGCCGACGCCGCATCCCGCAACGTCAACGCCCTCCGCCGGGACATCGCCCAACTGCGGCGCGCCACCCGCAACCCGGTGAAGCTGCGCCTGGACGTCGACGCCGGACACCTGCGCTCCGACGTACGGGCCGC
>Ga0247820_10000738_pt1 | contig 17983 bp, 24 predicted proteins | sample 13C_Glucose_Day1_2_FD_192480 | JGI IMG/M metagenome (GOLD analysis project Ga0247820, IMG submission 192480) | Soil microbial communities from agricultural site in Penn Yan, New York, United States - 13C_Glucose_Day14 | ecosystem: Environmental > Terrestrial > Soil > Agricultural land | place...
ACGGGCATGGTGCGGGCGATGTGCAGCGCGCCGGCGAGCGCGTACGTGCCGTCGATCGGCCCGGCGCCGGCCCGCTGGAAGCGCCAGGTGTCCCCGGTCCACTGCCGGGAGCTGGCGGCCACGTGGGCGTCCAGCATCGGGTCCGGGGCGTGCGCCAGCTGGCCGGCCTGCACCTGCTCGGCCAGTCCCATGCACGCGGCGGCGATGTCCCCGCGCACTTCCTCCAGCCGGACGCCGGGCGGCGGCCAGCCGTCACCGCGCCCCTTGCGCTTCTCCAGGTCCGCGGTCAGCGCGGCGGCCGGGCCGGACGGGAACCAGCCGAAGCGGCGCGGCTTGACCCGGCGCACCAGCTCGGGCAGCTCGGCGCGGACGATCTGTGTGCAGCCGGGGCCGCTCCAGGAGCCGAGCACGGCGGCGTGCGCGAGGCCGTCCACGACCGCGCAGGCCACCACCGAGGCGTGCGAGCCGTCCAGCGCGATGTCCACGCAGAGCGCGAGCCGGTCCCGGTTCGCGGCCAGGAAGTCCAGGGTGACGGCGTCGCTGGTGCTCTGCTGCCAGGCGTCGGGGTCCATCGCCGGGTCCAGCATGTGCACCCGCTGGCACATGTACTCCGTGCGGAAACTGGCCAGCTTCGCCCCGCCGGCGGCCTTCGCCTCGCGCGCGGCGCCGAGCAGGACGTCCGGGTCGGTGCGCGCGCCGAGGGTGGGGTTCGCCTGGCCGAGCGCGTCCAGGTCTTCCGGGTCCGCACCGTCCGGGGCGCTCCACTCGAAGATCCCGAGCCGTTCGTTGCCCACCCCGGTCTCCAGGAAGGTGAGCGCGGCGCCGCGCATCTCGTCCAGGACCAGGCTGCGATCGTCGCCCTGGTTGGTCAGGCACCACGCCTGCGCGTCGGCGACGGCGTTCATCGCGGGGACGGCGGCGTCCATGGCCGCGTAGTCGTAGTGCTCCCGGATCTCGTCCACGATCAGCCGGTTGATGGTGAAGCCTCGGCCGCCGGCGCGGTTCGCGGCGGCGATGCGCAGCACCGCGCCGTCGGTCGTGCGCAGCTGCTCCTGGCCGTTGTTCAGCCCGAGCTTCGCGACTCGGGGCGCCAGGTGCGGGCTGTCCTGCGCCAGCTCGGCCGCGGTCAGCAGGAGCGTCTCCTTCGCCACTGACAGTTTCGTGGACATTCCGAGGACGAGTTTCTGCCGTTCCACGAATAGCCAGTAAAGGGTCAATACGCGAATCAGGTGCGTTTTTCCTTGTTGCCTCGAAACTAGTAAAAGCACGGTGCGGAACCGCGGCCGGCCGTCGGGGTACAGCTCCCCGGCGTGGATGACGGCCCACTGCTGCCAGGGGTCCAGCGGCTCCTCCAGGACGTGCTCCGCGAACCAGATCACGTCGAAGCCGTAGCTGGTGTGCTCGGTCAGCTCCCGCAGCGGCGGGGTCCAGAGTCGCGGCTCAGGCCGACCCAGCACGGTCGGCGCGGCGCCGCTGGAGTTCGTCCAGGGGGTTGGCGACTGCTCCACCGGTCACGGCTCCCTTCACCGCAGCGCGGGCGCGCGGGCTCATGTTCAGCGCCTCCAGCGCGGCCAGGAGCTTCGGCCCGAGGTCCCGCAGGGTCTCCACCATCACCGCGTCCCCCACGCTGTCGATCGTGGCCGCGTAGAAGCGCGCCAGCGCGACCACGGCGGCGTCCCGGGGTTCCTGTTCGGTCTCGATCAGAGCACCGTTCAGCGCGTCGCTCAGGGACATATGCACAGTCTCGCATGTGGATCAGCTATCCTCACGATCATGGGACTGGCCTCCTGGTTCGCGGAGCGGAACGGCATCGCCGTCCCCCCGCCGTCCCACCCGCTCGGGATCGACCAGGTTCAGGAGCGCGCCACCGTCTCGATCGGGGACCCCGCGGTCCTGGCCGTGTTCGGGATCGACGCCGCGAACGGCTCCGTCGGCGAGACCACCGCCATGAACCTCTCCGGCGTCTACCGCGCCGTGTCGCTGGTGGCCGGCGCCATCGGGTCGCTGCCCCTGCGCACGCTGACCCCGGGCGAAGACGGCCAGTGGTCGCGCACGATCAGCTTCCTGGACCGCCCCGGTGGCGACCGCTACACCCCGGCCGAGTGGGCCGAGCTGGTCATGGTCCACCTGCTGCTGCACGGCAACGCCTACCTCCAGCACATCTACGCCGGCGCCGGCCAGCTGGTCGCGCTCTACCCGGTGCACCCCGGCGTGGTCACCACCGAGTGGGACGACAGCCGTCCGGGCGGCAAGGTCATCAAGGTCTCCGGGATGAACTCGCGCGGCGAGCCCTACGCCGAGGAGTTCGACGCGCTCACCATGACCCAGGTCATGGGCCCGAGCCTGGACGGCCTGGTCGGCATCTCCGCGCTGCACGTCGGCCGGCTCAGCCTCGGAACCGGGGTCGCCGGGGAGCGCGCCGCGAACCAGCAGTTCAAGAGCGGCGCCATGATCTCCGGGCTGGTCACTCCTGCCGACCAGGAGCAGGACATGACCCCGGACCAGGCGAACGACGTCCGGGACGCGCTGCGCCAGTACGTCACCGGCCCGAGCAACGCCGGCAAGGTGGCCGTGATGTCCAAGGCGCTGAAGTTCAGCCCGTGGACGATGACCGCCACCGACGCGCAGTTCATGGAGTCCCGGCTGTTCTCCGTGGACGAGATCGGCCGCTGGTTCGGCGTCCCGCCGCACCTGCTCGGACTCACCGAGAAGTCCACCTCCTGGGGCCAGGGCATCGCCGAGCAGAACCGCGGCCTGGCCCGCTACACCCTCCAGCCGTGGACGAACCGGATCGAACAGCGCGTGTCCCTGCTGCTCTCCGCTGGCCGGAGAGCCGAGTTCGACTACGCGCAGTTCGTCCGGCCCGCGCCGGAGGACGAGATCCAGCTCCTGATTGCGCAGGTGAACTCCGGGCTGCTGACGCTGAATGAAGCGCGCGCCATCCGGAACCTGCGCCCGGTGACCGGCGGCGACGCCATCCGCACCCCGGCCGGTGCCGCGCCCCCCACGGCGCCGGCCGGCTCCAACCCGCAGGAGGCACCGTGACCGCGCCCGCGCTGCTGCGCGCCGACGTCGTGTGCCGGTCCGAGCTGCGCTCCAGCGGGCGCAAGCTCGGCGGGTACGCGGCGGTCTTCGAGCAGACCACCGACCTCGGCCGCGCCGGCCTGGAGCGCATCGCCCGCGGCGCGTTCGACCCGGCGCTGTCCAGCCCGGAGACCGACGTCCGGGCGCTGTGGAACCACGACCCGCAGTACCTGCTGGGCCGGCAGTCCGCCGGGACGCTGCGGCTGTCCGCGGACTCCACCGGCCTGGAGTACGAAGTGGACCTTCCCGATACCGGCTACGCGCGGGACCTCCGCGCGCTGGCCGAGCGGGGCGACCTGGACGGGGCCAGCTTCGGCTTCGTGCCCGGCCAGGTGGAGAACCGAGGCGGCGTCATGGTGCACGTCGCGGTGGCGCGGCTGGTGGACGTCTCGCCGGTCACGTTCCCGGCGTACGCCGGGGCCAGCACCGAAGCACGCCACCTGGTCCCCGGCACCCGCCGGGATTCCAACCTGATCCGGGTCCGGCACCGTGCCGCCCGTAACACCCTGGGAGGGGTGAACCGATGACCGTGGACGAGATGCTGGCCGAGCAGGACCAGATCATGGCCAGCGCGGGCGACTCGGGCGACCTGTCCGCCGAGCAGGTCACGCGCTACGAGGAGCTGGACGGGCTGATCCAGCGCGGCCGGCAGACCGAGGAGATCCAGCGCCGGCACGCCGCCGCTCGAGCCGCCGTGACCCGCCCCGTGGCCGCCGCGCAGAACGCTGCCGGCGACCAGGACCAGCTGGAGCGCGCTTTCAACCACTACCTCCGGACCGGCAAGGAGAACGCCGACCTCCAGGAGCTGCGGGCGCAGAACGAGGGGACCGGCTCGGCCGGTGGCTTCCTGGTGCCGGACCGCTTCCGCCAGAAGCTGGTGGAGCGCCTGAAGGCGTTCGGCGGCCTGGCCGCCGTGGTGGACGAGTTCTCCACCGGCGACGGCGCCCCCGTCAACTGGCCGACCCTGGACGACACCGCGAACACCGGCGAGATCGTGGCCGAGGGCGGCACGTTCGTCAGCGGCGCGGACATGGTGTTCGGTGAGGCCAACCTGGGCGCCTACAAGTACATGTCCGGCGGCGCCGGCGGCACCGGCCTCCGGGTCTCCTGGGAGCTGCTCCAGGACTCGGCCTTCGATATCGAGGGTCTGGTGTCGCGCAAGCTCGGCGAGCGGATCGCCCGGCTCCAGGCGCAGCACCTGGTCCGCGGGACCGGCGTCGGCCAGCCGCTCGGGATCGTGACCGGCCTGACCGGCATCCAGACCGCGGCCAACAACGCGCTGACCTACGCCGACCTGATCACCTACATGCACAGCATCGACCCGGCGTACCAGGCCAACGCCCGGTGGGCGTTCAACGATGCCGCGCTGGCCGTGATCCAGAAGCTGATCGACGCCGACGGCCGGCCGCTGCTCCAGTCCAACGCGAACGGCTCGATCGCGAACGACCCGGGCGGCTACACCCTGCTGGGCAAGCCGGTCACCATCGACCAGGCGTTCAGCAACTTCAACAACGCCAGCCCCACCGTGAACTGGGGCGTCTACGGCGACCTCCGCGCGGGCTACGTGGTCCGCCGGGTCCGGGACGTGACCGTGGTGGTCGACCCCTACACCCGGGCCACGAACGGCCAGGTGCAGTACACCGCGTGGGCGCGGATGGACGCGACCCAGCAGGACACGAACGCCTACGTCGCCCTGACCGGCAAGACCTGATCCGGGCTCCCCGACAACCCAACCGCGAGAGGAGAACCTGATCATGGGAGTCCGTGACCTGGTCGGCGGGCAGCTGGTGAAGATCGCCAGCGCGAAGCTGACCGTGAACAGCGCGGCCACGTCCGCCTTCGACTTCGGCACCCCGAACGACATCAACCTGGCCGCCGCCTCCGGCGCGCCGGGCTACGGCTACCGGGCGGGTGACCGGCTGCTCCTGGTCGTCACCAGCACCACGGCCGGCACCACGAACGCGATCAGCATCAGCGTCCAGGACGCCGACGACTCCTCGGGGTCGATCGGCACGCCGGCCACCGCGCTCACCGACGGCACGTTCACCGGCGGGACCGGGGACCGGCAGTTCGTCAGCATGATCCAGGTGCAGCCGGGCCGCCCGTGGATCCGCGTCAACGCCACGGGCGTCGGCACCACCGACACCCACGTTCTGACCGCGGTGGTCTACGCGGTCCCGCGCGGGGGGCTGTAGGCCATGGCCCTGACCTCGGAGATCCTGGTCCGCGCGATCTGCACGGAGTCCGTGGCGGGCGACCTCCAGACCGCGACGGCCCCGCTGTCGCTGTCGAAGAAGATCCAGATGCTGACCGGCACCGGCACCAGCCAGGCCGACCTGATGTTCACCGACACGCGCACGCTGGCGGCGTCGGGGACCGAGGATCTGGACCTGAAGGGGTCGCTCCTGACCCCGCTCGGCCAGGCGTTCACCCCGGCGAAGCTGAAGGCGGTCATCGTCTCGGCGGCCTCGGGCAACACGAACGACGTCCAGGTCACCCGGCCGGCCAGCAACGGCGTCCCGCTGTTCCTGGCCGCGGGGGACGGGCTGCTGGTCAAGCCCGGCGGCGTGTTCGTGTGGGTCGGGCCGCCGTCCGGCGTGACCGTCACGGCCGCCACCGGCGACCTGATCACGGTCACGAACAGCTCCAGCGGGACCAGCGTCACCTACGACGTGGTCCTCATCGGCACGAGCGCCTGAGAGGAGGCGGCAGCGATGGCATGGGCACCGGACTACGCGACGACCGAGGAGCTGGCGGCGTACGTCAGCATCCCCGACGACGCGGACGATGTTCAGCTGGCCGGCGCCATCGCTGCCGCCTCCCGCGCGATCGACCAGGCGACCGGCCGGCAGTTCGGCCAGCTGGCCGTCCCGGAGGCGCGGATCTTCCCGGCCGAGCTGGACTGCCGGGTCTCGCGCTGGTTCGTCCGGATCGATGACCTGATGGTCTCCCCGACCGCGGTGGCCACCGACCCGGACGCCGACGGCGGGTTCACCGGGGACGTCGGCACCGGGTTCACGCTCGGGCCGGTCAACGCGGCCAGCCAGGGCCGCCCCTGGGACCGCCTGGACATCACCAGCGCCTCCAGCTACTACCCGGGCGCCCCGGACCGCTACGTCCGCGTGACGGCGCTGTGGGGCTGGTCTGCGGTGCCGCCGGCGATCAGCCAGGCGACGCTCCTCCAGGCCGCCCGCGTCTTCAAGCGCCGGGTGTCCCCGTTCGGCATCGCCGGGCCGACCGCCGACTCCGCCCCGACGTTCCGGCTGCTGTCCCGGCTGGACCCGGACGTGGAGGTCATGGTCCGCCCGTACCGGCGGACGTGGGGGTTCGTCGCGTGAACATCGCCGACGTGATGGACGACCTCGGGGCGGCACTGAAGACCATCCCCGGGCTGCGCGTCTTCCCCTACACCGCCGAGGATCTGCCGGCGCCCGCTGCTGTGGTCGAGTGGCCGGAGGAGATCAACTACGACGCCACGATGGGCCGCGGGTCCGACCGGATGTCCATGCGGGTGTCCGTCGTGGCCGGCGGGTCCAGCACCCGCGGCGCGCGCGACCAGCTGGCGAAGTACCTGGACGGGGCCGGGTCGGCCAGCGTGAAGGCGGCGATCGAGAGCTACGACGCCAGCGCCTACGACTCGGCCCGCGTCTCGCAGGCGCTGCCGGCCGTCATCGAATCCGCCGGGGTCCAGTACCTCGGTGCCATCTTCACCGTCGATCTGATCGGAAGGGGGGCCTGAAATGGCCTTCGTCCACGGCAAGGGCACGGCGGTCACCATCGACGGTGACGACCTGTCCGCCTACGCCAACAGCGTCACGTTCACCCGGACCGCGGACACGCACGACGTGACCACCTTCGGGAAGAACAGCAAGGTCTACGCGCCCGGCCTGAAGGACGGCACCGGGTCCATTGAGGGGATCTACGACTCCACCGCCATGTCCGGCCCGAGCGCGGTCCTGCGCCCGCTGGTCGGCGCGGCCGTGGTCACGCTGATCTACCGCCCCGAGGGCACCGGCACCGGGAAGCCGGAGGCGGAGGTGGACGTCCTGGTGAACTCCTTCGAGGAGTCCGCCCCGGTCGCCGACATGGTGACGTGGACGGCGGAGTTCCAGATGTCCGACGACATCGACGACACGCCGCAGAGCTGACCGGCCCCCGCCCGGGAGCCGGTAACGACCAGGGGAGGAGCACCCCATGACCGAGACCGCCGAGACCAGCCAGGACGCCGGCGACCTGCTGGCGACGATGCTGGCGCCGCGCACCGCCGAGACCGAGGACGTCCAGCTGGACGGGCTCGGGATCAGCGTCACCGTGCGCGGCCTCACCCGGGCCGAGGCCAACCGGGTCATTGGCAAGCCGATGGAGGCGGCCGAGCAGGAGCGGATCCTGCTGGCCGCCGCCATGGTCAACCCGCGCATGAGCCAGGACCAGGTCCGCCAGTGGCAAAAGGTGGCCCCGGCCGGCGAGATCGAGAAGGCCGCCGCCGCCGTGCGCCGGCTGTCCGGGCTCGGCGCGGAGGCCGTGAAGGAGGACATGGCCCGGTTTCAGGACTGACCACGGCTGGGCGTTCGCGTTCCGCCTGGCCGAACGGCTCGGGCGCACGGTCGCCGAGCTGGAGGCCGGGATGAGCAACCGGGAGTTCCAGAGCTGGGTGGCCCTGGCGCTGCACGACCAGCTCGAACAGGAACGGGCGAAGAACCAGACCAGGCGGAGGTAGAGCGGTGGCACGGCGCGGAGCGATCCAGGTGGAGGGGCTGGCGGAGTTCCGCCGTGGCCTCCGCCAGGTCCACCGCAACCTGCCCCGTGCCGTGCGCCGGGTCGCGAACGACGCTGCGGAGATCGTGGTGGCGGCAGCGCGGCCCGGCGTCCCGCTCGGGCCGGCCGAGCGCGGCCACGCGGTCCAGTCGATCCGGACGGCCAGCACGCAGTCCAGCGGCCGGGTCAAGGGCGGCGGCGCGCGCTTCCCGTACTACCCCTGGCTGGACTTCGGCGGCCGGGTCGGTCGCGACCGATCGGTCTACCGCCGGGTGATCCGCCGGGGCCGCTACATCTACCCCGCGTTCGTGGACAACCGGGAGCAGATCACCGAGGAGATGGAGCAGGGGCTCCAGCGCCTGGCCCGGTCCGCCGGGATCGACATGGACACCAGGAGTCGCTGATGGCCGGCAACACCGTCATCCTCCGCTTCCTCGGGGAGGACTCCGACCTGCGCCGCACCATCAGCGGCCTGAACGGCGCGCTCGGGGGGATCGGGAAGGGTGTCGGCATCGTCGCCGGGCTCGGGGCCGCCGCGTCCCTGGCCTCGGCCAGCATCGCCGCCGTCCCGCTGGCCTTCGCCGGGATCGGCATCGCCGCCGCCGCGCAGTCCGAACAGGTGCAGACCGCTTTCACCGGGCTGAAGGACCACGTTGTCCAGTCGGTCACGCAGATGGCCGCACCGCTGGTGCCCGTCCTGACCGGCATCGCCGGTCAGCTTCAGGGCACCTTCGACACCATTGCCCCCGCGCTCGGCCAGATGATCGGCGCCACCGCCCCCTTGATCCAGTCGCTGGCCGGCGGGTTCATGGACCTGATCAAGAACATCATGCCGGGGCTTCAGGCCGCCTTCGGCGCGGCGGGGCCGCTGATCGACGCCATCGCGAAGGGACTCGGCCAGGTCGGGACGGGGCTGTCCGGGTTCCTGGAGGGACTGTCCAGCGGCGCGGGCGGGGCCGCGGAGGGCCTGTCCGCCATCTTCGACGTGATCGGATCGCTACTGCCCATCGCCGGTCAGCTGATCGGCCAGCTGGCCGGCGCGCTCGGGCCGGTGCTGAAGGCGCTGGCGCCGATCTTCACCACGCTGGCGACGGCGATCGGGCAGGTGGCCGGCCCGCTGATCACCGCGCTGGCGCCGGTCATCCTCCAGATCGCGCAGGCGTTGACCGGCGCGCTGGTGCCGATCATCCAGCAGCTGGCGGCGTCCTTCGTCGCGCTCATGCCGGTCATCGCCCCGATCATCGAGCAGCTGGGCATGCTGCTGGTCCAGGCCATCCAGATGCTGGCCCCGCTCTTGCCGCCGCTGATCGATGCGTTCTTCGCCATCGTGGCCGCGGTTCTTCCGCTGATCCCGCCCATCCTCCAGATCGCCCAGGATCTGCTGCCGATCCTCGGGGACGTGCTCGGCGTCGTGGTCAGCATCATCACGGGCGTAGTGGTGCCCGGGATCCAGATTCTCGCCGGCATCCTCGGCTGGCTGCTCGGGGTCGTCGGTGACGTTGTCCATGGCATCTCCGGGGCGTGGGACTGGCTGAAGGACGCGATCGGTTCGGCGGTCAGCTGGATCGGTGACCGCATCGGCGACGCGGTGAAGTTCTTCCAGGATCTCCCCGGCAAGATCAAGGACGCGCTCTCAGGTGCGGGGGACTGGCTGGTCAGCACCGGGAAGGATCTGCTGACCGGGTTGTGGGACGGCATCCAGGGAGCGGCCGGCTGGTTGTGGGGGAAGGTCCAGGACTTCTTCGCCGGACTGGTCCCGGACTGGGCGAAGGACGCCCTGGGCATCGGCTCCCCGTCCAAGGTCTTCGCCGACATCGGCCAGTGGGTGCCCGAGGGGCTGGCGCAGGGCATCACCCGGAACCTGAAGCCGGTGACCGACGCGATCGGCTCCATGGTCGGTCAGGCTATCGACGTCGGGCAGGGCTCCGGCGTCTCGGACGCAGACGTCTCCCGGCTGATGGCCGCCGGCTGGCGCGGCGTGGCCGGCGACCACGCCGAACGGCTCTACAGCCCGGCCGCGCTGGCGGCCGGGGGCGCGCCGGGCGGGCGCTCGGTCGGCGTGAACTTCTCGGGCAACCTGAACGACGCGGTGGCGAAGATGTTCATGGAGCTGGTCCGGACCGGGAAGATCCAGCTGGCATGAGCACGCAGCTGTGGACCCCGCCCCTGGACGGGATGACCCTCGCCGTGGAGATCGCCTTCGGGGCCGACCTCACCGACTCCGACGGCTCGGGCTGGACCTGGACCGACGTGACCGCCGACGTCCGGCAGAACCCCGGGATCAGCACGAAGCTCGGGCGTGGTGATGAGGCGTCCCGGAGCCAGCCCGCGACCTGCACGCTGACCCTGGACAACTCCGCAGCCAGCTACTCCCTGGGCGGGCACTCCCCGAACTACCCCTACGTCCGGCGCGGCGTCCCGGTCCGGGTGCGGATCGACCCGGACGACGGCTCCGGGTACGCGGTGGTCTTCCTCGGCTTCGCGGTCGGGTGGACCCCGGACTGGCAGGACGGCGTCGGCGGCACGATCCCGGTCGTGCAGCTGTCGGCGTCCGGGACGCTCCAACGGCTCACCCAGGGGGACAGCCCCCTGGACAGCGCCTACCGGCGCTCGATTACCGACACGGCGACCGTCGTCGCCTACTGGCCGATGGAGGAGCAGCGCGGCGCGCAGATCAGCCCGGCGGTGCGCGGCGGCCAGCCGATGCAGCCGTCCGACCCGCTGGCGGTGAACTGGGCCAGCTCGGACGTCTTCGAGTCCAGCGCCCCGCTCCCTGACGTCGGCGCGTCCGGCCTTCTGGCCGCGGTCAGCCCGTACACCCAGACGCTGGAGAACCAGGTCCGCTTCTTCGTGCGGGTCCCGGACAACGGCCTGGCCGACGGGACCGTCCTGGCCTACGTCTACACGACCGGCACGCTGTACCGCTGGGACATCGTCTACGCCGACGCCGGCACCGGGAACCTGTCGCTGTTCATCTACAACCAGGACGGCACGCTCAATACCAGCACCACGAACGTCACCTTCGACATGGACGGGAACCGCCGGCGGCTCGGGCTCTCGCTCACCCAGAACGGCAGCAACGTGGACTGGCGGCTGGAAGTCCTGGACGCCAACCCGGGCGACCCGGGCGGCGGGTTCTCCGGGACCGTGAACTCCAAGACCGCCGGGATCGTCAGCCAGGTCTACCTGACCCCAGGCGGCGGCGCGTCCGGCACGATCATGGGCCACCTGACCGTGCAGAACGACATCCTGTCGAACTTCGAGGCGGCCTCGGCGTTCTGGGCGTGGCAGCGCCGGGACGGCTCCCTGACCTCCCCGGAGGTCCCGTCCAGCGGCACCGCCTCGGCCAGCCGGATCGCCCGGCTGATGACGGAGAACGGGCTGGAGCTGGACCGGCACACCGGCGCGCTGGTCAGCGACACCATCAACGCCTCCCGGGAGGGCATGGGGCCGCAGCTCCCGAAGCCGCTCCTGGAGCTGCTCCAGGACTGCGAGGTGGTGGACCAGGGCCAGCTCTGGGACGGGCGCACGCCGGGGCTGTCGTTCACCACCCGGCGCTACCGGGAGGACGGCGTGGTGGCGCTGTCCCTGGACGCGGCGGCCGGCCAGCTGGCCGCCCCGTTCGACCCGGTAGACGACGACCAGCGCACCCGCAACCGGGTCACCGCGTCGCGCACCTACGGCGCCTCGGCGACCTACGAAGACACCACCGGCCCGATGGGGTCGAGCGTCATCGGGACCTACGACACCGCGGTTGAGATCAACGGGTCCAACGACCTGATGATGATCCAGCACGCCAGCTGGCAGGTGTCCCTGGGCACCGTGCCCGGCTACCGCTACCCCACGGTGGCGGTGGACCTCCGGGCGACGCCCGAGCTGGCCGCTGACGTGCTCGCGCTGATCCCCGGTGACCGCGTCCAGGTGATCAACCCGGAGGCCGTCCTGGGCGGGTTCCGGCCCGGCACGGTGGACCTGATCGTGGAGGGCATCGCGCACGAGATCAGCGCGGCCGGCTGGATCGCCACCCTGACGTGCTCCTGGGCCAGCCCGTGGATCGTCGGCCGGGTCGCTGCCGAGTCCGGCGACACCTCGGAGTACCTGCTGCGCGCGGACACCGACGGCTCCACGCTGGCCGTGTCCGCGCCGCGCAACGCCACCACGCTGTCCGTGGCCACCGCGTCCGGCCCGCTGTGGACGACCGCCGCCGACAACTACCCGCTGACCCTGGACGTCGGCGGCGTGCCGGTCGTCGCCTCGGCGTGCTCGGGCTCCTCCAGCCCGCAGACGTTCACCGTGGCCGCCCTGGAGCTGGACCGCCTGGCCGGGTCAGCGGTCAAGCTCTACGACCCCCGCCCGCTCGGGCTGTAAGGAGCACCCGCCATGACCTTCACCGCCGGCCAGAAGATCCGCGCGTCCGACCTGAACGCCGGGATCCCGACCCTGTCCCGGATGACCTCGGACGTCTCGGTGATCAGCTCCACGACCTACGTGGACGCCACCGGGATGTCCCTGCCGATGGAGGCGAACAGCGTCTACGCGCTGGACGGCTTCCTGAAGTACCGCTCCGCGACCGCCGCCGACATCAAGTTCATCCTGCTGGGCCCGACCGGGGCCGGCGGGTCGTTCGGCATCCACGGCGTCGTCCAGGCGGCGGTGGCCACCACGGGCGACTTCGAGGCGTTCTGCCTGGACGGGATCGGCGCGGCCAACCAGATCGGGCTGGGCGGGGCCGGCGCCACCACCTCGGCGTGGGGTCACCTGCGCGGGTACATCACCACCAGCTCCACGGCCGGCACGCTTCAGCTCCAGTTCACGCAGGTCACGAGCACCGCCAGCAACACCACGATGATGACCGGGTCCCACCTGACGCTGTTCAAGATCGCCTAAGCCCGTCCGGGCGCCGTGCCCCCGACCGGCCCCGGACGCAGAGCGGCCCCCGCTGGAATGCTCCTCCAGCGGGGGCCGCGTGCTGCTGATGCCGGGTGCCGACCCCCCGTACGCGCCGGCGGGGGGTCGGCTTTACTCCTAGGGCGGCGGCCCGGCGCCACCTGCTCAGAAGATCCGGAACTCCAGCGCCTTGACCCGGCGGACCAGGTCGTCGTGGCTGTCCGGCTCGGGGGCCGGCTCGGGCTCGGGGTCGTGGGCCAGGTTGTCGGACCCCTGCTCCGCGGAGCGGGTGTCCTCCTGGTTGTCGTCGGCGGTCGCCGCCGCCGGGTTCTTCGCTCGGCCGATGGCCATGGTCAGTCCTTCCGTTCGGGGCAGGTGCGGTCGATCATCCCGCACCTGCCCCGGAAGTACCCGCGGCGGCGCTGAACCAGGCGCACGACGGCCAGCGCGGCCAGGCTGCTCCCCAGCACCAGGGCCGGGCCGGCGATCAGCGCCATGGTCGCGACGTCGCGGGGGTCCATCAGGCGGCGCGGGAGCTGGTCGGCGCCAAGGTCTTCGCGGCCCGGCGGGTCCAGTAGGCGCGGGCGGCGTCGTCCAGCTGGTCGTCCAGCTCGGAGTCCAGCGCCCGGCGCAGCTGGCGGTTCTGCCAGCCGAGCGCGGCGATCAGGACGAGCTGGACGGACCCGAGGGCGATGTTCAGGGCGTTCATCGGAACCACCGCCCGGCCTTGCGGACCCGCAGCACCTGGCCGTGCGCGTCCCGGATGGCGCGCTGGGTGGTGCGCACGCCGTCCCGGCCGGTGGCCCGCACCTTGTGCTTGATCCCGGCGTCCCGCAGGGGCGGGCGGTTCACGTACGTGATCACGTACTGGTCGTGCTCGGTCAGGTCGACCACCGGGTCCTTGGGGAAAAGGTTCCACGTCATGGCGCCGACCGTAGCTCACATGCCGGAGATGTGACAACCCGGACCCCCCGAGCTGGACCATGTGGGAGTTGTGAGTTATGGTCTGCCCCATGACCGCATTCGATCGCGCCGACTACCTGACCACCGGCCAGGCCGCGCGCTACCTGGGCGTCTCGGCGGAGACCGTGCGCCGCTGGCTGGACGACGGCCGCCTCCGGGGGATGCGCACCGCCGGCGGTCACCGCCTGGTGGAGCGCGCCTCCGTGTCCGAGCACCAGCCCACCCCGATCCGGGAGCCCTGATGACCTACCCCGACCGCCCCGACGTCCCGCGCCGCCCGCCGTACCCGCTGACCGGCTGGGAGCCGCGCACCGAGGAGATGCGCGCCGTGCCGGACTGGACCAGCTACAACAGCGGCCCGGCACTCCCCGGCCAGCTGGCCGCCGCCGGGCGGTGCGACTTCGATCAGCGGACCGTGGTGACGAAGGACCGGCGCGAGACCCGCCACGGGCTCCACCTGCTGCTGACGTTCTGCACCTTCGGGGCCTGGGCGCTCACCGGCTGGCCGATCGCCTGGCTCTGGAACCGGTTCGGCCCGCGCCGCAAGACCGTGACCTACACCCGCTAGAACGGACAGAGCCCGATGCGCTCCCAACGCACCGGGCTCCCCGGAACCATCACGCTCCCCAGCGAAGAAAGGCTCCCCAGCATCATGCCGCACATCACCGACCCCGCCGAGCGGGACATCCTCGCCGGTTTCCAGCGCACCGTGGACGAGTTCTTCCGCGGGATCTACGAGCTGGAGACCTGCTCGGACCTCTGGCAGCTCTCGCGCATCCAGTGGCGCTTCCTGGAGACGCAGGTCGCCTTCCTGCACCGGACCGCGAACCAGTTCCGGATCGGGCACAGCCTGGAGTTCCAGAAGAAGCTGGACGCGCTCCTGGAGCTGATCTACGACGTCATCCCGGACTACCCGACGCTGGTGGACTGGGACGTCGAGCTGATCGCGCTGACCGGGGGTGCGGCGTGACCGGCCCCGTGGACACCTGGCGCATGACCGGGCGGAAGATCGACACCGAGCGTGACCGCGCCGGTGGGTCCGGCTGCCCCTGGCAGCCCGGCGACCCGGAGGAGAAGTGCACGTGCAGCCGGTGGAACCGATGAGCGCCGCGCAGTCGGCGACGCAGACCGGGCTGGAGATCGCCCGCGCCGCCGTCGCCCGTGGGTGGCGGGTCATCCCGCTGGAGCACGGCGGGAAGCGGCCCGTGCCCGGCCGGCGGTGGGGCGGCCAGCGCGAGCTGCCGACCGATGCGCAGCTGGTGGAGTGGTTCGGCGCCGAGGAGCGCAACGTCGGCATCCTGGCCGGCCCGTCCGGGCTGGTGATCCTGGATGAGGACACGAAGACCGCGCTGGCGCAGGCCGCCGCCGACCGGGGCGCCCGGATGCCCGAGACCTACACCGTGGAGACCCCGAAGGGCCGGCACTACTACTTCGCCGACCCGACGAACCGCTACGGCAACTCCCGGGGCGCGCTGAAGCCCTACGGGATCGACGTCCGAGGCGGCCACGGCGACGGCGGGTACGTGGTGGCCGCCGGCTGCCTGCACCCCAGCGGGGCGCGGTACCGGGTCACCGACGACCGGGAGCCGGCGCCGCTGCTGCCCTGGATCGCCGCCGCGCTGGAGGAGGAGCCGGCCAACGCCGAGGTGGTGGAGCTGCCGGTCCTGCACAACACCCCGGCGCCCGGCTCCCGGCTGGAGAACGCCGACCGGGGGGAGCGCACCTTCACCGAGGACCAGGCGCGGCGCTACATCGCCGCCGAGTGCCTGGCCCCGCTGCTGGCCGCGCAGGAGGGCGACCGCAACGAGCAGCTGAACCGCTCGGCGGTGGTGCTCGGGCACTTCGTCCCGGAGTTCATGGGCGACGACCTGGAGCGGGCGGTGGAGTTCCTGATCCCGCACGCGCTGACCATCGGGCTGGACCGGGCGGAGATCCGCCCGACCGCGCTGTCCGGGCTGCGCCGGGGTGCCGCCGAGCCCTACACGAAGGTGTCCGTCCTGGACCCGGCGCCCGCCGACCCGGACGGGGCCCCCGAGGGCGGCCAGGAGGCGCTGCGCTCCCTGGTGGCCCGTCAGTGGGCGGCCGAGCAGTTCGCTCGGCAGAACGGCGCTCAGAGCCCGGAACCGGGCTCCACGTCGCTGGCCGACCTGCTGGCCGAGGAGCTGGAGGGGGAGGACTGGCGGATCAGCGGGCTCTGGCCCGCCGGCGGGAAGGTGCTGCTGGCCGCCCCGCGCAAGACCGGCAAGACCACGCTGATCGGCAACCTGGTGCGGTCGCTGGTGGACGGGGACCCCTTCCTGTCCACCGAGCAGTTCGCCACCGAGGTCAGCGGGCGCACCGTGGTCATCCTGGACTTCGAGATGACCCGCCGGCAGCTCCAGCGGTGGATGCGGGACCAGGGCATCCAGAACACGGCCAGCGTCCACGTGGAGCTGCTGCGGGGGAAGCGGTGGGATCCCACCGACCCGCGGGAGCGCGCGCGGTGGGCGGCGTACCTGAAGGACCTGAACGCCGGGGTGCTGATCATCGACCCGGCCGGGCCGGTGGTCGCCTCCCTGGACCAGGACGAGAACGAGAACGGGGCAGTGCGGCGGTTCCTGCACTCCCTGGACGCCCTGGTGGCCGAGTCCGGCGCCGATGAGCTGTTCGTGGCCCACCACACCGGGTGGGGCGGCGAGCGGTCCCGAGGCGCCTCGGCGTGGGAGGACTGGCCGGACGCGATCTGGCGCCTGGCCGGGGAGGTCCCGGAGACCTTCTTCGGGGCGCTCGGGCGCGACGTGGACCAGGCCGCCCGGGAGCTGGTCTTCGACCCGGCCAGCCGGCGCTACAGCCTCGGGGACTCCACCCGGGCGCAGGCGAAGGTCAGCCGGGACGTGGAGCTGGTCGGCCGGATCGTCGCCGCCCAGCCGATGATCGGGAAGAACCAGCTGCGCGAGGCGCTGCGGGCGAAGGGGATGGCGTCCACGCAGCGCCAGACCGAGGCGGTGGACGCGGCCATCGGGGAGACCGTGCACACCCACCGGGGGCTGAAGAACGCGGTGCTGCACGGCTCCACCGGCCAGTGCTTCCCCGGCTGCCCGGGGGCCACCGATACCAGTAATACCTAACAATCCTCACCGATACTGGTATCACTCGCTCCACCAGTACTACTACCTATAAGTAGTACTGGTGGAGCACTGGTCAGGACATGATCAACACGGGAGCAGTACTGGTATCGCTCGGGGAGGCGTTCGCGACCGATCGTCAACCGGTCGCGAACGGTGAGGTAAGATCACCAGCGCAGCACTGGCCGACCGATCGGAGCCCGTCATGGCCGACCGCTACACCGAGACCGAGGTCCGGGAGCAGATCGCCGCCGTGGTCGCGCTGAAGGACCAGCACTGGTCGCACTCCCGCATCGCCGAGCACCTGGGCATCAGCAAGTCCACCGTGCACGAGCGGGCCGGCCAGGGAGCGCTGGCCGAGGAGCGCCGGGACGTCGGCCAGGCCAACGTGGTCCGCAGGGCCGCCACCGCCGACCTCACCCGGTGGGCGCAGGAGAACCGGGACGCGTACGCGAAGTCCGACCGCACCGTCCAGGACGTCCACCGCGCCACCCTGTCCGCCGTCCGGATCTGGGACAGCCTGACCCGCATCTGGGGTGCCGCGCTGCCCATCCGCGTGGCCATCGGGCCCGACCTCGGGGACCCGCCGGGGGTGGACCCGGTGATGACCGAGGCCATCCAGAACGCGCTGGACAGGCTCTGCCTGTCGCCGGAGGACTGCGGTCGGGACGACGGGCCGTGCCCGGCCGTCGCCGGAACCGGGCGCTGTCGCGCAGCTTCGGAGGCCGAGCACCAGCCCGAGCGCAGGGGCTTTTTGGCCGCGGACCCGACGTACCGATGAGCTACAGCTGGCGTGGCGGCAGCACCTCGGCGTGGCGCAAGGTGCGTGCGCGGGTGCTGCTGGCCAACCAGCAGGACAACGGGGGGAGGTGCACGCTGGCCATCGGGGGGGTGTGCACCGGGCAGGCGGACACCGTCCACCACGTGCTGGGTAGGCGCGCGACCGGCGACGATGAGCGCTACCTGGCAGCTGTGTGCGCAGCCTGCAACCTGCACGTCGGTGACCCCGGGCGCATCAGTCCTGGGCACAGCACCAGCACAGACTGGCGACGATTCCCACGCTGATCATGCGCAGATGACAGCAGATCGCAAGGTCAAAGCACACGAGATCCTAACCCCGAAGGTAGGCATTCCCTCACCTTCGGGGTTGCTTTTCGTCACCTCAACGTGAGCGATTCCTAACCCCGGAG
>Ga0247820_10000740_pt1 | contig 17979 bp, 17 predicted proteins | sample 13C_Glucose_Day1_2_FD_192480 | JGI IMG/M metagenome (GOLD analysis project Ga0247820, IMG submission 192480) | Soil microbial communities from agricultural site in Penn Yan, New York, United States - 13C_Glucose_Day14 | ecosystem: Environmental > Terrestrial > Soil > Agricultural land | place...
TCTGTAGGAGCGGCCTTGTGCCGCGAATGGGCCGCAAAGCGGCCCCGGCGATCATTGCATTAACGCTGAAATCCTGGGGTCGCTAGGCGGCCCTTTCGCGGCACAAGGCCGCTCCTACACAGGGGAACGTGTCGGCCTGAAGCTATGCGCGTAGTGCCAGGGTAATTACCACCGTCAATTCCAGCAGTTCCAACAGCGCCCCGGCCGTGTCCCCTGTGGTTCCACCCAAGCGACGGCACATCAGCTTACGCAGCCACACGAATACCACCAACGCCGCCAGCAGTGGCCACAGCACCGCCCAGCCTCCCAGCGCCAGTCCGGCCAGCGCAGAAACCAACAATACCCAGATCGCGCCGCGCCGGGGCAGGTGTTCGGCCAGGGCCGCACCCAACCCACCCGCACGCACGTAAGGCGTGCCGAGAAACAGCCCAAGCATCGCCGCCCTTCCCACCACCGGCGCCAGTACCAGCAGGCCGCCAGCGCCCCGCTCGACCAGCACCCAGAGGGCACAGAACTTCAGCAGCAGCACCAGCACCAGCGTGACCACGGCAATCGGCCCGCTGCGCGGGTCCTTCATGATCTGCAAAGTGCGCTCGCGATCACCGAAGCCCCCCAGCCATGCGTCGGCGCTGTCAGCCAGGCCGTCCAGGTGCAGCCCGCCGCTGAGCAGCACCCACAGCGCCAGCAGCAAGGCCGCGTGCAAGGGCGCCGCGGTGCCTTGCAGCAGATGGCTGGCCAGCCACAACAACAGGCCGAACAGCAGCCCCACCAGCGGATAGCACAGCAGCGAACGCCCCATCTCGCGAGGCTCCGGCATGCCCGGCAAGCGTACCGGCAAGCTACTGAGGAACTGCAGGGCGATCCAGAACGGCAGCATCTCAACCCACCTCGCGCATCTGGCCGTCGTTCTCCAGCATCAGGCGAGCCAGCATGCCATGCCCGACCTCGACCTGAAGCAATTGCTCACGCGGCAAGCCACGTGCCCGCGCCAGGAGAAGACGCATCACCCCGCCATGGGTGACCATCAGCACGCGCTTGCCTGCGTACGCACGGCGCATGCCCTCGACCGCCGCCAGCACCCGTTCGGCAAAGGCCAGCACCGACTCGCCGCCCGGCGGGGTGAACGCATACGGGTCATTCCAGAACTGCCCCAGGGCATCGGCGTCAACCTGCATGATCTGCGCGGCGCTTTGCCCTTCCCACTCGCCGAAGTGCAGCTCGCGCACACCGGCCTCGCGCAGCACCGGCAAGTTCAGGCGCGCACCCAGCTCATCGGCGAACGCCGCACAGCGCTGCAACGGCGAACTGACCAGCACATCCCAAGGGCCGGCCTCGGCGACAGCCTGGCGCATCTGCGCCCAGCCAGTCTCGGTCAGGGCGTCGTCGAGGCTGCCGCGCAAGCCGCCACCCAGTTCCGTCTCGCCATGGCGCAGCAGTTCGAGGATCATGCCGGGCGATCCGCCACCGCCGCCTCGGCGAAGGTCGCCATCTGTCCGTGCAGGGCGCAGGCCAGGCGGATCAGCGGCACCGCCAGCGCCGCGCCGCTGCCCTCGCCCAGGCGCAGCCCCAGGACCAGCAGCGGCTCGGCCTCCAGGGCCGCCAGCAGGGCCTTGTGCCCCGGCTCGGCGCCCTGGTGGGCGAACAGCAACCACGGCAGGCACTGTGGATTGAGGCGTACCGCCGCCAGGGCGGCGACACTGCAGATGAAGCCATCGACCAGCACTGCCACGCCATGCTGGGCGCACGCCAGGTAGGCACCGGCCAGGGCGGCGATCTCGAAGCCGCCGACACAGGCCAGCGCCTGCAGCGGCTGGTCGGCGCGCAGGCCGTGCAGCACCAAGGCACGTTCGATCACTTCGGCCTTGTGCCGCACGCCGGCGCTGTCCAGGCCGGTGCCCGGCCCGCTCAGCTCACGCGCCGGGCAGCCCAGCAACGTACTGGCCAGCGCCGCCGCTGCGGTGGTGTTGCCGATGCCCATTTCGCCGCCGATAAACAGCTGGGCGCCGTTATCGAGTGCGCGCAAGGCGCTGTCGCGACCGGCCTGCAACGCCGCAGCCAGTTGCGCGTCGGTCATCGCCGGCTGACGGGCGAAGTTGGCGGTGCCGGGCCCGAGGTTCAGGTGATGGACACCGGGCAGTTGCAGGGTCGGGTCGATGGTACCGAGGTCGACCACTTCCAGTTGAGCATCCAGTTGGCGCGCCAGCACGCTGATCGCCGCGCCACCGCCGACGAAGTTGCGCAGCATCTGCCCGGTCACCGCCTGTGGATAGGCGGAGATGCCCTCCTCCACCACGCCATGGTCACCGGCAAAGACCGTGATGGCGATGCGTTCCAGGCTGGGACGCTCGCGCCCTTGCAGGCCGGCCAGGCGGATTGCAAGGTCTTCGAGCTGGCCGAGGGAGCCGGCCGGCTTGGTCAGTTGCTGCTGACGGGCGCGGGCCTGGTCCATGGCGGCGGTGTCGAGGGGTTGGCAGGCATCACGCCACCACATCTGGGTCATAGGGCAGGTCCTTTGAGCATGAGAGGGAGGCCGGCCACGGTCAACACCACGCGCTGGCAGCGTTCGGCCACAGCCTGGTGCAGCGTGCCCGCCAGGTCGACGTAGCGACGGGTCAGTTTTCCCATGGGCACCACGCCCAGGCCGGTTTCGTTGCTGACCAGGATGACGGTGCCCGGCAACTGCGCCAGGCACTCGAGCAGTGCGTCGCGCTCCTGCGCCAAGCGCAGGTCATCCTCGAGCATCAGCAGGTTGGTCAGCCACAGGGTCAGGCAGTCCACTAGCAGACAGCGTCCTTCGGCGGCTTCGGCACGCAGTACATCAGCCAGCGCCACGGGCTCCTCCACCAGCCCCCAATGGGCCGGACGGCGCTCGCGGTGCAGGCGCACGCGTTCATTCATCTCGCCATCCAGCGGCCGGCTGGTGGCGATGTAGGTCACCGACAGGCCGCTGGCCTCGGCCAGTTGCTCGGCCAGGCGGCTCTTGCCCGAACGGGCGCCGCCGAGGATCAGGTTGCGCATGTCAGACGACTCCACACAGTTGGCGCAGGCGCGCGGTGTCCAGGTGCTGCTCGACCAGGTCGGCCAGGCGCTCGATATCGCGTTCGCGCAGGGCCTCGTAGTCGATGGGCTGCACATCGGCCAAACCTGCCCAGCGCAGCAGCGCGGCGCACGACTGGCTGCCCTCGAACAGGCCATGCAGGTAGGTGGCGAGGATCTGTCCGTCGGCGCTTATGGCGCCGTCGGCACGGCCATCGGCCAGTTGCACCGCCGGACGCTCCAGCGCCGGCCCCTGAGTGACACCGGCATGGATCTCGTAACCCGACACCGGGCTCTGTTCGAGGTACAGCGTGCCTGTGACATTGCGCAGTTGCTTCTCGGCCTCCAGCACGGTGCTGTAGGCCAGCAGGCCGAGGCCCGCACTGGAGCCGGCGGGCCCTTCCAGGCCCAGTGGGTCATGCACCTGCTCGCCGAGCATCTGCAGGCCGCCGCAAATGCCGATGAGCTTGCCGCCGTAGCGCAGGTGCCGGGCGATGGCGGTGTCCCAGCCACGCTCGCGCAGTTGCGCCAGGTCGCCGCGCACGCTCTTGGAGCCTGGCAGGATGATCAGGTCGGCGGGCGGGATCGGCTGGCCCGGGCCGATGAACTGCAGGTCCACCTGCGGATGCAGGCGCAGCGGGTCGAAGTCGGTGTGGTTGCTGATCCGCGGCAGCACCGGGACGATCACCTTGAGCACGCGCTCGCCCTTCGTCCCCTGGCGGGTATCGATACCGTCCTCGGCCTCCAGGTGCAGGTCGGTGACATAGGGCAGCACCCCCAGCACTGGCTTGCCGGTGCGCTGCTCCAGCCAGTCCAGGCCCGGTTGCAGCAAGGCGATGTCGCCACGGAAACGGTTGATGACAAAGCCCTTGACCCGCGCCTGTTCGCTTGCCGACAGCAGCTCCAGGGTGCCGACCAGGTGGGCGAACACGCCGCCCCGGTTGATATCGGCCACCAGGATCACCGGGCAGTCGACCGCCTCGGCGAAGCCCATGTTGGCGATGTCGCCGGCCCGCAGGTTGATCTCCGCCGGGGAGCCGGCACCTTCGACCATCACTACCGGATAGGCTGCGCTCAGGCGCTCGTGGGACGCCAGCACCGCCTGCATGGCGATGGCCTTGTAGTCGTGGTAGGCGACGGCGTTCATGCTGGTCACCGCGCGGCCATGGACGATCACCTGGGCACCAGTATCGCTGTTGGGCTTGAGCAGCACCGGGTTCATGTCGGTGTGCGGCGCCAGCCGGCAGGCCTGGGCCTGCACCGCCTGGGCGCGGCCGATCTCGCCGCCGTCGGCGGTCACGGCGCTGTTGAGGGCCATGTTCTGCGGCTTGAACGGCACCACGGCAACGCCCTGGCGCAGCAGCCAGCGGCACAGGGCGGTGACCAGCGTGCTCTTGCCGGCATCGGAGGTGGTGCCTTGCACCATGAGGGTGGTCATGCCGATTCCTTCTGGTAGTCCGCCAGGGCCTGGGCCAGACGTTGTTCGTCCGCCGCCGTGGCAGGCAGGCCGAAACGCAGCGCGGGCGGCTGCTCGAACAAGCGCACCAGGATGCCACGGCGGGCGAGAAATTCATGCAGGTGCGCGGCACGCTCATCACGCACGTACTGGAACAGGTCGCAGCCACCGCTGGGTGGCAGGCCTGCACCATCAAGCAAGGTGGCCATACGCTGGCTGGCCTGGGCGCAACGGGCAATTTGTGCCTGGTGCGCCGCGTCGTCGGCAAAACACGCCTGCCCCAGCTCACGGGTCGGGCCGCTGACGGTCCAGGGCCCGAGTGCCTCGGCCAGGCGTCGCAGCACATCCACCTGGGCGACGACAAACCCCAGCCGCACGCCGGCCAGGCCGAAGAACTTGCCGAACGAGCGCAACACGATCAAGCCCGGTTGCCCGGCCTGATCGACCACACTGTGTTCGGGCGTGTTGTCCATGAAGGCTTCGTCCACCAGCAGCCAGCTACCGCGCTCGGCCAGGCGCGTATGCCAGGCCAGCAGGCGTTCGCGGGTCACCCGGCGGCCAGTGGGGTTGTTGGGGTTGACCAGCACCAGCACGTCGAGGCTGTCGAGCACGTCCTCGACCTCGGTCTCGTCCAGTTCGACCAGCGTGTGCCCTGCCCGTGCCCAGGCATGCGGATGCTCGGCATAGCACGGCGACAGGACCCCGACCCGCCCGACCGGGCGCAAGTACGGCAAGGCCTGGATCGCCGCCTGGGAACCGGCCACCGCCAGCAACGGCTGCGCGCCGTAGTACTGCCGCGCCGCCGCCTCCAGGCCATCCTCGGTCTCCGGCAGGCGGGCCCAGGCCTCCAGCGGAATCGGCGGTATCGGGTAAGGCCATGGCGCGATACCGCTGGACAGGTCGAGCCACTGCTCCCGAGGGATGGCGTACTGTTTCACCGCCCGCAGCAGGCGGCCACCGTGTTCAAGCATTCAGATAGGCTCCCACGCAGATCAACAGCACCCACAGCCACACGCCGCGCTGCACCAGGCTCCAGCCGCGCTCGATGGCATCGGCGTCGGCCATTGACCCTTCACCCAGGCGCGGCCGTTCGTGCAACTCGCCGTGATACACCGCCGGGCCGCCCAGCTCCACGCCCAGCGCACCGGCCCCCGCCGCCATCACCGGGCCGGCGTTCGGGCTGTCCCACAGCGGCGCCTGGCTGCGCCAGCAGGCCAGGGCCAGGCGGGTCTTGCCCAGCAGCGCATAGGTCAGCGCCACCAGCCTGGCGGGAATATAGTTCAGGCCATCGTCGATGCGCGCCGCGCACCAGCCAAAGCGCTCGAAGCGCTCGTTGCGATAGCCCCACATCGCGTCCAGGGTATTGCTCAGGCGATACAGCACCACCCCCGGCGCGCCGGCCACGACGAACCAGAACAGCGCGGCGAACACCGCGTCGCTGCCATTTTCCAACACCGACTCGGTAGCCGCCCGGGCCACAGCGGGCTCGTCCAGCTCGCGGGTCTCGCGGCTGACCAGGTAACCGACGCGCCGCCGCGCCTCGGCCAGGTCGCCCTGGCGCAGCGCCTGGGCCACCGGCAGCACATGCTCGCCCAGGCTGCGCAGGCCCAGGGCGCAGTACAGCGCCAGCACATCCACCAGCCAGCCGATATACGGCAGCCACGACAGGATCAGCGCCAGCAGAGTCAGCGGCACCACGGCCAGGAACCACGCGGTAACGCCATGGCTGCGCCAGCCGCGCCCGCCGGCGTTGAAACGTTGTTCCAGGCGCGAGGCGAAGTTGCCGAAACCCACCAGCGGATGACGTCGACGCGGCTCGCCCAGCAGCGCATCCAGGGCCACGCCCGCCACGGTCAGCAAGGCCACGCTCATGGACGCTCTCCCCAATGGTTTTCGTACAGCATCTCGCTCAAGGGCCGTTGCTCGGCCCAGTCTTCCAGTACCAGCATCGGTGCCGGATAAAATTCGGTCACCGGCCCCAGGCACAGCACCGCCATGGGCTTGGCGCCGGCGGGCATGCCCAGTAGCTCGGCCAGGGCCTCGGGGTCGAACAGCGACACCCAGCCCATGCCCAGCCCTTCGGCACGCGCCGCCAGCCACAGGTTCTGGATGGCGCAGGCCAGCGAGGCCAGGTCCATCTCGGGCAAGGTGCGGCGACCGAAGACGTGCGCCTCGCGCTTGTCCATCAACGCCGCCACCAGCACTTCGGCGCAGTCGTTGATGCCTTCGACCTTGAGCTTCATGAATTCATCGGAGCGCTCGCCCAGGGCCTCGGCGGTGCGTACCCGCTCCTGCTCCACCAGCGCCTGGATCCGCTCGCGCAATGCACGCTGGCTGATCCGGATGAAGCGCCACGGCTGCATCAGGCCCACGCTGGGTGCCTGATGGGCGGCGGCGAGCAGGCGCCTGAGCAACTCGGGGGCCACCTCGCCCCCGGCGAAATGGCGCATATCGCGGCGTTCGCCAATGGCCCGGTAGATGGCCTGGCGTTCGGCTTCACTGTAGGCGTGTCGGCTCATGGTCGCAGCAGCGCCGCCGCCGCATCGGGGTTGGAGGGAAAATAGAAGTGCACGTAGGAGGCGGTCAGGCGCCCCAGGCGATAGACCGCCTCGTTGCCCCGCCCACCGTTGGGGCTCAGGCCACGGGCGATCGGCGCCAGCTCGGTGCTGGTCAGCGAATGGTGGTAGGTGTGGCCACGCAGGGTGCCTTCAGGCAGTTCGACCGCCTGCAGGGCCAGGGCCGCCAGGCGCTTCTGCATGGTTGCCTCGCCCGGCAGCAGGCCCAGCAGCGCGGCGCGCTCGCCCGCCACGTCGGTCAGTGCGTCGAGCAGGTAGAGCATGCCACCGCACTCGGCCAGCAGCGGCTTGCCGGCGGCATGATGGGCGCGGATCGCCTCCAGCATCGGCGCGTTGGCGGCCAGGGCCTGGTGATGCAGCTCAGGGTAGCCGCCGGGCAGGTAGAGGCTGTCCACCACGGGAAGCTCGCGATCATGCACCGGCGAGAAGAACTCCAGCTGCGCACCGAGGCCGCGCAGCAGGTCGAGGTTGGCACCGTAGGTGAACGCAAAGGCTTCGTCGCGGGCCACGCCGATGCGCACCCCGGTCAGCGACGAGGTCACGCTCACCGGCTCAGGCCCGGCAAAACTGACCGGTGGCGGCAACGCGGCATCGCAGCTGGCACCGAGCGCTTCGGCGGCAGCGTCCAGGCGGGCATCCAGATCGTTCAACTCGCTGGCCTGGACCAGGCCAAGGTGGCGGCTGGGCAGCTCGATGCCGCGCTCGCGGGACAACCCGCCGTACCAGCGCAGGCCTTCGGTCAGGCTACCTTCGAGCAGTTGCGCATGGCGCAGGCTGCCGACCCGGTTGGCCAGCACCCCGGCGAATGGCAGGTCGGGCTGGTAGCGCGCCAGGCCCAGGGCCAGGGCACCAAAGGTCTGGGCCATGGCCGTGCCGTCGATCACCGCCAGCACCGGCACGCCGAAGTGGCGTGCCAGGTCGGCGCTTGACGGGGTACCGTCGAACAGGCCCATCACGCCTTCGATCAGGATCAGGTCGGCCTCGCCCGCCGCTTCCCACAACAGGCGACGACTTTCCTCGGCGCCAATCATCCACAGGTCGAGCTGGTAGACCGGCGCGCCGCTGGCGCGCTCCAGGATCATCGGATCGAGAAAGTCAGGCCCGCACTTGAACACCCGCACCTTGCGCCCGAGGTTGCGGTGCAGGCGAGCCAGGGCGGCGGTGACCGTGGTCTTGCCCTGGCCCGAGGCAGGGGCCGCGATCAGCACGGCGGGACACTGGCGCGACTCACTCACAGTTCGACGCCCTTCTGCGCGCGGATACCGGCCTGGAAGGCGTGCTTGAGCATGCCCATCTCGGTGACGGTGTCGGCCAGTTCGATCATTTCCGGCTTGGCGGCGCGACCGGTGACGATCACATGCTGCATCGGTGGACGGGCCTGGATATCCGAAAGCACCTGATCGAGGTCCAGGTAGCCATGTTTGAGGGCGATATTCAGCTCATCGAGCACGACGAACTGGATCGACGAGTCCTGCAGCAACTGCCGCGACACCGCCCAGGCTGCCTCGGCGGCGGCAATGTCACGCTGGCGGTCCTGGGTTTCCCAGGTAAAGCCCTCGCCCATCACGTGGTAGCGCACCTGCTCGGGGAAACGACGGAAGAACAGCTCCTCGCCGGTACTGTTGCGGCCCTTGATGAACTGCACCACGCCGCATTGCATGCCGTGGCCCAGGGCGCGGGCGAGCATGCCGAAGGCCGAGCTGCTCTTGCCCTTGCCATTGCCGGTCAGCACCAGCAGCAGGCCGCATTCGTTGGGGGAATTGGCGATGCGCTCGTCGATGATCGCCTTCTTGCGCTGCATGCGCGCCAGGTGACGTTCGTCGCGTTCGATGGATTCGCTCATCAGGGGTCTCCGCAGGCTGTCGCGGCGGCGGCGACAGATAAAAGGCAGGCAGACGAGGAGCGCGCAGGGGGCATGGCAACGGCCACATCGCACCGCGCATCACCCTCCGTGATGCCGTTTGGCAGTGACAGGCCGGTCTCCGGGCTCATGAGCGGGCGCAGGCCCTGGCCACGCGCCTTCCCGGACTTGGAAATCCAGTGGCCTTGCGTAACCGTCGACTCATCTACCGTTGCGGGGGCAGCGCCGGGCTCGCGCCTGCTGGCGCCCACCGGCTTCCCAGTTTCACCCTGCCGAACCGCGGCTCGCAGGGCACCTGAAACACGCCGCGAAGGTTAGAGGGTTGAATCGGGAGCGTCAATCGAACGAGGGCCGATCTGGCCTGGATCAATGGCCGATCCGCCAGCTTGTGCCACACTCAAAGCAGTGATATCACATAGCCACCATTTTATCGGCTGACCTCGATCACAATGACAAGGAGAGCGCAGCATGCAAGGCCTGATCATCAACAACCCGCGCCTGGAGTTCCTGCGCCCGGCTCTGGAACGCTGGGTCGACTGCATCGACCGCTTCAACCAGCTGCAGGGCGACAACGAGGCACCCTACTGGCACGGCACCGCCGCCAACGTCGGCCTGCTCGCCGCGGCCGCCTGGCAGGGTGAGCTGGTGGCGCTGGAACGGCACATGAGCAAGAAGCAGCGCGACGAGGGCGAGCGCGATGGGCGCTGCGACCTGTCGATCAGCAGCGCCGAGGAGTCGCTGTACCTGCACGCCGGCCAGCGCTGGCCGCGTATCGCCCGCCTCGACCTGACGGCGGCCCTGCAGGAAACCGCCGCCCCGGCCAAGCCGATAGCCTATGGCAGCCAGCTCAAGGCCGGGGCGTTGTTCGTCACCCCGTGGAAGGCCGGCCAGCATGCCAGCCCCGAGGAATTGCAGGACCTGGTGGACGACCTGCAAAAGCACACGGCCTGCGCGATAACCTGGTACTTCCCATATGCCTACCGCAAGCTGCATAACGAACTGGGACAGTACTATCCCGGGGTGGCATTGCTGCTCAAGCAGGCTTGATCGGCGCCGCCTCAGTTGGCAGCGGCAGCCGGCGGGTCGACGGGAAAGAAACGCTCTGCCAGCCCAGGCGTCCTGAATCGCACCTTGTAGGCCTGTTCGTCGAACAACAGGCCTGTGCGCAGATCGTAGACAGGCCCGACAGCAGGCTTGGGCACCTGCTGGAGCGTGACATGGACGAAGCGATAGTGCTCACCGTAGACCTGCTCCAGGTTGTCGATCCGGAAGTAGTGGCCCGGCAGGAACAGGGTCTCCCCTTCGTCCCAGTAAAGCGAGAATGCGCTGATCGGCGTGCCCTCCTGGTAACGCCCCAGGGGCAGCTCGAACACCACCGACGTGTCGTCGAACACCCCCGGCAGGTGACCGGGTGCATTGACCGAAGGTTGCGAGGCGAACTCGGCGACCTTGTAGGGATTCTCGGTAAACGAGGTCAGGTCGGTATTGACCAGCACATCGCCAACCCGTATCCGGCCATTGCGATAGTGTTCGCCACTGGTGCCACGAGAAGCATGCCCGCCACGATACAGGCTCACCTCACTGCTCTCGGGCAGTTGCTCCAGGGTATCGGCCAGCTTGGCGATGTAGTCATCCTCGTCGCCATAGCGGTACGTGCCTGAGCGGAACACATCGTTCACCCTCGACTCGTCGCTGGTGTAGTACTCGATCAACGAATTGAAGTACTCGCGATCGTAACGGTAGGAATACTGGACAACGCCCTCCATCCGCACGCAATCCAGGCCATGCTCGTCCAGCTCGGGAACCTGGTCGCGCGCCAGGCGTGGAATAGGCTGGGGCTCCAGCAATGCCTTCTGGCGGTGCAAGGCATTGGCGGAAAACGCCTTGGCCCGCGCGTCATCCACCACCACGTGGCGGTTCCAGAAGCGCGAGGTGGCGCTGGGCATGCCTTCGACGACGGGAGGCGCGCCACCGGCCAGCCGCGGCGGCACCAGCAGCTCCCATTCGTTACCGTCGTTCAGGCGCACCGGGTACAGGGGGCCAAAGGCAAAGGGATTATGCGCGGGCACCACCTGCCAGACCCGCAGCTCATGGTTGTAGCGCACCCGGTAGGACAGGCCGTTGAGCATGATCCAACAGCTGCCGTGCGCATCGACCCTGATACCCCGCAAGCGCCCGCTGCCTTGCAACTCCCCCCTCGGCAACACGTTGCTCTCTCGTCCTTCCACCGGCAGCGTGGCGGTCTGCGCCACCTGCCAGCGCTCCAGGTGCACATCCATCTCGCCGGCCGGCGTTTCATAGGCCAGTGAGGCAAAGCTCGACTGAAACCCCAGATCGACCATGTTCAAGGCGGCGAACAGGCTGTCGAGCATGGCATCGCGCAGGGCGCTCTTGCGGCTCTGCTCATCCGCGGCATGCAACGCCGCATCGATGTCCAGGCCCACCTTGCCCAGGCTTGCCCCCAGCAGCATCAGGGTCATTGGCCAACCGAGCGGGGCAAAGCCGCCGAACACCTTGATGAAGACAGACAGGTAACCGCTCCACATCGCCTTGCGCAGGTCGGCATTGCCCAGCATCGCTGCGGCGTTGTCATTCATCTCGCCGGTGGCCTGGCTGGCCAGGTAGGTGAAGATATCGTCGCTGATCGGCCTTTTCAGGTAACCGAGCAACACCCGTGCCGCTTGCTCGCTCGCACTGTTGGCGATGCTTAGCAGGTGGGTCCTCACCGAGTGGGCGCGCGCGGGATCGCGGGCATCGGTGTGCGCCGCCTTGACGTAGCTGGCCAGGGTGTCGGCATCCTGCAACTGTTCACGCAGCCAGCCCGCCATGGCCTGCTCGGAGTCGAAGCTCTTGAACGCGTCGCTCGCCCAAGGGCGGTACAGCAGCGTCCGCCCCGTGTCGGTCGCAAAGCTGTAGAGGCAACCACGATCGCCGCGATCGAGCACGTAGCGACAGGCCGAAAACGGGTGCGTGGTGCTGGCCTGTTTCAGCTTGTCCAGGGTCGGCAGCACGCCGCCCTGCAGGCCGTCGGCGACCATCGCCCGCAGCAGCGTCCAGTCGCTTCGACTGATACGTCCGGCCCGCACCGCGCCCGCCCCCTGCCCCAGCAGGTTGACCTTGGCCAGTACGCGAAAATGCTGCGAGTAGGTGTTCCAGAAGCGGCTGATCGCGCCGCGGTAGGCAACGGCGAAGTCCAACGCCCAGAGATCCTCCTGGACCTTGCTGGCAAGCATTGGCACTTCATTGTGTTCGTCGAAACGATCGGCCTGCCGACCCTGGCGGTAGAAACCACCGTACAGGTCGAGTTCGTCGGTCGCTTCCTGGAAATGCGCATCGAAGCGCTTGATCACCAGCTCGACCAGGTGCATCGACTTCAGCGGCGGGCCGCTGTGCTGCCAGCCGGTGAAACTGCGGTGACTGGAACTGGCGGTGGCGAACTGGTGCCACCAGATGAACCGTGGATCGATCGGCTTGCCCGTGTGCTTGAGCACGATGCGTTGCGCATGCTGGGAGGCCAGCACATAGGGGTCGGGGTATTCGCGAATGATCTCGTCGACCAGGCGTACCAGCGGCCGCCCCGCGTCCAACGCCTCGAGACTGCGCTCCACACGCTCCTTGATACTGCTCATGATCCACTCCCGGGATGTCGTTGTCGGACGGACATCCTGGCTCGACGGGAAATGGCAGACGCGGTAGAAGATTGTCGCAGCACCCGCGAAGGCGGTGGATCCTATGACGCGATTGCGGGTAAATCCGCTCCCACAGGCTTAATGAAGCGCCATCAAGGATTCTGCGCCAGGTGGCCCGGCGGCAGTACGCGCTTGGCCTGGAGGTAGGCCTTGGCCCAGTAGCTGTTGGACAGGTAGTCCAGGCGCACGGTCCCGCCCGTCGACGGCGCGTGCACGAAGCGCCCTTCACCGACGTAGATGCCGGCGTGGCTGACCTGCGAACCGCCGCTGGTGGCGAAGAACACCAGATCGCCCGACTGCAGCGCATTGATATCCACGTTCGGCGCGCGCATGACGATCATCTCGCGGGTCGAGCGCGGCAGGCTGATACCCGCCGCGTCACGGTAGACGTAGCCGATCAGGCCGCTGCAATCGAACCCGGCATCCGGCGTGTTGCCCCCCCAGCGATACGGGGTGCCCACCAGGCCGATGGCGCGGAACAGCACATCGTCCGCCGCCGGCGATGAAGGCGCCTGATTGAACACCATCGGCTGTTTGGGCATGGGCGCCGGCGCAGGTGCACGGCTGGAACAGGCCGCGAGCAGGGCCAGCAGGGAGAGGAATGCGAAGCGCGCCAACATCGCCATGATGCGAACGTCCTGTCAGGAACCCTGCGGCCACGGCCGAAGGTCGAAAAGAGTTGAGAATTTAGATTAGACGCTTTCTGTAAATGCGCACGGCGGCGAGCTTTTCAGCTACGCCGCCGTGCGAGATTACAGCATTTTGATATCAAATCAATTGCGCGAGATCGTGGTCGGCGCCATGGCGAGCGCGCGTTTGGCCTCGATGAAGGTCTTGCTCCAGTAGCGATCGCCCAGGCTGTCGATGCGCACGCCACCGCTGCGGCGGCTGCTGGAGTGGATGAACTGGTTGTCACCCAGGTAGATGCCGGCATGGCTGACGCGGCCACGGCCGTTGGTGCTGAAGAACAGCAGGTCGCCGGGCTTGAGCTTGTTGCGGGCGACCTTGGGCGCGTCGACATTGATCATCTCGCGGGTCGAGCGTGGCAGGTTCATGCCCGCCTCTTCGCGGAACAGGTAGCCGATGAAGCCGCTGCAATCGAAGCCGGACTTCTCGGAGGTGCCGCCGAAGCGGTAGCGGGTACCGATCAGGGCCATGCCGCGTTCGAGAATGCTGTCGGCCAGCACAGGCAGCTGGTACGGCTTGCTGTTGCTGGAGAAGGCCTCGAGGTCGTCTTCGCTGGCCAGTTCTTCCTCGGTGAATACGGAAGAGGCGGAAGCCTTGGCCTTGACCGATTGCTCGGCGGCCACGCGGTGATCCTGCGAGGGTGCGACCGGGCCGGTGGAGGCGCAGCCGTAAAGTAGGGTGACAAGTGCAAGTGGCACGAGGGGTGCGAAGCGCTTCAGCATGGGCACGACCGTGTCTGTAGTCCTTTAGAAGGGGGAAACTATGCCTTCTATCGGACTCATTTGCAAATTTTATCGAAAAAGATGTGACTTTTCCGTTTTGGCGCTCTGGCACCGTGTTCTCAGGGTCACCAGCCGAGGGTTTCCTTGAGGAACGGGATGGTCAGCTTGCGCTGCGCCTGCAGGGAGGCCTGGTCGAGGCGCTCGAGCAGGTCGAACAGCGCGCTCATGCTGCGCGTACCGCGGGTGAGGATGAAGTGGCCGACTTCGTCGGTCAGGTGCAGACCGCGGCGCGAAGCACGCAGTTGCAAAGCGCGCAGCTTGTCCTCGTCGGACATCCCGCGCATCTGGAAGATCAGTGCCAAGGTCAGCCGCGACTTCAGGTCGGCCAGCTTGATCGGCAGCTCCCGCGGCGAACTGGACGCCGCCAGCAGCAAGCGTCGGCCGCTGTCGCGCAGGCGGTTGAACAGGTGGAACATGGCTTCTTCCCAGTCCGCCTTGCCGGCAATCACATGCAGGTCGTCGATGCACACCAGCTCGTACTGTTCCAGGCGGTCGAGCAGTTCGACGCCGCGATCGAGCAGTTGCGCCAGGGGCAGGTAGACGGCGGGCTCACCCAACTGCTGGAAACGGTGGGTGGCGGCCTGCAACAGGTGGGTGCGGCCCACGCCCTGCTTGCCCCACAGGTAGATGAGGCTCTCGGTCCAGCCGGCGTCGGCTTCGCACAGCCGCTCGACATAGCCCAGTGCCGCGGCATTGGCGCCGGGGTAGTAGTTGATGAAGGTGGCGTCGTCGCGCAGACGCACACCCAGGGGCAACTGGATCGGTTTCATGCTCGCGGGCGGTCGCGGGGACCACAGGGGGCCTTTGATGAACAGTGTGCAAAGTCTATACCCGCAACGCGGACGGCACAATCGGCGAGGGGAATAGCGCAAGTAAAATCAATTAGTTGCACTACTTTTAAAGCATCGCGGGGCAAGCCCGCTCCCACGCTGGTACCCCTCACAGGTCGGCGTGGGAGCGGGCTTGCCCCGCGATGGGTCATAGCTCCGGGTCGATCTCCCCGGCATACATGTCCGATTCCTTATACAGGTCATGCACATGCCGCAGCAGTACCATGATCACCGCCGCCACCGGCAACGCCAGCAACACCCCGGTGAAACCAAACAGCTCACCGCCGGCCAGGATCGCGAAGATCACCGCCACCGGGTGCAGGCCGATGCGGTCGCCTACCAGCAGCGGCGTCAGCACCATGCCTTCGAGGGCCTGCCCGACCATGAACACCGCAACGATGCCCAGCATCGGGTAAAGCTCGCCGCCGAACTGGAACAACCCGGCGACCAGCGCCGCGCCGATGCCGATGATGAAGCCCATGTACGGCACGATCGCCGCCAGCCCCGCGAGCATGCCGATCAGCAGGCCCAGCTCCAGACCCACCAGCATCAGGCCGCTGGAATAGATGACGCCCAGCGCCAGCATCACCAGCAACTGCCCGCGCACGAACGCCCCCAGCACCTCATGGCACTCGCCGGCCAGCCCCACCACCTGCGGCTCGCGCTGGCGCGGCAGCAGGCTGCGCAGCTTGGCCATCATCAGGTCCCAGTCGCGCAGCAGGTAGAAGCCCACCACCGGGATCAGCACCAGGTTGGCCAGCCAACCGATCAGCGCCAGGCTCGAGGCGGTGGCCTGGGACAGCAGCACGCCGACGATGTCGGTGGTCTGGCCCATGTGCTCGCCGATGGCGGCCTTGATCTTGTCGAATTTCCAGAAACCATCGGCCAGGCCCAGGCGGCTCTGCACCCAGGGCAGTGCCACATGCTGCAACCAGTCGAGCATCTGCGGCGCCAGCTCGTACAGGCGCAGCAACTGCTTGGCCAGCATCGGCACCAGCACCAGCAGCAGGGCCAGGAAGATCAGGGTGAACAGGCTGAACACCACCACCACGCCCCAGGTGCGTGAAAGGCCGAGCCGCTCCAGGCGATCCACCAGCGGGTCGGCCAGGTAGGCCAGCAGAATGCCCACCAGGAACGGCGAGAGGATGTTGTGCAGGAAGTACAGCAGCACGGCGACCACAAAAGCCGCGCCCAACCAGATCCAGCGACGCATATCAATCATTCAAGTATTCCTTACCAGCGAAAACGCAGGCCGTCGAACGGCTTGGCGGCGGTGGCCGGCGGCGTTGCGCCGGCCGGGTCCTGCGCGCTCGGCACAGGTGTGGCGGGAGCAGGCTCGGCGGACAGCTCCTGGAGCTTGGCCAGGCTCAACTGCGCGCGCAGGACCCGGCCGGCGGCGTTGCGCCGGCCGGGTCCTGCGCGCTCGGCACAGGTGTGGCGGGAGCAGGCTCGGCGGACAGCTCCTGGAGCTTGGCCAGGCTCAACTGCGCGCGCAGCTGTTCGCGATTGCCGCTGACGCGGTAGGTCAGGGTGCCACCATCGGCCATCTGCAGCCGCGCACCATAAGGCTCGAGCACCCGGCTCAACTCGGCGTAGCGTTGCAGGTTCATGCCCTGGACCTGCACTTGCAGGTCGCTGCTGGCGCCGGGACGGGTGACGTAACGCGGCGCCAGGCGATTGCTCACCGCCAGCAGCACGGCATCGGCCAGGGCCGCCTGGTCGGCGCCCTCGGCGCTGCCCTGCTCGCGCTGGTCGCCCAGCCACAGCTGCCATTTACCCTGCCATTTGCCGTCGGCCTCGTGGGCGTGCACCGCCAGCAGGGCATCGGCGCCATAGCGCTCGGAGGCCTCGCGCAGCGGCGCCGGGTCGTTACCTTCGAGCAGCTTGGCATTGGCCACCAGTTGCTCCTGCAGGTCGGCCAACGGCAGGCGCAGGGGCAGGCCACGGTGTTGGGCGGCCCGACGCAGGGGTTCGGCGACGGCCTGGCCATCGCCGACCAGGTTGCTGCCCTCGACGCTGTCGTTGAGCCACCAGCCAAGGATCGACGGCCGGTTGCTGCCCCACAGCGCCAGGCCAGCCTGGCGCAGGGCGCGCTCGGTGCTGCCGGGGTCGAATTCGACCAGCACCGACTCCGGCGGCCCGGCTTCGGTGCCGACCTGGTTGATGATCTGCTGCGGGTCCTTGCGCAGCGCGGCCAGTGCCGGGTTCTGCGCCGCCTTGGGATCGCCGGTCAGGCGCAGCACCAGGGTATCCAGGGCCTTGCCGGTGGCCTGGGCGCGGGCTTCGCTGCCCTGCCCTTCGACCGGTTCGCGCACCTGATACAAGCCGGAGACGGTTTCGGCCTGGGCGACGGTGCCGGCCACAGCCAGGCAGGCGCCCGCGAGGAAATTGAGAAGACGCATTGAGGATTCCTGTCCAGATGACCTTGGGGCGACACGCCCTTGCCTGTCGGCTGTGACCGCGCAACCACGGAAAATGCTCCGCGTTGCCGGCCCGTTACGTGGGTCGCCATGCCTATACCTTATACAGGCACCGGCGCGGCAACCAGTCGCACGGGGTGAAACACGGTTTTTTGACCAGATTTCCCGCCTGCCCGTCGGCCTGAGGATGGCCGCCTTGGGGCAACCCTGATAAAATCGCGCGCCTTCGCAGACCAGTGACGTACAGGCAGCCGCCGTTTCTGAAACCGGCCTTGGCCGTCCCGGTCGTTTTTCTGAATCCCTCCCTCCTAAAGGCCTGGATCAATGAGCAAGCAACCCTCCCTGAGCTACAAAGACGCCGGTGTAGACATCGACGCCGGCGAAGCACTGGTCGAACGCATCAAGGGCGTCGCCAAGCGCACCGCACGTCCTGAAGTCATGGGTGGCCTGGGCGGCTTCGGCGCCCTCTGCGAGATCCCGGCCGGCTACAAGCAGCCGGTGCTGGTCTCCGGCACCGACGGCGTCGGCACCAAGCTGCGCCTGGCGCTGAACCTGAACAAGCACGACAGCATCGGCCAGGACCTGGTCGCCATGTGCGTGAACGACCTGGTGGTATGCGGCGCCGAGCCGCTGTTCTTCCTC
>Ga0247820_10000743_pt1 | contig 17951 bp, 15 predicted proteins | sample 13C_Glucose_Day1_2_FD_192480 | JGI IMG/M metagenome (GOLD analysis project Ga0247820, IMG submission 192480) | Soil microbial communities from agricultural site in Penn Yan, New York, United States - 13C_Glucose_Day14 | ecosystem: Environmental > Terrestrial > Soil > Agricultural land | place...
CTACTCCGGGGCGCACCGGCTGGGGCTGTGACGGCCGCCGGCGAGCCGGCGACGACTACATGATCGCGGCCTCGACGGCGTCGCCGAGCGGCTCGGCCAGCGACTTGCTGTAGCTCGTCGTCAGGTGGTGGTTGTCGCGGTACATGACGGTGTCGCCCTCGACGACCTGGCAGACATCTCCCGGGCACAGTCGCCTGGTCAGGTCGACGAACCGCACGGCCTCGGGCGCCGCTGCCTTCTCGGCCTTCGCCAGCGGCTCGTCGAGGTAGGTGTGGCCGGCCCTGGGGAAGCTGCACTGGCTCGCATCGTTCTCGTGACGTGACAGGCACTCCGGGACGTCGACCTCGGGCCGCGGCACGTCACGGATGACCAGGATCCTCGGCGCCGCCTTCGCGAGCTGTGAGAACGTCCGCGCCGAGCCCTCTCGCCACAGCTCACCCACCGTCTCCGGGGTCGTGCGGCTGCCGTCCGGGTTCAGAGCCAGGCTGCGGTAGTCCATCCACCGGCCGATGACCACCGCATCGAGGCCCTCGATCGCGCCCACCCGCTTGAGCATGGCCTGACGCCACTCGGCACAGCCGGTGTACTCGGCGTTGTTCTGCTTCAGGTAGATCGGCACGTCGCTGACGGTGCACGAGTTCTTCATGAAGATGTAGACGGTCCAGCCGCGCTCCTCGGCGAGCCGCTGCATGGCGGGCTGCCAGTGCTGGGAGTGCGAGTCGCCGATGAGGGCGATGGTCCGCTTGCCCTTCGCGGGCCCGAGGCGGCACTCCTCGGCGGGCGGCGCGCTCACCGTCTGCGGGTTGTTGTTGCACTTCTCGAGGATCTGCGGGGTGTCCTGACGCGCCTGGGCGCCGGCATCCGGCCCCGCGGCCCCGGCCACTGAGAGCCCGCCCGCGCCGATGAGCGAGGCCGCGACGAGGGCACCCCCGAACTGCATCGACCGCCGCCGCGAGGCCCTGAGGGAGCTGGCCTGCCGCATCGGCTGCTCGACGAGGTAGTGGCTGGCGACAGCCAGGGCGAACGAGAGCACCACGGCAGCCAGGACGACCGGCCAGCCGGCGTGCCCGGCTGCTGCCTCCCCGTCCGCGGAGACGCCAGTGGTGGCCTCGCCGAAGCGTGAGTTCGCGATCACGAGGACCGGCCAGTGCCAGAGGTACCAGGCGTACGAGACCCGGCCGATGTACCGCGCCACTGGGTGCGACAGCGCTCGGGAGACCCCCTCGTCGGGCAGGCGCGCGCCGGCTGCGACGAGCATGGCGGTGCCGAGCACCGGAACGAGCGCGGCCGTGCCGGGGAAGGGCGTTGCCTCGTCCATGAGCAGCGCCGAGGAGACGATCGCGACGAGACCGCCCACCGCCAGCAACCGCGCCGCCCCCCTGGTGAGCAGCCGCAGGGCGGGCCGGCCCAACGCCAGGGCGGCGCCGATGCCCAGCTCCCAAGCCCTCGTGTGCAGCCCGAAGTACGCAAACGGGCTGCCGGAGGCGGACTGGTGCCACGACATCACGAGCGAGACGGCCACGACCACGCCGAGGGCGAGCGCGATGCGGCGCAGGACCACCGGCCAGGCTCGCTGCGCCAGCCCGGAGCGGCCGGCGAGGAGGAGCAGCAGAAGCGGCCAGACGACGTAGAACTGCTCCTCGACGCTCAGTGACCAGTAGTGCAGCACCGGGCTCTTGGCGGTGTCGGCCATGTACTGCGTGGACTCCGCGGCGAAGCGCCAGTTCGCACCCCACAGAGCAGCACCGACGAGGTCCGAGGCGATCCCTTTGCGGTCGATCGGCGGCACGAACAGGAACACGGCCACGGCGGTCGCGGCCAGCACCAGGGTCGAGAGCGGCAGAAGCCGCCGGATGCGCCGAGCGTAGAACTCGCTGAGCGAGATGGTCCCGGTGCGCGCGACCTCGTCGACGAGCAGACCCGTGATGAGGAAGCCGGAGAGCACGAAGAACACGTCGACGCCGACGAAACCTCCGCTGACCACACTGATGCCGGCGTGGAACGCCACGACAAGGAGCACTGCGACGGCGCGCAGGCCCTCGATGTCGCCACGGAACCGCTGACGGCGCTGCCGCCTGGTCTGGGGCGCGGCAACATCCGGGGTCGTCTGGGTGGCGGTAGGCATAGGTGCCTCAGTATTCCGAGGAAGACCGCCGCGGATCCAATCGAGAGTCGACTCGCCGGACTCCCCGAGCGCTCGGCGTGCACGGCCCGCCTCGTCGACGTGACCACCCTCACTTGGGAGCGCGCCCGGCGCGACGGCGGTCGCGGCCGGATACTGGTCCGTAGCCCCACCCGGTTGTGACCTGCACCTCGTTTCGGGGGAAGATGGATGTGGTCGCCGGCACACCTGCGGCCACCACCTGAGAAAGGACCTCAACGTGGCCGCACGCGATCAGGCCGGACCCATCCTGAACGGCCTGCCCAGCCAGCTGCCGGACATCGACCCCGACGAGACGCAGGAGTGGCTCGACAGTCTCGACGGGGCGATCGAGGAGGGCGGCCGCACCCGCGCGCGCTACCTCATGCTCAAGCTGATCCAGCGTGCCCGCGAGAAGCAGCTCGGTGTGCCGTCGCTGACCGCCACGGACTACATCAACACCATCCCGCCGGAGCGCGAGCCCTGGTTCCCCGGCGACGAGGAGGTGGAGCGCCGCTACCGCGCCTGGCTCCGCTGGAACGCCGCGGTCATGGTGCACCGCGCCCAGCGGCCCGACATCTCGGTGGGCGGCCACATCTCCACCTACGCCTCGGCCGCGACCCTCTACGAGGTCGGCTTCAACCACTTCTGGCGCGGCAAGGACCACCCGGGCGGTGGCGACCAGATCTTCTTCCAGGGTCACGCCTCCCCCGGCATGTACGCCCGAGCGTTCCTCGAGGGCCGGCTCACCGAGGCGCAGCTCGACGGCTTCCGCCAGGAGAAGAGCCACATCGTCGACGGCAAGCCCCTCGCGCTGCCGTCCTACCCGCACCCGCGCCTCATGCCGGACTTCTGGGAGTTCCCGACGGTCTCCATGGGCCTCGGCCCCATGAATGCCATCTACCAGGCGCAGTTCAACAAGTACCTCCAGAACCGCGGCATCAAGGACACCAGCCAGCAGCACGTCTGGGCGTTCCTCGGCGATGGCGAGATGGACGAGCCCGAGTCGCGCGGCCTGCTGCAGCTGGCCGCCGGCGAGGAGCTCGACAACCTCACCTTCGTCATCAACTGCAACCTGCAGCGGCTCGACGGCCCGGTGCGCGGCAACGGCAAGATCATCCAGGAGCTGGAGTCGTTCTTCCGCGGCGCCGGCTGGAACGTCATCAAGGTCGTCTGGGGCCGCGGCTGGGACCCGCTGCTGGCCCAGGACCGGGACGGCGCGCTCGTCAACATCATGAACCAGACGAGCGACGGCGACTACCAGACCTTCCGCGCCAACGACGGCGCCTACGTGCGCGAGCACTTCTTCGGTCGCGACCCGCGCACCCGCGAGATGGTCAAGGACTGGAGCGACGAGGACGTCTGGTGGAAGCTCAAGCGCGGCGGCCACGACTACCACAAGGTGTATGCCGCCTACAAGGCCGCGATGGAGCACACCGGCCAGCCGACGGTCATCCTCGCGAAGACCATCAAGGGCTACGGCCTCGGCAGCCACTTCGCCGGTCGCAACGCCACGCACCAGATGAAGAAGCTCACGCTCGACGACCTCAAGGGCCTGCGCGACAGCCTCAAGCTGCCGATCAGCGACGAGCAGCTCGAGGCCGACCCGTACCGCCCGCCGTACTTCCACCCGGGCGAGGACGACCCGACGATCCAGTACGCCAAGGAGCTGCGCCAGAAGCTCGGCGGCTCCCTGCCGTCGCGCCGGGTCGACCACAAGCCGCTCGAGCTGCCGCCGCACGAGTCCTACGCGGTGGTGAAGAAGGGCACCGGCAAGCAGCAGGTCGCCACGACCATGGCGTTCGTCCGGCTGCTCAAGGACCTCATGCGCGACAAGGAGTTCGGCAAGCGCGTGGTGCCGATCATCCCCGACGAGGCCCGCACGTTCGGCATGGACTCGTTCTTCCCGACGATCAAGATCTACAACCCGCACGGGCAGCACTACACGTCGGTCGACGCCGAGCTGATGCTCGCCTACAAGGAGTCGGCGCAGGGCCAGATCCTGCACCTCGGCATCAACGAGGCCGGCTCCGTGGCGGCCTTCACCGCGGCGGGCACGTCCTACGCCACGCACGGCGAGCCGATGGTGCCGATCTACGTCTTCTACTCGATGTTCGGCTTCCAGCGCACCGGTGACTCCATCTGGGCGGCTGCCGACCAGATGTCCCGGGGCTTCCTCATCGGCGCCACCGCCGGCCGGACCACGCTGACGGGTGAGGGCCTGCAGCACGCCGACGGCCACAGCCCGATGCTCGCCGCGACCAACCCGGCAGTCGTCTCCTACGACCCGGCCTTCGCGTTCGAGATCGGCCACATCATGGAAGACGGCCTGCGCCGCATGTACGGCGACAGCCCGGAGAACGTCATCTACTACATGACGGTCTACAACGAGCCGATGTCCCAGCCGGCCGAGCCCGAGCACGTCGACCGCGAGGGCATCCTGCGCGGCATGCACCTCTACGCGGCGGGCAGCACGGAGGGCCTGGGCGAGAACCCGCCCCGCGTGCAGCTGCTCGCCTCCGGCGTCGGTGTGCCGTGGGTGCTCGAGGCGCAGGAGCTGCTGCGCAACGACTGGGGCGTCGTGGCCGACGTCTGGTCGGTGACCTCGTGGACCGAGCTTCGCCGCGACGGCCTGCGCTGCGACGAGAGGCGGTTCCTGCACCCCGACGAGGAGGCGCCGGTCCCCTACGTCACCCAGCGCCTGCGGGAGACCCGCGGCCCGGTCGTGGCCGTCTCCGACTACATGCGCCAGGTCCAGGACCAGATCCAGCCCTGGGTGCCGACCGACTTCGCGTCGCTGGGCGCCGACGGCTTCGGCTTCTCGGACACCCGCCCCGCGGCCCGGCGCTTCTTCCACATCGACGGACCGTCGGTCGCGGTGCGGGCACTGCAGATGCTCGCGGCCCGCGGCGAGATCGACGGCAACCTCGCCCGTGAGGCCGCCTCGCGCTACCAGCTGCTCGACGTCACGGCTGGCACGTCCGGCAACGCTGGGGGCGACGCCTGACCGCATCCCTTGTGGCACAACAGGTATGCCGCCCGCTCACCGTGAGCCGGCGGCATACCTGTGTCTGGGGTCGGCTCAGGCCCGGACCCTGCCGCAGTGTGGGGTCGGCTCAAGGCCGGGGCTCAGCCGCCGGTGCGCGGAAGTCGCCGAGCGGCCCGAGTCCACGCCGCCGGTGCGCGGTGCAGCCCGCCGCCGTGCGCGGTGCGCGGCTGGACCGCACGATAGGTGTCATGCCGACCACTACCCCAGACCCACGGCGCGTCGCCGTCACCGGCGCAGCCGGCAAGCTCGGCCGCGCCGTCGTCCGGCACCTCTCCGAGAGCGGATGGCGGGTGCTCTCCCTCGACCGCGACCGTCCGGCGCAGGACACCGGCGAGTTCCTCACGGTCGACCTGACCGACTACGGACAGGTCCTGGAGGCACTGACCGGTGGCGTGGACGAGCACGAGGAGGTGGAGGCCGTCGTACACCTCGCGGCGGTCCCGGCGCCGGGGCTCCTGCCCAACGCGGCCACCTTCGCGAACAACGCTGCCGCGACCTACAACGTGTTCGCCGCGACCCGGGCTGCAGGCATCCGCAACGTCGTCTGGGCCTCGAGTGAGACCGTGCTCGGGCTGCCGTTCGACACGCCCCCGCCCTATGTTCCGGTCGACGAGGAGTACCGCCCCCGGCCCGAGTCCACCTACTCGCTCGTCAAGGCCCTCGAGGAGGAGATGGCCCACCACTTCTGCCGGTGGGACGCGGGGCTGAAGATGGTCGGCCTGCGGTTCTCCAATGTCATGGACCCGGAGGACTATGCGCAGTTCCCAGGCTTCGACGCCGACCCGCATCTGCGGAAGTGGAACCTCTGGGGGTACATCGACGCCCGCGACGGCGCGCAGGCCGTGCGGCTCGCTCTGGAGCACGACGGCACCGGCACCGAGGTGTTCATCATCGCCAACGCCGACACGGTGATGAGCAGGTCCAGCGCCGACCTGATGGCGGAGGTCTTCCCCGGCGTGGAGGCGCGACGTGAGCTCGGTGAGCACGAGACGCTCCTCGGGATCGACAAGGCACGGCGCGTGCTGGGCTACGAGCCGCAGCACTCGTGGCGCGACCACGCCAGCCCCGAGGGCTGACGCGGCCGCACCTCCGCCCGTCTGGCCGGTCGGACTCTCCCCCGCTACTCCCCCGCGAGGAACTCCTCGCGCGCCACGACACCGGTGTCCGGGTTGTCGGTGAACAGGCCGTCGATGCCTGCCTCGAGGTAGCGCACCTGTTCGTTGACGGCCTTCCCGTAGTCGGTGGGCGTCGTGCCGTTGCGGAACGCGGGCGGCATGAACTGGTTCTCGTTGCGGAAGGTGTAGGGGTGCACGTCGAGGCCTGCGGCGTGGGCGTCGTTCACGAGGGGTGTGGGCTCTCCGAGGGTGCCGTCGCTCTGGCGCGGGATCACCTGGCTCTTCTCCGGCCCGACGCCGTCGACCCATGTGGCGATCGTCCGCAGGCCCTGGGCCGTCAGCAGGTCGGCGTAGGTGCGCGGGTCGCCCTTCGCCTCGAGGTCGTAGGGCGCGCCGCTGGCCGAGGTGAGAAACACCAGTCGAGCCCGGACGCCCTGCTTCTCGCGCATCTCCACGAGGTTGGTGAGCTCGAACGACTGGATGAAGATCGGCGCGCGCTCCAGGTCCAGGTGCGCCCGTCGGACGCCCGCCACGAGGGGGGTCTCGAGGTCGAGCCCGATGGAGCGGAAGTAGGTGGAGTGCTTGGTCTCCGGATAGACGCCGATCGTGCGGCGCAGCTCCCTGCTCAGCCGCTCGCGCAGGTCGAGCACCTCGGCGAACGTCGGGATCTCGTACCGGCCGTTGTAGATGGTGTTCTCCTGGCGCACCGAGGGCAGCCGCTCGGCCGCGCGCAGGGTCTTCAGCTCCGCGACGGTGAAGTCCTCGGTGAACCATCCGGTGATGGCCCGGCCGTCGACCGTCTTGGTGGTCCTGCGAGCGGCGAACTCGGGCCGGCTCGCGACGTCGGTCGTGCCCGAGATCTCGTTCTCGTGGCGGGCGACCAGGACGTGGTCCTTGGTCGAGACGAGGTCGGGCTCGATGAAGTCGGCCCCCATGCGCGCAGCGAGCTCGTAGGAGGCCAGGGTGTGTTCGGGGCGGTAGCCGGAGGCGCCCCGGTGCCCGACGACGATGGGCCGGTCGGCCGAGGGCGGGGCGTCGGGCACGGGCGCCGACGCCGTGGTGGACCAGGCCGACAGCGCGGGAGCTCCCGTCGCGATGAGACCGGAGAGGACCAGGGCAGGAAGTGTGGGCTTCATACCCTGTGACGGTATGGGGCTTTTGCCCGTTTCGCCTCCCAGCACGGCCTACGGCGCGCACACGGCCCTGCGGCTTCACTGGCACGTCGCTGGTGCCGGCAGAAAGATCGCCGCCGTGCGTGCAGCGAGGCGGCTGCGGACATCGGCCGTGACCTCAGACCACGACCGGACCGACGCGGCAGCGATACCGACCCGCAGGTGACGAGCACAGGCCCGTTGTGGGCGGCATACAAATAGAGTGTCCGCATGCCGTCCGCCCAGGCCCCAGCCTCAGCCGCCACCCTGCGCCGCGTCGAGCGCAGCAGCGGGGACCTGGCCAGCGCGGCGATCCGGCGGATGGAGGCCAGCCACGAGTGGTATCGCGCACTCTCCGCGGAGGACCGGTCGTGGGTCGGCCTCGTGGCCCAGGCCGGCATCGCGGCGTTCGTGTCCTGGCTCCGGGACGGCGGGGGGCAGCAGCCGGTGACGGCCAACGTCTTCGGCACCGCACCGCGCGAGCTCACCCGCTCGGTCAGCCTCAAGCAGACGCTCGACCTCGTCCGCTCGGTCGTGGACGCCGTCGAGGACCACGCTGCGGAGATCGCCGAGCCGGGAGGCGAGCAGTCGCTGCGCGAGTCGGTCCTGCGCTACAGCCGGGAGATCGCCTTCGCCGCCGCCGAGGTGTACGCGCATGCCGCAGAGGCCAGAGGCGCATGGGACGCCCGTCTCGAGGGGCTGGTCGTCGACGCCGTGCTCCGTGGTGAGGCCGACGACTCCATGCAGTCCCGGGCGACAGCCCTCGGCTGGGGTTCGACCACCCGGGTGGCGGTCGTGGCGGGAAGCACGCCCGCGGGGGGTTCGGAGGGCGTGGTCGACGGCTTGCGGCGGTCTGCCGCGAAACTCGGGGTCGACTCGCTCGCGGCCGTGCAGGGCCGCCGGCTCGTGTGCATCCTCGGCAACGTCGACGACCCCATGGAGGCTGCCCGGGAGCTCCAGGCGCACTTCGGGGAAGGGGCGATCGTGGTCGGGCCGACCGTGCCGCACCTCTTTGCGGCAGGCCGCTCCGCCCGCGCCGCACTCGCAGGCCAGTCGTGCGCCCACGCCTGGCCGGAGGCCCCACGTCCCGTCCCTGCCGACGACCTTCTCGCCGAGCGCGTCCTCGTGGGTGACCAGCCCGCCCGGGTGCACCTCGTCGAACGCATCTTCCGACCGCTGTCGGAGAGTGGGGGCGGCAACCTCCTCCAGACGGCTGCGGTCTACCTCGAGAGCGGCAGCGGACTCGAGAGCACCGCGCGCATCCTCTTCGTGCACCCCAACACGGTGCGCTACCGGCTCGGCAAGATCGCCGACCTCACCGGGTACGACCTCACCGACCCCCACGACGCGCACACCGTCCGCATCGCGCTGGCCCTCGGCAGGCTCGCCACGCCCCCGCACCGTGCTCCCCGCAGCCCGCTGTCGCCGTCCTTGAACCTGTAGCCCGCCCCCCGCTGTCGCCGTCCTCCACCCTGTAGCCGCCCCCCGCTGTCGCCGTCCTCGGGGCGGGCTGGCCCTGTCGCGGGACGGGGTCACGTTCCTCACGGTGCTAGGTTGCCTTTGTAGGAATCCTCCAACGACCGCTCGAGATGTTGGTGGCCTTCGGTCACGGTAGGGTCACGGCCAGAAAGGGAGGCTTGATACGTGCTCGTGATCGTCTGCCCTGGACAGGGCTCCCAGACCCCCGGCTTCCTCGCGCCCTGGCTGGAGCTGCCGGCCTTCCGCGAGCGACTCGAGTCGCTCTCGGACGTCGCCGGGCTGGACCTGGTCGCGCACGGCACGACGTCTGACGCCGACACCATCAAGGACACGGCGGTCGCGCAGCCCCTCATCGTGGGCGCGGGCCTCGCCGCCGTCCCGACCCTGGCGTCCAACGGCGAGTTCGCCTCGCACGCCGGCGCCGCGGCGGGCCACTCGGTCGGCGAGATCACCGCCGCCGCCCTCGCCGGGGTCCTCACCGACGGGGATGCGATGTCGTTCGTCCGCGAGCGGGGGCGGGGCATGGCGGCCGCCAGCGCCGTGACAGCCACCGGGATGAGTGCGGTCCTCGGGGGTGACCCAGCCGAGGTGGAGCAGGTTCTCGACAAGCACGGGCTCACCGCCGCCAATGCCAACGGCGCGGGACAGGTGGTCGCAGCCGGCACGATGGAACAGCTGGCGGCACTCGCCGCCGAACCCCCCGCCAAGGCCCGGGTCATCGCGCTGCAGGTGGCCGGCGCCTTCCACACGCACCACATGGCGCCTGCGGTGACCGCGCTCGGCGAGCAGGTCCAGAGCTTCACCGTGGGCGACCCCACCATCCCCCTCGTCTCGAACGCCGACGGCGCCGTCCTCCACGACGGGCGCGACGTGCTCGCCCGCCTCGTCTCCCAGGTGAGCAGCCCCGTGCGCTGGGACCTCTGCATGCGGACGTTCGCCGACCTCGGCGTCACCGGACTCATCGAGCTCCCGCCCGCCGGCACCCTCGTCGGGCTCGCCAAGCGCGGGCTGCCCGGCGTCGAGACCTTGGCGCTGAAGACGCCCGACGACCTCGAGGCCGCCCAGCGCATGATCCGCGAGCACGGCAGCGCCGCTGGCTCCCCCACAGCCGACCAGGAAGTCTGAACCATGAGCCCTCTCTCCCCCAAGGGAACTGGCGTCCTCACCGAGACGACGGGCGCCGCCCATGCCCGGATCCTGGGCGTCGGCGGCTACCGGCCGGAGCGGGTCGTCCCCAACTCCGAGGTCATCGACAAGATCGACTCCTCCGACGAGTGGATCCGCGAGCGCTCCGGGATCATCAGCCGCCGCTTCGCGGCACCGGACGAGACGGTCGTGGACATGTCGGAGCACGCGACCCGAGAGGCCCTGGCGATGGCGGGGCTCGAGGCCGGACAGATCGACGCGGTCATCGTGGCTACCGTCACCCACCCGTACCAGACGCCCGGTGCCGCGCCCATCCTGGCGGACCGCCTGGGCATCCAGGGCGCCGCCTTCGACATCTCCGCCGCCTGCGCCGGCTACTGCCACGGCATCGCCCTCGCCAACGACATGGTGCGCGGCGGCAGCGCCCAGCACGTGCTCGTCGTGGGCGTCGAGAAGCTGTCGGACTTCACAGACCCCTACGACCGCGGCACGGCCTTCATCTTCGGAGACGGCGCAGGCGCCGCCATCGTCGGCCCGTCGGACACCCCCGCCATCGGCCCCACGGTCTGGGGCTCCGACGGGTCCCAGTGGAAGACCATCTCCCAGCGCGACAGCTGGATCGAGACCCGCGAGAAGAAGATCGACTTCCCCGCGATCACCATGGCTGGGCAGTCGGTCTTCCGCTGGGCGGTCTGGGGCATGGCCCCTGTCGCGCAGAAGGCGCTCGACGCCGCAGGCGTCCGTGCCGAGGACCTCGACGCATTCATCCCCCACCAGGCCAACATGCGCATCATCGACGCGATGATCAAGCAGCTCAAGCTGCCTGAGGACATCGCCGTCGCCCGCGACATCGCCGAGACGGCCAACACGAGCGCGGCCTCCATCCCCCTGGCAACCGAGCGGATGCTGCGCGAGGGCGAGGCACCGCACGGCGGCCTCGCGCTGCAGATCGGGTTCGGGGCCGGGCTCGTCTACGCCGCCCAGGTCGTGGTCCTGCCCTGACGTGACTCCCGCCGGTCTGACGGGTGTATCGGACCACCAGCAAACCACCCCCAACGCAACACAAGGAGCAGACACATGGCACAGAGCGAGCAGGAGATCCTCGACGGCCTGGCCGAGATCGTCAACGAGGAGACGGGCCTCTCGACGGACTCGGTGCAGTCCGACAAGTCCTTCACCGAGGACCTTGACATCGACTCGCTGTCGATGATGACGATCGTCGTGAACGCCGAGGAGCGCTTCGGCGTTCGGATCCCCGACGACGAGGTCAAGAACCTCACCACCGTGGGCGACGCCGTCGCCTTCATCGCCAAGAACCAGAGCTGAGCCGACCGCCTCGGCGTCCGGTCCGCGCCCCGTGGGCCGGGCCGGACGCCGAGGCAGCAGCCCACACCCCGGCCCGCACGGCCGGAGCCACTGGACCACAGTGACCGTCCCAGTGACCGTCCCAGGGTGACCGCCTCCCGGGGTGACCCACTCACAAAGGAGCAGATCCGTCCATGACCGCCACACGACGCGTTGTCGTCACCGGCCTCGGCGCCACCACCCCGGTGGGCGGCACCGTGGCGGAGACCTGGGACGCGATTCTTGCGGGACGCTCCGGCGCCCGCCCGATGACCTACGAGTGGGTCGAGAAGTACGAGCTGCCGGTGACCTTCGCCGCCACGATCAAGGTCCCGCCCGGCGACGTCCTCACCAAGGTCGAGACGCGGCGGCTCGACCCGTCCGCGCAGTACGCCATGATCGCCTCACGAGAGGCGTGGGCCGACGCCGGCAGCCCTGAGGTCGAGCCCGAGCGCCTCGGCGTCGCGATCGGCACCGGCATCGGTGGCATCTGGACGCTCCTCGACCAGTGGGACAACCTGCGTGAGAAGGGCCCCCGCCGGGTCTTTCCGCTGGCAGTACCCATGCTCATGGCCAACAGCCCCGCAGGGAACGTCTCCCTCGAGCTCGGGGCCCGGGCCGGCGCCCACTCGACCGTCTCGGCCTGCGCGTCGGGCGCCGAGGCCATGGGCTTCGCGCTGGAGATGATCCGGTCCGGCCGGGCCGACGTCGTCGTTGCAGGAGGGACCGAGGCCGCAGTGCACCCGCTCCCGTTCGCCGGCTTCGCTGCCATGCAGGCACTGTCCAAGCGCAACGACGATCCGGAGCGGGCATCGCGCCCCTACGACACGGGTCGGGACGGCTTCGTGCTCGGTGAGGGCGCCGCCGTCATCGTTCTCGAGAGCGAGGAGCACGCGAAGGCGCGGGGCGCACGCATCTACGCCGAGCTGGCCGGTGTCGGCATGTCCGCGGACTCCCACCACATTGCCGCACCGGAGCCGGAGGGCGCCGGCGCGTCGCGGGCCATGGTGGAGGCCGTGGAGCGGGCGGGTCTGACCCCCGCCGACATCGTCCACATCAACGCGCACGCGACGTCCACCCCCGTCGGGGACGTGGCGGAGTCCAACGCCATCCGGCGCGCGTTCGGCGATGCTGCCGACGGCATGCCGGTCAGCGCGACGAAGTCGATGACCGGACACCTCCTGGGCGCCGCGGGCGCGCTGGAGGGCGTGCTGACGATTCTCGCCCTTCACCACCGGGTCGCTCCGGCCACCATCAACCTGGACGACTTCGACCCGGAGATCCGCCTGGACGTCGTCAGCAAGGAAGCGCGCAAGCTTCCCGAGGGCGACATCGCCGCGCTGAACAACTCCTTCGGCTTTGGTGGGCACAACGTTGCGCTGACGTTCACCAGCGCCTAGCCATCTCCGCGAGCCGGGGGGTCACCCGTTTGGGTGACCCCCCGGCGTTTTTGCCCCAACACAATCGGTCCTGGCCCTAGCGTGAGCCCGCTCAGGTGTTGAGGGGGACATGTTGCTGTGAGCATTGCCTGGAGTGCGGGACCGGCGGTCAACCGGTACTTCGCCGACGAGTCGCTGCCGGGTCGGGAGAGTGCCGCGCTGCGGGCCTTCGCGCGGCGCGACCCGAAGACGTGGGCGTCGCTGGCGGTCAACGAGCTCGTCCTGGCCGCCGTGCTGCTCTGGTTCTACGTCCAGACGCCGTTTCGCGACCACCCGGCGACCGCACAGCGCGTAGCACTGGCCTGCGTCGGCATCTTCGCGGTGCTGTCCCTCGTGTCCTACCTGTGGTGGGAGTGGTCGATGGCCTCCCGCGTGAAGCGACTGGTCGCCCGGCAGGCCCAGGTGGGGTCCCTGCTCACCAGCTCCTTCGGCCCCCGTGCGCTGCGCGTGACGACGCCGGACATCAGCTACGAGATCCCCTACTCCTCCATCACGCACGTGGTGAGGTTCGGGGACGTCCTCGTGATCAAGCCGAACAACCACCTGGTGATGGCGCTGCCGATGGAGCTGGTCATGCCCGCGGATCTCGCGCTGATCGAGAGCAAGGTGTCCGGCCGGTCCATGGGGGAGGCCACGTACTCCTGAGCTGCGGTCGCCCTGACCACGGCGAACGTGTGCTGAGGCCCGCGGCCCGTGCGGGCGGGCCGCCTCAGTCGTCGTTGGTATCCGTGGGCGTGGGCTTCGGCTTCTTGCGCGACGGCGAGATCGTCAGGGTGATCAGGCTCGGCGTGGTCGGCGACGCCGTCGCGGTGCTCGTGGTGGATCCCCGACGCTTGGTGGCGGTCGTCTCGGCGGGTGGCGGGGTCGTGGCCCGCTGACCGGACCTGGCCACCGAGGTCGTGCTCTCGGGCCGCGGCGTGAGCGGTGCACCGGTGGCTGTGGCCGTCGCTGGCGCCTCGGCGGTTGCCGACTCCGTCGGTGCGGTCGTCGGGCTGCCCGTCGGGGCGGTCGGGGCGGAGTCCTCGGCGGGCCACTGGGAGGCCGCGGCGGGGGTGCCGGGAGGGCTCGGCTGCACCACGAGGGAGAGGGCCACCGCAGCCGCACCGCCAGCCAACCAGCTGGCCGCCATCGCCGGCCGCGGGGTCGTGCGCGACTCCCGCGCTGCGGCACGCCCGGCGGAGGCTGAGGTCGTGCGGTCGACCGCTGCCGCCTCGCGGGTGAATCCGAGGAAGAGCACGACCGCGGCGGTCACCACCGCCCAGAGCGCCCACGCCCCCAGCGCCACGGGCACGGACAGGCCGGAGCTCGTGATCAGCCAGGCCAGATAGACCAGGCCAGCGGCGCCGGCGTTGGCGCCCAGAGCCCAGCCCGCGTGGCCCCAGGCCGAGAGCCGTCCTGTCAAGGCCAGCCACGGCAGGCACGCCCACCACAGCGCTATGGCCGCCACGCCCAGCTCAGCGTGGTCGCGGAAGGCCCACAGGACGAGGACTGCCGCCAGCAGGGGCACCGCCGTGATGACGGCGCGCGGCACGACTGCAGCACCTCCGCCGTGGCGCCCGCGGGTGCGGCCGCTCCTCGAGGTGAGCAGCAATCCCAGCGCGCCGCCAAGGGCAGCGACGATGGCCAGGACGACGAGGGTGGACACGCATTACCTCCCGGGTCGGTCCGATCGGCCCGCCACGCTACCCGAGTTGCGCTTCGATGATGAACTTCGCCCCGCAGGGCACGCCGCGCGGAACGTCAACCCACCTTGTGGAGCCAGCGCACGGGGGCCCCATCACCGGCATACCGGAAGGGCTCCAGCTCGAGGTCCCACTCCACGCCCAGGAGCTCGTCGAGCATCTCGGTCATCGCCTCCGGCGACCCCTGGCTCAGGCGAAGCACCTCGCGCAGCCTGTCCTCGTTGACGACCGCGTCACCTGCCGCCGAGGTCCACGTGTGGTGGATGCCCAGGCGCGGGGTGTGCGACCACCGCGAGCCGTCCGTGCCGGCACTCGGTTCCTCGGTGACCTCATAGCGCAGGTTGTCCCACCCGCGCAGGGTCGAGGCGATCTTGGCGCCGGTGCCGGTCTCACCCGTCCACGAGAACTCTGCGCGGACGAGCGCGGCACCGGCAGGCTGAGGCGTCCACTCGATGTTGAGCCGCTGTCCGAGGACGGACTCGAGGGCCCAGACGATATGCGGGCACAACGCTTTGGGGGTGGAGTGAATGAACACCACCCCGCGGGTCGTGACACGCGGCATCGCGACAGACATCCTGGACCTCCTGTGTGCGAGGGACGTCTTCCCCAACGACCTCTGCACATGAGCGGCCCGAATGCTGCTGCCTTGTCACACAGGCGCCCCGGACGGTGCCGGGGTGCTCGCGCGATTCGCCCATTGAACACCATTCTTCACAGCGGCACCAGCACTACCAGGAATCTCTTCTGTCGCGTGGCGGACCCACCGCGGCGGGCAACATGGCCCCCGGGGGGAGCAGCTGGCATACCCCCTGTGCCTCCGAGCCGGGCAGTCGCCCGGGGGCGCGACGGCAAGGACGACCGGGCGGCCCCGGGAACGAACAGCCTGCCGCCTGCCGCACACGCAGGCGGCAGGCGGCAGGCGGCAGGCGGCAGGTGGCCGGTGGCAGGTGGCAGGTGGCAGGTGCCAGCCAAGGTCAGGTCGTCGGTGTGGTGGATGACTCGGGTGAGGTGGTTTCCTGCCCGGGGCCACGGCCGCCGCGCCCACCGGCCATGCCCTCCTGAACATTGGTGACGGCGTAGCTCTTGTCGATCTGCAGGGTGATCCGGGTGCCGTCCTCGCGGACCATGTGGGCCTCGTAGACGCCCTCCGAGTCGGTCTCGACGCGCTCGATGGTGGCGCCCGGCTCCTCGGCTTGCGCCGCGGCGGTCACCCTGGCGGCGATGTCGCCGGTGAGGAGCTGCTCGTCGTCACGCATCGGCTTGCTCGGGTCGGTGTTGCCGTTGGCGTTGGGCGGGGTGTCGCCCTGGGCCGGCGGCCCGGACCGCTCTGGCCCGGGCGCTGAGTACGACGAGGCGGTTGCGGTGCCGGCGTCTGCATTCGCCAGCGAGGCGCCAGTGATGGCCAGACCTGCAGCCGTGGCGAGGCCGGCGGCGACGGGGATGATACGGATCTTCACGGGTTGCTCCTTCGTGGTGGCGGACCACCCACGATCGACAGCCCGGCTGTGCCCACCGCTGGCCCGCGCCATGAAGAGCCTGTCAATCGCCCCCCACCGCCGCGCGGTATCCTCGCTGCGCCCGAGCAGTGGAGGCTCCTCGGGCCTGGGGGCAGTAGCTCAGTCGGTTAGAGCAGCGGACTCATAATCCGTCGGTCGTCGGTTCAAGCCCGACCTGCCCCACCACGAGCCGCGTTTCCGGGCCTCAATGTGGTCCTAGGCTGGGCCCTTCGGAGAAGGATGTGACTTGGTTGGGTCGGCGCTGGCACCACCTCCTCGAGGCCGGGGATGACTTCTTGGTGGCTGCCCCGTTCCGGTACGTCAACACGGTTGACGTATCGGCTCCATCTGACGAGACGTGGAAAGCGCTGACGGCCGACGACGCGCTGGTCTCCTGGAGCCCTGCGGTGACAGGTGTGCAATGGACCACGCCGCGGCCCTTCGGCGTGGGTACAACCCGCGAGGTGACCATTCTGAGACTGATCACAACCCGGGAGCGGTATTTCCGCTGGGACGAAGGCCGGCGTAAGACGTTTGCCGCAGTCCAAGTAAACGTCCCGGGGCTACGTCGCCTCGCCGAGGACTACGTGGTCGAGCGAACGCCCAATGGATCCCGCTTCGTCTGGACGTTGGCCCTGGAACCGCACCCGGCACTGAAGTGCATCGTGCGCCTCACCAACCCAGCCATCGCGCGGATGCTCCGAGGCATTGTCCGCGGCATGCGTGCTCAGGTGAGCTAGTCTCGGCGGTCCTGGCGGCGGTCGGTGCGGCGGTTGACCCCATTGGCCACCACCGCGACGGTAGCGACGGTTGCGGCCGTGCGGGCAACCGGGGCGGGTCCGATCACTGCTGCTCGGCGCATGCGCCGTCTGGCAAGGGGCATGTCAGCTTCCTTCCTCGTCTGCGGATTCCTGGTCCTGCTCGTCGGCCTCGATGGCTGCCAGCAGTGCCTGGATCGGGATGCGCCCACTCGCCGCGAGCTGGCCGCCGGATCGCCGGACAGCGGAGGCGAAGGGCGCGGCCCAACTGTTCTCCCACACCAGCACCGCGGCCGAGCTGCCGGGCTCGATCGCGGCGGCGACGGCCTTGACGTCGTCCTCGCTGAGCAGCATCGCCAGCTCGGCCTCGTAGCTCCGAAGGTCGCCTATTTCGCCCTCATCGAGGTCGGAGAGCTCAAACCCTTCGAGCGAGCCGTCGGCGTCCTTCTTCAGCAACACGAGGTCGAGCACCCGGATCAGGTTGCGCTCGACCAGGTCGCGCAGGGCGGGTGCTATCTCGCCGTTGAACTTACTTCCCGGAAACTCGACGACGATCCAGTCGACCGGTCCAAGCTCGTCGACATCGTTGTTGCCCATCTGGACGCTCCTTCGATTGGCTTGAAGGCATGTCGGATGCCTCCAAGCGACCCTGCTCCTCAGGCAGCCGCGCCCGCATCATCCTTTCGGGGTGAGGCCGTTTGACTCCTCGTCCGTCCTGGGCAGGCCCTGCAGGGCCCCGCTGGACCCCGTCGCGCTCCAGGCACGACGCAGGTGGAGCGGCACCTTGTCACATCGCACAAGAGCAGTGGTCCACCTCGCTCGGCAGGATCCTGGCCGGAGCCGCGCCGACGCTCCCGGCCACGGCGGCCGGGTTTGTAGGAGCGATCACCATCACCTGGGTGCAGGCGGAGTCCGCCTCAGCATCGGAGGGGCTCCAGCGATCGTCCAGCACCGCCGCGAGGGTGGCGGATCTCTTGGATGTCGAGCTCAAGTCTGCTGCTGTGTAGGTCACGCATCCGTGTCATGAGCATGGCGGGCCCCGCTGACGCACGCTCAGGTGGGCGTCGGCTAATCACCCCTGAGGGGTGACTCCCTGTCCTGAGGTGTTGTCCATGATGGGACGGACCTGGGCAGGAGCTGAGAAGACGGAGA
>Ga0247820_10000744_pt1 | contig 17937 bp, 14 predicted proteins | sample 13C_Glucose_Day1_2_FD_192480 | JGI IMG/M metagenome (GOLD analysis project Ga0247820, IMG submission 192480) | Soil microbial communities from agricultural site in Penn Yan, New York, United States - 13C_Glucose_Day14 | ecosystem: Environmental > Terrestrial > Soil > Agricultural land | place...
GACCCCGCCCCACACGGAAGCCCCCCTCCACCGCAGGTGGAGGGGGGCTTCGGCATACGCCGTCAGGAAGCGGACGCCGCGTTCTTGACCGTCAGCGGCAGCAACTTCTTGAAAGAGACAGCCGACGTCGCTCGTGATCGATGTCCGTGACGATGACCGCGATCTCCTCGCCCTCCCGTACGACGTCCTCCGGTGCCTCGACGGATACCGAACTCAGCTCCGGCAAGCGCACCAGGCCCTCGATGCCCTCCGCGACCTGAACGAAGACGCCGAACGGGACCAGCTTGGTCACCCGGCCGGTAAGTCTCTGCCCCACCGCGACACCTTCGGCGAATCCGAGGAAGGGGTCCGGCCGGGTCGCCCTCAAAGACAGACGGGCCTCCCCCTGCCACGTATCGAACTGCAGAAACACACAGCACACGCGCTGCCCGACCTCGACGACCTCCGAGGCCGCCTCGAAGCGACGCCAGGACAGCTCGGGATACGTGATGAAGCCGACGCCGGGATAGACCGGGTGATCGGGGCCCTCTTCCAGCGCCACGAACACGCCGAACGACTCGATCGCCGCCACCGTGCCGATCAGACGTTGGCCGAAGCGGAGCCGCTTGAGGAAAGCCCAGAGTTCCGGGTTCTCGGTGGCCGCCATCGACAGCCGTACCCGGCTCTCCTCCAAGTCAACGGCGAGCACCTCAGCGGTGATGCGCTGACCAACCGCAGCAGCGTCGGCGATACGCCGTTGCCAGGAGACGTCCAGCGGCCCCACCACCCCGAGTGGCTGGGTGGCGAACCCGTCCAGGGTCACGGCCACCTCGGACCGGGTGACCTCTGCCACCACACCACTGCAGCGATCACCGACCTGGATCGGTGCCAGAAAGCTCCTGATGGCCTGACCAGCCGACGCGTCCCCCATGCCGCCCAGGATCCCACGCAAGCAGCTGGACCCGGTCCACCCCTGACTGGATGTCCGCGTGTGCGCCAGCCACCGGCAGAGGTTTCCGGGGAGCCTCTCGGATCGTCTGCCGCGGCTCCACCGCCCCGAGGGAACCGAGCACCGCGGCCACCTCGTCCTCTGCGGCGTCCGCCACAGCCTCAGCGATGCGCCGCAGCGGCTCGGTCATCCCCGCTCCCCCGTTTCAGCTGGTCGGGGCCGACTTCGTGACCGTCAGCGGCAGCAGCTTCTTGCCGGTCGGGCCGATCTGGATGGAAGTGTCCATCTGCGGGCACACGCCGCAGTCGAAGCACGGGGTCCAGCGGCAGTCCTCGACCTCCGTCTCGTCGAGGGCGTCCTGCCAGTCCTCCCAGAGCCAGTCCTTGTCGAGGCCGGAGTCGAGGTGGTCCCAGGGGAGGACCTCCTCGTAGGTGCGCTCGCGGGTGGTGTACCAGTCGACGTCCACGCCGAACTGCACCAGGGCCTTGTCGGCGCAGTCCATCCAGCGGTCGTAGGAGAAGTGCTCGCGCCAGCCGTCGAAGCGGCCGCCGTCCTCGTAGACCGCGCGGATGACCGCGCCGATGCGGCGGTCGCCGCGGGAGAGCAGGCCCTCGACGATGCCGGGCTTGCCGTCGTGGTAGCGGAAGCCGATGGAGCGGCCGTACTTCTTGTCGCCGCGGATCTTGTCGCGGAGCTTGGTGAGGCGCTCGTCCGTCTGCTCGGCGGAGAGCTGCGGGGCCCACTGGAAGGGTGTGTGCGGCTTGGGGACGAAACCGCCGATGGAGACCGTGCAGCGGATGTCGTTGGAGCCGGAGACCTCGCGGCCCTTGGCGATCACCCGGGTGGCCATGTCGGCGATCTGGAGGACGTCGTCGTCGGTCTCGGTGGGCAGACCGCACATGAAGTACAGCTTCACCTGGCGCCAGCCGTTGCCGTAGGCGGTGGCGACGGTGCGGATCAGGTCGTCCTCGGAGACCATCTTGTTGATGACCTTGCGGATGCGCTCCGAGCCGCCCTCCGGGGCGAAGGTCAGGCCCGAGCGGCGGCCGTTGCGGGTCAGCTCGTTGGCCAGGTCGATGTTGAAGGCGTCGACGCGGGTGGAGGGCAGGGAGAGGCCGATCTTGTCCTCTTCGTAGCGGTCGGCGAGGCCCTTGGCGATGTCGCCGATCTCCGAGTGGTCGGCGGAGGAGAGCGAGAGCAGGCCGACCTCTTCGAAGCCGGTCGCCTTCAGGCCCTTGTCGACCATGTCGCCGATGCCGGTGATGGAGCGCTCGCGGACCGGGCGGGTGATCATGCCGGCCTGGCAGAAGCGGCAGCCGCGGGTGCAGCCGCGGAAGATCTCCACGGACATCCGCTCGTGGACCGTCTCGGCGAGCGGGACGAGGGGCTGCTTGGGGTAGGGCCACTCGTCGAGGTCCATCACCGTGTGCTTGGAGACCCGCCACGGGACGCCCGACCTGTTGGGCACGACACGGGCGATACGGCCGTCGGGGAGGTACTCGACGTCGTAGAAGCCGGGGACGTACACCCCGCCGGTCTTCGCCAGGCGGAGGAGGAGTTCCTCGCGGCCGCCGGGGCGGCCCTCCTCCTTCCAGGCGCGGACGATCCGCGTGATCTCGAGGACGGCCTGCTCGCCGTCGCCGATGACCGCGCAGTCGATGAAGTCCGCGATCGGCTCGGGGTTGAAGGCGGCGTGGCCGCCGGCCACGACGACCGGGTCGTCGAGGCCGCGGTCCTTGGCCTCCAGGGGGATGCCGGCCAGGTCGAGGGCGGTGAGCATGTTGGTGTAGCCGAGCTCGGTGGAGAAGCTCAGGCCGAACACGTCGAAGGCCTTGACCGGGCGGTGGCTGTCCACGGTGAACTGGGGGACGTGGTGCTCCCGCATCAGCTCCTCGAGGTCCGGCCAGACGCTGTAGGTGCGCTCGGCGAGGACGCCGTCCTGCTCGTTGAGGACCTCGTAGAGGATCATGACGCCCTGGTTGGGCAGTCCGACCTCGTAGGCGTCGGGGTACATGAGCGCCCAGCGGACGTCGCAGCTCTCCCACGGCTTGACCGTGGAGTTGAGCTCTCCGCCGACGTACTGGATCGGCTTCTGCACATGCGGGAGCAGAGCTTCGAGCTGCGGGAACACAGACTCGGCGGCTTCGGCAGGCATCTCGCGAACCTTTGTGTGCTGAGTGGGGTGACCATTCAGCGTAACGCGGCCGGAGGGGTACTCCCTACGCCGTCCAGGGCCGGAGGTCCTTGGTGAGCGCCGCCCAGGCGTCGGGGAGGGCGTTCTCGGCGAGTGCCGCGCGGTGTTCCTCGCGGCCGTAGAGGATGCCGTAGGTGAAGGCGCTCTCGCCGGCGGCGTGGGCGACGGCGGCGAGTTCGCGCAGGGTCCTGCGGGCCATGACGCTGTCCTGGTGGTCGCCGAGCAGGCCCTGGAGGGACTTCATGGACTTGACGAGGCGCTTCGCCGGTTTGCCGAGCGCCGGGGTGGCGGCCTCGGCGGCGTACCGGGTGCGCTTGGTCTTCTTGCGGGCGTCGTGCAGGGCGAGGTCGCGGTCGTCGCCGGGCGGGAGGTCGAGGGCCCGGGTGACGAGGCCGGTGAGCTTGTCGAGGTCCTTGCGCACGGCCTTGGTGAGGGCCTTGTCGGGGGTGGCCGCGGCCTCGTCGCGCAGGGGCGGGTCGGCCAGGAGGGCGTCGAGGGTGTCGAGCAGGGTGAGGTAGCGGCGGGAGTCGAGGATGCCGGTGAGGCGGCCGTGGGCTCCGGCGTGGCGGGCCTCGGCCCAGCGGGTGAGGCGGTCGCCGACGGGGCCGGCCACGAGGGCGTCGGGGACGTCGGCGAGGGAGGACCGGAGGCGTTCGGCGAGGACCTCCTGGTCGCGGTCCAGGCCGAGCTCGGCGGCCAGCCACTTCAGGTCGGTGCCGACGGGGTCGGTGGCCGTGCGGTCGAGGATGCCGCGGAAGGAGCGGAAGGTGCTGCGCAGGCGGCGGGTGGCGACCCTCATGCGGTGCACGGAGTCGGGGGTGTCCTGGCGTACGGCGGGGTCTAGGTCGACGAGGGCGTCCCGCTGGGCGCGGATGTAGGCGAGGACGTGGTCGCCGGCGGTGACGGGTTTCCCGGTGGGGCGGGGCGGCTCGGCGGGTGCGGTCCCGGCGAGGGCCCTGGCCAGTTTCGAGCCCGACGGGGAGGGGCGCAGGCCGGCCTTGCGCAGGCGTTTGTCGACCTTGTCGAGGAAGGCGGGGTCGCCGTCGTCGGCGAGTTCGACCTCGATCTCGGTCCACCGGGCGGTGCCGCCGGCGCCGGTGAGGCGTTCGGCGTGGACGGTGTCGACGCTGACCTCGGCGAGCAGCCGGCCGTCGGCGTCGGTCAGGTGGCGTACGTCGCGGTCGGTGCGCAGCCGGACGAGGGGCCCCAGTGCGGCGTCGCGGGCGCGGGAGCGGACGAGGGTGGCGAGTTCTCCGGGGAGGGTGTCGGAGAGGGGTGCGCGGATCTCGTCCCGTACGCCGGGGGCGACGGGGAGTTTCAGGTGCCAGCCGGCGTCGGAGCCGCCGGTGCGGCGGCGCAGGGTGACGGAGGCGGCGGTGAGGCGTTGGTCGGCGGTGTCGTGGTAGGTGGCGTCGAGGTGGGTGACGCCCTTGTCGAGGACGGTTGCGACGCCGGGGACGCGGGTCAGGTCCGGCAGTGCGCCGTCGTCGGACTCGTACTTTCGCTCGATCTCGCGCTTGGTGTCCGCCATGGACCGAATCTAGTCGCCGTGGGCGCGGAACGGCAGTGGGCCGCTCCGCACCCGTGGCGTCACGCGGACATCGGCCGTTGCAGGCGGATGGACTGGAGCAGGCCCACGGCCAGCCAGACGGCGAACATGGAGGAGCCGCCGTAGGAGACGAAGGGCAGGGGCAGGCCGGTGACGGGCATGATGCCGAGGGTCATGCCGATGTTCTCGAAGGCCTGGAAGGCGAACCAGGCGACGATGCCGGCGGCGACGATCGTGCCGTACAGGTCGGTGGTGTCGCGGGCGATGCGGCAGGCGCGCCAGAGGATGATGCCGAGCAGGCCGATGATGAGGGCGCCGCCGACGAAGCCGAGTTCCTCGCCGGCGACGGTGAAGACGAAGTCGGTCTGCTGTTCGGGGACGAACTGGCCGGTGGTCTGGGAGCCGTGGAAGAGGCCGGAGCCGCTCAGTCCGCCGGAGCCGATGGCGATGCGGGCCTGGTTGGTGTTGTAGCCGACGCCCGCGGGGTCGAGTTCGGGGTTGGCGAAGGCGGCGAAGCGGTTGATCTGGTACTCGTCGAGGATGCCGAGCTGCCAGACGGTGACCGCTCCGATCGCGCCGGCGCTCATCAGTCCGAAGATCCAGCGGTTGGAGGCGCCGGAGGCGAGCAGCACGCCGAGCACGATGATGACCATGACCATGACCGACCCGAGGTCGGGCATGAGCATCACGATCAGCATGGGGACGACGGCGAGCCCGAGTGCCTGGAGGACCGTGCGGTGGTCGGGGTGCGGTTTGTCGCCCGCGTCGACGCGGGCGGCGAGCAGCATGGCCATGCCCAGGATGATCGTGATCTTCACGAACTCGGAGGGCTGGAGGGAGAAGCCGCCGGGGAGCTTGATCCAGGAGTGGGCGCCGTTGATGGTGGAGCCCAGCGGGGTGAGCACCAGCAGGATGAGGAAGACGGAGGCGCCGTAGAGCAGGGGCACGGCCGTGCGCAGGGCGCGGTGGCCGAGCCAGAGGACGCCGACCATCAGGGCCAGTCCGATGCCGGTGTTGAGCCAGTGGCGGACGAGGAAGTAGTAGGGGTCGCCCTGGTTGAGTTCGGTGCGGTTGCGGGTGGCCGAGTAGACCAGGAGCGAGCCCAGCAGGGAGAGGGCGATCGCCGAGAGCAGTATCGGCCAGTCGAGGCGCCGGGCCAGGGAGTCGCGGGCGAAGACCCGCGTCCAGCCGGCCCGCTCCGGTCCGTATCCGGAGACCTGGAAGCTGTTGACGCCGCCGGTCATGCCGCCGCCCTCCGCGTTCTCCCGCAGGTGCCGCCGCGTCGTCGCCGGTGGCGGCGACGGGTCTCGCGGTTGCCGATCTCCGGTGAGGGGACGGTGCCGGGCTGCTGCGGGTCCGCGGCGGGGTCCTCCTGCGGAGTGGTGGCCCCCGCGTCGGGCGACGGGCTCGCGGCGCGGTCCTTGGCGGGGTCCTTGGAGACCTTGGGGGACTTGATGGTGCCGTCGGTGCGGACCTTGGGGAGGTTCTTCTGCGGTGTGGGCAGCAGTGCCTTCTTCTTGTCGATCTCGCCGCTCTCCGAGACGCCGTAGAGGGCGTTGTAGATGTTGCGGACGGCGGGTCCCGAGGCGCCGGAGCCCGTACCGCCCTGGGAGATCGTCATGACGATCGAGTATTCCTTGGTGTACGTCGCGAACCACGAGGTGGTCTGCTTGCCGTAGACCTCGGCGGTACCGGTCTTGGCGTGCATCGGGATCTCGTCCTGGGGCCAGCCGCCGAACCGCCACGCGGCCGTACCGCGGGTGGCGACTCCCTCGAGCGCCTCGTCCATCTGGGCGAGGGTCTTCTTGGAGGTGGGCAGCTTGCCGTGCGCCTCGGGCTCGATCTCCGTGACGGTCTTCCCGTCGGGGCTGATGACGGCCTTGCCGACGGTGGGGTTGTAGAGGGTGCCGCCGTTGGAGATGGCCGAGTAGATGGCGGCCATCTGGATGGGGGTCACGAGGGTGTCGCCCTGGCCGATGGAGTAGTTGACGGAGTCACCGGCGCGCAGCCGGTTGCCTTCGAGGCAGTTCTCGTAGGCGATGCGCTCCGCGTAGCTGCCGTCCTTCTTGCCGGTCTTGCACCAGACGTCCTTGTTGGCCTTCCAGTAGTCGAGCTTCCACTGGCGGTCGGGGACGCGGCCGGTGACCTCGTTGGGCAGGTCGATGCCGGTTTCCTCGCCGAGGCCGAACTGGTGGGCGGTCTTGTAGAACCAGTCGTGGGCGTTCTTCTTCGGCTTGTTGCCGCCGTCGCGCTTCCACTCCTCGTGGGAGAGGGCGTAGAAGACGGTGTCGCAGGAGACCTCCAGCGCGCGGCCGAGGCTGATCGGGCCGTGGTTCTGGGACTCGAAGTTCTTGAAGACCTGTCCGCCGATGGAGTACGAGCTGGAGCAGTTGTAGGGGCCTTCGAAGGAGTAGCCGGCCTGTATGGCGGCGGCCGTGGGGATCACCTTGAAGATGGAGCCGGGGGCCGACTGGCCCTGGATGGCGCGGTTGAGCAGCGGGTAGTTGGACTTCTTGCCGGTGAGCGTCGCGTAGTCCTTGGCGGAGATGCCGCCGACCCAGGCGTTGGGGTCGTAGGTGGGGTTGGAGGCCATGGCGACGACACGGCCGGTCTTGGCCTCCATGACGACGACGGCGCCGGAGTCGGCCTCGTAGGTGCGGTTGGTGTTGCGGTCCATCTCCTTGCGGGCGGCCTTCATCGCCTCGTTCAGCTCGTACTCGGCGATGCGCTGGACGCGGGAGTCGATGCTGGTGACGAGGTTGGCGCCGGCCTCGGCGGGGTCGGCCTCGGCCTCGCCGATGACGCGGCCGAGGTTGTCGACCTCGTAGCGGGTGACGCCGGCCTTGCCGCGCAGCTGCTTGTCGTACTGGCGCTCCAGGCCGGAGCGGCCGACCATGTCGGAGCGCAGGTAGGGCGAGCTGGTGTCCTCGGCCTGGGTGATCTCCTCGTCGGTGACGGGTGAGAGGTAGCCGAGGACCTGGGCGGTGTTGGCCTTGCCGGGGCTCGCGTAGCGGCGCAGGGCCTGCGGTTCGGCGGTGATGCCGGGGAAGTCCTCGGCGCGCTCGCGGATCTGCAGGGCCTGTTTGGCGGTGGCCTCGTCGGTGATGGGGATGGGCTGGTACGGCGAGCCGTTCCAGCAGGGCTGGGGGGTCTCGGCGTCGCAGAGGCGGACCTTGAGCATGACCTCTTCGGGGTCCATGCCGAGGACGCCGGCGAGCTTGGTGAGGACGGCCTTGCCGTCGTCCTTCATCTTCAGCAGTTCGGTGCGGGAGGCGGAGACGACCAGGCGGGTCTCGTTGTCGGCGAGGGCCACTCCGCGGGCGTCCAGGATGGAGCCGCGGACGGCGGGCTGGACGACCTGCTGGACGTGGTTGCCGGAGGCCTCCTTGGCGTACTGGTCGCCCTCGCGGATCTGGAGGTACCACAGGCGCCCGCCGAGGGTGCCGAGGAGGGAGATGACGAGGACCTGGATGACGACGAGCCGGACCTGGACCCGGGTGCTGCGTCCGGTCTCGGGGATGTTGGTCACGCGGCTTCCTCCCCTCTCAGAGCGCGTGCGGGTGTGCGAGTACGAGTGGTGAACGGCCGGGCCGGGTGGCGGCGTTCCGTCGCCGTTCACTCGTTCCGGTGAAGTCGTGGGTGGTCACAGGCGCTTGACCCCCTTGATGCGGCCGGCCCGGGCCACCCGGGCGCGGGCCGCCTTGACCCGCAGTCCGCCCCGCTGGCCGCCGATGCGCAGTCCGGTGCCGCCGGAGAGGTAGCCGGAGGAGACGTCGCCGGACTTGCCGGTGCCGGTATCGGCGAGCGGGTCGTTCTCGGCGCGCCGGGCCAGGGCCATGACGCCGGGGACGACGAACGGGGCGAGCAGCAGGTCGTACAGCGCGGCGGTGAACAGCAGGCTGCTGAGGCCCACATGGCGGGCGGCGGTGTCGCCGACGAGGGCGCCGACGCCGGCGTAGAGCAGCGTGGAGCCGACCGCGGCGGCGACGACCACGGCCATGGGGGCGGTGGCGGACCTGACCTGGCCGCTCTCGGGCTTGACGAGTCCGGCGAGGTAGCCGATGACGCAGAGCACGAGGGCGTAGCGGCCGGCGGCGTGGTCGGCGGGCGGCGCGAGGTCGGCGAGGAGGCCCGCGCCGAAGCCGACGAGGGCGCCGCCGACGTGGCCGTAGACCAGGGCGAGGCCGAGGACGGTGAGCAGCAGCAGGTCGGGGACGGCGCCCGGGAGGTGGAGGCGGGCGAGGACGCTCACCTGGATCACCAGGGCGACGACGATCAGCGAGCTGGAGAGCAGGATCCGGTTGACGCGCATGGGGTGACAGCTCCTACTGCTCTTGCTGGTTCAGGCCGTCGGCAGGGGCGGAGGGCGTGACGGTCACCGTCACGGTCGGGGTGGGGGTCGGCTTGGGCTTCTTCGGCAGCACCGTGTCGCGCGGGTCCTTCTCGGGGGCCTGGACGACGACGCCGACGACGTCGAGCTTGCTGAAGCTGACGAACGGCGTGACGTAGAGGGTGCGGGTGAGGTCGCCGCCGGAGGGGTCGACGCGGGAGACGACGCCGACGGGCACGCCGGGCACGAACGGCTTGTCGGCCTGCGAGCCGAAGGTGACCAGCCGGTCGCCCTTCTTGATCTCGGCCTTGCCGTTGAGGAGTTCGACGCGCAGCGGGCGGTCGCCCTGCCCGGAGGCGAAGCCGAGTTCGTCGCCGGCCTCCATGCGGGTGCCGACGGTGAAGTCGGGGTCGCTGGCGAGCAGCACGGTGGCGGTGTTCGGGCCGACGGTGGTGACGCGGCCGACGAGTCCGTCGCCGTTGAGGACGGTCATGTCGCGGGTGATGCCGTCGTTGGCGCCGGCGTCGATGGTGATGGTCCAGGAGAAGCCCTGGGCCGCTCCTATGGCGATGACCTGGGCGCCCTTGATGCCGTACTGGCCCTTGCCGGAGATGCTCAGCAGTTTGTCGAGCTGCTTGAGGCGGCTGCGGCCGCGGTCGTCGCTGCCGAGTTCCGCCTTGAGCGCGGTGTTCTCCCGCTCCAGTTCGGCGAGCCGGTCGTGCTTGTCGCCGGACTCGCGGACTGCGGAGACGGCGTTGCCGATCGGGTCGACCGCGCCGGACACGCCGTTCTCGATCGGGCCGAAGACGGTCGCCGCCGCCTGTCGGGCACCGTCGACCGGTGAGTCCTCCCCGCCGCGGATGTCCACCGTGATCAGTGCGAACGCGATGGCGATCAGCAGCACCAGGAGCAGCCGGCTCTCTCGTGTGTCCCTCACGTGCGGCGGCCGTGCCTTCCTCGTCGAGAACGGGTATGAGGTGGGGGTCTGTTCAGGTGTGGTGGAGCTGTTTTGAGGCGTTGTGGGGGTTTTCAGGCCTCGATACCAGTGATCCGCCGTACGAGAGGTGAACCTCCCGTACGGCGGAGTCGAGGGCCGGTGTCATCTGCGCGGCTGGGCGTCCAGCACCTGCTGGAGCGCCTCGAACTCCTCGACGCACTTGCCGGAGCCGAGCGCGACGCTGTCCAGCGGGTCCTCGGCGATGTGGATCGGCATGCCCGTCTCCCGGCGCAGCCGCTCGTCGAGGCCGCGCAGCAGCGCCCCGCCGCCGGTCAGCACGATCCCCCGGTCCATGATGTCGCCGGACAGCTCCGGCGGGCACTTGTCGAGGGTCGTCTTGACGGCGTCGACGATGGCGTTGACGGGCTCCTCGATCGCCTTGCGCACTTCGGCGGCGGAGATCACCACGGTCTTCGGCAGTCCGGACACCAGGTCGCGGCCGCGGATCTCGGTGTGTTCGTCGGCGTCGAGGTCGTACGCCGAACCGATCGTGATCTTGATCTGTTCGGCCGTCCGCTCACCCAGCAGGAGCGAGTACTCCTTCTTGATGTGCTGGATGATCGCGTTGTCCAGCTCGTCGCCCGCGACGCGGATGGACTGGGCGGTGACGATGCCGCCGAGGGAGATGACCGCGACCTCCGTGGTGCCGCCGCCGATGTCCACCACCATGTTGCCGGTGGCCTCGTGGACCGGCAGCCCGGAGCCGATGGCGGCCGCCATGGGCTCCTCGATGATGTGCACCTGCCGGGCGCCGGCCTGGGACGACGCCTCGATGACGGCGCGGCGCTCGACGCCCGTGATGCCCGAGGGCACACAGACGACGACCCGCGGACGAGCCAGATACCGCCGCTTGTGGATCTTCAGGATGAAGTAGCGGAGCATCCGCTCGGTGATCTCGAAGTCGGCGATGACGCCGTCCTTCAGCGGACGCACGGCGACGATGTTGCCGGGCGTGCGCCCGATCATCTTCTTGGCTTCGGCACCGACCGCGAGGATGCCACCGGTGTTGGTGTTGATCGCGACCACGGACGGCTCGTTGAGTACGATCCCACGACCCCTGACGTACACCAGCGTGTTGGCGGTCCCGAGGTCGACAGCCATGTCACGGCCGATGAACGACATTGAGTTCCCCATCAGGATTCGACTGGCCTTCCCACGAGCTTTTGAGGGCTTTTCAGGTTGGCGAGGTGGGTGCGGTGACGTGAAGGGTTCCATCGTAGACGCGCCTTCGCGAACACCGTGCGAGGGTCTTCGCCATTGTCATCAGATGGCGGGTCCCGCTGCTTGTGCAGACGTCCCATCGGGGGCATCCGTTCCCCCGAACGCCACGCATATGCGAAAAAAGGCCCGGGGGCAAAGCCCCCAGACCGCCCGACGGCGGCCAAACGCGCTGGACGCGGCCGCGATGTGATCGTTATGCGCGCGGTTACGCCCGGCCGGGGAAGAAGATCTTGACCTCGCGCTCGGCGGATTCCTCCGAGTCGGAGGCGTGGATCAGGTTCTCCCGGACGATGACGCCGAAGTCCCCGCGGATCGAACCCGGCTCGGCGGCGATGGGGTCGGTGGGGCCCGCCAGCTTGCGCAGCCCCTCGATGACCCGCTCACCCTCGACGATCATCGCCACGACCGGCCCGGAGGCCATGAACTCCACCAGCGGCTCGTAGAACGGCTTGCCCTTGTGCTCGCCGTAGTGCTGCTCCAGCGTGTCCTGGTCCAGGGTGCGCAGCTCCAGCGCGGTGATCCGCCAGCCCGCCTTGCGCTCGACGCGGCTGATGATCTCGCCGGTCAGGCCACGGCGGACCGCGTCGGGCTTGAGCAGGACGAGGGTGCGCTGGGTCACGACGGAGCTCCTTGCGTGAAGTTGTGCGGAAAGACGAGGTTACCGGGCGTGTCGCGGCCGCTGTCACGCAGCGTCAGGCTGGTCGGCCCGGGCGGCGAAACGGGCCTTCGCTTCGTCCACCTTTCGCCCGTAGTGCACCGAGGTCCACCACAGCAGCGCGAACACCGCGCCCATGAAGAACATCATCGGGACGAAGACGCCGGAGGCGATGAGGGCGAGCTGCAGCGCCCAGCCCAGGGCCACCCCGCCCGGCCGGGTGATCATCCCGCACAGGGCCACGGACAGGAACATCGCGATGCCGCAGACCGTCCACACCGTGGCGGTGGACAGGTCGCCGTCCTTCATGGCGACCAGCCCGGCGAAACCGATGATGAAGAACTCGCCGATCAGCGTCGAAGCACAGAGCGTACGCACGGGATCTCAGCCCCTCCCCAGGAGCAGTCGGGCCTCGCCGACGGTGATGACGGAACCGGTGACGAGCACACCGCCGCCGGCGAACTCGCCCTCCTCCTCGGCCAGCGTGATCGCGGCCTCCAGGGCGTCCGGCAGCCGCGGCTCGACCTGGACGCGGTCCTCGCCGAACACCTCGACGGCGATGCCGGCCAGTTCGTCGGCGTCCATCGCGCGGTGGCTGGAGTTCTGCGTGACGACGACCTCGGCGAACACCGGCTCGAACGCCTCCAGCAGCCCCCGCACGTTCTTGTCGCCGCTCGCGCCGACCACGCCGATGAGCCGGCTGAACTGGAACGCCTCGCCGATCGACGCGGCGGCCGCCCGCGCGCCCGCCGGGTTGTGGGCGGCGTCCAGGACGACGGTCGGCGACCGCCGTACGACCTCCAGGCGGCCCGGGGAGGCGACGGCGGCGAAGGCCTTGCGCACGGTGTCGACGTCCAGCGGCTGCGGGCGCTCCGCGCCGACGCCGAAGAACGCCTCCACGGCGGCGAGCGCCACGGCCGCGTTGTGCGCCTGGTGCTCGCCGTGCAGCGGCAGGTACAGCTCGGGGTACTCGCCGCCGAGTCCGCGCAGCGTCACCAGCTGGCCGCCGACGGCGACCTGCCGGGCCACGACGCCGAACTCCAGTCCCTCGCGGGCCACCGTCGCGTCGGTCTCGACGGCCTTCTTCAGCAGCACCTGCGCCGCGTCCACCGGCTGCTGCGCCATGATCACCGTCGCGCCCCGCTTGACGATGCCGGACTTCTCGGTGGCGATCTCGGCGGGCGTGCCGCCGAGCCGGTCGGTGTGGTCCAGGTCGATGGGCGTCACCACGGCGACGCCGGCGTCGATCACGTTCGTCGCGTCCCAGCTGCCGCCCATGCCGACCTCGACGACCGCCACGTCCACGGGGGCGTCGGCGAAGGCGGCGTACGCCATGCCGGTCAGCACCTCGAAGAAGGACAGCCGGTACTCCTGCTGGGAGTCGACCATCTCGACGTACGGCTTGACGTCCTGGTACGTCTCGATGAACCGCTCGGCGGAGACCGGGGCCCCGTCCAGGCTGATCCGCTCGGTGACCGACTGGACGTGCGGGGAGGTGTACCGGCCGGTGCGCAGCTCGAAGGCGCCGAGCAGCGCCTCGATCATGCGGGCGGTGGACGTCTTGCCGTTGGTGCCGGTGATGTGGATCGAGGGGTACGAGCGCTGCGGCTCGCCCAGGACGTCCATCAGCGCGGCGATCCGGGCGACCGAGGGCTCCAGCTTGGTCTCGCCCCAGCGGGTGGCGAGCTCCGCCTCGACCTCGCGCAGCGCCCTGTCGACCTCGGGGTCCTCGGGGCGCGCGGGGACGTCCGCGTGCGGCCGGCCGCCCTGGGTGCGCAGGGTGCGGCTGCCGGCCTCGATGACCGCGAGGTCGGGGTCGCGGCGGGTCTCCTCCCCGACGAGCTCCGCGAACTCGTCGAAGGTGTCGTCCGGGTCGGGACCTGCTGATTCTGGGCGCTCGCTCACGGTGCCCAGTCTACGGGCGGCCCGGACGGCGTCCGGCAGGCCCGGGGTCCCCGGTCAGCCGAGCCACTTGCGCATCCCCAGCCGGCCCCACAGGACGCTCACGGCGAAGGACAGCACGGCGGCGGCCACCGCCGTCACGGCGAGTGCCACGGGCGCCGCGATCCCGTGCGGCACCGCCTCCGCGACGGGCCCCACCAGCACCGTCACGAACAGCAGGTGCACCAGGTACGTCCCGAACGAGGCGTCCGACAGCCGCCCCAGCAGCGCCCGCGCCCCCTCCGGCACCCGCACCCCGCTCACCGCGCCGAGCAGGGCGAAGGTCGGCGCGGCCACCGCCGCGCTGCCGTACGCGGCGGGGTGCCGCACGGTGAGCTGGTACACCGTGAGGGCGACGAGGGCGGCCGCCGTGCCCGCGAGCCACAGCCCGCGCGGGCCGCGCCGCCGGGCGGCGAGCAGGGCCGCGCCCGCCACCGCGTAGGCCAGCGAGTACAGCGACACGCTCCAGTCCCAGGAGGGCAGGGGCAGCCCGGTGAGGGTCCGCGCGTCCCCGGCGAACGCCGGCGCCACGGCGAACGCGGCGAGCAGCAGCAGCGACCTGCGGGGCGCCGCGCGCCGCCCGAGGACGAGCACGGCGACGCCGAGGAGCAGCAGGAGCGGCACGTAGGTGTAGAGGTACCAGAGGTGGAAGGCGGGCTCGACGGAGCCGAACAGCGCGTGGGCCGCGTCCCTGAGGCCTTCGTGCGGCGACTGCCGCCCGGACAGGTACTGCCAGAGGAGGTAGACGGCCGTCCACACCGCCATCGGGCGCAGGATCCGTCCGAGGCGGGTGAGGAGCTGGGCGTCGCCGCGCACGGGCGAGCCGACCAGGGCCGCCCAGCCGGCCATCGCGAAGAACGCCGGCACGGCGAACCGGCCCGCCGAGTCGCCGAGGACGCCGGTGGTGCGGTGGCCGGCGTCGAGGAACTCGGCGGAGGCGTGCACCAGTACGACCGCCGCGGTGCAGACGACCCGCAGCAGGTCGATGTCGTCGCGCCGTTCACGGCCGGGTCCGCCCCGCGCGGCCGGTCCGGCGGTCGGTGCGGCGGTGGGGGGCGCGGTGCGGGGCATCGTGGGGGTGCTCCTGACGGCGTGGTCCTGGCGGTGGGCAAAACCGCAGGCTCCCCCGGCCGGGTTACACGCCGCCCACCACGACGTGAACGGCCCCCGACCTGAGCGGTCGGGGGCCGTGCGTGTCCGGGCGACTTCCGTCAGGCGCCGGGCAGGCGGTCCAGCTGGGACGTGATGCGGGCGATGTCCTCGTCCGCCTTCGCCAGCCGCGTGCGGATCTTCTCCACCACGTGGTCCGGGGCCTTCGCCAGGAACGCCTCGTTGCCGAGCTTGGCCGTCGCCTGGGCCTTCTCCTTCTCGGCGGCGGCCAGGTCCTTGGCGAGCCGCTTGCGCTCGGCGGCGACGTCGATCACACCGGACAGGTCCAGCGCGACCTCGACGCCCGCGACCGGCAGGGTCGCGGTGGCCGTGAAGGACTCGCCCTCCGGCTGCAGGCGCAGCAGCTGGCGGACGGCCGGCTCGTGCGCGGCGAGCGCCGTGCCGTCGAGGGTCAGCCGGGCCGGGACCCGCTGGCCGGGCTGCAGGCCCTGGTCGGCGCGGAACCGGCGGACCTCGGTGATCACCGACTGGAGCGTCCCGATCTCCCGCTCGGCGTCCGCGTCCCGGAACCCGCTGTCGGCCGGCCAGTCGGCGATGACGACGGACTCGCCGCCGGTCAGGGTGGTCCAGAGGGTCTCCGTGACGAACGGGACCACCGGGTGCAGCAGCCGCAGCGTGACGTCGAGGACCTCGCCGAGGACCCGCTTGCTGACCTCGGCCGGCTCGCCGCCCGCCTGGAACGTCGTCTTGGACAGCTCGACGTACCAGTCGAAGACCTCGTCCCAGGCGAAGTGGAACAGCGCGTCCGACAGCTTGGCGAACTGGAAGTCGTCGTAGTACGCGTCGACTTCGGCGACGACCGAGTTCAGCCGGGACAGGATCCAGCGGTCGGTCGACGACATGGCGGACGCGTCCGGCAGCGGCCCCTCGACCGTCGCGCCGTTCATCAGCGCGAAACGGGTGGCGTTCCAGATCTTGTTGGCGAAGTTGCGCGAGCCCTGGACCCAGTCCTCGCCGATCGGGACGTCGACACCCGGGTTCGCGCCACGGGCGAGCGTGAACCTGAGCGCGTCGCTGCCGTACTTGTCCATCCAGTCCAGCGGGTTGACCGCGTTGCCGAAGGACTTCGACATCTTCTTGCCGAACTGGTCGCGGACCATGCCGTGCAGGGCGATGGTGTGGAACGGCGGGGTGCCGTCCATCGCGTACAGGCCGAACATCATCATCCGGGCGACCCAGAAGAAGAGGATGTCGTAGCCGGTGACCAGGACGGAGTTCGGATAGAACTTCGCGAGGGACTCGGTCTGCTCGGGCCAGCCGAGCGTGGAGAACGGCCACAGGCCGGAGGAGAACCAGGTGTCCAGGACGTCGGTGTCCTGGTGCCAGCCCTCGCCGGTCGGCGCCTCGTCGTCCGGTCCGACGCAGACGATCTCGCCGTTCGGCCCGTACCAGACCGGGATGCGGTGGCCCCACCACAACTGGCGCGAGATGCACCAGTCGTGGAGGTTGTCGACCCAGTCGAAGTACCGCTTCTCCATCTCCTGCGGGTGGATCTTGACGCGGCCGTCGCGGACCGCGTCGCCCGCCGCCTTCGCCAGCGGGGCGACCTTGACCCACCACTGCAGGGACAGCCGCGGCTCGATGGTGGTCTTGCAGCGCGAGCAGTGGCCGACGGAGTGGACGTAGGGCCGCTTCTCGGCGACGATCCGGCCCTCGGCGCGCAGCGCGGCGACGATGGCGGAGCGGGCCTCGAGCCGGTCCAGGCCCTGGAAGGGGCCGTGGGCGGTGATGACGGCGTGCTCGTCCATCACGGCGATGGCGGGCAGGTCGTGCCGCCGGCCGATCTCGAAGTCGTTCGGGTCGTGGGCCGGGGTCACCTTGACGGCGCCGGTGCCGAACTCGGGGTCGACGTGCTCGTCCGCGACGACCGGGATGGAACGGTCGGTCAGCGGCAGCCTGATGTGCTTGCCGACGAGGTGCTTGTAGCGCTCGTCGTCGGGGTGGACGGCGACGGCCGTGTCACCGAGCATCGTCTCCGCGCGGGTCGTGGCGACGACGATGGTGTCGTCCCCCTCGCCGTACTTCATGGAGACGAGCTCGCCGTCGTCCTCCTGGTAGTCGACCTCGATGTCGGAGATCGCGGTCAGACAGCGCGGGCACCAGTTGATGATGCGCTCGGCGCGGTAGATCAGCTCGTCGTCGTAGAGCCGCTTGAAGATGGTCTGGACGGCAGTCGACAGGCCCTCGTCCATGGTGAAGCGCTCGCGCGACCAGGCGACGCCGTCGCCGAGGCGGCGCATCTGGCCGGAGATCTGTCCGCCGGACTCGCCCTTCCACTGCCAGACGCGCTCGATGAACGCCTCACGGCCGAGGTCGTGCCGGGACTTGCCCTCCTTGCCCAGCTCGCGCTCGACGACGTTCTGCGTGGCGATGCCGGCGTGGTCCATGCCGGGCTGCCACAGCGTCTCGAAGCCCTGCATGCGCTTGCGCCGGGTCAGGGCGTCGATGAGCGTGTGCTCGAAGGCGTGCCCGAGGTGCAGGCTGCCCGTGACGTTCGGCGGCGGGATGACGACGGTGTACGGGGGCTTGTCGCTCCCGGCGTCCGCCTCGAAGTAACCGCGCTCTACCCAGCGCTCGTACAGCGGCCCCTCTACATCGGCCGGCGCGTACTGGGTCGGCAGTTCGGTGATGGGCGCTGGTGGCTCCTGCTGAGCGTTCTCGGTCACGGGGCTCAGTTTAGAGGCGTCACGGACCTGTCCCGAAACGCGTTTCCTTTGTAACGGTGCGACCCCCACTGGCCTGAACGCATGACTCCTGAGTCAGGATGTCAGCAACGCATAAGCATCTGGAGGGGAACCCAGTAATGAGCTACAACCAGCCGGGCCCGTACGGCGGGCAGCCCCAGCAGCCCGGGCCGTACGGCCAGCCGGGTCCCTACGGCCAGCAGCCGCAGGCTCCGCAGCCCGGCGGTCAGCCCGGCTACGGCTACCCCCAGCAGGCCCCGCCGCCCGG
>Ga0247820_10000746_pt1 | contig 17930 bp, 21 predicted proteins | sample 13C_Glucose_Day1_2_FD_192480 | JGI IMG/M metagenome (GOLD analysis project Ga0247820, IMG submission 192480) | Soil microbial communities from agricultural site in Penn Yan, New York, United States - 13C_Glucose_Day14 | ecosystem: Environmental > Terrestrial > Soil > Agricultural land | place...
TCCTCGGTCGTGGCCCCGTCCGACCCCTATCAGCTGACGCCGTTCGCCGGGGCGCTCTACTTCGGGGCCACGACCGAGGAGAACGGCACCGAGCTCTACCGGCTCGCCCGCGGCAGCGACACGCCGACCCTGATCGACATCAATCCGGGCACCGGCGGCCCCGGACCCGACACCAGCGGCTCGGTGCCGACCGACTTCTTCGAATTCGGAAGCCAGCTCTATTTCCGGGCCTTCACCGACGCGACCGGGAATGAACTCTACCGGCTGGATCCCGGCAGCACCACGCCGGAGCTGATCGATGTCAACCCCGGATTCGAATCCTCCGATCCGGGACGCCTGAGCAGCTTCACGGCCTATCGAGGCTATCTCTACTTCACCGCCTTCACGCCGGAGACGGGCGACGAGCTCTTCCGGCTGGCTCCCGGAAGCACGACACCCGAGGCGATCGACATGACGCCCGGCCCGGACGGGTCGTTCCTCGGCTCGTTCAGCGGGATCGTTCCCTTCAGGGGATCGCTCTATTTCGCAGGCCACTCGCCCGAGACGGGCACGGAGCTCTTCCGCCTCAAACCGGGCAGCGACACGCCGACAATCATCGACATCAATCCAGGCGAAGCGACGTCCTTCGTGGACAACCTCACGGTCTTCAAGGGCCAGCTCTATTTCACCGCCACGACAGCGGAGAACGGCACGGAACTCTACAGGCTCTGCCCCGGCAGCAAGACGCCCGAACTCATCGACATCGACCTGGGCGAGGCCAGTTCGACCCCCCTGGAACTGACGGAATACAAGGGCAGGCTCTACTTCACGGCGGAGACCGAGGCCAACGGTCGTGAGCTCTACCGGATCTCGCCCTGGAGCGATCGTGCCGCCCTGGTGGACATCAACAAAGGCGCCGAGGACTCGAGCCCGTTCGGGCTGACCGAATACAAGGGCAAACTCTACTTCACGGCGGAGACCGGGGAGACCGGGTCGGAGCTCTTCCGCCTCGCCTCCCACTGGAGCAGGCCGGTCGCGATCGACATCAACGAGGGTCCGGAGGATTCGACGCCGAACGACTACTTCGTGCTTTGATCACTGCGGGTGCGGCGGCACCGCCGTCGCACCGGCATCGTCCCGTCACCGCCGGGTCATCGTGAGATAGACGATGAAGGCTCCGATGCCGAGGGCGAGGAGCATCAGCACCATCTGGCGCGTCTCGCCCGTGAAGGCCGCGTCGCGGTACATCTGCGACAGGCGCTCGGCGCGCTCGGGATCGCGCGACATGAAGAGGCCGATCACGATCATCAGGACGAGAAGGATCAGGATCAGGTAGTTCGGACGCATGCCCCGGTCTCCCCTCAGCGGCCCTTGAACCGGGGCGCGCGCTTCTCGCGGAAGGCCGCGATGCCCTCGACGAAGTCGTCGCTGAAGCCCGCCTCCCTCTGGAGCGTCGCTTCGAGCCCGAGCTGCGCCTCGAGGCCGTTCGAGAGGCTCTGCGCCACGGCCTCCTTGGTCAGGCGATGGGCCAGCGCCGGCCCGGCGGCGATCCGTGCCGCCAGGGATGCGACGTCATCGGCGAAGGAGGAATCCTCGAACACCTTGTAGACGAGGCCGAGGCGCTGCGCCTCCTCGGCCGGAATGGGATCGGCGGTGAGCATGAGGGCGAGCGCCAGTTTCGGCCCGACGAGGCGCGGCAGGATCCAGGTGCCGCCCGCATCCGGGATGAGCGCGATCCTCGCGAACGCCTCCTGCAGATAGGCCGAGCGCGCCGCCACCACCACATCGCAGGCGAGCGCGATGTTCATGGACGCGCCGACCGCAGGGCCGTTCAGGGCCGCGATCGTCACCTTCGGGTAATTGGCGAGCATGAGCACGAGGGGATTGTAGTCGCGGGCGAGCGGCGGGCCGAGATCGATGCGGCCATGCCCGTCGCGGGGCAGATCCTCGGTCAGGTCCTGCCCCGAGGAGAAGCCGCGCCCCTCCCCCGTCAGCACCACCACCTGCACGGCCTCGTCGCGTTCGAGGGTCTGAAGCGCCTCGCGCAGCTCCGCATGCATCGTCGCATTCAGCGCGTTCAGCTTGTCCGGACGCGCGAGCGCGATGGTCGCGACCTTTCCGTTCACGGCGCAGCGCAGGGTGGTCAGATTCATGAGGTCTCGGCTCCCGACTCGTGGAGCCGGAGCATAAAGCGAGGCATGCGCAAAGCGAAACCCGATTCTCCCAGGGCCCTGTCCTTGCCCTGAACCGCCCTTAGGCCAGAGCGCCGCCCCGCGCCCGCAGGCGCGTGCCGGTCTCGGCCGCGAGCTGGTGTTCGTAGGCGGCCCTCGAATAGGCCTCGCCGCTGCTCTTGATCCGGTACCGGGGAACGCCGCCGCCCGAGGGCAGCAGTTCGGCGATCACGAACGCCCCGCTCCAGGCCGCGCCGGTGAAGCGCCGGTCCGTGAAACTCACGTGCTGTCCGCATGCGAAGAGGTGGTCAGACATTTGCGCTCCTTCGGAAATCGTCGGGAATGAGGACGGGCTCACTGCAGGAAGACCACGCAGAACATTCCGAAGATGAAGATGACGGACAGTCCCGCCAGCGACAGCCAGGTTTTCCGGTTATCGCGCAAGAGGCGCACTCGGGACGGGTCCGGGATCATCCTCGGGCCGCCGAGGACGATCGCTCGTTCTTGTGCCAGGCTCGCCGCCGCAGGTCGGCCGGGACGACGTTGAGATTGGCGGCGGCATCCGGGTCGATGCAGTCGAGGGCCGGACGCATGTCGCCGGCGCGAAACGCCTGCTGCGGCAGGGCGAACCGGGTCAGCTCGTGCTCGCCGGCCACCCGCTCGTCGACCCTCAGGGCGGAGCGGATCCGGTATTGCGGCTCCATGCCGTCCGAGGCGAGGCATTCCAGGATCGTGTAGGGGGCCTTCCAGGTCAGGTTGGGGAAGCGCTGCTGCGTGTAGAGAACACGCTCGGCGATGGCGTAGCGGTGGGACGTCATGAAATTGTCCTTCGAAAAGGTTCGTGCAGGCCGCCATACACGAACGATGTTCGAAGGCATGCGGTCGGGCAGATGGGCGTCGGGCTCCCGCAGGTTCGGGCCGAGCCGTTCGTCGTTCGGCACATTCAGGTTACAGCCTGAAGATGTCCCGTCGGAATAGTTTTATGGCTTATAGTTCAAACGGCGGATTACGACTTTTGTTCCTCAAATAAATGATCGCCCTTTATTTATTCTGCAAAATAAATACTCCGGATAAATTTACTGAAATTCGAGGGAAATACTTTTCGTCAATTATACCGTGGCTCGAACTGCTCGGAGAGCCCAGGCTCGGCCCTTCCCTCTCCGGCGTCGAGCATGGAGCGGATCTCCACCCGAAGCACGGGCAGAAGCTCGGCTTCGAACCACGGGTTCTTTCGCAGCCAGCCGTTGTTGCGCCAGGAGGGATGCGGCAGCGGCAGGATGCGCGGGCGGCGAGGACCGGACAGGATCTCCCGCCACCGCTTGACGGTCTCCGTGAGCCCGTCGCGGAAATCGTCGCCGAGATGCCAAGCCTGCGCGTACTGCCCTATCAGAAGGATCAGCTCGAGATTGGGCAGAGCCTCGAAGATCGGCCGGCGCCAGACTTGCGCGCATTCGCGCCGCGGCGGCAGGTCGCCGCCCTTGGCATCCTGTCCGGGAAAGCAGGAGCCCATGGGCACGATGGCGACGCGCGAGGCATCGTAGAAGGCCGTCTCGTCGAGGCCGAGCCAGGCGCGCAGCCGGGTGCCGGACCGGTCCGAGAACGGGATGCCGCTGGCATGGGCCCGCGTTCCCGGCGCCTGGCTCGCAATGCACAGGCGCGCCGTCGCGCTCCCCTGGATGATCGGGCGCGGCTCGTGCGCGAGCGGAGCGCCGTAGCGCGGCGCCTCGCGGCAGAGACGGCAGGCCCTGAGCTGGCGGGAGAGCTGGTCGAAATCGGGCGTGGAATCCATCCTCGTCAGATGGGATGCGCGCCCGGTCTCGGCGAGCGCGGCGCAGCGTCACTGCGAGGCGGCGTTCCGTCGGCGCCATTCCTGGGGCCGCACGAATTCTCCCGCCCAGAGCCCGGCCGAACGGCCGCGGGCGCGGGCCTCCTCCTCCCGGTATTCCCGGTCATAGGCCACGGCCCAGCCTTGCTCGATCATCCGGCCGTTGAGGTCCTGCCCGTTCGCCGTGCAATAGACCAGGAGGCGCTTGTAGCGGTCGCGTCCCGAGGAGCGGCATTGGACCTGCCGGTCGAGCATCAGGCCGATCAGGGCGTTGCGGGCCGTCTCGCCGCAGCGATAGGACTGGCCCGAGCGGGAGCACGTCTGGTGCATTTCCGGCGCGTCGATGCCCTTCAGGCGCAGCCTGTTGTCGCCGATGCGGATGGTATCCCCGTCGATGGCCTGAGCCCGGCCTTCGAGCTGCCGCCCGCTCGGCTGGAGCAGGTACCAGGCGGCCGCAGCCAGCAGCAGGGCCAGCACGAGGGAACTGAGCCCCGACGACCGCCCGCGTCGGCGGCGAAGCGGGATCCACGCCATGGTCAGGACAGGCGCTCGGACACCCCGGCCTGGGAGAAGGTCGCCATGTCACGATGAACGGCGACCGCGCTCTTGATGAGGCCGACCGCGAGCGCCGCGCCCGACCCCTCGCCGAGGCGCATGCCCAGCGCCAGCAGCGGGATCTTGCCCAAGCGGGCCAGCACGTCCTGATGGGCGCCCTCGGCGGAGAGGTGGCCGGCGATGCAGTGGTCGATGGTGGAGGGATGGATGGCGTGCAGGACGGCTGCCGCCGCCGTGGCCACGTAGCCGTCGAGGACGACCGGGATCTTCTGCAGCCGCGCCGCCAGGATGGCGCCCGCGATGGCCGCGACCTCGCGCCCGCCGAGGCGGCTCAGGATCTCCAGCGGGTCGTTCAGGTGCTCCCGGTGCAGGGCGATGGCAGCCTCGACGGCCGCGACCTTGCGCCGGAAGCCCTCGTCGTCGATTCCGGTGCCGCGGCCGACCCAGTGCTCGACCGGCCCGCCATAGAGCGCCGCGTAGATCGCCGCCGCGATGGTGGTGTTGCCGATGCCCATCTCGCCCACGGCCAGCAGGTCGGTGCCGCCCGCGATGGCCTCCATGCCGAAGGCCATGGTGGCGACGCAGGCCTTCTCGTCCATGGCCTCGCGCTCGGTGATGTCGTTGGTGGGCATGTCGAGGGCGAGGTCGAAGACCTTGAAGCCGAGGCCCAGACTCGCGCAGATCTGGTTGATCGCCGCGCCGCCGGCCGCGAAGTTCTCCAGCATCTGCCGGTTCACCTCGGACGGATAGGCCGAGACGCCCCGTGCCGTCACGCCATGACTGCCGGCGAAGACGCAGACGAGCGGGCGGTCGACGGAAGGCTTCGCCTTGCCCTGCCAGGCCGCGAGCCACTCGGTCAGCCATTCCAGCCGCCCGAGGCTGCCCGCAGGCTTCGTGAGCTGGCGCTCGCGCAGCCGCACGGCCTCGACCGCGGCCTCGTCCGGGCCCGGCATGGTGGTGATCAGGCGGCGGATATCGTCGAAGGGCGAGGTGGCGGCATCGGTCATGGAGGGCTCCAGCCCGTCGGGGCGCGGAAGGTGTTCTGAGACTTGGCCGACCTATAGACCATTTTCCCCGCGAGGGGAGACCCGACGAATGCACTGGCTCCGGGGCGGCCGTGCAGGAGACGAATGGCCGGGTATGAGTTTCGGTCGCGCCTCACGCCGCCCCGTCGTGCTCGATCTGGGCGCGGGCCTCGTCGAGGAGCCAGGACCGGAAGGCCGCGATGGCCGGCCGCTCGGCGGTCGCCTCCGGGCAGACCACGTAATACTGGTAGGCACCCTTCACCTGGTGCGGAAACGGCCGCACCAGACGCCCGGCCTCCAGATAGTCGCCGATCAGCACATTGGTGGCGAGCGCCACCCCCTGCCCCGAGGCCGCCGCCTGAAGGGACAGGAAGGTGTGGGAGAAGCGCGGCCCACGCTCGACATCCGCCTCCTCCACGCCCACGGCCGCGAGCCAGCGCGGCCAGGTCATGTAGTCGGGAACACCCTCGGGAATCTCGTGCAGGAGCGTGTGGTGGACGAGGTCCCGCGGCTCTCGCAGGGGGCGCTCCGGATCGTCCCGCAAGGCCATGCTGCACACGGGAAAGAACGTCTCCTCCATGAGCAGGTCCGTGCGCAGGCCGGGATAGTCCCCCTTCCCCCAGCGGATCGCCACGTCGACGTCCTCGCGCGCGAAATCGGTCTTGCCGGTGGAGATCGAGACACGGAGCTCAAGGTCCGGATGGCGCGCTTTCAGGGACCCGAGGCGTGGAATCAGCCAGCTCGACGCGAAGCTCGGCAGGGTGCTGACCGTCAACACCCGCGAGGCCTCGGAGCGCATGACCCGCGCGGTGGCCTCGTTGAGCTCGTCGAGCAATCCGGTGAGCGTCGCCGCATAGCGCTCGCCCGCCGGAGTCAGCGCCACGCCCTTGCTCGGCAGACGCACGAAGAGCGGCACCCCGAGCCAGGCCTCGAGCCCCTTCACCTGCTGGCCGACCGCGCTCGCCGTCACGGCGATCTCGTCCCCGGCCCGCTCAAAACTGAGGTGGCGGGCGGCAGCCTCGAAGGCGCGAAGCGAGTTCAGGGGCGGCAGGCGGCGACGGGACATGGATCAACCCTAGATGGGAGCCGTGCCCAAGCATGGCTTGGGCAGAACACAAGGACTTCTCGTTTGCTTTCACCCTAGGGGAAGAGCACATTTCTACCTAGAGAAATGAACGCGAACGAGGTCCGTCATGGCCACCGGAATTGCCACAGTAAATCTTGGCTCAACCTTCACCCTTCCCCACCGCAGGAGCACGGTCCTGCGGCTCCTGCTCGCTTTCGAGGCATGGCAGGAGCGCCGGGCGAGCCGGCGTGCCCTTTATCGGATGGACGAGCGGGCGCTCGCCGATATCGGCCTCTCCCGGGCCGACGTGGAGGGCATCGACGAGGCGGAGAATCTGCACCTGTCGCCTCTTCTGCTCCTTCCCGATGCAGGTCACGAAAGGGTTTGATCGCCCCCCGAACCCATCAAATCTCGATCTGCGCGCATGGCCGGGTTTCACCAGACCCGGCCATGCTTTATCCGTTCGGCTGGAACGGAGTGGAGCATGTCGGACCAGCTGAACGAAACGTCGATCGTCGCAAACGGAAGGCTGCGGGAGGTTTTGACCGACACCGCGCTCTGCCTGCGATTCTATTCGCGCCTGCCCGTCCCGGCCTTGCCCTGGGAGCTCGACCCGCACGCCCTGCCGGATTTCGCCCGCATGACCCGGACCGTGCCCCTCGCCGGTCTCATCCTCGGAATTCTCCCGGCCCTCGTGCTGGCGGCCGCCCTCGTGCTCGATCTCGGCTCATGGGTCGCCGCGATCCTGTCGGTCGCCGCCATGACCGTCTCCACCGGCGCCTTCCATGAGGACGGCCTGGCCGACACCGCCGACAGCTTCGGGGGCGCCACCCGCGAGCGGCGTCTCGCGATCATGCGCGACAGCCTGATCGGCTCCTTCGGGGCCTCGGGCCTCGTCCTGGTCTTCGCCCTGCGGATCGCCGTCCTGGCGGAGCTCGCCTCCCGCATGGATATGGCGGGCGCCTGCGTGGCGGTCCTGATCGCCGCCGCCCTGTCGCGCACGGCGGGCCTGATTCCCTTGGTCTTTCTGCCCCCCGCTCGCCCCGACGGCGCGTCCCATGCGGTCGGACAGCCGACCCGCGAGACGTTCTGGACGGCGGCGGCCCTCGCGGCGGGCCTGGCGGTGCTCGTGGGCGCGATGGCCGGTCTTCCGCCCTCCGGCACTGCGCTGATGATCGCCCTCGCGGGCCTCTCCGGCGGCGCCCTCGCGCGCCTCGCATCGCGGCATATTGGCGGCCAGACCGGTGACATCGCCGGCGCCGCCCAGCAGGTGGCCGAGATCGCCGCGCTGATCGGCCTCTTGACCATGGTGGCCCGGTCAACGACATGAAGCTCTGACCATGACCCGCGCCTCGAGCCCCTGCATCCGCGTCTGCCTCCTCGACCCCGAAACGGGCCTGTGCGAGGGCTGCGGGCGCACGCGGGACGAAATCGCCAGCTGGTTCCGGCTGCCCGAGGAGGAGCGGCTGCGCATCATGGCCGAGCTGCCGGAGCGCATGCGTCGCGCCTTCCTGCCGGCGGAACCGGGCGAGGCCTCCTGATGCCGGGAATCGGGGCGGTCAGCAGCCTTCTTCTCGGCGCCGCGTTCCTGATCGCCCTCGTGCGCGAGGAGCCGATCGCGGACCTGGAACCGCTCGAAGCCGCCATGCTCCTTGGCCTCGGCGGCCTCTGCCTGATCCTGGCGGGCTCCATCATCGACGGGTTCCGCCGCCACTGGACCTACGGGGTGCAGTCCGTCGCCGTGAGCGGCGGCATCCTGGTGGCGCTGCTCGTCGCCTACGGGTCCCGCAGCGAGTTGCAGACCGTGCTCGACCGGGCCATCGGCGACATCTCGCTAGGCAGAACCGTCGTCACCCCCGAGGGCGAGGTGGTGGCCGCGCGCCGCTCGGATGGCAGCTTCATCGTGTCCGGCAAGGTCAACGGCCACGAGGCCCGCTTCATCTTCGACACCGGCGCCAGCACCGTGGTGCTGCGGGCCGAGAACGCGGCCGCGCTCGGCATCAAGACCGACGCACTGAACTATTCGATCCCCGTCTCCACCGCCAACGGCACGGCTCTCGCCGCCCCCATCGTGATCGAGCGCCTCTCGGTCGGCCCGATCACCGAGCGCAACGTGCGGGCCCTCGTCGCCCGCAGCGGCGTGCTGCATGCCAATCTGCTGGGCATGACCTTCCTGGAGAGGCTCGCTTCTTACGAAGTGCGCGGCAACCGGCTGATCCTGCGCGGCAAGGACGGCGAGGTCAGCCGGTCGGGATAAGCCCGAACATCGTTCCGGGCTCTCGCTGCGCTCGCCCCAGAACGGCGGTTTGGCTATCCCACGGCTGCCAATTCCCTGTCCGGGACCTGAACCGTCTCCCGCGACACCAGAGCCACCGCATCCCGCAGGGTCTGGAGATCGGCTGTCGGCTTCACGCCTTCGGTCGCCAGATGACGGCGGTAGGCCCGGGCGCCGGGGCGGCCGGTGAAGAGGCCGAGCATGTGGCGGGTCATGGCGTGGAGGCGCACGCCCTCGGCCAGGCGGGCGGCTACATAGGGCTCGTAGGCTTCGATGGCCTCGAAGGCATCGGCCACGGGCGGTTCCTCGCCGAAGAGTTCCCGGTCGACCGACAGGAGGATCTCCGGCTCGTGATAAGCCACGCGCCCCAGCATGGCCCCGTCCACATGGCGCAGGTGCCCGTGCACCTCCTCCATGGTCTTGATGCCGCCATTGACGGCGATGGGAAGGTCCGGCCGCGCCTGCTTGAGACGGTAGACGCGCGGATAGTCCAGAGGCGGGATGTCCCGGTTCTCCTTGGGCGACAGGCCCTGGAGCCAGGCCTTGCGGGCATGCACCGTGAGCTCGTCGACGCCCGCCGCCACGACGGCATCGGTGAGGCGGTTCAGGGCCTCCTCCGTGTCCTGGTCATCGACGCCGATGCGGCACTTCACGGTGACGGGAAGCGAGACGGCGGCCTTCATGGCGGCCACGCACTCGCCCACGAGGCCGGGCTCCTGCATCAGGCATGCGCCGAAGCGGCCATTCTGCACCCGGTCCGAGGGGCAGCCCACATTGAGGTTGATCTCGTCATAGCCGAAATCGGCGCAGATGCGCGCGGCCTCGGCCAGTTCCCTCGGGTCCGAGCCGCCGAGCTGCACCGCCACCGGATGCTCCGCCCCGTCGAAGCCGAGCAGCCGCTCCCGCGGGCCGTGGATGACCGCTCCCGTGGTGACCATCTCCGTGTAGAGCCGCGCGCGGCGCGACAGGATGCGGTGGAGCGACCGGCAATAACGGTCGGTCCAGTCCATCATGGGGGCGACGGTGAAAAATTTCTGCTTCATGTCGAAAAGGGCTGTTTTGAGCAAATAGTCTCGTGGCGCGGATGCTCCGCATGGGCTTTTCCAATATGGGGGCTCGGATCTCAAGGAAAATAAGCGCTCACGATGTCACAGAGCCGCGGGCCCTTATGGCCGCGCTACCGCAATCTCGCCCGATTGCGCCTGTGACCTGCATCTTCGACACGGCCGATTTCCCACACCAGAGCCGCAGATTTCGGGAGAGGGAGCATCCATGCAGATCAATTGGCTGAAACTGACCGAGGGCCCCGGAGGCGTCCCCCTCCCGACCTACGGCTTGTATGGCGGTCCGAACTGGACCGGCGGCGAGTTCGTCGGGGACGACGAGATCGGGAACTACACGGTTGAACCCGAGGATTCGCTGGATGCCCTATTCCGGACCCACGATCGGTTCTACGACCAGCCCGACACCTTCGTGCGCGCGGTCGGGGATCTCCTGCTGATCAAGGGAATTCTGGAGCAATCCCCCGACGAGGTGACCGGCGAAGGCGACCTCTATGCCGGCGCGGCGGTTCTGACGATGCTCTACCAGGCTGCCGTCACCAACAACCATCCGGAACTGCTGACGCTGGTCGATGTCGAACAGATCATCCAAGGCGGCGTCGACCGCATCGAGGAAGGCAGCTTCAATCCGGAGCCGCAGGAGGTGGCGGGCTTTCTCATCTGGCTCGCCGCGGTCGGCGCCCCCCTGGTGACAGCCCAAGCCCAGGTTGCCGACGCAAGCGCTCCATCCCCGTCCGAGCTCCAGACCATCCTCACGGATGCGGCGATCGGGTTCGTTCAGGAGACCGCTCCGCCGCGCGAGGACTCCGTCGCATTGGCCCGCGAGCCCGAGCGTCATTTCGTCCTGGAGAAGATCGCCCACGGGATGCCCGACTGGCTCGGCGATGCGCCCGCGCATCCCGCGGCGCCGGCGCTCGATTCGCTTGCCGGCTGGGTCGGCACGGCCATGCACGGCGACTTCCACCTCTAGCCGCGTCAGACCAGCCCCGCGGCCTTCGCGTCGAGCGCCGAGGCCGCGTCCTGGGGCGGGAGACGGACCTGAAGGCCGCGCTGGCCGCCGTTGATGAAGACGCTTTCATGCGCGAAAGCGGATTGCTCGATCAGGGTCGGCACCCGCCTCTTCTGCCCGAAGGGGCTGATGCCGCCCACGTGATAGCCGGTGATGCGTTCCGCATCGGCAGGCTTCATCATCTGGGCGGCCTTGCCGCCGAGGGCGGCGGCGAGTTTCTTCAGGTTCACCTCCCGGTCCGACGGCACGACCACGCAGGCCGGCTTGCCGTCGACCGTCACCATCAGGGTCTTGAGCACGCTGCCCGGATCCGCGCCGAGCGCCTCCGCGGCCTGAAGGCCGATGCGCTCGGCGTTCGGGTCGTAATCGTAGGCATGCACCGTGAAGGATACGCCCGCCTGCTGCAGGGCGAGCGTGGCGCGGGTCGTCTTCGACATGGCGTGGTCCGGAAGGCGGGAAGCCGGTCAGTGGTCGTGCTTGTGCCCGTGATGGTGGCCGCATCCGCAGCCGGCGCCGTGCTCGTGACCATGGTCATGATCGTGGTGATGATCGTGCTTGTGCTCGTGATGGGCGTGATCATGGGCGTGGTCGTGATGATGCCCATGGTCGTGGCCGTGCGAATGGCCGTGGTGATGCCCGTGCCCGTGGTCGTGGTCGCAGTGGTGGGCGCTGCGCTCGGGCCGGAAGGGTCTCTCGACCGACGTCGCGGTGCAGCCCTGCCCGCGCACCAGCTCGGCAACGGCCGGGTTGTCCTCCACGTAGAGAGCGTCCGCCGTGACCTCGGCGAGCCCGTGCTGGCTGCCGAGATGCCAGGCGAGGCGGATGAGGCGCAAGGGATTCTCGGCCCTGACCTCGAGCAGGCGCTCCGCCGCCGCCTTCACCTGCACCAGCCGCCCGTCCTCGAGCCGCAGGGCGTCGCCGTCGTTGATGGTGGTGTCCATGTCGAGGTCGAGCCGGATCTCGGTCCCGCCCTCTCCTGTCAGCGCCGCCTCGCGGCGGTTGCGGGCCGCGTGGTCGAGCGTGATCGTGTCGACGACGCGGTCGGCCTTCACGGCGGGCTTGCGGACGATGGTGGTGACGCGGGGCATGGCTGTTGTCTCGGAGGAATGACGGTCGGGTCTGTCAGATAGGAAGCGTCGCCGGCCAAACCCATTCCGGCGAGCGGTTTCTTAATAGCTCACCTTGTCGGGCTTGTCCGCCCAGGCCTCGAACACGGCCTTGGCCTCCAGGCTCGGCAGGTGGTCCATGGGGATGAGACGCTGTTCAGGCGCCTTCGGGATCTCGTCGTAGATCAGGCTGTCGTCGAAGCCGATCTCCGCCGCGTGCTGGCGTGTGTTGGCATAGACGATGCGGGATATCCGCGCCCAATAGGCCGAGGCGAGGCACATGGGGCACGGCTCGCAGCTCGTATAGAGGGTGGCGCCATGGAGGGCGAAATCGCCCACCGCCTGGCAGGCGCGGCGGATCGCCGTCACCTCCGCATGGGCCGTGGGATCGTTGGTGGAGGTCACCTGGTTCCAGCCCTCGGCCAGGACCTCGCCGTCGCGCACGATCACCGCCCCGAAGGGGCCGCCGGCGCCTTCGTGCATGTGCTCGCGCGAGAGAGCGACCGCGCGGGCGAGATGGCGCTGATCGTCTGCTTTCTCGTGTGTCATAGGGCGTTTTTATCGTTTGCTGCGGCGGGACGCGAGAAATTTAAGACGGAGGAGCGGCGCTCGCGCACCTGGAGGAGCTGTGCCGTAACGGAAGCCGCGATCACCGCCGGCTCCTTGCCCTTGATGCCGGGCAGGCCGATCGGGCAGACCAGGGCGCGGATCTGCCGGTCGGAGAGGCCCATTTCCCGGAAGCGCTTCTCGAACCGCGCGCGCTTCGTGGCGCTGCCGATGAGGCCGACATAAGGGAAGCCCCGGCCGAGCGCCGCGGCCGTGATCGCCATGTCGAGGGGGTGGTCGTGGGTCATGACCAGGATGATGGCATTGGCGGGCGCCTGGGCGATCTCAGCCGCCGGATCCTGCACGAGGACAGCCAAGGCGTTCGTCGGGAGATGTGACGGGAAGGCATCTTCCCTATCGTCAAGCAAACGGACCGAGAACGGCAGGGGCGCCAGGGCGAGGACGAGCGCGCGGCCCACATGGCCGGCTCCGAAGACGAGGACCGGCGTGCGGTCCTCCCCATGGGTCTCGCGCCACTGGGTCGCCTTGTCGTCGCCGACCGCCGAGGACAGGTCGCGCACGACACGGCCGTCCACGAGGCGGCACTCGACCTCGAAGACACCCTCCGCCTCCGCCGCGACCAGGGGCTCGATGTCCTCGAGGTCGCTCCCGTCGAAGGTCTCGATCAGGATCTTCACGCGGCCGCCGCAGCACTGGCCGAGATCGGGCCCGAGGGCCTGATCGACGAAGCGCGCCCGGCGCTCGCCCTTGGCCAGCATCTCGCGGGCGATGGCGAGCATCGTGAATTCGAGCTGGCCGCCGCCGATGGTGCCGTGGAAGGCCCCATCCGGACGCACGACCATGCAGGCCCCGGCCTCGCGGGGGGCGGAACCCTTCACGTCGTGGACGCTGATGAGGGCCGCCGCATCGTGGCGGCGCACGAGATCGGCAAGCTGGCGCCAGACCGTCACGCCATGGGCCTCCCGCGCAGGGCCTCGCAGGCGCGAAGGATCGCCTCCGGGGTGGCCGGCGCATGCAGCGGCACGGGCTGCGACGGGTCGAGCGAATGCACCGCATCGGCCAATGCGCAGAAGACGCTGTTCGCCAGCATGATCGGTGGCTCGCCCACCGCCTTCGAACGGTAGACCGTCTCCTCCCGGTTGACGTTGGGATAGAGCGCGACGTTGAAATCCGCCGGCACGTCCGACGCGACCGGGATCTTGTAGGTGGACGGCGCGTGCGTGAGCAGGCGTCCCTCGCGGTCGAACACCAGCTCCTCCGTGGTGAGCCAGCCCATGCCCTGCACGAAACCGCCCTCGATCTGTCCGATGTCGATGGCCGGGTTCAGGGACCTGCCGACATCGTGGAGGATGTCCGCCCGCAACAGGCGGTTCTCGCCGGTGAGCGTGTCGACGATCACCTCGGAGCATGCGGCCCCATAGGCGAAGTAGAAGAACGGACGGCCCGTGGCGCTCGCGCGGTCCCAGGTGATCTTCGGCGTGGCGTAGTGCCCCGCCTCGGACAAAGCCACGCGCGCCTGGATGCATTTTCGGGCGAGCTCGGTGAAGGACAGGCTCTCGTTGCCGATGAAGACACGGTCGTCGCGGAACTCGACCTGCTCCTCCGGCACGTCGTAGGCCTTCGCCGCATGCGCGATCATGCGGCGCTTGATCGCGCCCGCCGCCACCCGCGCCGCCATGCCGTTGAGGTCGGAGCCCGAGGACGCCGCCGTCGGCGAGGTGTTGGGCACCTTCGCGGTGGTCGTCGCGGTGATGCGCACGCGGTCCATGGAGATGCCGAATTCCTCGGCCACCACCTGCGCCACCTTGATGTAGAGCCCCTGCCCCATCTCGGTGCCGCCGTGGTTCAGGTGCACCGAACCATCCTGATACACATGAACGAGCGCACCGGCCTGGTTGAGATGAGTGAGCGTGAAGCTGATGCCGAACTTCACGGGCGTCAGCGCCAGCCCTCGCTTCATGATCGGCGACGAGGCGTTGAAGGCCGCGATCTCCTCGCGCCGCGCGCGGTAGTCGGAGGTGCGCTCCAGATGCTGAACGAGGCCGAGCAGCGTGTCGGTCTCCTCGACCTCCATGCCGAAGGGCGTGAGATTGCCGCCGGGTCGGTAGAAATTCGCATAGCGCACGTCGAGCGGGTCGCGCCCCGTCGCCCAGGCGATCCGGTCCATCACATGCTCGGCGGCGAGCATGCCTTGCGGCCCGCCGAAGCCGCGGAAGGCGGTGTTCGACACCGTGTTGGTCTTGAGCCGCTTCGAGCCCACATGGACGGCCGGCATCCAATAGGTGTTGTCCGCATGGAACATGGCGCGGTCGACGACGCCGCCCGAAAGATCCGCCGAACAGCCGCAGCGGGCGAGAAGCTCGATGGAATAACCCTCGATGCGCCCCTCCTCGTCGAAGCCCACATTCCAGTCGCAGCGGAAATCGTGCCTCTTGCCGGTGAGGATGAAATCGTCGTCGCGGTCGAGCCGGACTTTGCACGCCCGCCCCGTCACGCGCGCGGCAAGCGCCGCCGTCACCGCCCATTGCGTCGCCTGGCTCTCCTTGCCGCCGAAGCCGCCGCCCATGCGGCGCGTCTCGCAAACCACGTAGGCATCGGGAATGTCGAGCACGCGGGCGACCACGTGCTGCACCTCGCTCGGATGCTGCGTCGAGGAATAGACGTGGATGTCGCCATCCTCGCCGGGCAGCGCCAGGGCGACCTGGCCCTCCAGGTAGAAATGCTCCTGACCGCCGACGCGGAACTGGCCTTGAAGCGCGCGTGGCGCCGCCGCGATGGCCGCGTTGGCGTCGCCGCGTCCGAAGGCGTAGTCGGGAAGCACCGTCTCGCCCCGCTCCAGCGCATCCTCGACCGTGATGCTGGGGGTCTCGGATTCGATCCCCATGACGGCGAGCTTCACGGCCCGGCGCGCGATCTCCCGCGTGGTGGCGACGACCGCGAAGACCGCCTGGCCGAGGAAGTCGATGTTGTCGGCGACGAAGAGCGGGTCGTCCCCGAAGGCGGGCGACACGTCGTTCTTGCCGGGGATGTCGGCGGCGGTCAGGACCGCGACGACGCCGGGCGCGGCGCGAACCGCCGAGACGTCGAGGGACAGAAGCCGCCCGCGCGCCTTCGGCGACTGGCCGATGGCCACGTGCAGCGTGCCCTCCGGCTCGCGGATGTCATCGATATATTGCGCGGTGCCCTGGACGTGCTTGCGGCCGGAATCGTGCGGCAGAGGCTGGCGGACATGGCGAAGGGACTCGGCCTCCTCGCCTTCCCGCACGGGTGCGGCCGCGTGCCCCCCCATCGTGATACGCTCGTTCATCGTCTACTCCGCGGCCTCGAGCGACTCGCGCCGGCCGACGATCCGTGTCGCGTGGGTCTGGCCGGAGGCGGTCTCGCTCAGGGCCTTGAACAGAAGGTTGCGCGCCACCGTCGACCGGTAGGCGGCGGACGCCCGGTGATCGTCGAGGGGCTGGAAATCGCGCCCGATCGCGGCCATCGCCTCGCCCCAGGACGACGGATCGTCGAGGGAGATGCCGGTGAGCGCCTGCTCGGCTTCCTCAGCGCGCTTCGGTATGCCCGCCATGCCGCCGAAGGCGATGCGCACGGAGGCGATGCGGCGGTGGTCGAGCGTCAGCCTGAAGGCGCCCATGACGGCCGAGATGTCCTCGTCGAAGCGCTTCGACACCTTGTAGGCGCGGAAGACCTCGCCCACCTTCAGCTTCGGCACGGTCACGCGGCGCACATATTCGCCCGGCATTCGGTCCTGCCGGCGATAGGCGATGAAGAAGCTTTCGAGCGGGATGGTGCGGGTGCTCTCGCCGCGGCGCAGCTCGATCTCGGATCCCAGCGCGATCAGCGCCGGAGCGAGATCGCCGATGGGCGAGCCATTGGCGATGTTGCCGCCCACCGTGCCGGAGACTCGCACCTGCAGCGAGCCGAAGCGGCGCATGAGTTCGCCGAGATCCGCATCGATGCGCGCGAGCGAGGCATGGACCTGCGCGTGGGTCGCGGCCGCCCCGAGGCTGAGGGCGTCGTCCGCGTCGTCGATGATGTCGAGGCCCGCCACGCGGCCGAGCCAGATGATCTTGTCGAGCGCGACCATTCCCTTCGTGACCCACAGGCCCACATCGGTGCAGCCCGCGACCAGGGTTGCGTCCGGATGCCGTGCATAGAGTACCGCCAGGGAATCCTCGGTCGCAGGTGCGGCGAAGAAGCGCGCGCCATCGCCGACGAACACGTCCCGCCCGTCGGCCAGCGCCGTCAGGCCCTGCACATTCTGTTCCGTCGCATGCGCGAAGGTGTCGTTCGGGTGATCGCCGCAGGCCTGGAGCGCGGCATCGACGATGGGCCGATATCCGGTGCAGCGGCAGAGATTGCCCGCAAGCGCATCGTTGACGGCCTCGCGGCTCGGCGGACCGTCGCCTTCGTGATAGAGCGTGAACAGGCTCATCACGATGCCGGGCGTGCAGAATCCGCATTGCGAGCCGTGATGCGCCACCATGGCGGCCTGGACCGGGTGAAGCTCGTCGCCGACGGCGAGGTCCTCGACCGTCACGAGCTCCGCGCCGTCGACCTGGCCGAGAAGCAGGATGCAGGCATTGACCGGCTCGTAACGCACGCGCCCTCCCCGGACTCGTCCGAGCGCGACCGTGCAGGCGCCGCAATCGCCCTCGGCGCAGCCTTCCTTGGTGCCGAGCTTGCGTTCCTGAAGCCTCAAATAGTCCAGAAGAGTGGTGCGCGGGTGAAAGCCCGAAACTTCGACAACCCGTCCATGCCGCCAAAAGCGGATCGCTTCCCGTGTCACAATCATCCTCCGCCGGTTGGACCCGGCTCCTTATGGTGAGCCGGGTACAATGACGGAGCAAGGGCTTTTCGCCAACACCATCGTGGGGCCCGGAGGCGCCCGCTCCTGCGGCGCGCTCCCGGGCCCCGGAAACAGCCGGTTCCTACCAGTGTCCGGTATTGGGCATTGAGGCCCAGGGCTCCTGCGGGGCCTTCGGCTCGCCGCGCTGGAGCAGCTCGATCGAGATGTCGTCGGGGGTCTTGATGAAGGCCATGTAGCCGTCGCGCGGCGGCCGGTTGATGGTGACGCCCGCATCCATCAGCCTCTGGCAGGTCTCATAGATGTCGTCGACCCTGTAGGCGAGATGGCCGAAATTTCGCCCTCCGGCATATTCATTCTCGTCCCAGTTATGGGTGAGTTCGAGCAGGGGCGCCCTCGTATCCTTGGCCTTCTCCACGTCGCCGGGCGCGGCGAGGAAGACCAGGGTGTAGCGTCCCTTCTCGTTCTCCACCCTGCGGAC
>Ga0247820_10000750_pt1 | contig 17911 bp, 18 predicted proteins | sample 13C_Glucose_Day1_2_FD_192480 | JGI IMG/M metagenome (GOLD analysis project Ga0247820, IMG submission 192480) | Soil microbial communities from agricultural site in Penn Yan, New York, United States - 13C_Glucose_Day14 | ecosystem: Environmental > Terrestrial > Soil > Agricultural land | place...
TGCTGAAGGCCTACGGCATCCCGGTGGTCGCAGGCGCCACCGTCGCGCCGGAGCCGGCCGAGGTGGCGCGCGCCGCGCGGGACATCGGATACCCCGTGGCACTGAAGATCGTGTCGCGGGACATCGTCCACAAGTCGGACGTCGGCGGGGTCGCTCTGGGCATCGCGGATGAGGCCGCCTTGATGCAGGCGGCCCGCGGGATGCTCCAGCAGGTGAGCACGCGCCTGCCCGACGCACGCATCGACGGCCTTGCCGTGCAGGCGATGGTGCGCCGGCCGCAGGCGCGGGAAGTCATCGTGGGCGCGAGCGTCGATCCGATCTTCGGGCCCGTGCTGCTGTTCGGCCACGGTGGTACCGCGGTCGAAGTGCTCGCCGACAGCGCCATCGCGCTGCCACCCCTGAACCAGCCGCTCGCGCGCGAGCTCGTGTCCCGGACCCGGGTCTCGGCGCTGCTCGGCGGCTGGCGCGACCACGCGCCCGCGCGCCTGGACGCCGTCTGCGACGTGCTGGTCGCCGTGTCGCAGATGCTGGCCGACCTGCCCTGGCTCGCCGAACTCGACATCAATCCGCTGCTCGCCGATGCCGACGGCGTGCTTGCGCTGGACGCGCGCATCCGGCTGAGTCCGCAGCCGTGCGGCGGAGCCGAGCGGTTCGCCATCCGGCCCTACCCCGACCCGCTGGAAGAGCCGGTCCTGTGGCAAGGGCGGGAAATCGTGATGCGCCCGATCCGCCCCGACGACGAGGCGCGCCACCGCGAGTTCCTTCGGCACGTCGTCGCCGAAGACATGCGGCTGCGCTACTTCCAGCACCGCGGCCCGTTGCCGGACAGCGAGCTGGCGCGCCTGACGCAGATCGACTACGAGCGCGAGATGGCGTTCATCGCCGTCGCGAGAGGAGCGGACGGTCAGGAGGAGACGCTGGGCGTTGTGCGCGCCATCGCCGACCCTGACAACATCGAGGCGGAGTTCGCCATCCTTCTGCGCTCGGACTTGCACCGTCGCGGCCTGGGCCGGCTGCTGCTCGACAAGATGGTCCGGTACTGCACCGCACGGGGTACGCACCGCCTGACGGGACTGGCGCTCCACGAAAACCGAGCGATGGCAGCCCTCGCGCGTTCACTGGGCTTCGTCGTTGAGACGCAGAGCGACGAGCTGCGGCTCGTCAAGAAGCTATGGCCACATTGACCGGCGCAAGGTAGCCCCTGCCACGCGGCTCAGACTGAGGATCAAGTGTTTGGTCAACCTCGGCAGCGGCGGAGAGCGTGCTGCTGCGCAAAGCCCACAATGGAACAGTTTCTTCTCCCGGCCTTTTGGCTTGCAGTCGGTCAAATCATCATGATCGATATCCTACTGGGCGGCGACAATGCGATCGTAATCGCGCTCGCTTGTCGCAATCTGCACCACTCGCATCGTGCCAAGGGCATCTCTTTGGGGACAGTCGCTGCCATTGCCCTGCGCGTGGTGCTCATATTCTTTGCACTGCAACTGCTGGCCATTCCGTACCTGAAGCTTGTCGGCGGTGCATTGCTTGTTTGGATTGGCATTAAGCTCCTGAGGCCGGATGACGAGGACGATCACGCGCAAATCAACCAAAGCGGAAAACTCTGGGGTGCCGTGAAAACGGTTGTCATCGCCGACCTGGTGATGAGTATCGACAACATCATCGCCATCGCTGGCGCCGCTGAAATCGCCGGCGGCGACCACAAGATGCCGCTCGTCATCTTTGGACTCCTTGTAAGCCTTCCGATAATTGTCGCTGGCAGTCGATTTGTCATGAAGCTGATGGACAAGTTCCCGTTTGTCGTCACTGCGGGCGGCATGCTCTTGGGGTGGATCGCGGGCGCAATGGTGGTCACGGATCACGCTGTGGCGTCGTACGTTGGTGCTTCCGAGGTGCTCAAATATGCTGTAGCGGCGATCTGTGCGATGACCGTCTTGGTCATCGGCAAGTATCCGGGTGGAACGGATTCGCGGCACAGCAGCCCGCATGAGCCGTGGAGGCGGCGGCATCAGGCCGAAATCCAAAATGAGGAATTGCGATGAAACCCTCGTGCGGGGCCGACCCGGCACGCGAACGGGCTGCGCAGATGAGCGCCATGACGATGAAATTGATAAGCAAGCCGACCTCCGCACGCGACACCTTCATGCAGGTCACCATTTGCGCGTGATGCAGCGCCGTCAGCGTTTCCACGCTCTTGAGTGCACTGCTCATAGGCGGACTCCAGCACCGGGGCCGAGTGGGCGATGAACTTCAATGGCGCAACCGATGATGCGTTGCGTCAGCGGATCGTTGTCTTCCGAATTGCTCAATCGTGTGCTCTGTGTGCTCTGTGCCTCTGTGTCCTCTGTGTTGAAGGAAAGTGCCCGCATGCGCCGGTCTTGTTTGACACAGAGGCACAGAGAGCACAGAGAGCACAGAGGTCATTGGGAATCGACGAACCCGGCTTGCCTCGGCTTGCGGTTGGGCGCCAAGCCGTTCTTTGCCAGCGATTCGTCGGCGTTCTCGTAGAAGGTGCCGATCTTGTAGATCTGCCGTGCCTCCTTGCCGTTGGCGACCTCGCGGCCGAACTCCCGGGCGATGCGCACCAACTGCTCGATCTGCTCGACGGTGGTCATCTTGGCCGTCTGGCGTTGGTTCCAGATGTTGTCCTCGATGCCGCAGCGCACGTGCAGGCCGAGCGCGATGGCCATCATGTTCAACGGCAGGACGTTGCGCATGGAGGTTTCGAGTGTCAGCACCGAGCCGCCCGGGCAGGCGCGCACGAAGTTGGACAGGTTGTACAGAGGGCGCTTCGAAGCCTCCGCCGATGGCCACCCCGGCGAGGCGGGGGAAAACACTCTCGCGCAAACCGTGCGCAAGGTCCTGTATGTGCAACTTCCGCTCGGCCAGACGTCGATCGAGCAGGCGGCGCAGGGCCTGGGCCTGCACGTTCGAACGCTCCAGCGACACCTGTCCGCGGAGGGAGTCGCCCTTTCCGAGTTGGTCAACGAGGTCCGGCGCGACCTGGTGCTGCGCTGTCTGGCCCAGCCACACCAGCGGCCGCGGCACCGCCAGAAGAACTCTTCCTGTTGCGGGACATTCGCGACGCGCACCGCCGATAGCGATAGCCGTGAAGCACTGTGGCCGGAGGGCGCTTCCCCATCTCGTGGCGTCGCGCCGGTCAACCGGCCGGTGGGCCGTGGTTGCAGCGGCAGGCTTCGGAGTTGATCTCCCTCAAAGCCGTCCGTCGGTGAGCGGTTATGTTCCAGCGTTGACGACACGTAGTGGGCGATGAACCTGAACATCGGATCGGTGGATCGCGCAGTGCGCATCGTCGGAGGACTGGGACTAATCCTGCTTGCAGCCATGGGACTCATCGGCGCCTGGGGCTACATCGGCATGCTGCCGCTGCTCACGGGCATGGTGCGCACCTGCCCGGCATACTCACTGCTGGGGATCGGACCCAGACTTGACCAAGCACAGGAAACCGACATGAGCTTGACGCAAGGCGAGCACGCGACGCAATTGCTTGATGCCCTCTTGAGGCGGCGAGACGGCCGTGGGCTCGTCAAGCCGGTTTTGGGTAGATCCATTCTGGAAGATGTGGGTGCCAACCCGCGTGCCGGAGTCATGTTAGGGCAAGCGCGGTCCCTCCTGGATTACATTTGCACGGTCAGCGAGGTGCCGTTGGTCGGGCAGTTAATCTTGCTTGGCAAAGAAGACGGATGGGATGGGGCATGGGCCACCTGGAGACCATTTGGATCGTTGCTAAGGGCGGCACCACAACTGACTATCTGGAGCGACCAGCATGTAAATTTGATTCGCGCAGGCTTGGTCGCGCCAACCGCAGGGGTAGTGAAGCTTTGGCAACAAATCGAACCGCTAGCAGAACAGTTGCTCAACGCGGCGTTGCTCACCGCTCAGCGTGAGATTGACCGCTACGTGAGTGAGTGCCTCTAGGGCGCCACCGAAGCCCGAACGTCAATTCATCTCGAGACCAACGTGCGCGGCTCAGATTCGATGATGATGCAATCAGTTGACGATGCCAGGCTAACTGCTGGGAGGAAGCATCGCAGCTCGCCGGTGCAGGGTGCTGCGTCGCCGGGTTGAGGAGAGGCGCGTGAAGAATGACTACTTCAGACGCCTGAAGGCGTGCGGCCCGAAGGTTGGCATCGCTCGCGAGCAGGCGGCGCAGGAGCGGTTCCACCGCGAGGCGCTGCGCCAGCGTTGACGCCGACGGCGGCATGATTCCGTGAGCTGGCCGCTGTCGCGTAAGATGGACCGACCCGGCGCGACGACCGCTGGGCAAGGGGTGGCATGAAGCCTTGCTTGAAGCCGTTTCCGTTGCGCGTACGAACGTCGCTCGTCGCCGGAGCCTTGTGCGTCGTGGGCGCCTGCACGCAGATTCCTGCACCGCCGCCACCGCAGGCCTACCCGACGCCCCAGCCCTCTCCCTCGCCGGCGCCTGCGCCGGCGCCGGCGTCCCCGTCCTTGCCCGCGCCGCCGCCGTCCACGCAGGCACCCTCCGCGACGTCGCCGTCCGCCACTTTCAAGCCCGAGGAGATCGAGGCGCTCGTCGCGCCGATCGCCCTCTACCCTGATTCGGTGCTCTCCCAGGTGCTGATGGCCTCCACCTATCCGCTGGAGGTCGTCTACGCCTCGCGCTGGGTGAAGGCCAATCCGAACGTCAAGGGCGACGCAGCGATCAAGGCGGTCGAGAACCAAACCTGGGACGTCAGCGTGAAGTCGCTGGTCGCCTTTCCCCAGGTGCTGGAGCCGCTGGCCGACAAGCTCGAATGGACGCAGAAACTCGGCGATGCCTTCCTCGCCCAGCAGAAGGACGTGCTCGACGCCGTGCAGCGCCTGCGTGCGAAGGCGCAGCAGTCCGGCAATCTCAAGACCACCGAGCAGCAGAAGGTGATCATCGAGCAGTCACCGGCAGCCACCGCTGGACAGCCGCAGCAGACGATTGTGAAGATTGAGCCGGCGAACCCGCAGGTGATCTACGTGCCGACCTACGACCCGGTCGTTGTATACGGCGCCTGGGGCTACCCTGCCTATCCGCCGTACTATTGGCCCCCCTACCCGGCCTATTACGGCTACTACCCCGGCGCGGCCTTCGCGAGCGGCATAGCATGGGGCATCGGTTTCGCCGCGGCAGGTGCCATCTTCGGCAACTGCAACTGGGGCGGCGGCGACGTCAACATCGACATCAACCGGGCGACCAACATCGACCGCAATTTCGACCGCAGCAAGGTCCAAGGCGGCGGCCGCTGGCAGCACGACGCCGGCCATCGGCAAGGGGTGGCATACCGCGACAACGCGACGCGGGAGAAGTTCAACCGCGGCAACGTGGCGGGCGCCCAGGGGCGCAGTGACTTTCGTGGCCGCGACGCGGCGGGTGCGGCCGATCGCGGCGCAGGCAACCGGGCGGGCGCAGGCGCTCGTGCCGGTGGCGACCATGCCTTCCAGGGCGTGGGCGGCGGCGGTTCAGCGCAGCGCGAGATCAACCGTGGGCATTCGAGCGCCGGGCGCTCGTTCTCCGGCGGCGGGCGCGGCGGCGGCCGCCGCCGCTGAGAAGGCACGATGAGGTCAACGATGCACCACTACACCGGCCGCCTGGGCGCGGCGTTGCTGCTCGCACTCCTGTCGATGCCGCTCGCGGCCGCAAATCGGATGTTCAAGACGCCGGAAGCGGCGATGCAGGCGTTCGGCGACGCGGTGACGCGCAGCGACGAGGCTGCGTTGAAGGCCATGCTGGGCGACAACTTCCGTCAGATGATCCCGCCCGTCGATGCCGAGGCGCGCCAACGCTTCCTCGCGGCGTGGGCGCAATTGCACGGGATCCAGCGCGAGAACGGCCGCGCCCGCATCGCCGTCGGCACCGACGGCTGGTCGCTGCCCATCCCGCTGGCCCGGTCGTCCAGCGGCTGGAGCTTCGACACCCAGGCCGGGCTCGACGAAATGAGAATCCGCCGCATCGGGCGCAATGAAGTTGCCGCGGTGCAGACGATGCTGGCGATCCACGACGCGCAACTCGACTACGCGAGCGAGCCACGGGATCGCGATGGGCTGGTCACGTATGCCTCGCGGTTGTCGAGTTCGCCGGGACAGCACGACGGGCTCTACTGGCCCACGCAGGCCGGCGAGCCGCCCAGTCCACTCGGACCGGCAGTGGCATCGGCCGCCACGCGCAACACGAGCCCGGACGGCTACTACGGCTATCGCTACCGGATCCTCACTTCGCAGGGCCGCAATGCGGCCGGCGGCGCACGCGACTATCTCGTGAGCGGCAAGCTCCTCGGCGGCTTCGCCGTCATCGCATGGCCCGCGCGCTATCGCGACACGGGCGTCATGAGCTTCATCGTCAACCAGGACGGGCAGGTGTACGAGAGCAACCTCGGCGCCGACACGGCGGCGAAGGCCGCGGCGATGAAGTCCTTCGACCCCGGCCCGGGATGGGGCCGGGTATCGCCATGAGGTCCTTCGTTCGTCTCGCGTCCTGCGCCACCGTGTTGGCGCTGTCCGGTTGCGCCTACTACGTGGCACCTGACGGAACGGTGGTGCCTGCGGGCTTCATCCCTGCAACGACGGCGCCGGCGAGCTTCGATCGGTCGTTCGCCGCTGCGGCGGGCGCCATGCGAGACGAGGGCCTCACCGTCACCGTCGAGGACCGCGCCATGGGCAACGTCGTGGGCACGGGCGACGGCGGCACCGTGACCGCAACGCTGCACCAGCAGGCCGACGGCAGCGTGCGCGTGCAGTTCGACTCTCGCGCCGTGCGCGACCCCGATCTGATCACGCGCGTGTCACGCTACTACGAGCGGCGCATGGGGCGCTGAAGTTCCGCGCCGGCGCTACTAGCGCTGGCAAAGTCATGGCCGCCGCTGACGTCGACATCAAGCCGCGGCGCGATGAACCGTTGGACTTCATGCGCGTCTCGCGCCACTACTGCGCAATGGAGTATCCGCCGGCTGCCGCCCACTTGATAAGCGCAACGACGATCAGCGCCACACCCATGGCAAGCGACAAACGTTCACCCCCCGGCGACAACTTTTCGAAGGCCACCGCAACTGAAAGTGCCGCGATCCAAGCCAAATTCATCACACCGCCGACGAAGAGGAGCGCCATCAACGCCCAGCAGCAACCGAGGCAAAACAGCCCATGCCTCGTCCCCATGACAAACGCACCGCGAGTGCCGCGCCGCCACTCTCCCAGTAAGAATCCAATGGGCGTCCGGCAGCGCGAAAGGCACAGCCGCTTGAGCGACGAGAACTGATAGATGCCTGCAATGAGGAGCAGCGCGCCGGTAAACCATGTTGATGTGCTGACGATCATTGGGTTCACCCATTCCAGCGCCTGGAGGGCCCATTGCGCTGCCGTTGCCATAGCGCTGAATGCGAGCCAGACGAACAGGTACGCGGCGACGAAGCTGCCAGCCCGTGCCGGCTCGCCGCCGCGCCTGCTGAGGTGGACAAAGGTCAAGATCATAGGCAGCGATGAAGGCAGCATCATCGCCGCCATCATCACGCCCCACATGAGGTAAATCGCGAGGATGTTGGTCACGCTCCAGCTGGAAGAGACGGGCATCGTCAGCTGCGCATAGGGGTGGCTCATGTCTATCACGAGCCAGGCCAGGAACGCCCACCCTGCCAGCGCGAGCGTCAGGAGGGCGCCCGCCGCGCGCCGCTTGCGCGCCTCGAGCGCCAGCGTGTCTGCCGCAGGTGTCCCGGTGGAGTGCTGCTGCCGCGAAGGATCCATAAGCCTTCCTCAGCCGAAGGCGGCATTGTGCGCACCAGCGAACAGGAATAGGATATTTCGACTGCAGCCGCGAAGGTTGTTCGTCACCCGCGGTGCCGGGTCTTGGCACCCTCTGCCCGGAGCACGATCATGGCCAGTTGGAGCGTTGCCGGCGAGTACATGGAAACATGCAACTGCGCCTTCCTGTGCCCTTGCATCACGTCGAATCTCACGGCCAAGCCGACCGAAGATGATTGCAAGGTCGCCATTGCTATGCGCATCGACCAAGGCCAGAAAGACGGGATCGCGCTGAATGGCTTGTCGTTCATCGTGGTCATGCAATCTCCGTCGGCGATGAGCGAAGGAAACATCACGGTCGGGCTGATTGTCGACGAACGTGCCACGGAGCAGCAGGTCGAAGCCATCACTGCCATTGCCACCGGTGCCGCCGGCGGCCCCATGGCTGCACTCGGACCGCTCGTCGGTCGCATGGCAGGCATCGAGCGTCAGCCGATCCGGTTTGATACCAACGGAATGAAGCGCAGCGTGCAGGCGGGCAAGCTGATCGACCAAGCTTGCGAGGGCATCGAGAGCGGGTCGGCTCCCGGCGAAGCGCTCGGGATTGACAACACCGTGCACCCGGTGAACAGCCGGCTCTCACTTGCCAAAGCGACGCGCAGCAGCATGCATGCGTTCGGCATGGACTGGGACGACACGAGTGGTACTCGCAACGCACACTTCGCGCCGTTTTCATGGGCCGGCTGATGCAGTAAAGGGGACTGGCGATCCGACGGTCCGGGGGAGGCCGCGCCACGGATGGGCGGGATCAGGCTGGGTTTCAACAACTTCCAGTTCGGCGAGGTGGCCGGCGATCCACCTGAAGAACAACATTCGATGGTCGCGGCAAGGAGCACATGATGACGACCCGCCGCACCCTCCTCGTCGGATGCGCAGCGCCTTCGTTTCTCACTGACGACATCTGGTACACCGAGGCCATCGACTACTACCAGCGCATGAAGGGCCGCGAGGCGGTGCTTGCCTTTTTCGGCGACACCGTCAAGACGTCGGACCTGTCGCCGCCGCGCCCGGCACCTCGCCAGCCGGCGTTCACATTTCGCTCGGCGCCCGGCTCAGTTCGTTGTTCGCGGCGACCAGCGCGCGCAGCATGCGCATGAACTCCGCCCGTTCGGACGCGGGCAGCGGCGCGAGGATGCGCTCCTGCGCCTTCAGCATGTCCGGCTCGATCGCCGAGAGCAGGTCCTGTCCCACGCCAGTCAGGCCGAGCAGGCGCACGCGGCGGTCTTCGGGCGACGCGCTGCGCTGCATCAGGCCGCGCGCTTCGAGCCGGTCGATCACGCCGGCGATCGTCGACGTATCCAGGCCGATCGCGCGCGCCAGCGTGCGCTGGTCGATGCCCGGCGTGATGCCGACCTTGTGCAGCGCCGCGTACTGCACCGGCGTGACGCCGTGCCTCTCGGTCTCCTGCAGAAAGATCGCCACGGCAATCTGCTGCAGGCGCCGGATGTAGTGCCCCGGCAGCGCCTCGAGATCGAGTTCAGCCTTCCTGCCGCGCTTCATTCCGCCTCCAAAGATTCAGGGTTAACCCTTGTTTGACATCTTCTAGTCTATCACTACACTAATGATCAGTGTACTGATGATCAGCACACTTCAAAATCTGGAGACGCAACGTGAATGCAACGCAATCGAAGCTGCCTGTGCTGGTGGCCGGTGGTGGGATCGGCGGCCTCGCCGCAGCGCTGGCGCTGACGCGCCGCGGCTTCTCTGTCAAGGTGCTCGAGCAGGCACCGCAGCTCGGCGAGATCGGCGCCGGCATCCAGCTGGGGCCCAACGCCTTCGCGGCCTTCGACGCGCTGGGCATCGGCCCCATCGCACGCAGCCGCGCTGTCTACACCGACGAGATGGTGATGCACGACGCGCTCGACGAGACGCTGGTCGGCCGCATCCCCACAGACGCGGCCTTCCGCCAGCGCTTCGGCAACCCGTACGCGGTGATCCACCGCGCCGACGTGCACGGCTCGCTGCTCGAGGGCGCGCAGGCGTCCGACCGCATCCAGGTGCTGACCTCGACGACGGTGCAACGCATCGACCAGGACGACGAAGGTGTCACCGTGCACGACACGAAGGGCGGCACGCACCGCGGCATCGCGCTGATCGGCGCCGACGGCGTGAAGTCGGCGGTGCGTCGCCAGTACGTCGGAGACGAGGCGCGCGTCTCGGGCCACGTCGTCTACCGCGCAGTGGTCGATAGGAAGGATTTCCCGGCCGACCTGCAATGGAACGCCGCCAGCATCTGGGTTGGCCCGAACTGCCACCTGGTGCACTACCCACTGCGCGGAGGCGAGCAGTACAACGTGGTCGTCACCTTCCACAGCCGCGAGGCCGAAGAGTGGAGCGTGCGCGAAGGCAGCCGCGAAGAGGTGCAGAGCTACTTCGAGGGCATCTGCGCCAAGGCGCGCCAGCTGATCGACCTGCCGAAGGACTGGAAGCGCTGGGCCACCGCCGATCGCGAGCCGATCGGGCAGTGGACCTTCGGTCGCGCCGTGCTGCTGGGCGATGCCGCCCACCCGACATTGCAGTACCTGGCGCAGGGCGCGTGCATGGCGCTCGAGGACGCGGTGACGCTGGGCGAGGCGCTGCGTGTGCACGGCGACGAATTCGCGCCCGCCTTCGACCACTACCAGCGCTCGCGCATCGCACGCACCGCCCGCATCGTGCTGTCGGCCCGCGAGATGGGCCGCATCTTCCACGCCAAGGGTGTCGAGCGCCTGGTGCGCAACGAGTTGTGGAAGGGTCGCTCGCAGGAACGCTTCTACGACGCGATGGAGTGGCTCTACGGCTGGAAGGTCGAGAACTGCCTGGCAGCCTGACGTGGAGAACACCATGAACGAGCTCGGACGACTCGAAGACCTGCCCGCGGACTACCGCGCGGCGCTGTCGCAACAGAACCTGGTGCCGCTGTGGCCCAGCCTGCGCGCCGTGCTGCCGCCCGGTCAGCCGCAACCGCGCACCCGCGCCACGCACTGGTCATACGAAGCGCTGCGGCCGCTGCTGATGAAGGCCGGTGAGCTGACGCCGATCGAAAAGGCCGAGCGACGCGTGCTGGTGCTGGCCAACCCGGGCCATGGCATCGAGAAGATGCAGGCCAGCGCCGCGATGTACCTCGGCATGCAACTGCTGCTGCCGGGCGAGTGGGCCCCCGCGCACCGCCACACGCCGAATGCCGTGCGGATGGTCGTCGAGGGCGAGGGTGCGTGGAGCACGGTCGACGGCGAGAAGTGCCCGATGCAGCGCGGTGACCTGATCCTCACGCCAACCGGCCTGTGGCACGAACATGGCCACGACGGCGACTCGCCGGTGGTCTGGCTCGACGTGCTCGACCTCCCGTTGGTCTACTACATGGAGGCCAGCTACCACGTCGACGGCGGCCGCCAGGCAGTCAAGCCGCAGCGTGGCGACCGTGCCTATTCCCGCGGCGGCGTCGTGCCGACGCCGGTGTTCGAGCGCTCCCCCAAGGCCTACCCGATGCTGCGCTACCCCTGGGCCGATGCCCGGGCCGCGCTCGAGTCACTGGCCGCCGACCAGCCCGAACTCGATGCCGTGCAGGTCACCTACGTCAACCCCGAGACCGGCGCCGACGCGCAGAACATCCTCGGCTTCCACGCGCTGATGCTGCGCCCGGGCCAGACGCTGAAGCTGCCGGTGCGCAGCCCCGCCATGGTGTTCCACGTCATCGAAGGCGGCGCCACGGTGCAGGTCGGGGACCAGCACTTCAAGCTGGCCGCCGCCGACACCTGCTGCGCCCCGGGCTACACCGCCGTGACGCTCGCCAACGCAACGGCCGACGCGCCCGCCTTCCTCTTCATCGCCGACGAGACGCCGCTGCACCAGAAGCTGGGCGTCTTCGAGACCCGCAACTGATCCTTTGAACTCACGAAAGCACACCATGACCACCACCTACCTCTGGACCCCACCGCCCGTGTACTCGGTGCCAGTGCGCGGGACCGCGGAACGCCTGCCGATCAACCGCCTGTTCTTCGTCGGCCGCAACTACCACGCGCACGCGGTCGAGATGGGCCGGCCCGTCGACAAGAGCGTCGAGCGGCCGTTCTACTTCACCAAGTCGCCGTCGACACTGGTCGAATCCGGCGCCACCGTGGCCTACCCGCCGGAGACGAACAACTACCACCACGAGATGGAGCTGGTGGTCGCGATCGGCAAGCCGGGCTTTCGCGTGCAGCAATCCGACGCTGCGGCGCTGGTCTACGGTTATGCCTGCGGCCTGGACATGACGCGCCGCGACCTGCAGCTCGTCGCCCGCGACAAGGGCCGGCCCTGGGACCTGGGCAAGGACGTCGAGCAGTCGTCGGTGGTGTCCGAGATCGTGCCGATGCCGGGCAAGCTGCTCACGCATGGCGAACTGGCGATGACCGTCAACGGCCAGCCGCGCCAACAGTCCGACCTCGACAAGCTGATCTGGAACATCCCCGAACTGATCGCCGACTTGTCGCTGTTCTATCACCTGCAGCCCGGCGACCTGGTCTTCACCGGCACGCCCGAAGGCGTAGGCGCGCTGCGGCCCGGCGACCGCATCGACGGACGCATCGAGGGCGTCGGCGAAATCGTGCTGCATGTCGGCCCGGCCGCCTGAGCGCGCGCCCGGCCCTTCGCTTCAAACACACCGGAGACAACCCATGACGCCGACCCAACATGCCAGCGCCGAAGCGCGGCGCCTGCGCACCGTGACCTGGATCGTGGCCCTCGCCACGGTCGGACTCATCTTCGATGGCTACGACCTGGTGGTCTACGGCGCCGTCGTCTCGACCTTCCTGCGCGACCCCTCGCACATCGGCAACGTGACGCCGGCCATCGCCGGGCTGCTGGGCAGTTATGCGCTGGTCGGCGTGATGGCCGGAGCCCTGCTCGCCGGCCTGGTCGGCGACATGCTCGGCCGCCGCAAGGTGATGCTGATCTCCTATGCCTGGTTTTCGGTGGGCATGGCATTGACGGCGATGGCCACCACCTCGGACGCCTTCGGCTGGCTGCGTTTCTGGACGGGGCTGGGCATCGGCTCGCTGGTCGCCACCACCGCGGCGCTGGTGGCCGAATACGCGCCCAAGGGCAAGAAGAACACGATCAACGCGATCACCAACGGCGGCATCCCGCTCGGCAGCCTGCTGGCCGCGCTGCTCGCGATCCTGCTGATGCAGCATATCGGCTGGCGCGGTCTGTTCTGGATCGGCGCACTGCCCATGGTCACGCTGCTGCCGCTGGCGTATTTCAAGATGCCCGAGTCGGTGGCGTGGCTGGCGTCGCGCGGCCGGATGGACGAGGCCCGCGCGATGTCCGAGCGCACTGGTGTGCCGATGCCCGAAGTGGTTGCCGCCAGGCCGGGGACGAGCGTTCCGGCGGGCGCCGGCAAAGTCGGCTTCGCCGGGCTGTTCAGCCGCTACTACCTGTTCCCGACGATCGTGCTCGGGCTGATGAGCGCCACTGGCCTGGTGCTGGTGTACTCGCTCAACACATGGCTGCCCGAGATCATGCTGCGCGCCGGATTCAATGCGAAGGGTTCCCTGTCGTTCCTGGCGGTACTCAACGGCGGCTCGCTGTTCGGCGCACTGGCGGCGTCGCGCGCCGCGGACCGTTTCGGCCCGAAGCCAGTCGTCGCTGCGTGTTTCGCGACAGGTGCGTTGGCGCTCGTGCTGCTGACGCTCGGCTTTCCGCTGGCCGGGTTGCTGGCCATCATCGCGGTCGTCGGCCTCGGCACCAGCGGCACGCAGACGCTGATCTACGGTTTCGTCGCGAACTACTACCGCACCAACGTGCGCGCGGCCGGCGTGGCATGGTGTGCCGGGTTCGGCCGCCTCGGCGGCATCGGCGGGCCGATGCTGGGCAGCACGATGATCGGTGCGGGGTTCGCGCTGGACTCGATCTTCTACGTGCTGGCCGGACTGGGCGTGCTGGGCGTGCTGCTGACACTGATGGTGCCGATGGCCCGCGCCCAGATGGAGCAGCGCAAGACTGGCATCGAGCCGGTGCCAACGGGCGGTTCGGCTCCGGTGATGACCGCGACGGCATGAAGCACGCACGGGAACGATCGCCATGAAGCTCTACACCTTCTTCCGCAGCGGCACCTCGCACCGGCTGCGCATCGCCCTGAACCTGAAGGGCCTGCGCCATGAACAAGAGGCGGTGGACCTGCGCAGCGAACAGCACCTCGGCGCCGTCTACAAGGCCATCCATCCGCAGGGGCTGGTGCCGGCGCTGGCGCTCGACGCGAGCGATGGCGGCGGCGACGCCCGCGTGCTGATCCAGTCGCCGGCCATCATCGAATGGCTCGAGGAGCGCCATCCCGCGCCGCCGCTGCTGCCGGCCGATCCGCAGCAGCGGGCACACGTGCGCGCACTGGCCGCGATCGTCGGCTGCGACATCCACCCGGTGAACAACCGGCGCATCCTTGAAGCGCTGCGCCATGACTTCGGCGCCGACGATGCGGCGGTGAACCGCTGGTGTGCCACCTGGATCACGGCTGGCTTCGACGCCATCGAAGCGCTGCTCGCCGCGGACACGCGGCGGGGCGACTTCTGCTTCGGCGACGCACCGACGCTGGCCGACGTCTACCTGGTCCCGCAGGTCGAAAGCGCGCGCCGCTTCAAGGTCGACATGAACCGCTGGCCGCTGATCAGCGCAGTCGATGCCGCCTGCAATCGGCTGGCGGCGTTTCGCAACGCAGCGCCGGCGGCGCAGCCGGATGCGAGCTGACGGTCAGGCCCATTGCTGGTCGCCTGCAACCGGCTGTTGGGCGTCATGGCCGCGTGCTTCGGAGGAGCGATCGGTCATGGGTGGGCGATTCCGTGTGCAGTGAGCCAGGATGCAAGCAATGAGAAGTATGCTGGAGCTTCTGGCGCGTGCTGCGCGAAATTCGAGGAATCGATTTGTTCATCGGGCGTTGCCGAGAACATCATGTGGTGGTCGGCTCCCGCGATGACGACCGTCTGGACATTCGGAAGCCGCGGCGCATGCTCTCGCAGCAGATCCAGCGAGGCGCGGACGGGAACCCATGGATCTCTCGCGCCATAGATGATGAGCGTCGGGACTCTTACCTTGAACAAGGTCGGCAAAGGGTCGTTCCTTATCTCCTTGGCCCAGCCACTCTGATCCGGATCGGCGAAAGTCTTCTCCATGTAGATCAGGTCGAACCATGGCTTGGCCGCAGCTTCGTCCAGGCGTTTCTGCGCCGTCGCGCGATCCAGCTTTCCTCGCTCGAATTCATCCACCGCCTCCCTGGCAGCGATAGCCGTATCGACGTCAACCTTCGAGTACCCCTTGATCCTGAGAATGTTGGCAACGGCGAAATTCATTTGAACATCCGGCGTGGTGATCGGCGCAGAAACCGAGATCGCGAATGCGATGTCGGCGCTGCGCGCCGCTGCGAGGAGTGACAGCCATCCTCCCTGGCTCAAACCCCAGAACCCGATTCGTTGAGGATCAATGCGAGGGTCCTGCGCCAGCATTCGGGCGGCGGACAATCCATCCTCGGCCAGCACCTCGTAGTCGCCATGAGCCGGCTTACCGACGGACTTGCCACTGCCGCGTCGGTCGTAAACGAACACCGCAACGCCGAGCGGGGGTAGCATTTGCTCGAGATGCCGGAACAGCGCCACGTCGCGCGTGGAAGTGGATGCCGCATGAAAGGCCACTACAGCAGGCACACGCTGCGAGGCTGACGGCACATACAGGGTCCCATTCAGTTGATCCGGCCCGTTCGAAAACGTCTTGTCGATCGTGAGCACGGAAAGCGACTTCGCCGACCACTCCGAAGACCCCTCGTGATGGTCTGGCGCAGCGGCCGACGTGATGGAGATGCAAAGCAGCGCTGCGGCGCACGCTAGACACCCACGCTCCCCCAGATCCATTCGCAACTCCTTGTTCTTGGCGGGTGACAGCGTTCCATATCGCCCAAGCCTTGTCTGAGACAAGGTTAGCGAGCCATAACGTAGTGGATTTCGTTGTCCTCCACAACCTCGAAGCCGCTCTCGTTGCACTGGATGACTGCGTACTGCTACTTCATGCGCCCGGACTGCTCTGGAGTTCGACATGCAGGCAAGCGTGCTTCGACTCTGAACCACCGGAAGCCGGCAACTTCACCCGCCCTGCGCACGCCGCCAGGCGGCCGGTGGTTGTCCCACGAGGCGCTTGAAGGCGCGCGCAAACGCGGCTTCGGAGTCATAACCCACCTCCTGCGCCACGGCGGCCACCTTGACCTGGCCGCCGCGACGCAGCAGCCCTGCACCGAGCTGCATGCGCCAGTTGGCCAGATATTGCATGGGCGCCTGCCCGGTCAGCTCGACAAATCGCTCGTGCAAGGCGGACCGAGACAGTCCAACTTGCCGGCCCAGCTCCTCCACGTTCCAAGGATCTGCCGGGCGCTCGTGCAGCAGCGCGATGGCCTGGCCGACATGGCGGTCGCGAAGGGCCCCCAGCCAGCCGACAGAGCCTGGCGGTAGCGAATCCAGATAGCGGCGCGCCGCGTCGACAAATACAAACTCGCTTGCACGCTCGAGCACGGCGGCGCTGCCGGCGCGGTGTTCGCGCGACTCTGCGACGGCTTGATCCAGCAGCTGCGTCGTCCAGGGCCCCAGTTCGCCGGCACGCAGGTGCATCTGGTGTGGCAGGGCGTTGATCAGTGGATTGAAAGGCTTCATGTCGCAGGCCACGAATCCGCACACAACCACCGATCGGGCCCCATCGATCGGGCCCGCCGATCCGGGCCTGAGCACGCCACGGTGGTAGGCCACCGCGATAGGCTTAGGGTCGTTGCGGGTGGTATAGCGCCAATCGCTCTGATCCTCCTGGGCGCGCATGCCGGGCGCGCTGGAAAGCACATGCCCGTCGCCCCGCGGAAACATCACGATGTCCCCTGGTGCCAGGCGCACCGGCGCTTGACCGTCAGAGGCCGCCCAGCCATCGCCCTTGACCATCAGGTGGTAGGCCAGCACATGGTCGGCGCCCGGCATGAGCGCGCTGGCCAGCATCGGTGAACTCGGCGTTTCGGCGGCCCAGTCGCCGTCGAAGCTGACGTAGTAGAAGACCGCGCCGCGCAGCCGCACGCTGCGCAACACGTCGGACAAAGGGTCGTGGCTCATCGTGAAGATGGGTGGGGCCGGAGCTTCGATCAAGTCGCGCGGACGCAGGGTCAAGGCCCACGCGCAAAGCGCGTGAACAGCGGAGGCGCGAGCAAATTTGCCCGACGCCGGGTGAAGCGTCAATGGTCACGCGTTCCGAGAATGACTTCGTCGTCGTGTCGCAGCGGCGATCCCTCCAACAACGCCATTCAACGCCGAAGGCCGACATCCCATGAATACCGTCATCGACAAACCCGCCCCCGACTTCAACGCCATCAAGCAGCGCCAACAAGCCACTTGGGCCTGCGGCGACTACGCCGCCATCGGCACCACCCTGCAGATCGTCGGCGAGACACTCGCCGAAGCCGCCGACGTGCGCGCCGGCCAAGCCGTACTCGACGTGGCCGCCGGAAATGGCAATGCCTCGCTCGCCGCCGCACGCCGCCACGCCGTGGTCACGTCCACCGACTATGTGCAAAGCCTGCTCGACAAGGGCCGCGCGCGTGCCCACGCCGAGGAGCTGTCGATGCACTTCCAGCTGGCGGATGCCGAAGCACTGCCCTTCGACAACGCGAGCTTCGATGTCGTGCTGTCCACCTTTGGGGTCATGTTCACGCCCGACCACCAGCGCGCCGCCAGCGAGATGGTGCGCGTGCTGCGTCCGGGTGGCCGCATCGCCCTGGCGAACTGGACGCCCAGTGGCTTCATCGGCCGCCTGTTCAAGGTGATCGGGTCGCATGTGACCCCGCCCGCCGGTGTGCTGCCACCTTCTCTGTGGGGCACCGAACCCCACATCGTCGAGCTCTTCGGCGCGCGCGCCGCTCAGATTCGCTGCGAGCGCCGGCACTTCAACTTTCGCTACCGCTCCGCCGGGCACTGGATCCAGGTGTTTCGCGACCTGTACGGTCCCACGCACAAGGCTTTTGGCGCGCTCGACGCCGCCGGCGCCTCGTCGCTCCGGCGGGCCATCGCGGCCCTGCTCGACGAGTTCAACGTGGCAGGGCCGGATTCGCTGGTCGTGCCTAGCGAATACCTCGAAGTCGTCGTCA
>Ga0247820_10000752_pt1 | contig 17865 bp, 19 predicted proteins | sample 13C_Glucose_Day1_2_FD_192480 | JGI IMG/M metagenome (GOLD analysis project Ga0247820, IMG submission 192480) | Soil microbial communities from agricultural site in Penn Yan, New York, United States - 13C_Glucose_Day14 | ecosystem: Environmental > Terrestrial > Soil > Agricultural land | place...
GATAACGGTGACTCCTGTGGGAGCCGGCTTGCCGTGGCGACGAACCGCGGCGATGGGGCGCGTAGCGGCCCCGACGAGCTCAAGCCTCGATCGCACTCGCCAGTTCGACGAGCGCCTGACGCCATTCAGCCGCGCGGGGCAACGCCAGGAAGAACGGATTGAGCAGCGACTCACGCGGTGGGTAGCGGAACGGCAACCCGTCCAGCCCGATCACTTCGCCCCCGGCTCCCTCCAGCACACCCTGGGCAGCCGCAGTATCCCACTGCGAGGTCGGCGCCAGCCGCGGATAACAGTCGGCACTGCCTTCGGCCAGCAGGCAGAACTTCAGCGAGCTGCCGATGTTGGCCAGTTCCAGCTCCCCCACCGCACTCCCAAGCCCCGCCAGCAGCGCTTCCTGCTCCGGACTCGAATGCCGACGGCTGGCGACAACGGTAAACCGCTCCTGTGCCGGTGGGGCATTACGCACCTGGATCGTTTGAGCCTCTTCGTTACGCTCGGCCCTCCAGGCACCGAACTCGCGCCCACCGAAGTAACAGCGGCCATTGGTTGGCATCGCCACCACACCGAACACCACCTCGCCGTTTTCGATCAGCGCGATGTTGACGGTGAACTCCTCGCTACCGGCGATGAACTCCTTGGTGCCATCCAAAGGATCGACCAGCCACCAGCGCTGCCAGCCTGCGCGGGTTGCCAGCGGGATGTCGCAGTCCTCTTCGGAGAGCACCGGAATCTGCGGCGCCAACGCCTGCAAGCCATCGGCGATAACCCGATGGGCCGCCAGGTCGGCAGCGGTCACCGGTGAATCGTCGGCCTTGTTGCTTACCGCCACGTCAGCGCGCCAGAACGGCAAGGTCGCCTCGCCGGCCAACAAGGCGAGCTTGACTACGTCCTGCATCAGTTGCCGATCATTCATACACTCAACACCCCACGCTGGATCAGCAGATCACGGGCCAGGTACAGCGCCGCCAGTGCCCGGCCTTCGCTGAACTGCGGGTGCATGGCCAGGGCCGAGAGCTCGCGCAGGTTGACCTTGTCGACGCGCATCGGCTCGGGTTCGTCGCCCTCCAGACGCTCTTCGTACAGATCGGTGGCCAGGACCACCTGGATCTTCTGGCTCATGTAACCGGGCGACAACGACAGCTCTGTCAGGTGTTCCAGCTGACGCGCGCCGAAACCGGCCTCTTCCTTGAGCTCCCGGTCGGCGGCGGCGAGCACGTCCTCGCCCGGTTCGATCAGGCCCTTGGGCAACGACAGCTCGTATTCGTCGGTACCGCCGCAATATTCCTCGACCAGCACGGCATGCTCGGAGTCGAGCATGGCCACGATCATCACTGCGCCATAGCCATTGCCACGGCCGACCAGTCGCTCATAGGTGCGCTCCGTACCATTGGAGAAGCGCAACTGCACGGCTTCGACGCGGAACAGGCGGCTGCTGGCGACGATCTCGCGGCTGAGGACGGTGGGTTTCTGGCGCATGGGGCGGCTCCTTGGCGTGAACGGGTTACTATACCGTGGCTTGCCGACTGATCGAGAATTTCCCATGCCCGTTCTTCCCTGGTCCGCCATCGATACCGTCCTGCTGGACATGGACGGTACCCTGCTCGACCTGCACTACGACAACCGCTTCTGGCTGGAGCACCTGCCCCAGCGCTACGCCGAGTTGCATGGCGTCAGCCGGGCCATGGCCGAGCTTGAGCTGCGCCCGCTGTTCGAACAGCATGCCGGCACACTCAACTGGTACTGCCTGGACTTCTGGAGCCGTGAGCTGCGCCTGCCGATCCGCGAGCTGAAACAGGAGATCGCCGACCTTATTGCCCTCAAGCCGGATGCCGACACCTTCCTCGCGGCCGTGCGCAAGGCGGGCAAGCGGGTGGTGATGATCACCAATGCGCACCGCGATTCACTGTCGCTGAAACTGGAGCGGGTGGAACTGGCGCCGTACTTCGAACGGCTGATCAGTTCGCATGACTATGGGTATCCGAAGGAGAGTCCGCAGTTCTGGGACGCGTTGCACGCGGATATCGGCTTCGAACCGGCGCGCAGCCTGTTCATCGACGACACCCTGGCGATTCTGCGCAGTGCCCGGCGGTACGGGGTGGGGCATCTGCTGGCGGTGCGCCAGCCGGATAGTCGGGCGGAGCCTCGGGATACCCAGGAGTTTGCGGCGGTCGAGGATTACCGGGAGTTACTGGTTGGCCTGTGAGGGCCTCTCGCGGGTAAACCCGCTCCCACAGGAGTTGCACAGTCCTTGAATGTGGTGCAGTACCTGTGCGAGCGGGTTTACCCGCGAAAGAGCCGGATCAGACGATGAAGATTAATCCGGAATACGCAGCACCTGCCCCGGATAGATCTTGTCCGGATGCTTGAGCATCGGCTTGTTCGCCTCGAAGATCTTGTTGTACTTGTTGGCGTCGCCATACTCGGCCTTGGCGATGGCACTCAGCGTATCGCCCTTCTTGACCGTAACGAACCGCGCCGCCTGGGCGATGGGCCCGGTGACGGTGATCTGGTCATCCACCGAAGCCACCCCCGCGATATTGCCGGCGGCCAGGATGATCTTCTCCTTCTCCTCCTGGCTGGCCACCTCGCCCTTGAGAATGACCTTGTCGCCCTCTACAGTGGCCGAGATGTTCGGGTTGCCCAGACCCACGTCCTGGACGTGCTTCTTCAACTGTTCCTCGGCATTGGCATTGCCCGGCGTCAGCAGGTCGATCAACTTCTCGCCGGCTTCCTTCACGAAACTGAACAGGCTCATGTGGCGCTCCTTTGATGGTGAATCCATGGAAGCAGGAGTCTAGGCCAGGATCCCTCATCCCGCCCCACTGCGACCAATCGACGCGCTCTATCACGGCATAGACGCTAGCGATTAGACGCCACCGGCACAGGGGCCTAGGCTTGTGGGGTCAAACTGCCAGCCGGTATTCGCCCCGATGAACAGCAAGCCACCGGTCTGCGCGGCGTCCACGTCTTTTGCGCTGCCCGCCGCCAGTAACACCTACGACTACGTCCAGCTCACCGACACAGCTCGCGAAAGCACGCCGTTGGCCGAGGAAGTGGCCCTGGCCATCGTCTACAACGGCCTGAACCAGGCGGTGATGCTGGTCAGCCCGACCGACCTGGAAGACTTCGCCGTCGGTTTCAGCGTGGGCAGTGGCATCGTCGCCGGTACCGAAGAAATCTACGACGTGAAGCTCTCCGGCAGCGGCTCGGCGCTGTATGCCGACCTGGAGATCTCCAGCCGCGCCTTCTGGAACCTGAAGAACCAGCGCCGTCAGCTGGCCGGCACCAGCGGCTGCGGCCTGTGCGGCGTCGAGGCCCTGGAGCAGGCATTGCCCGAGCTGGACGTGCTGCCTGGCGCGCCGCTGCCGCCCGCGCACTGGCTGAAGGACCTGCGCCAGCGCATCGACGCCTTCCAGCCCCTCGGCCAGCACTGCGGCGCGGTGCACGCGGCGCTGTTCATGGACCGCGACGGCCAGCTGCTGCTGGGTCGCGAGGATATCGGCCGGCACAACGCCCTGGACAAGCTGATCGGCGCCCTGCTGCGCCAGCGCATCGACACCACCGGCGGCCTGGCCATCGTCACCAGCCGCTGCAGCCTGGAGCTGATCCAGAAAGTCCTGCGCGCCGGTATCCAGACCCTGGTCAGCCTCTCCGCGCCCACGGGCCTGGCCCTGCAATGGGCGCGCAAGCACAACCTCAACCTTATCCATCTGCCCAAACACAGCGCACCGCGGGTGTTCAGCCCAGCGGCGGAGTAGCAACAGCCGTGACCTCCTACGAAAAACTGCCAGACAACGCCCCCGCCTCCACCCCTCGCTACAAGCCCTACCCCGGACCCGCCGGCGGTTGGGGCGCGCTGCGCAGCGTGGCCAAGGCCTGGGTAGGCAGCGACAACGCCCTGAAGAACATCCGCGCCCTGCTCAGGACCAACCAGAACGGCGGTTTCGACTGCCCCGGCTGCGCCTGGGGCGACTCGCCCGAAAGCGGCATGGTCAAGTTCTGCGAAAACGGCGCCAAGGCAGTCAACTGGGAGGCCACCAAGCGTCGCGTCGATGCGGCGTTCTTCGCCCGTTACAGCGTCAGCGCGCTGCTCGAGCAAAGCGACTACTGGCTCGAATACCAGGGACGCCTGACTGAGCCGATGGTCTACGACCCAGTCACCGACCGTTACCGGCCGATCGACTGGGACGCGGCCTTCGCCCTGATCGCCCGCCACCTGAACAACCTGTCCAGCCCTGACCAGGCCGAGTTCTACACCTCCGGCCGGGCCAGCAACGAGGCGGCGTACCTGTACCAGCTGTTCGTGCGCGCCTACGGCACCAACAACTTCCCCGACTGCTCGAACATGTGCCACGAGGCCAGCGGCGTGGCCCTGGGCCAGAGCGTCGGCGTGGGCAAGGGCACGGTCACCTACGACGACTTCGAGCACGCCGACGCGATCTTCGTCTGGGGCCAGAACCCCGGCACCAACCACCCGCGCATGCTCGACCCGCTGCGTGACGCGGTGAAGCGCGGTGCCCAGGTGGTCTGCGTCAACCCGCTCAAGGAGCGTGGCCTGGAGCGCTTCCAGCATCCGCAGAACCCGCTGGAAATGCTGACCAACACTGACCGCCCGACCAACACGGCGTTCTTCCGACCGGCCCTGGGCGGCGACATGGCGCTGCTGCGCGGCATGGCCAAGTTCCTGCTGCAGTGGGAGCGTGAAGCTCAGGCCAAGGGCGAGCCGGCGATCTTCGACCATGCCTTCATCGCCGAGCACGGCCATGGCGTGGACGAGTACCTGGCAGCGGTCGATGCCACCCCGTGGGAGCAGATCCAGGCGCAATCGGGCCTGACCCTGGCCGACATCGAACTGTCGGCGCGCATGTACTGCAAAGGCAAGCGGGTGATCATGTGCTGGGCCATGGGCATCACCCAGCACCGCCATTCGGTGCCGACCATCCAGGAAATCGTCAACCTGATGCTGCTGCGCGGCAACCTCGGCGTGCCGGGCGCCGGCCTGTGCCCGGTGCGCGGCCACAGCAACGTGCAGGGCGACCGCACCATGGGCATCAACGAACGCCCGCCAGTCTTCCTGCTCGACGCCCTCGAAAAGCGCTTCGGCTTCCCGGTGCCGCGCCACAACGGCCACAACACCGTCGAGGCGATCCACGCCATGCTCGACGGCCGGGCCAAGGTGTTCATCGGCCTGGGCGGCAACTTCGCCCAGGCCACGCCGGACACCGAGCGCACCGCGCAGGCGCTGCGCAACTGCGAGCTGACCGTGCACATCAGCACCAAGCTCAACCGCAGCCACCTGGTTCACGGTAAGCAAGCGCTGATCCTGCCGTGCCTGGGCCGCACCGATATCGACCTGCAGGGCGAAGGCCCGCAGGCGGTGACGGTGGAGGACTCGTTCAGCATGGTCCATGCCTCCAACGGCCAGCTCAAGCCGCTGTCCCGGCAGATGCGCTCGGAGCCGGCCGTGGTCGCCGGCATCGCCGCCGCCACCTTGGGCAAGCAGCCGGTGGACTGGCACTGGCTGGTGGCCGACTACGCGCGCATCCGCGACCTGATCGCCGACACCATCCCCGGCTTTGCCGACTTCAATGAACGCCTGCGCCTGCCCGGCGGCTTCTATCTGGGCAACAGCGCCGGCAGCCGCCAGTGGAAGACCGCCAGCGGCCGTGCCAACTTCAAGGCCAACCTGCTGCCCGACAGCCTGCTCGACGAGCGCGTGCGCGCCAGCGGCCAGGTGCCGGACCTGATCATGCAGTCGATGCGTTCGCACGATCAGTACAACACCACCATCTATGGCATGGACGACCGCTACCGCGGCGTGCGCGGCCAGCGCGACGTGCTGTTCGTCAACGAAGCCGACATCGTCCGCCTGGGCTTCCAGCCAGGGCAGAAGGTCGACATCGTGTCGCTGTGGGGCGATGAGCATGTGCGCCGGGTGCATGGCTTCACCCTGCTGGCGTTCGACATTCCCGCCGGCCAGGCGGCGGCCTACTACCCGGAGGTGAACCCGCTGGTGCCGCTGGAAAGCATCGGCGACGGCAGCCATACGCCGACGTCGAAGTTCATCGCCATCAAGCTGGAGCGGGCGCGGGACGACGGGCGCATCATCTGAGCAAGATTGGGCTATGCGCGATCCCTGTAGGAGCGGCCTTGCCGAGGCGTCGGACCGGCCGGAAAGGGCCGCAAAGCGGCCCCGGCGATATCTGCTTGATGCACAAATCGTGGGGGCGCTTCGCACCCCTTTCGCGGCACAAGGCCGCTCCTACAAGGGCAAGCGCAGATTCCGAGCAATTGCCCACAAAAAAGCCCTGTTCCGCAACGGTTCAGGGCTTCGTCATAAATAACTCAGACAACCGAAAATCGAGAAAGTTTCATACATAATTCAATAACTTAGAGAATTGTGTACAACTCGTGCTACTCGTCGGATTCCGATTGCCAGGCGCCTCGGCGAGCCTCAAATTCCGCTTCGTCATCCCTCTGAGGCTCTCTTGATGAAGAAGTACTCCTCGATTCTGTTGTTGTCTTTTGGTCTGCTCAGCGGCGTTGCCATGGCAGGCGGCACCACCGAAGCCGGCATTGGCGGCGCATTGGGTGGGGTACTGGGCTCCGTGGTGGGCAACTCCATCGGCGGTAGCACCGGTGGCGCCATCGGTGCCGGTCTGGGCGGCGCGGCCGGCGGTGCGCTGGGTGCCGACAAGCGCCAGCGTGGCGAAGCGGCCATCGGTGGCGCACTGGGCGCCGCAGGCGGCAACGTGGTGGGTCGCTCCGTGGGCGGCACCACCGGTAGCTACATCGGCGCAGCCGCCGGTGGTGGCGCCGGTGGCGCACTGGGCAACTACATGGGCAACAAGGCCGACGAAGACGAACGCCACGAACGTCGCTACCGTCGCGACTACGACGATCGCCGCTACTACGACCGCGGCCACCACTACGGCCATCGCAAGCACAAGCGCCACTGGCGCCATGACTGATGGCCAGGCTTACGCCTGAGGCCTAAGGCCCTGCCCTCATCGGCAGGGCCTTTTCGTTTGCATACCCGCCAGAGGATTAGGGGCTGCCCCGATATGGAGGCCACTAGCCACTAGTTATCATCGCTGTTTCGATCAAGCACAGGACGCAGGGAATGCGCACGATCATCACCGACCCCGTCTGTCTGCCCCGGGCCAGGAGAGGCTGAAGGATGCCCGGTCGTCGCCCGCCACTGCTCGGCGAAGCCAGCTTTGCATCAATTCGCCAGCGGGTCGTGCAGGCCACCGGCGTGCAACTGGCCGACGATCGCCGTGCCGTGGTCGCGGCGCGCCTGCACAAGCGCCTAAAGGCCCTGGGCCTGACGGACTTCGAACGCTACCTCGCCCTGCTCGACAGCCCCCGAGGCGCGGAGGAGCACGAGCACCTGCTGCGCCTGCTGGTCGCCCGTGACAGCTACTTCTTTCGCGAGCATCGCCACTTCGAATGCCTGGCCCGCTGGCTGGCCGACCTTGACCACCCCGCACGCCTGTGGAGCGCCGCCTGCGCCACCGGGGAGGAAGCCTGGAGCCTGGCCATGGTCGCCGCCGAAAACGCCCGCCATCCCGACTGGCAGGTGCTGGCCAGCGACTTCGACCCACAACTGCTGGAGACCGCCGCTGCCGGCATCTACGACATCGCCCAGGCACGCTACTTCCCCGAAGGCTGGCTGGCCCGCCACTGCCTGTGCGGCGTCGACGAGATGGCTGGCCGGCTGCGGGTCACGGCGGCCCTGCGCGAGCAGGTGCGCTTCGAGGCGCTCAACCTGATCCGGCCCCTGCCCGAACAGCTCGGCCGCTTCGACGTCATCCTGCTGCGCAACCTGTTGTCGAACCTGGCGCCACGGTACAAGAACGAGGTACTCCAGCGCCTGCTGGCACACTTGCGCCCCGGTGGCCTGATGATCATCGGTCACAGCGAGAGCGTCCACGCCCTGGGCCTGCCCCTGCGTCCACTACTGCCGTCGGTGTTCGAACGCCTATGATAAGAGGCACTGCCGCGCCCATCGGCAGACAAGGACTGATCGCGCAACCGCGCGGCAGTGCGCTTTCGGATCGAGCAGGCCTGCCGCCCCCCTTCCCTTGCGAAACAGGCCCTTATCCATGCCCTGCCGAATCCTGCTTGCCGATCACTCGCCGCTCTTCCGCGCCGGCCTGCGTGCCCTGCTTGAACAGAAGAAAGATTTCGTCGTGGTGGGCGACACCGGCGATGCCATGACGGCCGTGAGCCTTGCGGAAAAACTCAAGCCGGACATCGTGGTGCTCGACATGAGCGGCGAGCTGGACAGCCAGCAGGCCCTGCAGGAGCTGTTCATCCGCGCCCCTGCCTGCCGGGTGCTGATGTTCTCGCCACGCTCGGAGCTCGAGCATGTGATGAGCTGCCTGCAACTGGGCGCCCATGGCTTCCTGCTCAAGAGCGCCACGGTAAGCGAACTGGAGCAGGCCCTGCAGACCCTGCGTGGTGGCGGCCAGTACCTGTCGTCGGCGGTGCTGCCGATGGTCATCGGCCAGGCCCTGAAGCACAGCCGCAAGCGCGTCGTCAGTCAGGTCCAGACACCGCCGCTGACCACCCGCCAACTGGAGATCCTGCGCCTGATCGCCCGTGGCGAGACCACTCGCTCCATCGCCGACGGCCTGGGCCTGAGCATCAAGACCGTCGAGGCTCACCGCTCGCAGATCATGCACCGCCTGCAGATCCACGACGTGCCCGGCCTGGTGCTGTTCGCCGTGCGCGAGGGGATCATTCGCCTCAACGATTGAGCGACAGCCCGGCGAGGATCAGCTGCAGCGTCTCCGGTAGCGCCACAGGACGCCCCGAGGCCCGCTCGATGAACACCTGCACCACACTCCCCGCCGCGCAGGCCTCGGCCTCGCCCGGGCGGAACAGCGCCAGGCGGAACTCCACGGTACTGCCCGCCAGGCGTGTCACGCCCAGGCCCACCTCGAGCACGTCGGGAAAGCCCGGCAAGGCGAAGAAGTCCGCCGCCGAGCTGACGACGAAGCCGGCCAGCTCACCGTCGCGCAGGTCCAGCTCGGCCTGTTCGACCAGGAAGGCCTGGATGGCGGTTTCGAAGAAGGCATGCACGGTGGCACCGGCGAGGTGACCGTTATGGTCGTTGTCCTGCGGACGCGTAAGGATGGGGTGAAAATGAGAGAAGGCGGAGCGTTGGGGGGATTCTGTCATGAGGCATCTGCTTTCTGGTGGGTGCCCTGCAAGTGAAACAGATTCTGGCCGTGCTGTATTGATGCGGCTATCCGACAAACCTTCAGGAACGGTGTGTAAATCCTGTAGGAGCTGGCCTTCCCTGCGATAGCCTCAGTAGACACAGCACCCAAAGCGGGCTTTCAGATACGAAAAAGCCGCCCCGAAGGGCGGCTTTTCTTCCGAACCGGCAGCAGCTTAGAGCTGCGGACCAGCGGCCTTGATGGCGTCGGAAACGTCGAACTTCTTGAAGTTCTCGGTGAACAGCGTGGCCAGGCCCTTGGCGGCTTCGTCGTAGGCAGCCTTGTCAGCCCAGGTGTTGCGTGGGTTGAGCAGTTCGGTCTCGACGCCTGGAACAGCCTTCGGCACGTCCAGGTTGATGATGTCCAGGTGCTCGGTTTCGGCACCGACCAGAGCGCCGCTCTGGATGGCAGCGATCACGCCACGGGTGGTCGGGATGCTGAAACGCTTGCCGACGCCGTAGCCACCACCGGTCCAGCCGGTGTTGACCAGGTAGACCTTGGAACCGAACGCCTTGATACGCTTGATCAGCAGTTCGGCGTAAACGCCGGCCGGACGCGGGAAGAACGGTGCGCCGAAGCAGGTGGAGAAGGTCGACTTGATGCCGCCGCCCGAACCCATTTCGGTGGAACCGACCAGCGCGGTGTAGCCGGACAGGAAGTGGTAGGCCGCCTGCTCGTTGTTCAGGATCGACACCGGAGGCAGTACGCCGGTCAGGTCGCAGGTCAGGAAGATGACCGCGTTCGGCTCGCCGCCCAGGTTCTCTGCCGAGACCTTCTCGACGTGCGCCAACGGATAGGCGGCACGGCTGTTCTGGGTCAGGCTCACGTCGGCGTAGTCGGCGTGCTTGTTGGCGTCGATCACGACGTTTTCCAGCACCGCGCCGTGCTTGATGGCTTTCCAGATGACCGGCTCGTTCTTCTCGGAGAGGTCGATGCACTTGGCATAGCAACCGCCTTCGATGTTGAAGACCACGCCCTCACCCCAGCCGTGCTCGTCGTCACCGATCAGGTAACGGCTTTCGTCGGCCGACAGGGTGGTCTTGCCGGTGCCGGACAGGCCGAAGAACAGGGTGACGTCACCCTCTTCGCCGATGTTGGCGGCGCAGTGCATCGGCAGCACGTCGGCGGCCGGCAGCAGGAAGTTCTGCACCGAGAACATGGCTTTCTTCATTTCACCGGCGTAACGCATGCCGGCGATCAGCACCTACTTCTGGGCGAAGTTGATGATCACGCAGCCATCGGAGTTGGTGCCGTCACGCTCAGGCACGCACTCGAAGTTGGCAACGTTGAGGATCTGCCACTCACCACGGCCAGCCGGGTTGTACTGCTCGGGGTTGATGAACAGGCAACGGCCGAACAGGTTCTGCCAGGCGGTCTGGGTGGTCATCTTGACCGGCAGGTAGTGCTCGGCCGCAGCGCCTACGTGAACGTAGGAAACGAAGTGATCCTGGGCGTTGTTGAACGCCTCGACGCGGTCCCACAGGGCATCGAACTTGTCGGCCGGGAACTTGCGGTTGATCGGGCCCCAGCCAATCTGGTCCTGGGTGGACGGTTCTTCGACGATGAAACGGTCAGCCGGCGAACGGCCGGTGCGGTGACCGGTTTCCACCACCAGCGCGCCAGTATCGGCCAGCACGCCTTCACCGCGGGACAGCGCTTCTTTTACCAGCTCATCGACGCTCAGGTCGGTGTACACGGTGTTGTTGGCTTGCGTCATGAGATACCCCATCCGGCCCGAGGCCGAGTGCTCCAAACGTTTTGTAGTCGTCTCGAAAAAACTACTACAGCGAAAAAAGTGGCCGGATTATGCCAGAAACGCCCAAAAAAAGTAGGCCCCTCCTGTCAGAACTGCGTTTTTGCGCAATTCGACAGGAGAATTTCCTGTAGTTAACCGTTTCAGTGCTGAGTTTCTGACGGCGCCTCGGTGCCGCCACCGGCAAACAATTGCGCGACATCGCTTGCATCGAAGAGATAGCGCTCGTTGCAGAACTGGCAATCGATCTCGACCTGTCCGCCGCATTCGGCCACCAGCGCCTTGGCATCCTGCTCGCCGAGGCTGACCAGGGCGTTGGCGGAACGCTCGCGCGAGCAGCTGCAACGGAAGCGTAGCGGCTGGATATCGAACAGGCGAACCGCGTCCTCGTGGTACAGGCGGTGCAGCACGGTTTCGTTGTCCAGGCCGAGCAGTTCCTCGGTCTTCACGGTGTTGGCCAGGGCCTTGACGTGGGCCCAGCTTTCCTCGCGCTCCTCGCTGTCCTTGTGGATCTCGGCCGGCAGCTGCTGCACCAGCAGGCCGCGGGCACGCGCGCCATCGGCGGCCAGGGAGATGCAGGTGTTCACCTGCTGCGACATGACGAAGTAGTTGGTGAAGCACTCCGACAGGTCCTTGCCGTCCAGTTCGACGGTGCCCTGGTAGCGCTGGCCATTGACCGGAATGATGGTCAGCACCAGGTGACCACCCGGCATCAGGTCGGCCAGATTGGCATCCGCCTTGATCTGCTCGGCTTCATAGCGTGCCAGGCCACGGATGTCGTGCTCGCTGGTGTACTCGATGGCCAGCAGCGGCACCGGGCCCTGGGACTGCGCCTGGAGCACCAGCAGCCCGTCGAACTTCAGGGTGCCGACCAGCAGCGCGGCGGCGGCCATCAGTTCACCGAGCAGATGCTTTACCGGCTGCGGGTAGGCGTGCTTGGCCAGCACCTCGGCGTAGCTGCGTTCCAGCGCGACCATCTCGCCGCGCACGTCGCGGTCGTCGAACAGGAAGCGTTGAGTGAAATCGGTATCTGGCAAGTCGCTCATGGTTGTCTGGCTTTCTAAAAATGATTACAAAATAATTACAGGAGACCGAAAGGTCCGTCGCAGAGCGCTCACGAGGCGCTCACTTCCTGCTGGATATCGAGGTATTTTATGGACAATCGACCACTGTTCCAAGCAAGGTGGTCCTGGGGACCGTTGGCAGCCTGCACCCTGCTGCCCATCGCACTACTGTGTTTCTGGTTGTGGCCCGTTGGCCAGATCCTGTGCCTGACTTTCGACGAATGGCTGTTCCACAGCCTCAATGCGCCACTGGCCGACAACCTGGTCTGGCGGTCGATCTGGGCAGTCGGCAGCCTACGCCCCTTCGACATCCTGGTCGGCCTGATCATGCTGTCGCTGCTGATCCACGGCGATTGGGTATTCAAGGCTACCCAAGTGCGCCAGGCTTTTTTCGGCTTTTTGGTGACCCTACTCCTCTTAGTGGTGATTCGCGCGCTGTTTTCCAAGTGGGTCAGCGCAATGGGCTGGCAACACAACAGCCCGTCGATGGTGTTCGACGACGCCGTGCACCTGAGCGACTTCTATCCGCACATGGAAGCGAAGTGGGAATTGAAGGACCGTTCCAGCCAGAGTTTCCCGGGTGACCACGCCTCGGTGCTGCTGATCTGGGCGCTGTTCATGAGCCTGTTCAGCCGCCGCCTGGTGCAGCACCTGGTGATCTGGGCACTGGCCTTGCTGTTCATGCTGCCGCGCCTGGTGGCCGGCGCCCATTGGGGGCAGGACGACTACATCGGCGGCCTGTTGATGGCGGTGCTGGCACTGGGCTGGAGCTGCCACACGCCCCTGGTGGCCAAGGCCAGCGAGGCGCTGGTGCGCTGGACGGCACCGCTGTTCGGCCTGCTCGGCAAGCTGCCGTTGGTCGGGCGCATGAGCGTGATGCGCACCGCCTGATCCATTGCCGGGGCCGCCAGGCGACCCCGGTCCTCAAGCCCTGGCCAGCTCCGGCAAGTCCCCGGACAACCCCAGGGCCTGGCGCACGAACAGCGCCTTGGCCTCGGGCATCTGCTCTACCAGCTTCAAGCCGCTGTTGCGCAGCCAGCGCAGGGGCAGCGGATTGGCCTGGAACAAGCGCTCGAAGCCCTCCATCGCCGCCATCAACGCCAGGTTGTGCGGCATCCGTCGCCGCTCGAAGCGGCTCAGCACCTTCACATCGGCCAGGCGCTCGCCACGCTCGCAGGCACGGACCAGTTCCTCGGCCAGCACCGCGGCATCGAGAAAGCCCAGGTTGACCCCCTGCCCGGCCAATGGGTGGATGGTGTGAGCCGCATCGCCGATCAGCGCCAGCCCCTCCTCCACGTAGCGCTTGGCATGGCGCTGGCGCAGCGGCACACAGACCCGCGGGTCTGCCTCCAGCACATCGCCCAGACGCCCCTCGAAAGCCCGCTCAAGAGCCTGACGGAAGGTCGCGTCGTCCATCGCCATGGCCTGCTCGGCCTGTTCCGGCGTGGTCGACCAGACGATCGAGCACCAGTCCTGACGGCCATCGCGGCTGAGCGGCAGGAACGCCAGCGGGCCTTCGTCGGTGAAACGCTGCCAGGCCGTGGCCCGATGCGCCTCGCTGCAGCGCACGCTGGTGACGATGGCATGATGCAGGTAGTCCCACTCACGGGTGGAGCAGCCGGCCAGGCGGCGTACCGCCGAGTTGGCGCCATCGGCGGCGATCACTAGCGGCGCGCGCACCTTGCGGCCATCGGCCAGGGTCAGCAGCCACTCATCACCGGAGCGGCGCAGCTGCTCCAGGCGAGCGTTGGCCAGCAGCCCGACATCGCTGTCGTGCAGACGCTCCAGCAGGCCATCCTGGACCACGCGGTTCTCGACGATATGACCCAGCACCTCGGCATGCACGCTGGCCGCGGAGAAATGGATCTCGCCAGTGCCGCTGCCGTCCCAGACATGCATGTCCGAGTACGGCGATACACGCCGCCGGGCGATGCCGTCCCAGGCCCCGAGGCGCTCGAGAATGCGCTGGCTGGCGGCCGACAGGGCGCTTACCCGCGGCTCGAAAGGTGCCTCGCCGTCAAACGGCTTGACCGTCATCGGCCCGCCGTCGAGCAGGAGAACCTCCAGGCCACTGTGGCGCAAGGCCAGGGCCAGTGCGCTGCCGACCATACCGGCACCGACAATCAACAGATCTGCGCGCATTTCCATGCCTTACGCCTGCCTCGCTTGCGGCTTGAGCCGCACGTATAGGGTTTTGTCGACCCGCGCCACCAGCTCACCGGCGCCGTCGCGAATCTCCACCTGCAACCGCGGCAGGTATTTCTTGCCGCTGGCGGTCTGCTGGCGGATCTCGTCCAGCAGCGCGTCGTCGACGTGGAATTGGGCATACACCGGGCCCTTGCCCGGCGAGATGAAATCGATGCTGGCGGCCTTGTCCCAGACGATGTATTCACGCCCCAGCTGCTCGATCAGCAGCAGCATGTAGAACGGGTCGACCATCGCGTACAGGCTGCCGCCGAACTGGGTGCCGACGTAGTTGCGATTCCACCGTGTCAGCTTCATGCGCACCTTGACGCTGCGCATGTCCGGGCTGATCTCCTGGATATGGATGCCGGCGCCCAGGTAGGGCGGGTAGAAGTTCAACAACCAGCGCAGCATCCGCGCCCGCCGTGCGAGCCTGCGAACATCGCTCATGGGCGGCCTCGCGGGTCGGGACGGGTACCCAGGCCCATGGCCTGGCGGGCGAACCAGCTTTTTGCCGGCGGCAGCAGGTCCAGGCCAAGCAGGCCGAGGTTGCGCCCGGCCGCCAGCAACGGCTGGCTGCTGCCGAACAGACGGGTGACCTGGTCGGAGAAGCCGATGGTCAGGGCCTGGTCGAGGCGCTGGCGCTGGTGATAGGCCTGCAGCGTGGCCAGGTCGCCCGGCAGGGCCGGGCCGGCCAGCAGGGCGTCCGCCAGCGACTGCACGTCGCGCAACGACAGGTTGAAGCCCTGGCCGGCGATGGGGTGCAGGCTGTGGGCGGCATTGCCCAGCACCACCAGGTGCGGGCGTACCTGCTCCTCGGCCTCGACCAACGACAGTGGGTAGAGATGGCGGGCACCGACCTGGCGCAGGGCGCCGAGGCGATAGCCAAAGGCCTCCTGCAGCTCGCGCAGGAAGCTGCGCTCGTCGAGCTCGGCCAGGCGCCTGGCGTCCATCCCCTGGCGGGTCCAGACCAGCGCGCAGCGGTTGTCCGCCAGCGGCAGCAAGGCCATCGGGCCTTGCTCGGTGAAACGCTCGAAGGCCTGACCGGCGTGGGCTTCACCCGGGGTGATATTGGCGATCAGCGCGCTCTGGTCATAGGGCGTGTTGCGCACATGGATGCCCAGCTGCTCGCGCAGGCCCGAACGGCCGCCGTCGGCCAGCACCGCCAGGTCGCATTCCAGCGAAGTGTCGTCATCCAGCTGCAGGCGGTAGCCACCGGCGATGGCCTGCATCGCCTGCACCTGCGCAGGGCAGCGCCAGCTGATCACTTCGTTGTCGATCGCCTGCCACAGGCACTGGCCAAGCCAGGCGTTCTCGACCACGTAGCCGAGTGCCGGCACGCCCTCCTCCAGGGCGTCCAGGCGGGTGCCGCCAAAGCGGCCGCGGTCGGACACCTGGATCTGCCGGATCGGCTCGGCGCGGCGGCTGATGGTCTGCCACAGCCCCAGGCGCTCATAGATCTGCCGGGTGCCGTAGGACAGCGCCGAGGAGCGTGCGTCATAGCTGGGCTGGAAGCTGTCGCCGGGGGCGAACGGCTCGATCAGCAGGATCTTCCAGCCACGGGCCTTGGCCGCGGCCTGCAGCGTCAGGGCCAGGCTCGCGCCCACCAGGCCGCCACCGATGATCGCCAGGTTGACCCGGTTCATGCGGCGTCCTTGCGGGCGTCGTGCATCAGCGCCTCGATCTCGGCGACCGTGCGCGGCACGCCTGAAGTGAGGATTTCACAGCCTTGTCTGGTTACCACCACGTCGTCCTCGATCCTTACGCCGATGCCGCGCCATTTCTTCGCCACGGCCTGGTTGTCGGCGGCGATGTAGATGCCGGGCTCGACGGTCAACGCCATGCCCGGCTCGAGCACGCGCCACTGGCCACCGACCTTGTATTCGCCCACATCGTGTACATCCATGCCCAGCCAGTGCCCGGCCCGGTGCATGTAGAAGGCACGGTAGGCCTCGCTGTCGATCAATGCCTGCACCTCGCCCTTGAGCAGGCCCAGCGCCACCAGCCCTTCGGTGATCACCCGCACGGTCGCCTCGTGGGCGTGGTTCCAGTGCTTGCCCGGGGCGATCTCGGCGAACGCCGCGGCCTGGGCTGCGAGCACCAGCTCGTAGATGGCTTTCTGTTCCGGCGAGAAGCGCCCGCTGACCGGGAAGGTGCGGGTGATGTCGCTGGCGTAGCAGTCGATCTCGCAACCGGCGTCGATCAGGACCAGGTCACCTTCCTTGAGCGGCGCATCATTCTGCTGATAGTGCAGGATGCAGCCATTGCGCCCGGCAGCGACGATCGAGCCGTAGGCCGGCATCTTCGCCCCGCCCTTGCGGAACTCGTAGTCCAGCTCGGCTTCCAGGCTGTACTCGTACAGCCCGGCCCGGCAGGCCTGCATGGCGCGCACATGGGCACGGGCTGAGATCGCCGCGGCCTCGCGCATGACCTTCACTTCCGCCGCCGATTTATACAGGCGCATGTCGTGCAGCAGATGATCCAGGGCAACGAACTCGTTCGGCGGCTGGGCGCCGAGGCGGGCCTTGGAGCGGATCACGTTGATCCACTCCATCAGCCGGCGGTCGAACTCGGCGTTGCTGCCCATGTTGCTGTAGACCCGCTCGCGGCCTTCGATCAGGCCCGGCAGGATCTCGTCGATATCACTGATGGGGAAGGCATCGTCGGCGCCGAAATCACGCACTGCGCCTTCCTGGCCAGCACGCAGGCCGTCCCACTGCTCGCGCTCGGGGCTGCGCTCGCGGCAGAACAATACGTACTCGCCATGCTCGCGCCCCGGAATCAGGGCAATCACCGCCTCGGGTTCGGGGAAGCCGCTCAGGTACTGGAAATCGCTGTCCTGGCGATAGACATGCTCGACGTCGCGGTTGCGGATAGCGACCGCCGCGGCCGGCAGGATGGCGATGCTGTTGGGGACCATCTGCGCCATCAGCGCCTTGCGCCGACGGGCGTACTCCGCCTTGGGTATGTGGCTCATGGGCAAACGACCCCGTTCAGATCAGTGCAGCGATGGCTTTGGCGCGGGCGCGGCGGGTGCGGCCAGCTCCGTGTACAGCAGCAGCGGGGCGACGCGCAGGTACTCCATGACCTCCATGTAGTCGCTCTCGCCGTCCTCGGACTCTTCCAGCGCTTCCTGGACCTGGGAAATGGCCACCAGGTCCTGGAGCACTTCCTTGGCATCGGTGGACAGGTCCTTGCCGCCGGCGTTCAGGCCGAAGCCGGTGATGAAGCCCTGGCACCACTGCCCCAGCGCGGTGGCGCGGTCGCTGAGTGCGGCATCATCGGAAGGCAGCAGCAGGACGATGGCGACGTCCTCGCCGGTCAGCTCGGCCTTGACCATCTCTTGCAGGCCGACCAGGGCGTTGCGCACCGAGTCACCGGGCTCGGTCTCGAGCAACTGGGCGGCATCGGCCAGCCAGGCATCGGCATCGAAGCCGGCGCCGGCGCAACTGCGACCGATCAGCAGGCCATGCAGCTCGGCAGGGGTGACGGGGTGGCCATTGCTCGAAAGCAACATGGCGAAGGCGATGTAGGGCGATTGGGTATTGGGCATGGGCAGCTAGGCGCCAGACGGCGCAATGACTAGAATGGAGACCTTGTATCCTAGCACCGGCAGGCGCGCCAAGACCATCGG
>Ga0247820_10000754_pt1 | contig 17856 bp, 13 predicted proteins | sample 13C_Glucose_Day1_2_FD_192480 | JGI IMG/M metagenome (GOLD analysis project Ga0247820, IMG submission 192480) | Soil microbial communities from agricultural site in Penn Yan, New York, United States - 13C_Glucose_Day14 | ecosystem: Environmental > Terrestrial > Soil > Agricultural land | place...
CGGCAGGCCCTGCACGGAGATGCCGTACTCGACCTCCGTGCCCATCACGCGGCGTACGCTCATGAGGTGAGCCTACGGGTGTGGGACGAGCGCGTGCTGCCACGCCTGACCGATCGGAGGCTCCGCGCGCCCGAGCTCGACGAGCTGCGCCGCGCTGCCTGCCAGGGGCTGACCGGACGGGTGCTGGAGATCGGGTTCGGGAGCGGGCTCAACGTCCGCTGGTATCCCCGCGAGGTCACGTCGGTGACCGCGATCGAGCCCTCTGACCTCGCGTGGGAGCTCTCCGCGCCGCGGCGGGCGACCAGCGACGTCGCGGTCGTCCGCGCGGGGCTCGACAGCCAGCGGCTGGACCTGCCCGACGACTCGCACGACGGAGTGCTGGTGACCTTCAGCCTGTGCACCGTCCCCGACCCCCTGCTCGCGCTGCGGGAGTCGCGTCGGGTGGTGCGCGCGGGAGGGCGCCTGCACGCCCTCGAGCACGGCCTGGCGCCCGACGAGACCGTACGCCGCTGGCAGCGCCGCATGGAGCCCCTGCAGCGGGCCACCGGCGGTGGGTGCCACCTCACCCGCGACGTGGTCACCCTGCTCGAGGGCTCCGGTTGGCGGGTCGAGGACCTGGAGCAGGCCTACCTGCCCGGACCGGCCCTCGCCCGTCCCTGGACGTACGTCTACCGGCTCGTGGCCGGTTGAGGCAGGTCGGGCGACGGGACCGTCAGCGTCCGCGGCGGAGGAACCCGACGAGGAGCAGCACGATGACGACGATGACGACGATGATCAGAATGGTTCGCATCCGGCCAACCTAGTCCCCGCGGACGCGCGGCAACTCCTCCGGAGGGGTACCGGCCCGTGACGGCCAGCGGCACCATCCCGGCGCCGACTGGCCCACGCCCACGTCAGAGGTACTGGCCGGTGTTGGCGACCGTGTCGATCGACCGGCCCGGCTCCGTGCCCTGCTTGCCCGTGATGAGCGTGCGGATGAAGACGATCCGCTCGCCCTTCTTGCCCGAGATCCGCGCCCAGTCGTCGGGGTTGGTCGTGTTGGGCAGGTCCTCGTTCTCCTTGAACTCGTCCACGCAGGCCTGGAGCATGTGCTGGATCCGGAGGCCACGCTGGGCGGGGTTGAGCTCGCTGTCGAGGAAGTCCTTGATGGCCATCTTCTTGGCCCGGTCGACGATGTTCTGGATCATCGCGCCGGAGTTGAAGTCCTTGAAGTACAGGACCTCCTTGTCGCCGTTGGCGTAGGTGACCTCGAGGAAGCGGTTCTCCTCCGACTCGGTGTACATCCGCTCCACCGTCGCCCGGATCATCGCGTTGACCGTGGCGTTGCGGTCCTGGCCGAACTCGGCGAGGTCCTCGGCGTGCAGCGGCAGGGTCGGGGTGAGGTACTTGGAGAAGATGTCGCGCGCGGACTCGGCGTCGGGGCGCTCGATCTTGATCTTCACGTCGAGACGACCCGGCCGCAGGATGGCGGGGTCGATCATGTCCTCGCGGTTGGAGGCACCGATGACGAGGACGTTCTCGAGGGCCTCCACGCCGTCGATCTCGCTGAGCAGCTGGGGCACGATCGTGTTCTCCACGTCGGAGGACACGCCCGACCCGCGGGTTCGGAAGAGCGAGTCCATCTCGTCGAAGAACACGATGACGGGGGTGCCGAGCGAGGCCTTCTCACGGGCACGCTGGAACACCAGCCGGATGTGGCGCTCGGTCTCGCCGACGTACTTGTTGAGCAGCTCGGGGCCCTTGATGTTGAGGAAGTACGACTTCCCCGACGCGCCGGTGCGTTCGGCGACCTTCTTGGCCAGCGAGTTGGCGACGGCCTTGGCGATCAGCGTCTTGCCGCAGCCGGGCGGGCCGTAGAGCAGCACGCCCTTCGGCGGCTTCAGCTCGTGGTCCTTGAAAAGCTCGGGGTGGAGGTACGGCAGCTCGACCGCGTCACGGATCGCGTCGATCTGGGTGGTGAGGCCGCCGATCTGGGTGTAGTCGATGTCGGGCACCTCCTCCAGGACGAGCTCCTCCACCTCGGACTTCGGGACCACCTCGTAGACGTAGCCGGCGCGGGTGTCGAGCAGCAGCGAGTCACCAGCCCGGATCGTGACGTCCTCGGCGCACAGCGGCTCCGCGAGGCGGACCACGCGCTCCTCGTCGGCGTTGGCGATCACGAGGGCACGCTCGCCGTCGGCCAGGATCTCCTTGAGCATGACGACCTCGCCGACCTGCTCGAAGTCGAGGGCGGCGACCACGTTGAGGGCCTCGTTGAGCATGACCTCCTGGCCGCGCACGAGGCCGTCGAGCTCCACCGCCGGGCTCACGCTCACGCGCAGCTTGCGTCCGCCGGTGAAGACGTCGACGGAGTCGTCGTCGTTGCGCCCGAGGAACGTGCCGAAGCCCGCCGGCGGCTGCGCCAGGCGGTCGACCTCCTCCTTGAGCGTGGTGATCTGGTCGCGCGCGTCGCGCAGCGTCTGGGCGAGCCGCTCGTTCTGGCTCGACACGGCCGCGAGGGAGCGCTGCGCATCGGCCAGGCGGGTCTCGAGGCCGCGGGACTGACCAGGCAGGTCCTCCAGCCGGCGGCGCAGGTCGGTGACCTCTGCCTCCAGGTAGCGCACCTGGGTGGCAAGCTGCTCACGGGTCGGCTCAGACATCTCGCACCTCCTGTCCCATGACACTACCCATGGATCCCCGGGACGGAAGCGAATATCCCGCCGTGTTGGTCACCGTTTGGCAAACGTGCCGCGAGGCCGGGCCGCTGGGCCCACGGCGTCACTCGTCGCCGGGAGAAGTGGTGACGTCGGGCGCAGGTACGTCGCTCGGGCGCGGGCCGGTGTAGTCCGGGCCGTACGCGCCGGGGGCGGGGCGCCGGGTCTTGCGGGGCGGCCTCTCCCCGGGCGCCATGCGGCGCGCGGTGACGAGGAAGGCCGTGTGGCCGATCATCTTGTGCCCGGGGCGCACGGCGAGGCCCTCGACGTGCCAGTCGCGCACGAGGGACTCCCACGGCTGGGGCTCGGTGAAGCCGCCATGGACGCGGAGGGTCTCCACGACCCGGGACAGCTGCGTCGTCGTCGCCACGTAGGCGCAGACGATCCCGCCGGGGACCAGCGCGTCGGCGGCCGCGTCGACGCAGTTCCAGGGGTCGAGCATGTCCAGGATGATCCGGTCCACCTGCGTGCCGAGCTCGGGCAGACCGTCCTTGAGGTCGCCGAGGCGCAGCTCCCAGGCAGGATGCGTCCGGCCCTCGGGCGCGGAGAAGAACTGCTCGACGTTGCGTCGCGCGACCTCGGCGAACTCCTCCCGCAGCTCGAAGGACGTCACGCGTCCCCACGGGCCCACGGCGCGCAGCAGCGAGCAGGTCAGGGCACCGGACCCCGCACCGGCCTCGACGACACGGGCGCCGGGGTAGATGTCGGCCAGGGCCACGATCTGGGCCGCGTCCTTGGGGTAGACGACTGCCGCTCCGCGGGGCATCGACACGACGAACTCGTTGAGGAGCGGCCGGAAGACGAGGTACTGCCCGCCTGCCGAGGACGTGACGGTGAACCCCTCCTCACGGCCGATCATCTCGTCGTGGTCGAGGTGCCCCTTGTTGGAGAAGAAGCGCTTGCCGGCCACCAGCTCGAAGTTGTGCTTGCGGCCCTTCTGGTCGGTCAGCCGCACCCACTCCCCCTCGCGCAGGGGGCCGCGGTGCACGCCGGACCACGCCTCGGCGGGGACGTCGGCTCGGTCATGGGCGGGGCGCTCGGACATGGCGCGAACCCTAGTATTCGGAGGGCCGATTCCCCTCAGCGACGAGCGTTGTCGCGGAACGCCCGGTCGACGTCGGCGGTCGCCAGGACGCCGTAGATCCGGCCGTCGGGCTCGACGAGGAGGTACTCCTCCGCGGGGCGGCGGCTGATGGCGAGGATGAGGTCCTCGCCCGCCACGCCGGCGGGCAGGGTGAGGCCCTCCTCCATGGTCCGGGCGACCGACGAGACCGCCACCCACGGACGGCGCTCGGCCGGCATCGCGGTCACCGCCGCCTCGCTCACGATGCCCACGGGCGTGCCGTCGGCGGCGACGGTCACGATGCTGCCCGCCTGGGCCTCCTGGGCCCGACGCACGGCCTCGCCGAGCGGCAGGTCCTCGGGGACAGTGAGCGTACGGCGGGCGAGCGGGCGCGCGACCAGGGCCGGGAGGCGCTGGCGGAGCCGGGCGTGGGCCATCGCTGCGGTCGCGCCGGTCCAGAGGAACAGGCCGAGGATGAAGACGAGGACGAGGTCGAGGATGGTGGGCGGCTCGCCGATGACCTGCTCCTGCACGAGCGGCCATGCCAGCAGCGCGAGTGCCGTGATGCGACCGCCCCAGCCCGCGACGATGCTGCCGCGGTGCTGGTTGCCGGAGGCGCCCCACACGAGCGCCTTGAGCACCCTCCCCCCGTCGAGCGGCAGGCCGGGCACGAGGTTGAGGACGCCGATGAGCAGGTTGGCGCCGGCGAGGAGGACCATCGCCTCGCGGAGCAGCCCGTCGGACATCACGGAGGCCAGGACGCCCGACACGGCGCCGACCGCGATCGAGGTGAGCGGGCCCACGACGGCGATCCAGAACTCGTGGCGGGGACGGCGCGACTGGCCGTCGACCTCCGTCATGCCGCCGAGGAAGTGCAGCGTGATCGAGTTGACGCCGTATCCCAGGCGCTTCGCGACGACGGCGTGCGACGCCTCGTGGAGCAGGACCGAGAGGTAGAGCACGATCGCGAAGACGAAACCGGCGACGTACTTCCAGAAGCCGAGACCTGGCTGGGCCTCCTCGATGCGCGGTCCGAACGCCAGGGAGATCAGCACCGCGACGACGAACCACGACGTGGTGATGAGCACGTCGATCCCGACGATCGACCCGATGCGCAACGTCCCGGGCGGGCGCGGGGCGTGCCGCTGGTCGCCGTCGGCAGGCGCTGGATCGGTGGGCTCGGGCACGTCTGAACCCTAACGAACACCACCCACGGCGGCCGACCGCCTCGCGGCCCACCAGGCGGTGTCATGGCGCTGTCGGTGGCCTCACCTAGGGTGAGTCCGGCCATGACGATCCCCCTCCCGGCCGCGGCTCCAGCGGCACCCGACTCCCCCGCCGAGCGGATCTCGACGCCCGTGGACGGGGTCGACGTGCTGGGTGCGATCTCGCCCAGCCGCGCGGGCGACTTCATGGCTTGCCCCCTGATGTACCGCTACCGCACCATCGACCGGCTGCCCGAGCCCCCGTCGCCCGACGCCGTGCGCGGGACTGTGGTGCACAAGGTGCTCGAGGACCTCTTCGACGCCCCGGCGGGCGAGCGCACCCCGGAGCGGGCCCGCGACATGCTCGTGCCCGCCTGGGAGCAGCTGCTCGAGGCCGAGCCCGGACTGGCCGAGATGTTCGGCGGCGAGGGCCCAGACCTCGCTGCGTGGCTCGCCTCGTGCCGCACGGTGCTGGACCGCTACTTCGACCTGGAGGACCCGCGCCGCCTCGAGCCGGCCGAGCGCGAGCTCTACGTCGAGGCGCTGCTCGACTCCAAGCTGCTGCTGCGTGGCTTCGTCGACCGCATCGACGTGTCGCCCGACGGCCGGATCCGCATCGTGGACTATAAGAGCGGGAAGAGCCCCAGCGAGGGCTACGAGGCGAAGGCGTTGTTCCAGATGCGGTTCTACGCACTCGTCCTGTGGCGGCTGCGCGGGGTCGTGCCGTCGGTGCTGCAGCTCGTCTACCTCGGCAACGGCGAGATCCTGCGCTACGAGCCGGACGAGGACGACCTCCGCGCGACCGAGCGCAAGGTCGAGGCCGTCTGGCGCGCCATCCGCCTGGCGCAGGAGACCGGCGACTGGCGCCCGAGCCCGTCCCGTCTCTGCGACTGGTGCTCGTTCCACCAGCTCTGCCCCACCAAGGGCGGCACGATCCCCCCGCTGCCCGAGGCGGTGGCCGCTCCCGCCACCGACGCGTCGAGCGACGAGTCCGCCGACTGACGGTGCCGGCGGTGCGGCGTCACGGCGCAGTGTGATGGCGAGATGTGATGGCGAGGTGTCACGGCGCGATGTAGGCGTCGGGTGGTGTCACCGGGCCGGGGCCTCCCCCGCTGAAGCCCTCGGTGACGAGCTCGGGAGCCACCTCGTGCCGCGGGAGTCGACCCGAGGCGATCTCCTCCGCGAAGTGGCAGGCCACCCGGTGCTGCGCCGTCGCGCCCGGGACGTCGACGACTCGCAGCTCGGGCCGCTCGGTGTCGCACCGGGTCTCCTGCCGCCACGGGCACCGGGTGTGGAAGCGGCAGCCGGTCGGCGGGTTGGCTGGCGAGGGCAGGTCGCCCGACAACAGGATCTGCTCCCGCGAGTCCTCGACCTGGGGGTCGGGGACGGGCACGGCCGACATGAGCGCCCGGGTGTAGGGGTGCAGCGGTACGTCGTAGAGCTCCGCCGCGTCGGACTCCTCCACCAGGCTGCCGAGGTACATCACCCCGATCCGGTCGCTGACGTGACGGACCACGGCGAGGTCGTGCGCGACCACGAGGTAGGTCAGGCCCAGCTTGTCCTGGAGGTCCTGCATGAGGTTGATGACCTGCGCCTGGATGGACACGTCGAGGGCACTCACGGGCTCGTCGGCCACGATGAGGTCGGGTTGCACCGACAGGGCGCGGGCGATGCCGATGCGCTGGCGTTGACCGCCGGAGAACTCGTGCGGGTACTTGCTGAGGGCGGCGGCGGGCAGGCCGACGTCCGACATCAGCTCACGCAGGCGCTGGCGGGTCGCCGCCTTGTCGGTGTCCATGCCGTGGGCGCTCAGGCCCTCCGTGAGCAGGGACTCCACGCTCTGGCGCGGGTCCAGGCTGGAGAGCGGGTCCTGGAAGACCATCTGGAAGCGCCGGCGTGCCTTGCGCAGGGCCTCACCCTTCAGGGACGCGATGTCCACGCCGTCGAAGACGACCGAGCCGGCGGTCGGTGGCTCGAGGTTGAGGATGGCCTTGCCGAGCGTCGACTTGCCACAGCCGGACTCCCCCACCAGTCCGTAGGTCTCGCCTCGGTGGATGCTGAGGTCGACGCCGTCGACGGCGCGGACGTGGCCGACGGTCCGGTCGAAGATCAACCCGCTCTTGATCGGGAACCAGACCTCGAGGCCGGTGACCTGGACCAGCACGTCGGCAGACCCCGCGGACCGGTCGGTCGCCGTCGTGCCGCTCGCCTCGCTCATCTCGACTGTCCCATCGGGTTGAAGCAGCGGTAGCCCACGATGGCGTCACCGTCCCACTGCGGTCGCTCCTGCGTGCAGACGTCCAGGACGTTCGAGCAGCGAGGCGCGAAGGCGCAGGCGGAGTCCCACGGAAGGTTGTCGGCCACCGAGCCGGGCACCGGCGTGAGCTTCTCCCCCCGCGGTGCGTCGAGCCGCGGGATCGAGTTCAGCAGCCCGACCGTGTAGGGATGGCGGGGACGCTGGAAGAGCTGGTGCCGACCGCTGCGCTCGACGATCTTCCCGGCATAGAGCACGTTGATCTCGTCGCACAGCCCGGCGACCACGCCGAGGTCGTGGGTGATCATCACCAGGGCGGTGCCGGTGTCGACCACGAGCTCCTTGAGCAGGGCCAGGATCTGTGCCTGGATGGTGACGTCGAGGGCGGTGGTGGGCTCGTCGGCGATGAGGAGCCGGGGGCTGCACGCCAGCGCCATGGCGATGAGCGCGCGCTGCCGCATGCCGCCGCTGAGCTGGTGGGGGTAGTTGACGAGCCGGGCCCTCGGGTCCGGGATCCCGACCCGCTCGAGGAGCTCGGCTGCCTTCGGGGTGGCTTCCCTGCGGCTCAGCCCGCGGTGCCGCTCCATCACCTCGGTGACCTGGCGACCGATGGTGACGACCGGGTTGAGCGACGACAGGGGGTCCTGGAAGATCATCGCGATGTCCGCGCCCCTCCGGTCGCGCATCGCGGACCGCGAGAACGACAGCAGGTCCTGGCCGTCGAACATCGCGGTGCCCTCCACCGAGTTGCCGCGCTCGGGGAGCAGGCCCATGATCGCCAGCGACGTCACCGACTTCCCGCACCCGGACTCACCGACCAGCCCGACGGTCTGCCCCGGTCGTACGTCGAAGCTCACGCCGTCGACCGCGAGGAACTTCGCCTCTCCCCGGCGCTGGAAGGTGACGCGCAGGTCGCGCACGGAGAGCAGGGGCTCGGTCGACCGGGACGGGGTGCTCATCGTCTGGTGCTGGGTCATGGCGTCATCTCCTCGACTTCGGGTCGAGTGCCTCGCGGAGCGACTCGCCCATCAGCGTGAACCCCAGCGCGACCACGATGATGCAGCCGGCCGGGTAGAAGGCGAGGTGCGGCGCCTCGGAGATGTAGCGCTGTGCCAATCCCAGCATCTGCCCCCACTCGGGTTGTCTCTGGTCGGGGTTGCCGAGCCCCAGGAACGACAGTGCGGCGGCCTCGATGATCGAGATGGCCAGGGAGAGGGTCGCCTGGACGATCACGGGCCCGAGCGCGTTGGGCAGCATGTGCCGGAACACGACCGCCCGTTGCTTGACGCCCAGCGCGCGCGCTGCGAGGACGTGGTCGCTCGTGCGCAGGGCCAGCAACGAACCGCGGAGCAGGCGGGCGAAGACCGGCACCTGGACCGCAGCGATCGCGACGATCAGCGTCCACTGGCTGGGGCTCCGGGCCAGCGAGGCGATGGTGAAGGCCAGCAGCAGCGAGGGGAAGGACAGCATCACGTCGACGACGCGCATGATGAACGAGTCGACCCAGCCGCCGATGGCGCCGGCGAGGGTGCCGAGCACGAGTCCGCCCAGCAGGCCGAGCAGCGTGGCACACACGCCCACGACCAGAGTCTGTCGGCTCCCGACGATCAGGCGCGAGAGCAGGTCGCGGCCACGGTCGTCGCCCCCGAGCGGGTGACCGGGCTGCGGCCCGGGCACCGGGTTGGTCTGGGGTCGCACCTCGTCGAGCAGCGGGCGTGCGGTGGGGTCCCAGGGGGCGATCCACGGCGCGATGATCGCCAGCACGACGAAGGCGACGGTGATCGCGAGGCCGAGGAGGAAGACCGGGTTGCGGCGCAGGCGGTTCCACGCACTCCGCACGAGGGAGACCCCCGGCTCGTCGTCGACCGTCCCGGCGAGCGCGAGAGCGTCGATGCGCTCGCGCCGACGCTGGCCGTAGGTCGGGCGTCGGGACGGTTCGTCGGTCGTGGCCCGAGCCGTCCTGGTGTCGGGCGTGGTGTCGGGCGTGGTGTCAGGCGTGGAGCCGGGCGTCGGGTCGCTCATCCGCTCACCTCGTCCTGATCCGCGGGTCCAGCACTGCGTACGCGATGTCGACGAGCAGGTTCACCAGCACGTAGATGATGGCCGTGGCCAGGATCAGGACCTGCAGCACGGCGTAGTCCTTCTCACGGAACGAGGTGGCCAGGGCGTCGCCCACGCCCCGGTAGGAGAACACCGTCTCGGTGAGGATGGCGCCCGACAGGAGTCCGCCGACCTGGAGGCCGATGGTGGTGACCACGGGCAGCATCGCGTTGCGGAGCACGTGTCGCCCACGGATGACCCGCGCCGTGAGCCCCTTGGCCTCGGCCGTGCGGACGTAGTCCTCGTCGAGCACGTCGAGCACCGAGGCCCGGGTGATCCGGAAGATCACCGAGAACGGGATCGTGGCGAGGGCGAGCGCCGGCAGGATCAGGTGCTTCAGCGCATCCCACGAGGCGTCCCACTCCCGGGTGAGCAGGCCGTCGAGGACGAACATGCCCGTCACCCGGGTGGCGTCGAGGCCCGTGGTCTGGCGCCCGGAGACCGGCAGCACCTGCCACTCGACGGCGAAGAAGTACTTGAGGAGGAACGCGGTGAAGAACACCGGCACCGCGACACCCACCAGCGAGAAGATCACCGCGGTCGTGTCGGTGAGGGAGCCGATCCTGCGCGCAGCGAGGTAGCCGAGCGGGATCCCGAGCGTGATCGCGATGATCAGCGCCAGAACGGTCAGCTCGACCGTTGCGGGCAGCCGGGACCAGAAGACGACGAGGGCGTCCTCGCCGGGCAGGACCTTGGTGGAGATCCCGAAGTCACCCTCCACCGCGCGCTGGAGGAACCGGACGTACTGCACCGGTATGGGCTGGTCGAGCCCGAGCGCGGCCTCCAGGGCCTCGCGGCGCGCGCTGGTCTGCCGCTCGCCCAGGATCGCCGAGACCGGGCCGCCCGGGAGCGAGCGCAGCCAGACGAAGAGCAGGACCGAGAGCGCGAGGATCACCAGGATCAGCTGGAGCAGCCGTCGCACGACGAAACGAAGCATGGATCTCCTCCCACGCCTGCGTGGTCCGGGGGCAGTCGTGGTGACGCCCCCGGACCAGGAGCAGGTGGGTCAGTGGCGGACGGGAGTCACTCCCCTCCGACCGTGACCGTGTCGAACTCCTCGGCGGTGAGCGGGCTGGGCGTCACGCCGTCCACGCCCGGTCCGACGACCAGTGCGGGCGGCGAGTGGCTGATCGGCAGGCCCGGGAGGTACTCCTCCATGATCTGGGCGTTGATCTTCTCGAAGGCGGCCGCACGCTCCCCCTCGTCGACGATCGCATCAGCGGCCGCGAGGTCGTCGGCGAGCTGCTTGCCCCACGGCATCACGTCGGTGCCGAAGTCGTTGTCCTTCAGGTTGCCGAAGAACGTGCCGATGAAGTTGTGGGCCGAGTCGTAGTCACCCGTCCACCCCAGGATGTAGGCGTCGTACTTGCCGGGCTCACCGGACACGTTGTCGAGGTAGCCGCCGTTCCAGGACGCCGAGACGACCTTGACCTTGATGCCCACGGCCTCGAGGTCCGTGCGCAGCGCCTCGTAGATCTTCTCGGGGTCCGGCATGTACGGGCGCGTGACCTCGGTCGGGTAGGCGAACTCGAGGGTCATGCCCTCCGCGCCGGCCTCCGCCAGCAGCCTCTTGGCCTCGTCGGGGTCGTACGCGTAGGGCTCGATGCTGCTGTTGTAGCCGCCCACCGTGTCAGGCATGAACTGCGTCGCGACCGTCGCGCCCTCGGGCAGCTGGCTCTGGACCAGCTGCTCACGGTTGAGGGCGTGGTAGAGCGCCTGGCGGACCTTGAGGTCCTTGAGCTGCGGGTTGGCCTCCGGGTTGAGCCCGAGGTAGAGGATGTTGAACGGGTCGCGCACCTCGACGGTGTTGCCCTCCTCCTCGAGGCCGGCCCAGTCGACCGGGTTGGGCAGGTCGTAGCCGTTGATGCTGCCCGCCTCGAGCTCCTGGCGCCTCGTGCTCTCGTCGGGGATCACCCGGAAGACGAGCTCGCTGGACTTGGCCGGCTCGCCCCAGTAGTCGTCGTTGCGCTCGAGGGTGATCTCACCGTTGGCCTCGTCGTACTCGCCGAAGGTGAACGGGCCGGTGCCCACGGGGGCGTCCGCGTAGGCCGGGAAGCTGAAGCCCTCCCCCTCGGCGGCGATGCCGTTGGCGTCACCCTCCTCGAGCGCCTTGGGCGACTGCATCGACAACGACTCGAGCGTCAGCATGGTCGGGAAGCCCGACGTCGGCCGGCTGATCGAGACCGTGGCCTCGAACTCGTCGGTCGCCTCGCAGCCCTGGTAGAGCGAGTTCTCGGGGTCGTCCGCGTAGGCGCCCATGACGTAGCCCCAGTACTCACCGGCGACCCGGCCCGCCTCGTTCTGGTCGAACATCCGCTCGAAGTTGGCGCAGACCGCCTCGGCGTTGAAGGGCTCGCCGTCGTGGAAGGTGACGTCGTCGCGCAGCGTGAAGGTCCACTGCGTGCCGTCCTCGTTGGGCTCCCACTTCGTGGCGAGCTCGGGCACGACCTCCGCACTGCCGGGCTCGATGCCGAGCAGCCCCTCGAACATCTGCCGGGTGATGCGGAAGGTCTCGCCGTCGGTGGCGTAGTAGGGGTCGAACATCTCCGGGGCGCCGGCGGCTCCGAAGACGAAGGTGCCGTCGTCGCCGCCTCCGCTCTCGCCGTCGTCGTCACGCTGGCTGTCGGCGCAGCTCGCCAGGGTGGCGGCTGCCAGTACGGCCGTGGTCCATGTCGCCAGGGTGCGTCTACGAGACATCCCAGGTCCTTCCGTCCGGTATGCGATCGGGGTTGGCTCGACACCCTAGACCGACGGATGTGACGTGGGCCACAACGTCGAGGTCACGGTCGTGTCTCGGGCCCCGTCGCCGTCAGCAGCCGACCGAGCGATCGGGCGTCGAGACCGTCGAGCGTGTCCACGAAGACGCGCCGCTCGCCCTCGAGGATCGGCACGTGGTTGGGCACGCAGAGGACCGTGCAGCCAGCAGCGACCGCCGACTTCGCACCGGTGTTGGAGTCCTCGATCGCGAGGCACTCGCCGGGGTCGTGGCCCAGCTCGGCGGCCGCGGTGAGGTACGGCTCGGGGTGCGGCTTGCCGTACTCCACCCGGTCACCGGTCACGACCGTCGCGAAGGCGCCCTCCGGGAGCCGGGCCAGGATCGGGTCGACGAACCGCTGCCAGGACATCGTGACCAGGCCGCAGGGCACGCCCTCGCGGTGGAGGTCGGTGAGGAGCTCGCGGGCCCCGGGGCGCCACGGCACCTCGTCCTCGACGCGGGCGACGACGCCGTCGAGAAGCTCGTCGACGATCTGCTGGGGCGTGCGGTCGATCCCCATGTGCACCCGGATGTAGTCACCCGACGCGAGCAGCGCGCTGCCGACCAGGTTCATCGCGTGCTCGTCGGACCAGGTGCCGCCGTACTTCTCCGCCAGGGCGTACTCGGTGGCGATCCAGTAGGGCTCGGTGTCCACGAGCGTCCCGTCCATGTCCCAGAGCACCGCTGCCGGGAGCTGCATGGGAACGTCGGCGACTCCGCCGACCCGGACGTTGCGGTCTGAGGTCACAGGTCCTGACCCTATCGAGTGTCGGACCGGCGACGGAGACGCCGGGGGCTGGGACCTCAGTCCTCCGGGTCGTAGCCGAGGTTGGGCGAGAGCCACCGCTCGGCCTCGGTGAGCGTCCAGCCCTTGCGCTCGGCGTAGTCGGCGACCTGGTCGCGGGCCAGTCGGCCCACCACGAAGTACTGGGACTGCGGATGGGAGTAGTAGAACCCGCTGACCGACGCACCGGGCCACATCGCCATGGACTCGGTGAGCTTGATGCCGGTGTGCTCCTCGACGTCGAGGAGCTCCCACAGCGTCTGCTTCTCGGTGTGCTCGGGGCAGGCGGGATAGCCCGGGGCGGGCCGGATGCCGTCGTACTGCTCCTTGATGAGACCGACGTTGTCGAGGTGCTCGTCGGGTGCGTAGCCCCACAGCTCCTTGCGCACCCTCTCGTGGAGCTGCTCGGCGAACGCCTCGGCGAGTCGGTCGCCGAGGGACTCGAGCAGGATCGCGTTGTAGTCGTCGAGGTCGGCGCGGAAGGCCGCCACCCGGTCCGCGAGCCCGTCGCCCGCTGTCACCGCGAACGCGCCGACGTGGTCACGCAGACCGGTCTCCCGGGGAGCGACGTAGTCGGCCAGCGAGCGGTTGGGCACCCCCTCGCGGTGCTGGCCCTGCTGCCGGAGGTGGCGGAGCGTGGCGTGCACCTCGGTGCGGTCGTCGTCGAGGTAGAGCTCGACGTCGTCGCCCACCGAGCTCGCCGGGAAGAAGCCGACGACGCCGTGCGCGCGGATCCACTTCTCCTCGATCGCCTGGTCGAGCATCGCCTGCGCGTCGTCGTAGAGCTTGCGGGCGGCAGGCCCCGAGCCGGGGTTGTTGAGGATGTCGGGGAAGGCGCCCTTCATCTCCCACGCGTTGAAGAACGGCTGCCAGTCGATGTAGCGCCGCAGGGTCGTGAGGTCCTGGTCGCGGATCACCCGGACGTGCTGGCTCGCCCGGACGCCGGTGAGCGGCGAGACCGCGTGGTCCTGGCGCAGCAGCATGCGGGGCTTGGGCGGGCGGTAGTCGGACCAGTCGACCGGGGTCGCGTTGGCACGCGCCTGCTCGAGGGTCACCATCGGCCGGTCGTTCTTGGCGGAGTGCCGCGCGCGGAGCGAGTCGAAGTCGGCACGGACGTCGCCCATCAGCTTCTCCCGGCCGGCCGGGCTGAGGAGGGCGGCGGCGGTCGGCACCGAGCGGGAGGCGTCCTTGACCCACACGACCGGGCCGTCGTACTTCTGGTCGATCTTCACCGCGGTGTGGGCGCGCGACGTGGTGGCGCCACCGATGAGGAGCGGGATGTCGAGGCCGAGGCGCTGCATCTCGGAGGCGAAGGTGACCATCTCGTCGAGCGACGGCGTGATCAAGCCGGACAGGCCGATGATGTGGGCGTCGTGCTCCTGCGCCGCGTCGAGGATCTTCTGGGCCGGGACCATCACGCCGAGGTCGATCACCTCGTAGTTGTTGCACTGCAGCACGACGCCGACGATGTTCTTGCCGATGTCGTGCACGTCGCCCTTCACCGTCGCCATGATGATGGTGCCGTTGGTGTCCTTCTGGGCGGCCAGGGCGGGGTCCTTGGCCTTCTCCTCCTCGATGAAGGGGATCAGGTAGGCCACGGCCTTCTTCATCACGCGGGCGCTCTTGACCACCTGCGGGAGGAACATCTTGCCCGCGCCGAAGAGGTCGCCGACGACGTTCATCCCGTCCATGAGCGGACCCTCGATGACCTCGATCGGCCGCCCGCCCGCCGCCGCGATCTCGGCGCGGAGGGCCTCGGTGTCAGCCTCGACGTGGGCGTCGATGCCCTTCACGAGAGCGTGGGTGATGCGCTCGCGCAGCGGCAGGCTGCGCCACTCGTCCTCGGTCGCCTCGACGGCGTCGGCGGCGACGTTGTAGCGCTCGGCGATCTCGAGGAGCCGCTCGGCGGCGTCGGCGCGGCGGTTCAGCACGACGTCCTCGATGCGTTCGCGCAGCTCCTCGTCGACCTCGTCGTAGACCACGAGCGCGCCGGCGTTGACGATGCCCATGTCGAGGCCCGCGCGGATGGCGTGGAAGAGGAAGACGGCGTGGATCGCCTCGCGGACCGGGTTGTTGCCGCGGAAGGAGAACGAGACGTTGGAGATGCCGCCGCTGACCTTGGCGCCGGGGAGGTTCTGCTTGATCCAGCGGGTCGCCTCGATGAAGTCCTCGCCGTAGGTGGCGTGCTCCTCGATCCCCGTCGCGACGGCGAACACGTTCGGGTCGAAGATGATGTCCTCGGGCGGGAAGCCCACCTCGTCGACGAGGATGCGGTAGGCGCGCTCGCAGATGGCCTTGCGCCGCTCGAGGTTGTCGGCCTGGCCGTCCTCGTCGAAGGCCATCACGACCACGGCGGCGCCGTACTTGCGGCACAGCCGGGCGTGCTCGCGGAACGCCTGCTCGCCCTCCTTCATCGAGATCGAGTTGACGATCGGCTTGCCCTGCACGCACTTGAGGCCGGCCTCGATGACCTCCCACTTCGACGAGTCGACCATGACCGGCACGCGGCTGATGTCGGGCTCCGCGGCGATCAGCTTGAGGAAGCGGTCCATGGCCGCGACCCCGTCGATCATCCCCTCGTCCATGTTGACGTCGATGACCTGCGCTCCCGCCTCGACCTGCTGCGCGGCGACCGCCAGGGCGGCGTCGTAGTCGCCGTCCTTGATCAGCTTGCGGAAGCGCGCCGAGCCCGTGATGTTGGTGCGCTCGCCGACGTTGACGAAGAGGCTGTCCTCGGTGATCGTCAGCGGCTCCAGCCCGGACAGGCGCATCACCGGCTCGAGGGTGACCGGCTCGCGACGGCCCTTGCCATCGACCGCTCCCGCGATGGCGGCGATGTGGTCGGGCGTGGTGCCGCAGCAGCCGCCGACGAGGTTGAGGAAGCCGGCGTCGGCGAACTCGGCCAGGACCGCGGCCGTCTGGTCGGGCGTCTCGTCGTACTCACCGAACGCGTTGGGCAGGCCCGCGTTGGGGTAGACGCTGACGAACGTGTCGGCGAGCCGGGACAGCTCGGCGACGTAGGGGCGCATGTCGCGCGCGCCGAGGGCGCAGTTGAGGCCGACCGCGAGTGGGCGGGCGTGGCGCACGGAGTCCCAGAACGCCTCGGTGACCTGCCCGGAGAGGGTACGACCGGACGCGTCGGTGATCGTGCCGGAGATGATGACCGGCCAGCGACGTCCCTGCTCCTCGAAGAGCGTCTCGACGGCGAAGATGGCCGCCTTGGCGTTGAGCGTGTCGAAGATCGTCTCGATCATCAGCAGGTCGGCACCGCCGTCGACGAGACCGCGTGCGGCGACCAGGTAGGCCTCGGCGAGCTGGTCGAAGGAGACGTTGCGGGCACCCGGGTCGTTGACGTCGGGCGAGATGGACGCTGTGCGGGTCGTCGGGCCGAGCGCCCCGGCGACCCACCTCGGGCGGTCATCGGTGGCGGCCGCGTCGGCCGCCTCGCGGGCGAGCCTCGCCGACTCGTGGTTCAGCTCGTAGGCGAGCTCCTCGAGGCCGTAGTCCGCCAGCGAGATCGCGTTGGCGTTGAACGTGTTGGTCTCGATGACGTCGGCGCCGGCGCGGAGGTACTCCTCGTGGATGGCCCGGATGATCTGCGGCTGGGTGATCGTGAGCAGGTCGTTGTTGCCGACGAGGTCGCTCGGGTGGTCGGCGAAGCGCTCGCCGCGGTAGCCCGCCTCGTCGGGTCGGTCGCGCTGGATCGCCGTACCCATCGCGCCGTCCAGCACCATGATCCGCTCGCTGAGGATCGCCGACAGGGCGGCGGTGGCGTCGGGACGGTGCTGCGGCTCCACGGGTGGTGGCTCCTCTCAGGCGGGGATGCGACCAGCCTAGGAATGTCGTCCGACACGCGGACAGGGTTCCCACATGGTGGCACCCGGCGCGTCGCGCGACGAAATCACGACGGAACGGTGGGTCCGGCGTCCTAGGCTGGGTAGGTGATCGAGTTCGACGACGTGCAGGACCTGGTGTCACCGGTGGTGATCGCGGCCTTCGAGGGGTGGAACGACGCTGCCGACGCGGCCTCGGGACTGGTGGACCACCTGATCGAGCAGTGGAAGGCCGAGGTCATCGGCGCGATCGACCCGGAGGAGTTCTACGACTTCCAGGTCAACCGCCCCATCATCGGGACCGACGTCAACGGCTACCGGCGGCTGACCTGGCCCACCACGCGCATCGCGGTCGCCCGCCCCGCCGAGCTCGACCGCGACGTCATCCTGGTCCGCGGCATCGAGCCCAACATGAAGTGGCGCCAGTTCTGCGCCGAGCTGCTGGCCGCCTGCGACGACCTCGGGGCCGAGCTGGTGGTCACGATGGGAGCGCTGCTGGCCGACACCCCGCACACCCGTCCGATCCCGGTCACCGGCACGGCGAGCGAGCCCGAGCTCGTCGACCGGCTCGTCCTCGAGCAGTCGACCTACGAGGGACCCACCGGCATCGTCGGTGTCTTCAACGACGCGTGCAGCCAGCTCGACATCCCGGCCGTCTCCTACTGGGCCGCGGTCCCCCACTACGTCGCCCAGCCGCCGTGCCCCAAGGCGACGCTCGCCCTGCTCGGCCAGCTCGAGGAGCTGCTCCAGGCGCCCATGCCCGTCGGCGACCTCGCCGACGACGCGAAGGCCTGGGAGCGCGGCGTGGACGAGCTCGCCGCGGAGGACGAGGACGTCGCCGACTACGTCCGTGCGCTCGAGGAGACCCGGGACACCGCCGATCTCCCCGAGGCCTCCGGCGAGGCCATCGCCCGCGAGTTCGAGCGCTACCTCAAGCGCCGCGACACCGACTGAGTCCTGCGGCGGCTCTGTAGGCGGTCGCTCTGGCGCTGTGGGTCGCCCGACTCGACTCGCGCGACGGGCCGCTGCCCGGTCAGCGGTGGCGCACCTACATTCCGAGCGCGCGGAATGTCGCTCACGCACCGCTCGTGCGGGGGCGTACGTCAGAGGGAGAGGCCGAGGGCGGCGTCGAGGAGCCGGTGGACGGTCGCCGCTGCCGCGGGGTCGGA
>Ga0247820_10000755_pt1 | contig 17854 bp, 14 predicted proteins | sample 13C_Glucose_Day1_2_FD_192480 | JGI IMG/M metagenome (GOLD analysis project Ga0247820, IMG submission 192480) | Soil microbial communities from agricultural site in Penn Yan, New York, United States - 13C_Glucose_Day14 | ecosystem: Environmental > Terrestrial > Soil > Agricultural land | place...
GGGCCGGCGGCCCGCAAGGAACCCCGTGTCGCCTGGTCCCCTCTGGCGGGCCGCCCCCTCACCGTGCGGATCAGCGGCGCCTGGCCCACCGGCCGCGGAGCCCACCCGGCTGCCCGCCGCTTCGCCGGACTCGCCGCCGACGTCCTGGCCCGCCACCACACCACCCCGCGACGCGAGGGCACTGCCCGCCCACCCGACGACACCCCGCGTCCGTGGTCGGTGGTGTACGGCTGAACACCGGATCGAGCACCTCTGCAGCGTCGCTCCGGGCGCTCGTCGTCATACGGGCACTCCGGCCTCGTCCATGACCCTGCTCATCTCCACCGGGGGCAGGGCAGGGTTGGCGCCCGCGCTGAACGCCAGCTCGGGCAGGTCGAGGGTCTCGCGGAGCCGAGGGAGCGGCAGGCGGGGGTCGCGGGTCGCCGCCTGGCGCGTCCAGACGTCCGGGTCGTGGCTGAGCCGCTCGATGAGGCCGGGGCCGGCGGCGGGGTCGCGGACCGTCAGTTGTCGGTAGATCCCGTCCGGATGGTCCGCGAAGCGGGCGGCGAGGCCCTCGCGGGGGAAGCGGGGGTGGCCGGTCGCCATCCAGGCGGAGAACGTTCCGCCGAGCCGTGCGTACACGCTCATCAGGACCTCCTCCGGGGTGTCGGGGTGATGGACGGCCAGGTGGTTGTGGACGAGGGCGTCCGTGTCCTCGGACAGGAGCCGCAGGAGATCGGGGGACAGATGAGGGCTGCGGGCCGCGGCGCGGCGCAGCAGGGGGTGGGCGGAGGTCGCGGCCCGGCGCAGCACGTCCTGGTCGGCGATGCCGGCCGCCACCCAGTCCACCTCCCCTCGTGCGTGCGGGGCCACGGTGAAGTCGATCGCGGCGCGCTGGGCCTCGGTCAGCTCGGGCCGGAGGGAAACGGCCAGCCGCACTCCGTCGTCGGGGTGGACCGCGAGACGGTCCACGAGGTCGGCCGGCAGGGACGGGTTTCCGGCGAGCTCGACCAGGTGTGTGCCCTCGGCGAGGAACCGTTCGGCGTCCGCGCGGCCGAGAAGTCCCCGGCGCAGTACCTCGGGCAGGGCGGCGGGGTCGTCGAGCAGCGCCGCCGTCAGCCGTGCGTCGCGGGGGCACGCGCGCAGCGCGGCTGATCGCCGCAGTTCGGGGTCGGGGTCGTCGAGCAGCGTGGTGCGTGCGTGCGGTGTCAGGTCGTCCCAGACGCGCAGTGCGGCACGTCGTGCGGCCGGATCGGCATGGCGGAGCAGGGAGGCGAGGAAGGTCGGTGCCAAGTGACGTGAGTGCAACAGCGCGCTGCGCACGGAGGGGTCGGGGTCTTCCAGAAGGCGTCGGCACACGGCATCGGGCAGCGGATCGACCTTCGCCCGGGGATCGTGGGTCCACTCGGGCCCGTCCGCGACGGCGGCCCGCACCTGCGGTGACGGGTCGTGCGCGAGCCGGGCCCGCTGCTCGGCGTCCGCCTGGCCGCTCATCGCGAGGTGGACTCGGGTGCCGGGGACCGGGTGGGTGAGGACAGCCGCTACGGCCTGCTCGGGCAGCCCGGGCCGATGAAGGGCCTGGAAGGGCGGGCCGTGGCCTCCGCCGTCGAAGGCGATGAGTCGCACCAGGAGCGGTGTGGGGAGGGCTGGGTTGGCGGCGACTCCGTCCAGCGCGGACGAGTGGACGGCGACCATGTCTCAGTTCTCCCACCCGTCGCTGTGTGCGAGCATGCCGTCATCCTGTCATGCACGGGAGAACCGCGGCAGGCACATGATCACTACGGGGCAGCGCCCGGTCCCCCGGCCGGATTCGAGCCAGGGGCCCTGGGTAGTCGGACCTGGACAGCACAGCGTGAGCCGGTGACGAGGAGTGGACTTGAGCGAGTCGGCGTTCATCGCCCTGCAGCAGGAGATCGCCCGGACACTGGGCGTCACCGAAACCTTCGAGGTCGAACAGGAGATCGAGCGCCGGGTGGCCTTCCTCGCCGAGCGGCTCACCTCGACCGGGCTGCGCTCCCTCGTCCTCGGCATCAGCGGCGGCGTCGACTCCACCGTCGCGGGCCGGTTGTGCCAGCTCGCCGTGGAACGGGCGCGGGCCGGCGGACACGAGGCGCGGTTCCACGCCATGCGCCTGCCCTACGGAATCCAGGCCGACGAGCACGACGCCCAGCTCGCGCTCTCCTTCATCGAGGCAGACCACGTGCTGACCGTGGACATCAAGCCCGCCGCCGACGCCGCGCTCGAGGCCACACTGACCGCCGGGGTGAGTTTCCGCGACGCCCGGCACGAGGACTTCGTGCACGGCAACGTCAAGGCACGCCAGCGCATGATCGCCCAGTACGCGGTGGCCGGCGCGCAGGACGGCCTCGTCGTCGGCACCGACCAGGCCGCCGAGGCGCTCACGGGCTTCTTCACCAAGTTCGGCGACGGGGCCGCGGACCTGGTTCCGCTGGCGGGCCTCACCAAACGCCGGGTGCGCGCCCTCGCGGACGCGCTGGGCGCACCCACCGGCCTGGTGTGGAAGGTCCCGACCGCCGACCTGGAAAGCCTCGACGAGGGCAAGGCCGACGAGGACGCGCTCGGAGTGACCTACGACGTCATCGACGACTTCCTCGAGGGCAAGCCCGTGGACAGGGAGGCCTTCGACACCATCGTCCACCGCTATCGCCTCACCGACCACAAGCGCCGGCCGCCCATCGCCCCTTGAGACCATCGGGCTCAAGGGGGGTGTGCAGGCGTGTCGGTGGCGGGTCCGTGGGTGGTTCTGCTCGCTCGTCCAGCCCTCGGTGACCTGGACGAGGTCGGGGTCGGACGCGGAGAATGGCGCCCGCTGTCACTTGCACGATCTTCCTGATCGCGGGAGACGGGTTGCCGATGGATGCTGCAATGGGCGCATGCATCTGGAAGAGCTCCGCGCGCTGCTGGCCCGGCATGCCCGCCCGGACTCCCGGGCCGACCCCGGGCGGCCGGCCCTGGGCTTCGGTCTCGCCCTGGAACCTTCCGCCGTCGCCGAACTGCTGCTGCAGGCCGGTCCCGGCGACGCCCCTCGCGCCGCCGGTGGCGGTGTGCCGTCGGGAATCGCCGTCAGCGACGCTCCGGCCGCGCTGCTCGACGCGGTGGTCCGGCTGCTCCGCCTGCTCGACGAGCCCCGCGACCGCGCGGTGCTGGCCCCGCTGGTCAAGCGCGAGATCCTGTGGCGTCTGATCACCGGCGAGCAGGGCACGGCGGTGCGCCGGCTCGGCCTCGCCGACAGCGGCCTCAGCCATGTCTCGCGGACCGTGCGCTGGATCCGCGAGCACTACGCGGAGCTCGGCTGCTGCTCGCCACGCATCCGGGCGACGTCACCGGAGTGGGCAGGCGCGTCGGCTACGACAACCCGTCGCAGTTCACCCGCGAGTACCGCCGCCAGTTCGGCGCGCCCCCGAGCCGGGACGCGGCACGCCTGCGCAGCACCGTCCGCACCCCCGCCGGCGTGCTGACCTGAAGCCGGGAACCGGCGTGCCTGCCCGGCGCTCCAAGCCGTGCGGAACCCGGAGCGCGATCCTTCCGTCTTGCTCCGACGGACCGCCCTGACATGACCGACATCTAACAAAGCAGCCGAAATTGATACACATACCCTCGCAGGACTCTTCGGGAACGAACCAGAGACCCGCGGTCTCCGCGTGGCGTCGGCCGCGGACGGTCCTGTGGACCGTGGCGGGCGCCGTGACTCTCGGGTTCCTCGTCGCGCTGGAGTTCGCCGCGCGGCACTACGGCCAGTCGGGGCCGATCACCAACCAGGTGCGGGAGGTGGTGTTCGCCCCCAAGTCGGGCGGCCTGCTGTACGCCGCCATGGCGTTGATGATGGTGGTGCTCACCTGGCGGGAGCGGTTCGTCGCGGTGGGCGCTGCGATCGGTATCGACCTCGCCTTCCTGGTGGTCCGGTGGGCGGCCGGCATCGAGACGACCGGCGGCCACCCCTTCGGCAACGGCGCCCTCTGGGTGATCCTGGGCACCGCGGTCGTCGCCGTCTCCCGCCGCACCGGCCGGGAGCGCGTCCTGCTGCTGAAGGGCGTCGGCCTGGCGCTGCTGCTGATGGCCGGCCGCAAGACCGGTGACACCTGGCTGCTCATCACCTCGAAGACCCGCCTGACGGTGCTCGACCAGTACGTGGCCACCGCCGATCACGCGCTGGGCAACCCCTCCTGGCTGGCGGGCCGCATCGTGACGGCCACCGGCTCCATCGGCTTCAACTTCCTCGACTTCGTCTACGGGAACCTCGCGGTGGCCGCGGTCATCGCCGCGCTGTACCAACTGCGCCACGTGGCGGTCGAGCGCCGCTTCCCGCGCCACCACCTGGTGCGGACGTTCCTGGTGATCGGTCTCGTCGGGCCGGTCTTCTACATGATCTTCCCGGTGGTCGGGCCGATCTTCGCCTACGGCACGGGCGCCGAGCACTGGGCGGAAGTCAGCCTGTGGGCGCCGGACATGCCGCCCAGCGAGCCCTGGGCCGTGGCCGACCTGTGGCCGGGGACGCTGCCGCCGGTCGCCACCCCGTACCCCATGCCGTTCGACGGGATCACCCCGCGGAACTGCATGCCCAGCCTGCACACGGCATGGGCCACCGCCATCTTCATCCACACCCGCAAGGGCCCCCGCGTGCTGCGGTTCGCGGGAACGTTCTGGCTGGTCGCCACGCTGGCCGCGACGCTGGGATTCGGCTGGCACTACGGCGTGGACCTCATCGCCGGCGTGGTGTTCACGCTCACGATCGAGGCGGCTCTGCGCGCCTACGACCAGGGGTGGGACCGGGCGTGGCTCTGGCTGGTCGCTTACGGCGCAACGGTCTTCGCCGCGCTTCTGCTGTCCTTCCGCTTCCTGCCGCTGGCGATGGCCGAGTACCCCTGGGTGTCCGGGCCGCTGCTCCTCCTGGCGATGACCTCGGTGATCCACGGCTTTGTGCGGACCACCGCACGGTGGGAGCCGAGGACCGCACCGGCGCGACGACCGGAACCGCGGCCCGAACCGATCTGAGGCGTGTCTGCCGCGCGCCCCGCCCCGGGCCGGCCCGGGGCGGGAACACGGCTGCGCACGACGGGTGTTAACTTCCTTCCCGTGGTGGAGCACCAGGACGAGACCAGGGCGGCCTACGACGGGGTCGTCGAGCTGTACGCGTCGCTGTTCGCCGATCGGCTGGAGACGCAGCCGTTCTCGCGGAACATGATCGGCATCTTCGCCGAACTGGTGCGCGGAACGGGGAACCTGCGCACTGCCGATGTCGGCTGCGGGCCCGGTCACCTGACCGCCATGCTGCACGACCTGGGCCTGGACGCCTTCGGACTCGACCTCTCCCCCGCCATGGTCGACCACGCGCGGCGGGCCCATCCGGCGCTGCGGTTCGACGAGGCGCGGATGGAGGCCCTGCCGGTCGAGGACGGCACGCTCGGCGGCGTGCTGGCCCACTACTCGATGATTCACACCCCTCCCGGGGAACTGCCCGGCCTGCTCGCGGAGCAGGCGCGCGTCCTGGCACAGGGGGGCCTGCTCCTGGTCTCGTTCTTCGGAACCGACGGGCCCGATCCCGTCCGCTTCGACCACAAGGTGACGCCCGCCTACAGCTGGCCGGCGGACCGGTTCGCCGAGCTGCTGGCCGGGGCCGGGCTCGTCACGTTCGCCCGGCTGCTCCACGACCCGGCCTCCGAGCGGGGTTTCCTCGACTCCCACCTGCTCGCCCGCCGCCTCTAGGCGGCCGGCTTCCCCGGGTGTGCTCCCGCGTGGACGGCGCACAGAGGGGTGCGCGTGGCTGGGCGGGGCACCGGCGGGACTCCGCGCGCTCTGCCGACGGCCACGGACCGCGGTGAAGATGAGCGGACCGCAAGTGATCCCGGCGACCGCGCACCCCTGCCCCTCGATGGGCGGGCATGCGGTGGAAGGAGTCCACGTTGTTGCTTCTCATCTCCCCGGACAGTGTCGAGGAGGCCCTCGAATGCGCGAAGGCGGCGGAACACCTCGACATCGTCGACGTCAAGAAGCCCGATGAGGGCTCGCTCGGTGCGAACTTCCCGTGGGTCATCAGGGCGATCCGGGACGCGGTTCCCGCGGACAAGCCGGTGTCCGCCACCGTGGGGGACGTCCCGTACAAGCCCGGCACCGTGGCCCAGGCCGCGCTCGGTGCGGCTGTCTCCGGAGCCACCTACATCAAGGTCGGCCTCTACGGGTGCACGACGCCCGAGCAGGCCGTCGACGTCATGCGTGGCGTCGTCCGGGCGGTGAAGGACCACCGGCCGGACGCCTTCGTCGTCGCTTCGGGATACGCCGACGCCCACCGGATCGGTTGCGTCAACCCGTTGGCGCTGCCCGACATCGCCCGCCGTTCCGGTTCCGACGGGGCCATGCTCGACACCGCGGTCAAGGACGGGACACGGCTGTTCGACCACACTCCGCCGGACGTCTGCGCGGAGTTCGTGCGGCTGGCCCACGAGGCCGGTCTGCTCGCCGCCCTCGCGGGCAGCGTCAAGGCCGGCGACCTGGGTGAACTGGCGCGGATGCGCACGGACATCGTCGGGGTGCGCGGGGCGGTCTGCGAAGGGGGCGACCGCGATGCCGGCCGGATCCGACCGGAGCTGGTGGCCGCCTTCCGGGCCGAGATGAGCCGGCATGTGCGGGAGCACTCGGCCGCCGTCGCCGCGAGCTGACCGCCGGCATGGCGGCGGGATCTCCCCACGGCGGGGCCGGAGCCGGGGCAGGACACTTCGTCGTCGTCGATCCGGCGACGGGCGAAGGATTCGACACGGCTCCCGGCTGCCGTCCGGACGAGTTGGACGCCGTCGTCGACCGGGCCCACGCCGCCTGGCGCGGCTGGCGGGAGGACCCCGCCGCCCGGACGGCCGCGCTGATCGCGGCGGCCGACGCCGTGGAGGCGGCCGGGACCGACCTCGCGTCACTGCTGACCCGGGAACAGGGCAAGCCCCTGGCCGAGTCGTACGCGGAGGTCGCCCGGACGTCCGCCCGTCTGCGGTACTTCGCCGGGATGGATCACGGCCCGCAGCGGATCGCGGACGGGCGGCCGGTGCGCAGCGAGATCCGCTGGCGGCCGCTGGGCCCCGTCGCGGCGATCGTCCCGTGGAACTTCCCGCTTCAGCTGGCGTCGGCGAAGTTCGCGCCGGCGCTCGCCGCGGGCAACACGGTGGTGCTCAAGCCGTCCCCTTACACGCCGCTCGCCACACGGCTGCTGGGGTCCGTCGTCGCCGCGGCCCTCCCCGAGGGCGTGCTGACGATCGTCACCGGCCGCGAGCCCCTCGGTGCACGCCTCGCGTCCCATCCGGGAATCCGGCACGTGACCTTCACCGGGTCGGTCCCCACCGGGCGGGCCGTCGCGGCGGGGGCGGTGGCCTCGCTCGCCCGGGTCACCCTGGAGCTGGGTGGCAACGACGCCGCGATCCTGCTCGAGGACGTGGATGTGGAGGGGATCGCGGACCGGCTGTTCTGGGCGGCGTTCCGCAACTGCGGGCAGGTGTGCATGGCGGTCAAGCGCGTCTACGCACCGGCCCGGCTCCATGCGGAGGTGGTCGAGGCGCTCGCACAGCGCGCGAGGACCGCCGTCGTCGGCCCCGGGCTCGACCCGGACTCCCGGCTGGGTCCGGTCAACAACGCCCCGCAGCTGGCCCGCGTCGAGCGCCTCACGAACCGGGCCCTGGCAGACGGCGCCCGTGCCGCGGCCGGTGGTTTCCGACTGGACCGTCCCGGCTACTTCTTCGCCCCGACGATCCTGGCCGACGTGCCGGCCGGCAGCCCGGTGGTGACGGAGGAGCAGTTCGGTCCGGTACTGCCGGTACTGCCGTACCGGGACCTCGACGAAGCCGTCTGGGCGGCCAACGACACCGGGTTCGGGCTGGGCGGCTCGGTGTGGGGGGCCGATCCTGACCGTGCCGGGGCGGTGGCCGACCGGCTGGAGTGCGGGACGGCGTGGATCAACCACCACGGCGAACTGTCCCTGGCCCAGCCCTTCGCCGGAATCAAGGAGAGCGGTGTCGGCGTCGCGGGCGGCCCGTGGGGTCTCCACGGCAATCTCAGACCGTTCGTCGTGCACCGCCCGGAGGAGGCACCGGCGTGAAGTTCGGCGCGGCGGTACTGCGCTCGTACGAAAGCCCCTTCACCGTCGAGGAGGTGACCCTGGAGGCGGGGCCGGCCGTTGACGAGGTCCTGGTGCGCGTCGCCGGCTGCGGAATGTGCCGGACGGACCTCGCGGTCCGGCGTTCGGCGGGACGTTCGCCGCTGCCGGCGGTGCTCGGCCACGAGGGCTCCGGGATCGTGGTGGAGGTCGGCGGACCGGACACGGGGCTCAGCGTCGGCGATCATGTCGTGCTGAGTTTCGACTCCTGCGGGCACTGCCGCACCTGCAAGGACGCGGCCCCCGCCTACTGCGACTCCTTCGCGTCGCTCAACCTGTACGGAGGGCGCGGGACGAACACGGCGCGGTTCGTCGACACGGCCGGGAGCGAACTGGCTCCGCGGTGGTTCGGGCAGTCCTCGTTCGCCGAGTACGCGGTGGTCCTGGCCCGCAACGCCGTCCGGGTCGACCCCTCCCTCCCCCTCGAACTGCTCGGGCCGCTCGGCTGCGGGTTCCTCACCGGAGCCGGAGCGGTGCTGAACTCCTTCGGCGCCGGTCCGGGCGACACGGTCGCGGTCTTCGGCGCGGGGGCGGTGGGCCTGGCCGCGGTGATGGCGGCCACGGCCGCCGGGGCGGTGACCGTGGCGGTCGACCGGCATCCCGAACGGCTGGCCCTCGCCGAACGGTTCCACGCGCTGCCCGTGCACGCCGCGTCGTCGGACCTGCCCGGCCGCATCCGGCGGCTGACCGACGGCGGCGCGCAGTACGCGCTGGACACCACGGGCTCCGCCCGGCTGATCAACGACGCGCTCCGCGCCCTGCGTCCGACCGGCCACCTCGGTCTGGTGGCGCGGCTCCACACCGCGCTGTCCCTCGAACCGGGGACCCTGGACCGGGGCCGGCGGATGTCCCACATCTGCGAGGGGGACGCGGTTCCGGGACTGCTGATTCCGAGGCTGACGGCGCTGTGGCGGGCCGGACGGTTCCCCTTCGACCAGCTGACCCGTACGTACCCGCTCACCGGCGTCAACGAGGCCGAACGCGACTGCGACGCGGGGCGCGTGGTCAAACCCGTCCTGATTCCGCACAGCGGAAGCTGACCGCGGGCTCGCCCTCTCCCTTCCGTGATCCGGCGTTACCCAAGGAGGACACATGGTCGTCACCGCACAGCGGAATCCCGGCGGGGAGGGTGTGGACGGCGGAGTCGGCGTGACCGCTCTCATGGTCGCCGCGGCACGCGCCCTGGAGACCCACCGCGACGACAGCCTGGCGCAGGACGTCTACGCGGAGCACTTCGTGCGCGCCTCGTCCGTGTCCGCCGGCTGGCCCGTCCGGCCGCAGCAGGTTCCGGACGGGGACGCCAATCCCCTGTGGGGACGTTTCGCGCGCTACTTCGGTCTGCGCACGAGAGTCCTCGACGACTTCCTCCTGAGGTCGGTGAGCGAGGGCGTGCGCCAGGTGGTCCTGCTCGGTGCGGGACTGGATTCGCGGGCGTTCCGGCTCGACTGGCCCGCGGGCTGCGTCGTCTTCGAGGTCGAGAGGGAGGGTGTGCTGGCGTTCAAGCACGCGGTGCTCAGCGCGTTGTCGGCCACGCCGACGGCGGCGGCGCGGGTACCGGTTCCGGTCGATCTGCGCGCCGACTGGGCGGGGGCGCTGACCGACGCCGGATTCGACGCGACCCGACCGACGGCGTGGCTCGCGGAAGGGCTCCTCTTCTACCTGCCCCGTGCCGTCGAGACCCGTCTCATCGGCACGGTGGACCGGCTGAGCACGGGCGGGAGTGCCCTGGCCTTCGAGGTCAAGATCGAGAAGGACCTGAGGGAGTACCGCGACAGCCCGCTCTACACCTCGACAAGGGAACAGATCGGCATCGACCTGCTGCACCTCTTCGACGGAGAGCCGCGGCCCGACTCCGCCGGGGACCTGGTGGACAGGGGCTGGTCGGCATCGGTTCACACCCCCTTCGACTTCACCCACCGCCACGGGCGCGGTCCCCTGCCCGAGGGGAACGACGCCCTGGAGGGCAACCGCTGGGTGTTCGCGGACAAGCCCCCGGGGTGAGTGCTGCGGCGCCCGCGGGCCCGTGCGGGCACGGGCCCGGACGGAACGCGGTCCGGGTCAGTCCCGGTAGAGACCGGACAGCTCGCCGGCGTACTTGTCCCGGATGACGCGGCGCCGCATCTTCAGCGACGGGGTCAGCTCGCCGGTCGCCGGGCCCCATTCCTCGGCCAGCAGTTCGTACCGCTTGACCTGCTCGGTGCGGTTGAGCCGGGTGTTGGCGGCGGCCACCGCACGGTCCACCTCCGCACGGACGGCGGGGTGTTCCACCAGCCCCGTCAGTCCGCCCTCCGTCTCGACGCCGTGGGCCGCGGCCCACGCGGGGGCGGCCTCCGCGTCGAGCACCAGCAGGGCGACCAGGTAGGAGCGGTTGTCGCCGTGTACGAGTGCCTGGCCGATCAGGGGGTGTTCCTTGAGCGCGTTCTCCACCAGTGCCGGCGAGACGTTCTTGCCGGTGGAGGTGATGATCATCTCCTTCTTGCGGTCCGTGAGCCAGAGGTAGCCGTCCTCGTCGATCCGGCCGATGTCGCCGGTGGCGAGCCAGCCGTCGGCGTCGAGGGCGGACCGCACCGAGCCGTCCGCCTGGAGGTAACCGGAGAACACGGACGAGCCCCGGACCAGGATCTCGCCGTCCTCGGCGACGCGGATCTCCACGGAGTCGACCGGGCGTCCCACCGAGCCGAGCCGGAAGCCGGTCTTCGGGCTGTTGCTGGTGGCCACGCCGGTGGTCTCGGTGAGTCCCCAGGCGTCCATGATGACGATGCCGAATCCGGCCCAGAAGCGCACCACGTCGATCGGCATCGGCGCCGACGCGCTCGCCGACCAGGTCACCCGGTCCAGGCCGCCCGCGGCCAGCAGGGGCAGCAGTACGTCCTTGCGGGCGCGGTCGTAGCGCTCCTCGAGCTCGGCGGGCGGCGTCTCGCCCCGCTCGCGGTAGCCGACGTGCTCACGGCCTGTCTCGAACGCCTGGTCTATGGCCTCCCGTTGCTCGGGCGGCATCAGCGAGAGGACGGCCCGTACGGCGGCGGAGAGTTTCTCCCAGATCCTCGGCACGCCGAAGAACTGCGCGGGCCGTACCTTGCGCACCACCTCGCCGACACGTGTCGGGTCGGCGCAGAGATGGACGTGCGAGGCCCGGTGGCAGGGCAGGTAGATGCCCAGCATCCGCTCGGCGATGTGGGCGAACGGCAGGTAGCAGATGTGCTCGACGTGCGGGGGCAGTTCCACCACGGCGTCCAGGGCGAGGGCGTTGGACATCACCTGGCGGTGGGTGAGGACGACGCCCTTGGGCTCGCCGGTGGTGCCGGAGGTGTAGACGACGGTGAGCGGATCCTCGGGGCGGGCGGCGTCCAGTTCCTTGGCGAACTGCTCCGGCAGCGGTTCGCGCAGCAGCGCGGCGTACGGGAAGTGGTCCTTCTCGGCCCCCGCCTCGGCCACCACCAGCCGTTCCAGCGGGGTGTCGGCGTCGGTCAGCAGGGGCTCCCACAGGGCGACCTGGGCGGCCCCCTCGACGACGGCGAGGCGGGCCCGGCAGTTGCGGGCGATGTGGGTGATCTGCTCGGGGGCCGCGGTGCCGTAGACACTGACCGGGACCGCGCCGAGGCGGACCAGCGCCAGGTCGGACAGCCAGTGTTCGGACCGGTTGGACATCATCAGCAGGACGTGATCGCCGCGGCCGACGCCGAGGGCCCGGTAGCCGGCGGCGAGGCCGCGGGTGTGCTCGTCTATCTCCCCCCAGCCGAGCGTCGTCCAGTTGCCGTCCGAATCCGCTGACTGCCAGGAAAGTGCGGGGAGTTGGGAGTACTCGCGGGCGTTTCGGGTCAGCAGTTGCGGCAGGGTCGGGTCGGCGGGGGCGCCGGGCAGGTCGCCGGTGGTGCGGGGTGCTGATGTCATCGGGGCCTCCTTGCGGGTCGAAGGGGAACGCTCGGAGCGGATCAGGAGTCGGTGAAGGTCTCGCCCCGCTCGGCCTTGCGCAGCAGCAGTTCGGGCGGGGCGAAGCGGTCGCCGTGCTTCTCCGCCAGTTCACGGGCGCGGGCCACGAAGCCGGGCAGCCCGCCCTCGTAGCCGTTGATGTACTGCAGCACGCCGCCCGTCCACGGCGGGAAGCCGATGCCGAGCAGGGAGCCGATGTTGGCGTCCGCCACCGAGGTCAGCACGCCTTCCTCCAGGCAGCGCACCGAGTCCAGCGCTTCGACGAAGAGCATCCGCTCCTTCATCCCGGTCAGGTCGGCGGGTTGCCCGGCGGGGTCCGTGAAGTGCTCCCGCAGTCCCGGCCAGAGCCCGGCGCGCTTGCCGTCGACGTAGTCGTAGAAGCCCGCGCCGCCGGACCGTCCGGGGCGGCCGAAGTCGTCGATCATGCGGTCCACCACGGCGTCCGCGGGGTGCGGCTCCCACTCGCGGCCGGACGCCTCGACCGCGCGGCGGGTCTCCTCGCGGATCCTGCGCGGGAGGGTGAGGGTGAGTTCGTCCATCAGGCTGAGGACCTTCGCCGGGTAGCCGGCCTGGGCGGCGGCCTGCTCGACTGAGGCGGGTTCGATGCCCTCGCCGACCATGGCGACGCCCTCGTCGATGAAGCGGCCGATGACCCGGGAGGTGAAGAAGCCGCGCGAGTCGTTGACGACGATCGGCGTCTTGTGGATCTGCCGCACCAGGTCGAAGGCCCGCGCCAGCGCCTCGTCCCCCGTCTTCTCGCCCTTGACGATCTCCACCAGGGGCATCTTGTCGACCGGCGAGAAGAAGTGCAGGCCGATGAAGTCCTGGGGCCGCTCCACCCCCTTGGCGAGGACGGTGATGGGCAGGGTGGAGGTGTTGGAGCAGAGCAGCGCGTCGGGGGCGACGACCTGCTGTATCTCCTGGAACACCTGGTGCTTGATGCCGGTGTCCTCGAAGACGGCCTCGATCACCGCGTCGCAGCCGGCCAGGTCCTGGATGTCCGCGGTCGGGGTGATGCGTGCCAGCAGCGCGTCCGCCTGCTGCCGCGTCGAAGCGCCGCGTGAGACGGCCTTGGCGCACAGCGTCTCGGAGTAGGACCTGCCCTGCGCCGCCGCCTGCGCGGAGACGTCCTTCAGGACGACGTCGATGCCCGCCCTGGCGCAGGAGTAGGCGATGCCGGCGCCCATCATGCCCGCGCCGAGCACGGCCACCCTGGTCACCTTGCGCGGGGCGGCGCCCTTGGGGCGGCCGGCTCCCGAATTGACCGCCTGGAGGTCGAAGAAGAAGGCCTGGATCATGTTCTTGGTGATCTGTCCGGTGACCAGTTCCGTCAGGTACCGGGCTTCCACCTCGAAGGCCGTGTCCAGGTCGACCTGGGTGCTCTCCACGGCCGCCGCGAGGATGTTGCGCGGGGCCGGGTAGGGGGCTCCCCCCGTCTTCTTCTTCAACAGTGCGGGCAGGGAGGGGAGTTGCGCCGCCAGCTCCGGGTGCGAGGGGGTGCCGCCGGGGATGCGGTGGCTGGGTGCGTCCCAGGGCTGTGCGGAGCTCGGGTGGGCGTCGACGAACGCCCGTGCCCGGGCCAGGAGTTCGGCCGGGTCGGCGGCGATCTCGTCGACCAGGCCGGCCTCCAGCGCGCGGGCCGGTCCGTACTGGGTGCCCTCCAGCAGAACCTTCCGCAGGGCGTCCGTCACGCCGAACATGCGGACCGTGCGGGTCACTCCCCCGCCGCCGGGCAGCAGGCCCAGGGTCACTTCGGGGAGTCCGACGCGGGCGGCCGGGCTGTCCAGGACCACCCGGTGGTGGCAGGCCAGGGCGATCTCGTAACCGCCGCCCAGCGCCGCGCCGTTGAGGGCGGCGACGACCGGCTTGCCCAGGGTCTCCAGGACCCGCAGCGAGCGCTTGACGCGCATCCCGGCCTCGAAGGAGGCCTCCGCGGTCCCGGGGCTGACGGAGATCAGGTCGCGCAGGTCACCGCCGGCGAAGAAGCTCTTCTTGGCGGAGGTGACGATGACGCCCCGGATCGCGTCACGGCGTTCCGCGAGCCGCGCCGCCACGGCGTCCAGCGAGTCGATGAACGCGGCGTTCATGGTGTTGACGGACTGGTCCGGGTCGTCGAGGACGAGGGTGACGACGTGGTCGTCGGTCTCTTCCCAGCGGATGGTGGTGGGGCGTGCGGTGGTGTCCATGGCTGATGTCTCCCGTGAAGGCGAACGGCGGCGGAGGCGGACGGCCGGTCAGAGGCGTTCCACGACGGTGGCGATGCCCATGCCGCCGCCGACGCACAGGGTCGCCAGCCCGTACCGCAGGCCGCGGCGCTCCAGTTCGTCGACGAGGGTGCCGAGGATCATCGCGCCGGTGGCGCCGAGGGGGTGTCCCATGGCGATGGCGCCGCCGTTGACGTTGACCCGGTCGGGGTCCAGTCCCATGTCCTTGACGTAGCGCAGGACGACCGCCGCGAACGCCTCGTTGATCTCGACCAGGTCGATGTCGTCGACGGTGAGTCCGGCCTTGGCGAGCGCCTTGCGGGAGGCGGGCGCGGGCCCGGTCAGCATGATGGTGGGATCGGCTCCGGAGACCGCGGCGGAGACGATCCGGGCTCGCGGGGTCAGGCCGTGCCGCTCGCCGGCTTCCTCGCTGCCGAGGGCGACCAGGGCGGCGCCGTCGACGATGCCGGAGGAGTTGCCCGCGTGGTGGACGTGGTCGATCCGCTCCACCCAGTGGTACTTCTGCAGCGCCACCGCGTCGAATCCGCCGAGTTCTCCGGTCCGGGCGAAGGACGGCCGGAGCGCGGCCAGGCTCTCCGCGGTGGTGCCGGGCCGGATGTGCTCGTCGTGGTCGAGGAGCAGCAGCCCGTTGCGGTCCCGGACGGGGACGACGGAACGGTCGAAGCGCCCCTGCTTCCACGCGGCGGCGGCCCGCTCCTGGGAGAGCGCGGCGTAGCAGTCCACGTCGTGCCGGGAGAAGCCCTCCAGCGTGGCGATCAGGTCGGCGCCGACGCCCTGCGGCACGAATCCGGTGTCGTGGCTGGTACGCGGGTCCAGCGCCCAGGCGCCGCCGTCGCTGCCCATCGGGACGCGCGACATGGACTCCACGCCGCCCGCCAGGACCAGGTCCTCCCAGCCCGAGCGGATCTTCATGGCGGCCATGTTGACGGCTTCGAGGCCGGACGCGCAGAAGCGGTTCTCCTGCACTCCTGCCACCGTCTCCGGCAGACCCGCGAGGACCGCGGCGGTGCGGGCGATGTCCGCGCCCTGGTCGCCCAGGGGGCTGACCACACCGAGGACGATGTCGTCGATCGCCGCCGGGTCGAGGTCCGGGAAGCGGCGGAGGGTCTCGTGGAGGAGGCCGACGACCAGGTCGATCGGCTTGGTGCCGTGCAGGGCCCCGTCGGCCTTGCCGCGACCGCGCGGGGTGCGGATCGCGTCGTACAGGTACGCTTCGGTGCTCACCTTGGGTGCCTTCCATGTCGGGTGTGCAGCGGGCCGCGAACGCGGCGCGGGTGCCGGCGAGGGGATCGACCGGCGCTCAGGCGAGCAGCGAGCGGCCGATGATCTCCTTCATGATCTCGGTGGTGCCGCCGTAGATGGTCTGGATGCGGCTGTCGACGAAGGCCTTGGCGACCCGGTACTCGCTCATGTAGCCGTATCCGCCGTGGAGCTGGAGGCAGCGGTCGACGAGCCGCTTCTGCAGTTCGGTGGCCCACCACTTGGCCATCGAGGCGTGCACGGCGTCGAGCCGGCCCTGGCTGTGCTCGGCGACGCAGCGGTCCAGGAAGGTGCGGGTGACCGCGGTCTCGGTGGCCATCTCCGCGATCTCGAACCGGATGTGCTGCAGCTTCGCCAGCGGTCGCCCGAACGCCTCGCGCTCCTTGACGTACCGCGTGGTGACGGCGAGGGTCTCCTCGGCCGCGGCGGCGGCGCCGACGGCGATGGCCAGCCGCTCCTGCGCGAGGTTGCCCATGAGGTAGGCGAAGGCCCGGTTCTCCTCACCCAGCAGGTTCTGCTTGGGCACGCGCACGTCGTTGAAGAACAACTCGGCGGTGTCCTGTGCCTTCTGGCCGATCTTGTCGAGGTTGCGGCCGCGTTCGAAGCCCGTCATGCCGCGCTCGACGACGAGCAGGCTCTGCCCGCCGCTGCCGCCTTCGGGGGTGGTGCGGGCGACCACGACTACGAGGTCGGCGAGGATGCCGTTGGAGATGAAGGTTTTCACGCCGTTGAGCAGGTAGTGGTCGCCCTGGTCGGTGGCGGTGGCGCGGATGCCCTGCAGGTCGGAACCGGCGCCGGGTTCGGTCATGGCGATGGCGGTGACCAGGTCGCCGGAGGTGAAGCCGGGCAGCCAGCGCCGTTTCTGCTCCTCGGTGGCGAGCCGGGTCAGATACGGCCCGACGATGTCGTTGTGCAGGCTCAGGGCGAGCCCGGAGGCACCCGCGCGGGCGAACTCCTCGATGAGCACGGCGCTGTAGCGGAAGTCGCCGGTCCCTCCGCCGCCGTACTCCTCCGCGACGGCCATGCCCAGCAGGCCCTGCCTGCCCGCCGAGCGCCACACCTCGCGGTCGACGACGCCGTCCTTCTCCCAGCGTTCGTGGTGCGGTACCACCTCCTTGGCGAGGAAGGTCCGCACGGTCTCGCGGAAGGCCTCGTGGTCGGGGCCGTACAGGTCTCGTTCCAGGGTCACAGCCAACTCCTCACGCGTTCGACCAGCCGGGCGGGATCGGGACCGACGGGGGTGACGTTGAGCATGGTCACGCCTGCCTCACGGAAGACCTCTACGCGGTCGCGGACGTAGCCCTCGGGGCCGGCCAGGCAGAGGAGTTCCAGCAGCTCGGCCGGTACGGCGGCCTCCGCGTCCTTCTTGCGGCCCGCCAGGTAGTGCTCCTGGACGGCGGCCGCGGCGGACTCGTAACCGTAGGAGCAGACCAGGTCGTGGTAGAAGTTGCGGCCTGGTGCGCCCATGCCGCCGACGTAGAGGGCGACGGTGGGGCGCATCAGGTCGCGGACGGCCTCGGCGTCGTCGCCGATGGCGAGCAGTCCGCCCGCGACGACGGACAGCGGTCCGAGCGCCGGGTCGCGGCGTGCGGCGCCCTCGGCGAGGGGTCCGCCCCAGACCTTGGCCGCGTGCTCCGGGACGTAGAGGAACGGCAGCCAGCCGTCGGCGAGTTCGGCGGTCATCCGGACGTTGGCCGGGCCGAGCGCCGCGACGTACACGGGGATGGTGTCGCGGACCGGGTGGGTGAGCAGCTTCAGGGGTTTGCCGAGGGTGCCGCCCTTCTCCGCGGGCAGGGGCAGGTCGGTGATGCCGTGGTGCTCGATCACCTCGCGCCGCCAGATCCGCCGGGACAGCCCGATCACCTCGCGGGTGCGGCCCAGCGGGCGGTCGTAGCGGCGGCCGTGCCAGCCCTCGACGACCTGCGGGCCGGAGGCTCCGACGCCGAGGAGGGCGCGGCCGCCGGTGAGGGCGTCGAGTCCGGCGGCGGTCTGGGCGATCAGGGCGGGGGTGCGCGAGTAGACGTTGAGGATGGCGGAGCCGATCCGCATCCGCTCGGTCCGCGCGGCGAGATAGCCCATGATCGTCGGGGAGTCGAAGCCGTAGGCCTCGGCCACCCAGACGGCGTCGAGTCCCGCGGACTCCAGAGCGGCGGCCCGGTCGGCGGCGGCGCGTGGGTCGCCGGCGTACACCAGGGGTGTGGACAGTTCCATCAGCGGTGGTCCTTCAGCAGTTCGGGGACGTCCCAGTCGCGGGCCACGTCGGGGGTGTGCGCGCCGGGGACGGCCGGGGGCAGCCGGAGGGTGCCTGGGG
>Ga0247820_10000761_pt1 | contig 17778 bp, 16 predicted proteins | sample 13C_Glucose_Day1_2_FD_192480 | JGI IMG/M metagenome (GOLD analysis project Ga0247820, IMG submission 192480) | Soil microbial communities from agricultural site in Penn Yan, New York, United States - 13C_Glucose_Day14 | ecosystem: Environmental > Terrestrial > Soil > Agricultural land | place...
ACCACCCCGGCCAGCCGGCGTCCGTAGACCCCCACGGTCCGTCCCGCGCATGCGCGACAGTCCGCACGGCGGCCAACGGGCGAGACGTCAGCACCGGACGGCCAGGACCCTCGACGCGCCGTCGGACACGACGGGCAGAACGCCCCCGGCCGGGCGGCGGCGGGCGGCCCCGCGGTCGTGCGTAGGGGGGCGCGTCCGCACGGAGGAGCGGAAGTCGGCCGGGGTGTCGGGCCGTCCACGCGGCTCGCTTCGGCGTGCCGCCGGCACGGCTCCGGCCGGTGACGGCGGTGGGAAGCCCGCGAAGGCCGTCCCGCGTGTGGCCGGGCGCGACCACGCGGGACGCGGTCCGCCCGGGAACCGGGCGGGTCGGTGTGCTGCCTGCCGGCCGGTGGTGACGGGGGTTCGGTCTGCGGGGGTCAGGCACCCACCAGCGGGGAGCCGGACGGGGCCCGGAGGGGCGCGGCCAGTTCGGCGAGGGCGCGTTCCAGGCCGTGCAGATGGGCCAGGGCGGGCCCGGTCCCCGCCGGGGCGGTCCGTGCGGCGAGGTCCCGGCCGCCGGTGAGCGCCTCGACGGCGGCCTCCACCCGCCGGCAGGCGGCGGCCAGACGGGCGTCGTGCGAGGCCTCCGGGTCGGCGGCGACGGCGACGAGGCCGCGGATCTCCCGGGCGCAGTCGTCGAGCAGGCCGAGCACCCGGCGGGCCCGGCGCTTGCGGCCCAGCATGGGGTTGAGCGGATGCACCAGCGGAGCGACCGAGAGCCGCACCCGGGCGAGCAACTGCTCCAGCTCCGCCACCGTCGGCGCCGGGTCGGCGCCCGCCGTCCCGGCCAGCCGCGCCGCGGTCTGCGCGGTGCACGCGTGGACGCAGCGCAGCGCCCGCTGGATCCAGGCGTCGGTGACGCTGTGCGTGGTCACGGGCAGGACGAGGGCCACCGCGAGGGCGGCGCCCAGCGCGCCGACGCCGGTCTCCACCAGCCGCAGCGCCAGCAGACCGGGGGTGAGCACGCCCAGCAGGCCGTAGAGCATGGCCGCGAGCACCGTCACCCAGAGCATCATCCAGGTGTAGGACACGGCCGCCGTGTAGAAGATGCCGAAGACGGAGACGGCGACGACCAGGGCGGTGAGGGGCCCGTCGCCGTGCGCGGGAACGGCGACGAACAGCGCGAGCCCGATGCCGATGACGGTGCCGAGCACCCGCCGGAAGCCGCGCACCAGGGTCTCGCCGCGCGAGGTGGTGTTGACGAAGACCCACCAGGTGGCGCCGACGGCCCAGTACCAGCGCTGACCGGACACCAGCTGGCCCATCACCAGGGCGAAGCCCGCGCCGGTGGTCGCCTGGATCGCCTGCCGGGTGGTGACGCGGGCCAGCCCGGTACCGGCGGGCGGCGGCGGGACGACGGCCGGGGGCAGCCGGCGCTCGTAGCACCACAGTCCGAAGCGCACCGCGGCCGCGGTGAGCACGGACAGCAGGACCGAGGCGGACACCTCGGCAAGCTGCTCCGTCCTCGCCTGCAGGAACTGCGCCGCGAAGTACATCATGAACGCGAAGACCCCGAGGCTGTGCCCGCGCGGGCCCCAGCGCCGGGCGTAGACGCCGAGTCCGACGACGGCGAGGAAGGCGAGGTCCCGCGCCACCGGGTGGTCGTGCAGCAGGGCCGCGGCGGCGAGCACCGGCAGTCCGGCGGCGGGCAGCAGGGCCGTGGTCAGGGCCTGCCCCCGGACGGTGGGGTCGGTGACGGTGAACAGGGCGAGCAGCGCGGCGAGGCCGCCGGTGACGGCACCGGTGAGCGAGTGTCCGGCCAGGGCGCAGACGACGACGGCAAGGCCGATGCCGAGCACGGCCCGCGCCGCGAAGCGCAGCCGGATCCGGCCCGGGTCCGGAGCCAGGAACACCCTCTTCAGCACGTACCGCCCCCTGGGATTCGTTGGTGTGCGCCGTGGCACGAAAAAGGCGCCGCGGGGTCCGCAGCGCCATCGACTCGTCCATATCAGCATCTCACCCACCAGTGGCTCAACCGGCTCTCGTGCGAGTGAGCCATTGGTACAGTGATCACGGCACATCTACGGCCATCGAAGTGCCAATGGCCGACACCGGGACCGTGAGCCTCATGGCCGTGGACGAGCTCGACACCCGCGTTCTGCGGCTGCTGCTGGAACAGCCGCGCACCAGCGTGCGGGAGTACGCCCGGATCCTCGGAGTCGCCCGGGGCACACTCCAGGCCCGGCTGGACCGCATGGAGCGGGAGGGCGTGATCACCGGCACCGCCCCCGCCCTCTCCCCCGCCGCGCTGGGCCACCCCGTGCTGGCCTTCGTGCACATCGAGGTCACCCAGGGGCACCTGGACGAGGTGGGCGACGCGCTGGCCGGCGTGCCGGAGATCGTCGAGGCGTTCTCCATCACGGGCGGCGGGGACCTGCTGACCCGGGTCGTGGCACGCGACAACGCCCATCTGGAGGACGTGATCCAGAAGCTGATCAGCCTGCCGGGCGTGGTCCGCACCCGCAGCGAGGTGGCGCTGCGCGAACGCGTCCCGCACCGGCTGCTGCCGCTGGTGGAGTCGATCGGCCGGACGGCTCGGAAGTGAGCCCTGTCATCCTGGACCCCATGAGCACGCTCGGCGCCCTCTCGGTCATCTTCGATCTCGACGGAACGCTCGTGGACAGCGAGCCGAACTACTACGAGGCGGGCCGCCGGACGCTCGCCGAGTACGGCGTCCCGGACTTCTCCTGGGCCGAGCACGAGCGCTACGTCGGGATCAGCACCCGGGAGACGATCGCCGACTGGCGGACGCGGTACGCCCTGTCCGCGTCCGTCGAGGAACTGCTCGCGGTCAAGAACCGCCACTATCTGGAGCTCGCCCGCACCGGGACGGAGGCGTACCCGCAGATGCGGGCGTTCGTCGAGCTGCTGGCGGCGGACGGGGTGCCGATGGCCGTGGCCTCCGGCTCCTCCCCCGAGGCCATCGCGGCGATCCTGGCCGGCACCGGCCTGGACGCGTATCTGCGCACCGTCGTCCCGTCCGACGAGGTCGCGCACGGGAAGCCGGCCCCCGACGTCTTCCTGGAGGCGGCGCGCAGGCTGGGCGCGGAGCCGGCCGACTGCGTGGTGGTCGAGGACGCGGCCCCGGGCGCCGCCGCCGCGCACGCGGCGGGGATGCGCTGCATCGCGCTCCCCTACGTCGCCGGGCAGGCGGACGCACCGGAGTTCGCCACCGCCGGCCTGCTGCTGCGCGGCGGCCAGCGGGAGTTCACGGCGCGCGGGGCGCTCGCCTGGCTGGCGGAGACCGCCCGGCGCCCCTGACCGGCACCCGCTCCCCGCCCGTCTCCACCGACGTCCGGTCCCTTCCGGCTGCGGGTGGAGAAGGCCCCCGACGACCCCGGTCTGCAGGCCCTGTTCCTCGGCCCGGTCGGCCTGGTCGCCCGCAGGCCCGGTCCGGAACCGGTGCGCTTCGGGCTGTACGGCAACGCGGGCCTGTCCGGTGATCTGCTGCCCTCCCTCACCCCGGTCCCGGGCAGGCCCCTGCACTACACGCTGGACGGGGTCGGGCTGGCGCCCTTCGCGGAGGGGACCGAGGACCCGACGCACGCCTACTTCCGGCGCTCGGAACCGCGTGTGATCTTCGGCACGTCGGACTCCACGGTCGCCAGTCCCGCCCGGGAGGACGGCACGACGCTGCTCGACGAGATCTGGGCCGGGGCGCCCTTCAGCGGCAAGGGAGCGCTGGTGGCACGGGTGCGGGCGACCGTGGACGCCTGGGTCCTGGCCGGTCTGCTCGGCCGCGCCGACGGAGACAAGGTGGTGAGCACGGCGCGGCGGGCCGAGTACGCCCGCTGAGCCGGTCCGAAAATTCTCTCCCGAACGGTGATTGTCTCCCGCCTCGCGTCCGTACTCCCTGCTGTTGGGCCGTTCACATCCCAGGAGGCACGATGCGCATCTCGCGCAGCACGGCAGGAACCGCGTTCGTGGGCGGAGCCATGATCCTCACCCTCACCGCGCTCGCCTACCCCACCATGCTGGGCGTGCAGAACACCTCGACCAAGCAGGACCGGGTGGTCGCCAACACGAACTACGGCCCGCTCACCGAGTCGGACCGCGACTTCGTGGTGAAGGTGCGCGCGGCGGGGCTGTGGGAGCACCCGCTGGGGCTGCTGGCGATGGAGCGCGGTACGACGCCCGAGATGAAGGAGGCGGGCGAGCACCTGGTGGTCGGGCACGGCCGGCTCGACGCCAGCTGCCGCAAGATCTCCCTGGAGCTCGGCATCACGCTGCCGAACCAGGCGTCACCGCAGCAGCAGGGCTTCGTGGAGACGGTGAAGTCCGCCGGCGGCAAGGAGTTCGACTCCACGGCGGTGAACATCATGCGGGTGACCCACGGGCAGATCTTCCCGGCCATCGCCAACATCCGCGCCAACACCAGGAACACCCTGGTCCGGCAGCTGGCCGACCAGGCCAACGACACGGTGCTGGACCACATCACGGTGCTCGAGAAGACGGGGCTGGTCAATCACGAGCAGGTCAACTTCCAGCAGACCAGCCCGCCCAAGATGCCTCGGGAGCAGGTGACCCCGCCGGCCCCGCAGGCGGGTGCGCCGGTCCTCGTGCTGGAGATCCCCAAGGGGCTGGAGGACCTCAACACGGTCTCCCCGGCACCGTCGCCGTCCTCCACCGTCCGGTAGCGGGGTGTCACCGCCCGCGGCGGGGCCTGCCCCGCCGCGGGTTCTTCGCCGCGCCTCCGCCGGCTCCCCGGCGGCCCTGCGCGGCGGTCCCGCCGGACTGCTGCCGGCCGGCGGCGGGGCGCCTGGGTTTCTGCGCGGCGGGCTTCTGCGCGGCCTGTTCCGGCCGGCGGCCCCGGGAGCTGTTGACGGTGCGGCCGCGGACGATGCCGATGAAGTCCTCGACCAGGTCCGTCGTCGCCGCCTCCGGCCAGGCCAGCGCCACGGCCGACCCGGGAGCCGGTTCCAGGGGCCGGTGGGTGAGGTCCTTGCGGTGGTGCAGCCGGGCGAGCGACAGCGGTACGACGAGCACCCCGATCCCGGCCGCGACGAGCTCGATCGCGTCGGCGGTGGTGGCGGGACGCTCCAGGGCGGGCCGCCCGGGCGGGCTCTCCCAGTCGAGCACGTCGTCGAGGGGGTGCAGCACGATCTCGTCGGCCAGGTCCTCCGGGGACACCGCGTCGGCCGCGGTGACGAGGTGGTCCTTCGGGACCACGACGACCGTCTGCTCCGTGTAGAGGGGGATGGCGCTGAGGACCGTACGGTCGACGGGCAGCCGGACCAGGCCCGCGTCCGCGTCCCCGGCCAGCAGCAGGCCCTGCGCCGCCCCGGCGGACACCTGGGTGAGGGTCAGCGGGACGTCGGGCAGCCGCTCGTTCCAGATGCGCACCCATTTGCCGGGCATCACGCCGGGTACGTACACGAGCCGGAACGAGGGGGACACTTCCGAGCCTGTCACCTGGCCAGGTTACCGGCCGTGGTCGGCGGTCGTGCACATGGTCGATACCCTGGACGGCATGACGCAGCACCAGAGCACCCAGACGATGAAGCCCGCGACCGCGGCGAAGAAGCTGGGTGTGTACCTCGAGGCCACCCCCGCCGACTTCCGGGAGGGTGTGGTCTCCCGCGCCGAGCTGAACGCGCTCCAGACGGACCCGCCGCAGTGGCTGCGGGACCTGCGGCGCGACGGCCCGCACCCCCGTCCGGTGGTCGCGGCGAAGCTGGGCGTGTCCATCGCCGGTCTCGCGCGCGGCGGGGTCACCGAGGCGCTCACCACGGAGCAGATCGAGACGCTGAAGGAACAGCGCCCCGAGTGGCTGGAGCGGGAGCGCACCACCCAGGCCGAGGTCCGCAAGGAGGCGGCGCGGATCAAGCAGCGGAACGCGGAGCGCGCGGCGAGCGGCGACTGACCGGAACGCCAGGGCACGCCACCCTTCCGGTGGACGGAGATGTCCACCAGCATGGCGGTACCGCACGCGTCCACAGCGGCGCGGCCGACCGCGCCCGGGGTGGGGACATTGCACAGCTCCATGGGGAAGCAAGCCGTCGAGTGGCTCGCCGCGGCGGCCACGGACCCGCAGGCGTGCAAGCGCGAGTGGGACCACGGCAGGGGCACGGCCCTGCTCGCGGCGGGCCGGTACTGGGACGTGCTCAGCGTGCCCGACCGCCTCGGGCTGCTCGCCCTGGACATCCTGTGGCGCGAACCCCTGAAGGTGCCCGGGCCCACGCTGGTGGACGTCACGGCCGGCCGGGTGGGTTTCTTCCTGCCGCCCGATCCGGTCAGCGAGTGGGTGGGATGCGGGGTGCGGCACGTCGGCCGGGGTTCGTGGGTCGCCGTGCCCCCGCCGTACCGGCCCGCCGGCCGGCTGGAGTGGCTCGTCCCGCCGGACGGCACCGGCGCCCTGCACGCCGCCGGCCCGCTCGAGAGGGCACTGCGCCGGGCGACCGGCACCCTCGCGGTGCTGGCGCCGGTCAGCGCGGAGCCGGCGGACTGGTGAGCCTCTCGCGGGAGTCCCCGGCCGGGGACCCGCGGTCCCTGGCGCGCCTTCGGGGCCGGTGTTGACCCTCGACCTTGTCGAGGGACCAGGGTTCCGGGTGTGGAGAGCGAGATGCGCAGCATTGGTGAGACGGCCCGGGACAGCGGGCTGGGCGTGAGCGCCCTGCGGTTCTACGACCGTGCCGGTGTCCTGGTGCCCGCCCGGGTGGACCCGGTCAGCGGCTACCGCTGGTACGCCCCCGAGCAGCTGGAGGAGGCGCGGCTGCTGGCGCGGCTGCGCCGGGCGGGGATGCCGCTGGCGGACATCCGGCTGGTGCTGGCCGGCTGGGCGGGCGCCGACACCGATCTCGTACGGCGGCTGCTCGAGGCGCATCTGCGCCGGCTGGAACGGGGGCTGTCCGATGCCCGTACCGAGTTCTCCGCGCTCCGAGCACTACTCGACGACCGGGAGAACCCCATGACCTCGCTCAGCGAAGACACCGCCGTCCGGCTGTCCCTCTCCGGCTCCGCACTGGCCGCCGCACTGGACGCCGTCCGGTTCGCGGCCGGTACCGACCCCGGGCTGCCGATGCTCGGCGGGATCCTGTTCGACGTGGAGGACGGCGCGCTGTGCCTGGTGGCCACGGACCGGTACCGGATGGCGGTGGCACGGGCCGCCGCGGAGGGCCCCGCCGGGTCCCGGGTGCGGGTCACGGTGCCCCTTCCGCTCGCCGACGCGATGCGGACCCTGCTGGACGGTGACGATCCGGTCCGGCTCTCCGTGGACGGTGACCGGGTGACCCTGGAGACCGGGGACCGGCAGACGGCCGGCCAGTGCCTCGGCCACGACTTCCCCGACTACCGGCGCCTGGTCCGCCTCCCGGCCGGCCGGCGCGCCCCGGTGGACGTGCCGGCCTTCCGGGAGGCGGTGCGCACCGGCCCGGTCCGCACCGGCGAGGTGCGCGAGCAGGACGGGGTGCCCTGCGATCTCACCGTCCTCGAGGTGGCGGCCGACGGCTCGGTCGCACCGGCCGGGGACGGTGCCGAGGGCCGGGACCTCGTCGCCGTCAACCGGGACTTCCTGCTGGAGGCCCTCGCCGCGGGGGCGGGCGACCGGCTGGTCCTCGAGATCGGCGACCCCACGGCCCCCCTCGCGATCCGCAGGCCGGACGACGCGGACACGTTCTCGATCCTGATGCCGGTGCGCCTGGAGGACTAGGGTCTTTCGTTTGGATCAGGCCGGATCAGGGAGCGGGGTCCGGTGCCGTGCGTCGCAAGGCGGAGGAGGGCGCCATGGCGGAGCCATGGCAACCGACGACAACGCGGCAAGGCGCGGTGCCGGACCCCGCGAGCCCGGCGTGATCCAAACGAGAGGCCCTGGCGGTTCCACCCGGCTCCCGCCGGGTGGCGGGGTCCGGCACGTCCGCCGGACCCCGCTCGGCCTCAGCGTTCGGGCCGGCTGTCGTCCACCGGTTCCAGGGACTCCGCGGCCGGCGCCGTACGGCTCGGGGGTACCGCGTCGGCGGCCGCGGCGCGCCGTGCGGTCAGGCGGAGCGCGATGGGCTCGGTGTAGCGGGCCGTGAGCGGGCCCAGCACGACCAGGACCAGGACGTACGCCGTGGCCAGCGGGCCGAGGTCGGGTTCGATGCCGGCGGTGACCGCGAGGCCGGCGATGACGATGGAGAACTCCCCGCGGGCGACCAGGGTGCCGCCCGCGCGCCAGCGGCCCTTGGGGGAGATCCCGGCCCGGCGGGCGGCCCAGTACCCGGTGGCGATCTTCGTCAGCGCGGTGACGACGGCCAGCGCGAGGGCGGGAAGGATCACCGGCGGGATGGACTGCGGGTCGGTGTGGAGCCCGAAGAAGACGAAGAACACCGCGGCGAACAGGTCCCGCAGCGGAGCGAGCAGATTGTGCGCGCCCTCGGCGACCTCCCCGGACAGGGCGATGCCGACCAGGAACGCGCCGACGGCCGCGGAGACCTGGAGCTGCTGGGCGAGTCCGGCGACGAGCAGCGTCAGACCGAGCACCACCAGCAGCAGCTTCTCCGGGTCGTCGCTCGAGACGAAGCGGGAGATCACCCGTCCGTAGCGGACGGCCACGAACAGCACCAGCCCGGCGACGCCCAGCGCGATGGCGAGGGTGACGCTGCCCGCGGCGAGGCTGACGCCCGCCAGCAGGGCGGTGATGATCGGCAGGTAGACCGCCATGGCGAGGTCCTCGAGCACCAGGATGCTGAGGATGACCGGGGTCTCGCGGTTGCCGAGCCGTCCGAGGTCGCCGAGGACCTTCGCGATGACGCCGGAGGAGGAGATCCAGGTGACGCCCGCCAGGACGACCGCGGCGACCGGGCCCCAGCCGAGCAGCAGGGCGAGTGCCGCGCCGGGCAGGGCGTTCAGCGCCATGTCGACGAGACCGGCCGGGTACTGGGTCTTGAGGTTGGAGACCAGGTCGCTGGCCGTGTATTCGAGGCCGAGCATGAGCAGGAGGAGGATCACGCCGATCTCGGCGCCGATCGCGACGAACTCCTCGCTCGCGCCGAGCGGCAGCAGCCCGCCCTCGCCGAACGCGAGGCCGGCCAGCAGGTAGAGCGGGATCGGGGAGAACTGGAGGCGTCCGGCGAGTCGTCCGAGCAGGCCGAGCCCGAGGATGATCGCACCGAATTCGATCAGGAAGACTGCGGAAGAGTGCACGCGCTCACTCCCGCCCGAGGATCTCGGCGGCGGACTCGATGCCCTCGCGGGTGCCGATGACAATCAGCGTGTCACCACCCGCCAGCCGGAAGTCGGGCGCGGGGGACGGGATCGCCTCGGCCCGCCGCAGCACGGCCACGATCGAGGCGCCGGTGTCGGTGCGCATACGGGTGTCGCCCAGCAGCCGGCCGTTCCAGTGGGAGGCGGCCGACAGTTCGATGCGCTCGGCGACCAGCCCCAGGTCGGTGGTGTGCAGCAGGTTGGGGCTGTGGTGGGCCGGCATCAGCGCGTCTATCAGCGCGGCCGACTCGGCGACGGTCAGGCGCAGCGACCGGGCGCAGGCGTCCGGGTCGTCGGAACGGTAGAGGTTCACCGTGCGGGCGCCGTCCCGGTGCGCGATCACGGACAGGTGCTCGTGCTCACGCGTGGTGAGGTCGTATTTCACGCCGATGCCCGGCAGCGGCGTGGCGCTCATCCGTGGAGCAGGCACAGCCCGTCCCCTTCCCTGTTCACTTCAGATGTCGTCCGGTGCGAGGCGGGACGAGCCGTCGTACGGCACTGGTGATCCACCCCCACCTGGGCAATGGTGCCATCCCCCCATTCCGCCGGAACATGGGTGTTGTCACGGATGGACACGGGACGCGAGAGAACCGCAGGATGACCGCGGAGAGCGTATCGCCGCAGGTCGGCGAGGGGTTGCCGTACACCGGAGCACCTTGGTACGCGCCCTCCGCCGTGGGGTACCCGGTTTTCACCGGACGTGAGGAACGGGAGCGAGTGGTGAAGGACACGGTGATCGTGGGAGTGGACGGTTCGCCGTCCAGTCTGGCCGCGGTCGACGCGGCGGCCAGGGAGGCCGCGCTGCGCGGCGCACGGCTTCGGATCGTGCACGCGTACAGCCGCCCCGCCGATCTGGATCCGATGGTCCACGGTGTGCTGGCGCAGGCCGAGCAGCGCGCCCGGGAGGACGCTCCCGGGCTGGAGGTGGACCGGACCGTGGCGTCCGGCGAGACGCTGACGGTGCTGCGGAGCGAGTCGCGCCAGGCGGTGCTGACGGTGGTCGGCGGGCGGGGCCGCAGCGGGGTCGGCGATCTGCTGCTGGGCTCGACGGCCGTACAGCTCGCCGCGCACGGGCACGGCCCGCTGCTGGTGGTCCGGGGCCGCGCCGAACCAGAGGGGCCGGTGCTACTGGCCGTGGACGGCTCGCCGACCGGGAACGCGGCGGCGGAGTTCGCCTTCGCCGAGGCCGGGCTGCGCGGGGTCCCGCTGGTCGCGCTGCACGTGTGGAACACCTGGAGCGAGCCGACGCCCTACGAGGGGCACGCCGATCCGATGAGCGTGGTCGTGGACCTCGACCGGCTCGCCGAGAAGCACCAGCGGCTGCTGACGGAGGCGGTGGCCCCCTGGCGCGACGCCTTCCCCGGGATCGCCGTGGAGCTGCGGGCGGAGCGGGGGCGGGTACGCCACACGCTGCTCGAGGCGAGCCGCACGGCCCAGCTGGTGGTGGCCGGAGCCCGGGGGCGCGGCGGCTTCACCGGGATGCTGCTCGGTTCGGTCAGCCAGGCGCTGCTGTACCACGCCGACTGCCCCGTCACGGTCGTCCGCGGCGAGGAGTGACCGCGCGTCCGGCCCTGTGACGGCGCCCGTGCGGCCCGGTCACGGTCGGCCGGGTCCCGCGGGCGTCACAGGGCGATCACGGCACGTACCTGGGTCCCGTCCGCGGAGCGCAGGACCGAGGTGTCGACGGAGTACGCGTCGACCAGGGCGAGGCCGCGGCCGAACGGGGCGTCCATGTCGTCGGGCTCGCAGCGGGGCGCGGGGCGCTGCCGCCAGCGCCCGCAGTCGCGCACCCGCACGGTCAGCGAGGTGTCGTCGATCTCGAACACCACCTCCAGTTCGGGGCTGCCGCTGTGCAGGACGACGTTGGTGCCGAGCTCGCTGACGATCACCGTGAGCGCCTCCTCCGCCGCTTCGGGCAGGCGATGGCTGCGGACCACCGCGCGGGCCAGCCGGCGCAGCCGGGGCACGGCCCGCGCGGAGGCCGGGAGGACGGCCACCACCAGGAACCCCTTCCCACGTGGCGCCGCCTGCCCGCACGGCCCCTCGTGTCCCGCCGGCCGGGGCACTCCGAGGACCGCCCCGGCCGGGCTCGCACCAATCACGTTTCTCACGCCGGACTCCTGACTGCGCCGGCCGACGTCGTCGGCAGCGGGGCCCACCGATCCACCGGGACCGCGGGGTCTTACGGGTTCCACGCTGCCGACTGTCCTCCGTGCCGGGCAATCAGGGCAGACTGAGTACGGATACGCAAACAACCGGGGACACGCGTGGAACGGGGTGACGAACCATGCCGGACAGCGCTGGGTCGGCGGAGGACGCCGAGGCGATACTGCGCGGGCGGCTCGCCCCCGCCCTCGACCCTCGGGGGGACGGCCGCCCGGTGCTGCTGCTGGTGGAGGGCGCCGCCGGCACCGGCAAGACCCGGCTGGTGGAACGGCTCGTCGAGGCGGTGGCGGGGACCGTCCACCGCACCGCGCCCGGCGGGTCGCCGGCCGGCGCCGGGCCGGAGCTGCTGGTCGCCGAGGACGTGCACCGGGCGCCGGCCGAGGACGTCGCCCGGCTGCGCGCCCTGCTCGCCGACCCGCCCCCGCACCTCGCCTGCGTCCTGAGCTACCGGCCCGAGGAGCTCGCCGTTCCGGGGCTGCCCCTCGGACCGGACACCGACTTCCCGGCCCGCCTCGCGGTCGTCCGGCACGTACTGGGGCCGCTGGGCGTCGCCGAGGTGCGGCGGGCGGCCCTCGCCGCGCTGGGCGCCGACCGCTGCACGCCGGACCTCGCGGCCGGTCTGCACCGCCTCTCCGGCGGTGTCGCCCAGACCGTCGCGGACCTGCTCGACCTGCTGGCCGGTCAGCCGTCCGCCGTCGGCCTCGACCGGCTCGGGACGCCTCCCCGGCTCGACGTCCTGACGCTGCGGCGCACGGCCGCCGTGCCCGAGGAGCACCGGCGGATCGTGCACGCCGCCGCCGTCCTCGACGAGCCCGCCACCTCGCACGACCTGGGCATGGTGGCGGGCCTGCCCGGCCGAAGCGGCGCCGACGCCCTCGCCGCCGCGCTGCGGGCCGCCGCGCTGGAGGAACGCGGCGACGGCCGGTACGGCTTCGGCTCACCGCTCGCCGCGGCGGCCGTGCGCCGCGCGACGGCGGGTCCCGTGCGCGAGGCGCTGCACCGGCGGGCCGCGAAGCTGCTCGCCAGGCGCCAGCCCGTCCCGTGGGAGCGCGTGGCCGTCCACCGCCGCGCCTGCGGCGACGAGCGGGGCTGGCTGGTGGCCGTCGAGCGCGCGGCCGGGCGGTTCGAGGAGGCCGGCGGACAGCAGCACGCGGTGGAGCTGCTCGAGTCGGCGCTCGCCACAGGCCCGGTGCCCGAGCAGGCCCGGTCCCGGCTCGCCAGGCTGCTGGCCCGCTGCGCCGTGGTGGGGCTGCGTTCCGACGAGACGCTGAAGGTGCTCCGGCACATCGTGGCCGACCCGGGACTTCCTCCCGCGGTGCGCGGGGAGATCCGCCTGGATCTGGGGCTGCTGCTGTGCAACCAGATGGGCGAGGTCATGGAGGGGCGGGACGAGCTGGCCCGCGCGGTGGACGACCTGGCGGGCGAGCCGGTGCCGCTGGCCCGGGCGATGTCGGCGCTGGCGATGCCGTACGGACCGGACGCGTCGTTCGCCGAGAACGTCGCCTGGATCGAGCGGGCCGTGGCGGTCGCGGAGGAGTCGGGTGACCCCGTGGTGCGGGCCGCCGTGGCCGCGAACCGGGTGAGCGTGCTGCTCAACGGCGGCGACCCGGCGGCGTGGCCGCTCATCGAGCGGCTGCCCCGCGACAGCGATCTCATCGGCTGCCGGCAGCAGACCTCCCGGGGCCTGTGCAACGCGGCGGACGCGGTGGTGTGGCTCGGCCACTACGAGAAGTCCCGCGACCTGCTCGCCGAGGGCGTCACCCTGGCCGCGCGCAGCGGGGCGGTCTACGCCGAGCAGACCGGCCGGGGCTGCGCGCTGGTCGTGGACTGGGCGACGGGCCGCTGGGCCGGGCTGGCGGAGCGGTGCCGGGCCTTCGTCGACGAGTCCGGCGACATGCCGTACCTCGCCTCGGACGCCCGGATGGTCCTCGGTCTGCTGGCCCTCGCCCGCGGCGACTGGGCCGACGCCCTCGACCGTCTGACCGGGCCCGAAGCAGCCGACCTGGACACCGGCCCGGTGCCGATCTCGGCGACCGTGTCCGGCGCCCTGATCCGGCTCGCGCTCGCCCACGACGACGTCGCCGGAGCCGCCGCCGAGGCCGCCGTCGCGTGGCAGCGGCTGCGTGCCAAGGGGATCTGGGCGTGGGCCGCCGAACTCGCCCCCTGGGCGGTGGAGGCGACCCTGCGGGCCGGGGACACGGCCGCCGCGAGCGCGATGACGGCGGAGTTCGCCGCCGGTCTGGACGGCCGCGACGCGCCGTCGGCGGACGCCGCCCTGGAGTGGACCCGCGGGGTCCTCGCCGAGCACACGGGGCGGACGACGGAAGCCACCGCCCGCTACGAGAGCAGCGCCGCCGCCTACCGCTCGCTGCCGCGTCCCTACCACGCGGCTCTCACCGCAGCGGGCGCCGCCCGCTGCTCCCTCGGCGGTGCGCAGGACAGCGGTCCCGCCGTCGCCCTGCTCACCGACAGCGCCGCGGTCTTCGACGCCCTCGGAGCGACCTGGGACGCCGCCCGTACCCGCGCCGAGCTGCGCCATCACCAGCCGGCGGCGGAACGCCGGCCGCCCGGCCGCCCCGCCTACGGCGACGCGCTGTCGCCGCGCGAGGAGGAGGTCGCGGAGCTCGCCGCGGCGGGCATGTCCAACCGGGAGATCGCCGCCACGCTGCACCTGTCCCCGCGCACCGTCGAGCAGCATGTCGCCCGTGCGCTGCAGAAGACCGGCGTGCACTCCCGCCAGCAGCTCGGGAGGGTGCTGGGACCGGCGTCGCACTGATCGCGTGTCCGGGGGGTCGCCCGCGGGGCGGCACGATGAGCGGCCGGCCGGTCCGGTGGTGTACGCAGCGTCATCGCGGTTCACCTCGGTCGGCGGATTGGGCACCGCAGTCCTGCAGCGGCCCTCTGCGGCTGTGGTCTCCAGGCGTACAGAAAGACTCGCTCCGCCGCGCGGCGGAGCTCCCGTAGGAGCGCATCGGCACCATGCGCGACCGCGTTTCGGCGAGTCGATCGCCGGGCGGCGCGTCAGGCGCGCCGCCACCCGACCGGGTTGTTACTCTCCGTGCGCATGCCGGGAGACACGGACAGCCAACGGAGAGGGCACGGGGCCGGAGCATCGCCATGAACGAACCCCCTTCCAGCAGCCCCGCCGTCGCGCACCGGTGGGTCTCCCTGTTTGCGATCTGCACGGCCGCAGGAATGGTCTGGCTTGCGTTCGGCGACCTCAGTGTGGCGATTCCGCAGATCGCCGACGAGTTCAACGGCAACCTGTCGAGCTTGCAGTGGGCGAACAACGCCTTCAGCCTCGTCACCGGTGCCCTCGTGATCACCGCCGGCAAGTTCGGCGATCTCTTCGGCCGCCGCCGGATGCTTCAGGTGGGCACGGTGCTGCTTGCTGTCTTCTCCGTGCCTGCCGCGCTCGCGCCCGACATCGGATGGCTGGTCCTCAGCCGTGGTCTCATGGGCATCGGCGCTGCGCTGATTCTGCCGGCCTCGCTCGCGCTCATCCCGCCCGAGTTCTCCGGAAAGGCGGAAACCACCGCGTTCAGTGTCTGGCAGGCGGTGGCCTGGGGAGGGCTGTCCGTCGGGCCCGCGCTCAGCGGGGTCATCACGGACGGCCTCGGCTGGCGCTGGCTGTTCTGGATCAACCTGCCGCTCGCTGTGATCACTCTCGTGATCGTCCGGGTCACGACTCCGGAGTCCCGCGACGAGACGGCCGGTCACACGATCGATTGGCTGGGGCTGGCATCCATCGTCCTCGCGGTCTTCGCACTGTTGTACGCGCTCACCGAAGGGCCGAGCCAGGGATGGGGAAGCCCGCTGATCGTGGCGCTGTTCGTGGCAACCGTGGTGCTGTCGGTCGTGTGGTGGTTCGTCGAACGCCATGTGAGCCAGCCGCTCGTGGACCTGAAGCTGTTCAAGATCCGGGCCTACAACGGCGCGCTCGCGGCCAACCTCACGATGAACTTCACCTTCGCCGGGATGAGTTTCCTCCTCGTGCTCTGGCTGGAGAACGCACGCGGCTACAGCGCGGTGGAGGCCGGGGTGCTGATGCTGCCCGCCACCGTCGGGGTCTTCCTCTTCATTCCGCTCGGCGGCAGGCTCGCGATCCGGTGGGGCGGACGGCTTCCCGCGGTGGTGGGGCTCGTCGTGGCCAGCGCCGGCCTGACTCTGCTCGGTTCTCTCGGTACGCGCAGTTCGACGGAGTACCTCGCTGTCGCACTCATCGTCATCGGGCTCGGTCTGGGGTTGGTGAGCACCCCGGTGGCCAATACGACCGTCGGAGAGGTCCCGATCGACCTTGCGGGCACCGCTGCCGGTGTGTTCAAGATGTCCAGCATGCTCGGTGGCGCCCTCGGGGTCGCCGTCCTCACCGCGGTCGCCAGAGAACTCACGACGAGAGACGCGGCCTCTGTCGTCGAGGCGTCGGGGCTGAGCCCGGCGGACATCTCCCAGTTCCGCCAGGCATTGGTGAACTCCTCGTCCTTCCGGGAAGCGATCGCCTCACTGCCGCCCGACCTCGGGCGCACCGTGCAGCAGGCAGCCGTCTCGGCGTTCTCGTCCGGTGTCGCCGACACGATGGCGGTCACGGCCGTCCTCACCTTCGTCGGGACGGCGGCCGTATTCCTCCTGTGGCCTCGCCGACGCAAAGCCGACGCCACCGTCGCCGGGCCCGGACCAGAAGACCGGCCAGCCCCGTAGGGCGCCCCCCCTGATCAGGAACCCCTAACCAGAGCACCAACGGCCGCTGAAGCAGTCGGTGAGGGCGGCGGCGACGGCCTCGGGCTGCTCCTCGGGGATGTAGCGACCGGCGTCGGGCACGATGACGCCGGTCAGGTTCTCGGCCCACGGGCTGATGGAGGCCGCCGTATCCGGGATCGAGCCGTGGCTGCTGGAGATTCCGAGGACCCCTTGCAGTTGGTGCGGCCGGACGTACCCCGTTCAGTCAGGCCTCGCCGACGCCGCCCAGGAACGACAACCGCACCTGACGGTTGTGATTCGAGACGTTCGTGTCGACCAGGCACACCGACTGCCAGGTGCCCAGTGCGAGCCGGCCGTCCACCACCGGGAGGGTCGCGTGGGGCGGGACGAAGGCGGGCAGGACGTGGTCGCGTCCGTGCCCCGGACTGCCGTGGCGGTGCTGCCAGCGGTCGTCGGCGGGCAGCAGGGTGTGCAGGGTGGACAGGAGGTCGTCGTCGCTGCCGGCGCCCGTCTCGATGACGGCGATGCCGGCCGTGGCGTGCGGCACGAAGACGTTCAGCAGGCCCTCCCGGCCGGCCGCCGCCTCCCGCAGGAAGGACTCGCAGTCGCCGGTGATGTCGACGACCCGCTCGTCGGAGCCGGTGGCGATGTTCAGGACTCGGGTGGTGAAGGCATCGGGCATGCGCTCCATCCTGGCCCATGCGCCCGGCTTCCGGCGGCAGCGCGTGCGGGAAGATCCACGGTCTCCCGGCGGTTGGTGGAAACGTGAACAACACGCGCGAGGTCGAGGTGGTCGTCATAGGCGCCGGGCAGGCCGGGCTGTCGAGCGCCCATCACCTGCGGCGGTCCGGGTTCGAGCCGGACCGCGACTTCGTCGTGCTGGACCACTCCCCCGGTCCCGGCGGCGCCTGGCAGTTCCGGTGGCCCTCGCTGACGTACGGCAAGGTGCACGGGATGCACGCGCTGCCCGGCATGGAACTCACGGACGCCGATCCGGCGCGCGCCTCCTCCGAGGTGATCAGCGAGTACTTCGACCGTTACGAGCGGACGTTCGACCTGCGGGTACGGCGGCCGGTCGACGTACGGGCGGTGCGCGAGGGGTCCGGCGGACGGCTGCTGGTGGAGACCTCGGTCGGCAGCTGGGCGACGCGGGCGCTGATCAACGCCACCGGCACCTGGGACCGGCCGTTCTGGCCGCGCGTGGCCGGCCAGGAGACCTTCCGGGGAAGGCAGTTGCACACCGCGCGGTATCCGGGGCCCGAGGCGTTCACCGGGCAGCGGGTGGTCGTGGTGGGCGGCGGGGCCTCCGGCACCCAGCATCTGCTGGAGATCGCCCCGTACGCGGCGGCCACGACGTGGGTGACCCGGCGGCCCCCGGTCTTCCGGGAGGGCCCCTTCGACGAGGAGGCGGGCCGGGCGGCCGTGGCGCTCGTCGAGGAGCGGGTGCGGCAGGGGCTGCCTCCGCGCAGCGTCGTCTCGGTGACGGGGCTGCCGCTCAACGACGCGATCCGGCGGGGGCTCGCGGAGGGCGTGCTCGACCGGAAGCCGATGTTCGACCGGATCACACCCGAGGGAGTGGAGTGGGCGGACGGGCGGCGGGTGCCGGCCGACGTCATCCTGTGGGCGACCGGATTCCGGCCCGCCATCGAGCATCTCGCCCCGCTGCGGCTGCGGGAGCCGGGGGGCGGGATCCGG